>Ga0315291_10001560_pt1 | contig 30586 bp, 24 predicted proteins | sample YL17G12_20_MG_FD_203070 | JGI IMG/M metagenome (GOLD analysis project Ga0315291, IMG submission 203070) | Sediment microbial communities from Yellowstone Lake, YNP, Wyoming, USA - YL17G12_20 | ecosystem: Environmental > Aquatic > Freshwater > Lake > Sediment | place: USA: Wyoming | collected...
GGATCCTCGACCGGATCCCGATCCAGGAGGCGAACGCGATGCGCCGCGAGCTCGGCAAGCTCGAGCGGAACCTGGACGGACTCCGCCACCTCAAGAAGTGCCCAGGAGTTCTGTACGTCATCGACCCGGACATCGAGGCGAACGCGGTGCACGAGGCGAACATCCTCAAGATCCCCGTGATCGCCATCGTGGACACCAACTGCGATCCCGACCCGATCGACTACCCCATCCCCGGAAACGACGACGCGATCAAGGCGACGAAGCTCATCACCTCGCGGATCGCCGACGCCGTCCTCGAGGGGCGCGAGGGGAGACAGGACGAGCCCGAGGCCTCGCCCGCCGCGATGATGGCCGCTGCGGTCGCCGCGGTCACCGAGGAGGAGGTTCGCGCGTCGGAGGACACGGCCGTCGAGGCCCCGATCGAGGAAAGGAAGTAGGCATGGAGATCTCAAGCGAGCTCGTGAAGAAGCTCCGCGCCGAAACGGGTGTCGGGATCATGGACTGCAAGGGCGCCCTCAAGCGCGCGAACGGCGACCTGGAGAAGGCGAAGCAACTCCTGCGCGAGGAAGGGAAGGAACTCCTCGCCCAGAAGGGGCGCGAGGCGAACGAGGGGCGCGTCGAGGCGTACGGCCACCACAGCGGGAAGGTCGGCGTCCTCGTCGAGGTGGTCTGCAATACCGACTTTGCCGCGAACAGCGACGACTTCCGGCAGTTCACGAAGGACATCGCGATGCAGATTGCCGCGTCCTCGCCGCGTTACCTGTCCCCAGAAGTCGTTCCCCAGACCGACCTGGATCTCGAGCGCGAGGTGTACCGCCACCAACTCGAGAAGGAAGGGAAGCCCGCGCACATCATCGACAAGGCCGTCGAGGGGCGCCTAGCGAAGTTCTACACCGAGGCCTGCCTCCTGAAGCAGCCGTTCATCAAAGACCCGACGGTTACCGTGGAGGACCTCCTCGCAGAGCTGCGCACGAAGATCGGGGAGAACATCCAGGTCAAGCGTTTCGCCCGCTTCGAGGTCGGCGTCGGGGCATGAGCGCGCGGCCCTCTCGCCTCCTCCTCAAGCTCTCTGGTGAGGCGTTGGGAGGGGACGAGGGGGCCTTCTCGCCCCCCGCGATCGAGCGGATCGCCCGCGAGATCGCCTCCCTTAAGGTCGAGCTCGGGATCGTCGTCGGGGGGGGGAACATCCTCCGCGGGGCGAGAGCGCCGTGGCTCGACCGCGTCGAGGCCGACACCCTGGGGATGCTCTCGACCGTGTTGAACGGGGTCGCCCTCCGCGCCGCCCTGGAGGCCGAGGGACGTGACGTTCTCCTCCAGTCGGCGTACCGCACCGAGGCGGCAGAGGGGATCTCCCCGCGTCGGGCGCGGGACGCCCTGGCGAGCGGTGCGATCGTCATCTTTGCCGGAGGGACAGGGAACCCCTTCGTCACCACCGACACCGCGGCCGCGATCCGCGCCGCCTCCATCGGCGCCGACCTCCTCGCCAAGGCGTCGAACGTCGCCGGCGTCTACACTGCCGACCCCCGTTCCGGCAAGAAGGCGAAGCTTCTCCCCAAGCTCACCTACGACGAGTTCCTCGCCGGCCGCTACGGCGTGATGGACCTCGCCGCGGTCGAGATCTGCCGCGAGAACAAGCTCCCGATCGCCGTCTTCGACTTCAGTGCTCCTCGTGCGCTGGCCGACCTCGTCGCCGGCAAGCGCGTCGGGACGCTGATTGCGTAGAGCTGCTCAGCGCGCTCACTCCAAGTTCAAGTCCACTATGGCGTAAGAACGTAGCCTCCAGTAGGCCGTTGCCTGCGAGGGCAGAATGAGCGGGCTGGATCTTGATCTTCGGCCACCCCATCTTCTCAAGCGATTCGGTCTCTGGCAGTCCCGGGCGGTTCAGCTCGCCGACCTACTGCATGGCCTGGTTTCGTCGGACCCCGCCACTGCGCCTGCGCCGGGTGGGGTCCTCAATTGAGCGGTCTCAACAGTTCGAGCAGCTCGTCTCTCGTCCAATGCATCGGCTGCCCTATCGCCGCGCCAATCACGCGGTCCGCAAGATCCCGTTTCCGCTCGAGCAGCACGGAGATCTTCTCTTCGAGCGTGCCGGAGACCATCGTCCGGTAGACGTATACCGTCTTGTCCTGCCCAATGCGGTGGACACGGTCCGTCGCTTGATCTTCGACCGCTGGGTTCCACCACCGATCGAAGTGGATGACGTGGTTGGCCGCTGTCAACGTGATGCCATATCCGCAAGCCTGGATGCTGCAGAGCGCCACGCCGACAAGACCGTCGTTGAACCGATCGATGAGCGCTTGGCGGTCTTGTGTCGAGCCGTCGATGCGGATGTTCGTGATTCCACGCTCGGCAAGAGCGCACTCAAAGAGATCAAGGGTCTTCAGGAAGTGGGTGAAGACCACCGCATGGTCACGTCCCGCACGAATCTCCTGGATCCTCTCTATCGTCGTGTCGAACTTCTCGGAACGCCCGTAGAGGGGCGTCATGTTGCCAGTTACCAAGGCAGGGTGATCGCAGACCTGTTTTAACTTCGTCAGAATGGGTAGGATGTAGAATTGGTAGTTCAACTGCTTGCCGGCTTCAATCTCGGCTCGAAGCGGCTTTGCCAGTCTATCCTGAATCTGCCCGTAGAGCGAGCGCTGTTCTGTCGTGAGGTCGCACCAGTCCTCGATCTCGATCTTCTCGGGCAGGTCTTTCGCAACGTCTGCTTTCAGTCTTCGAAGCAGGAACGGGCGAATGCGCTTCGCCAGGTCTTCCGCAGCCTTCTTGTCGCCTTCGACAATCGGCGTCTCGTATCGTGCAGCGAACTCCGATTGAGAGCCGAAAAGCCCCTTGATCAGGAAATCGAAGATGGACCACATCTCGCCCAAGCGGTTCTCTACAGGCGTTCCACTGAGGGCAAGACGGTGCATCGCATTGATGGACTTGATGGCTTGCGTCCTCTGCGCATCTGGGTTCTTGATTCTGGTCGCCTCATCCAGGATGGCATAGTAGAACGGAGTCTCCGAGATAACATCTATGTCTCGGGAGAGGGTTTCGTAGGTCGTCACGAACCAGCACTTGCCAGCGCGACGCCATACGCTCCGATCGCGCGCGGGGCCACCGTACGCTAAGATTCTTATGTTGGGCACCCACTTTCGCACCTCGCGGACCCAGAAAGGCACGACAGATCGAGGACAGACAATCAGCGAGGGGCGATCGACCTCCTGTCTCTCGTGAGCGATGTTGACAGCGCAGATTGCCTGGACCGTCTTGCCCAAACCCATGTCATCGGCCAGGATCCCATGTAGGTGGTTCTCGCGCAGCCAGTTGAGCCAATGGATGCCCGCCCGCTGATACGGCCGGAGGGCAAGGCCCGCACGCTTCAGGTTCTCTTCTGCCTGCGGAGAGAGCGCGAACGACTCGTCGGGCTCGAACCCCGTCAGCTCGGATAGAAAGGTCGCGTACTCTTCGGATAGGACTCGAGATCCGCCGATCCGATCAATGAACTCCTCCAAGGAAGAGAACATCGTGATCGGGAGACGGTAGTGGTCGGCCAGTGGCACCGCTCCGAGCACCTTCAGTTCCGCCTCGGTGTGCTTGAAGGCTTCGTGATCCACCGCCACGAATGTGAAGTCGTCGAGGCGCGCATGCGATGTTCCCCTTTCCACCGCGGTTCTGACCGCGTCCTCGGGAAGGATGTAGCCGCCCGACTCGTACTCGACAACAAAGTCAAGCCATCCCGGCTCGTTCCGCTGTACGCTCACCCGCGGCTTAAGCGGTGCCGAGACGATCCGGACACGCTGGGCCTGGTCTGTGAGTACGGCCGAGAGGTCAGATCTGAGCAGGACTAGATCCCGCACGAAGAACTCGGGAACTCCTGCCAGGGGGATGGTCCGCTTCTCTGCCTCCAGCCAGCGTGAGACTCGATCTGAGATCGTCCCCACCGGATGGAATGTGTTTCCAGAGCGGGCGTATCCGCCGTCACGGGTCAGGTTGAGCTCGCACCTACGAAGCAGCCGGTCCGCGCCGTCCCTCTTGTAGCCAGCACATACGTGGATCCCCTCGAGGGGATCGTAGTCCACAATCGCGAGCGGCTGCAGGGGTGCATCCGATATCTTGAGAGCCGAGGAGGCCTCGGTCTCCCTCACATCGCGCCGTTTGCGGAGGAATGCGAGAACCGGCGGTAGGAAGTCAAAGACGAGCGCCCCGGCCGGCGTGATCTGCGGGTTCAGCGAGCGCAGTGCCTGGAGTATCTCGATTGTCTTGAAGGCGACTCTGTAGCGAGTGCCACCCCGTTCGAAAGCCTTGCCGTAGTCCCATAGCTCCTGCGGCCGCGTGATCCTGCTCCGCATCCCGTCGACGAGTTCGAAGACAGACACCACATGCCTCTCGCTCTCGTCCAGGCCAAGCTCGAACTCGAACTCAACATCAACCTCCGCCACCCTTCGCGAACGCCTAGACCAGAAGCCGGGGCTCATCCAGTTCCTTTCCGGGCTGCCGCATGATGTCGACGAACCAACGCGGTGTCCTTCCCCACTCGGGGAACGCACCGGTGGTGTAGCTGCCGACTCTCTCGGCAGCTTCGCGGTCGCCCCGCAGGGCCCGCTTGAAGTCCTCGGAGCCAACCCGCTTGAGCTTGTTGAGCTCCTCGGTCGCGGCTGAGATAACGCGCGTGCGTGCGGAAACGACTAGGTCAAGGTGCTTGACTCTCCCATTGAGCTCCTCTCGCCGCGACCTGAACGTGTCCAAGAGCTGCTGCTTTTTCGGGAAGTCGGTCTTCAACAGTTCCGGAAGCTCCTGTTTCCTGCGATAGACCCAGCCGCGAATCGCTGCCCATTTCTCTTCCCCAACACCATGGACGTGAGAAGAGCGAAGAAGGCTGTCCAAGGTCCCGTCGAAGCACGTCTCCACGATGCGATCCTTCAGCTTCGTCCCGATTCCCGGGATCTCGGTGAACCGGGTCTGCACAAGATGGATGGTCAGAGCTCGCGCTAGCTCTGCGCGCTCCTGTTGCAGGAGCGTCTGAAGCTCGGAGGCAGCTTGAAGCTGCTCAGCGAGACGCCGCTGCAGGTCCGCCCCGTGACGCCTGATGGCATCCTCAAGCTGCTTGGCGTGCTGTGTGCCGCGACAGCGAGCGTAGTCCTCCTGGGCTTTCTGGCTGAGTCGCCTCTCTTCTGCCATCTCGGGACCGAGAACAAGGAGAAAGATGAAGCTGATGATGGCGCCGCCGACAAGAACGCCGCCGAGGATAAGGTACGTCATGCTGCGATCACGCCCAGTGACCCCGCTAGTGACCCGCCTGCACGGAGAACTCCAACTCGCGACTCAGCCTAGCACAACTCCGGCGACGGGTCACGTCTGCGAAGGCGGATCTACCTCAGAAAGCGGGCCCCGCCCCGCACTACTCTTCTGTGCCGAACGCTGCGGACACTGCCTGAAGCTGCAGGTTCAGGAGATCCCTCAGGCCTTCCAGGACGGCGTCTGCGCACACCAGGGTGGAAGTCTTGTCGTCATGGGAAAGAGCCACGCACCCATCAGAGAGACTGTAGCTGCCTGGATGCGGAGTCGGATAGACTGTGATTGGCGAAGAGGGGAAGGAGGGCAGCAGGCTGCCGGATTTCAACCCGAACGGATCGGAGGAAGTGGCGGACAGAGTCGTAGGGGAACTGGCGGAGCAGTCGGTTGCTGACCAGTAGACGTGAATGGTACAAAGGACCTCATCGACAGTGAAGGTCGCCATTGCCTCAATCCGCGCTCCCGTGCAGTAGTCTCCCTTATCGAGCGCTCCACCCTTCCTGGTCGAGTTGTCCAGCGAGACTCCCACTGTGTACGGAATAGCCAGGTCGCCGGCCTCAAAGGTCCCCGCTGCTACGCTGCCCATCTTCCCAACTTCTTGCGCGCGGAGTCGGTCCGCCATTGCTGTCGCCTGAGTTCCATCCTTCAATACAGCCGTGAGGAAGACCGCCTTCTTGAACGCGCTATCAGAGCCGAGATTGGAGATGACGGTTTGCGCGTAGGGGACATCCGCGCGGCCAAGCCGTTCGACAGCGACCGGCAGGCCCGTACCATCCAAAGGATGGGAAGGAAGCCTGAGCAGCAACTCGGTCAGGGTCTTGGACTGCGGCCCGAACAGATCCATCAACTGGAAAGGATCCGCAGCCTCCTGTTGAGTGAGGGCCCCGGGCAGGTACGCCAGTCCGGGAGCGAGCAAGGTCGAGAAACCGAGCAAAGAGCAGAGAGTCTCGGCGCTCATCTGGTTCAGCAATGCAGCCAGAAGCGATGCAAGCTCCTTTCTCTCGGAGGATCCGCCGGTCGTCAGCAGTCGCTTTAGCTCCCCGACTCTCGAATCGGCCATCCCTGCCCAACTGAATGCCTCTTCGACCTTGCACTTAGCGACCGCCGTTGGGAGGAGTGATGATAGCGCGATTCTCTTCCTGTTCTCGACGTAGACAACGCAGTCAGCAACTCGCTTGCGGATCTCCTTCATCGATAGCGGTGTTCCCTCTCCCGCAACGCGGGGAAACAGGGTAGCGGCTGGGAGACGCAGCGCCCGCCCGAGCATGAGCACGGCTGCCTTTGTCGGCACAGCGAAGCTGAACCCGGTCTGAGCGCCTTGCTCTCCGGTCGTCAGCACCGCCGAAGTGACTCCCACGGCTTCTGCTCTGTCATTGAGGAGCGGTCCGCCGCTGTTGCCATAGGTCATAGTAAGATCCAGCAGCATGTAACCCACGGATTCGCTTCCGGAGTTTACGCCAACGTTGGCGACTGTGCCGGCTGTCGTTGTACCGCAGATACCTTGGGGACACCCAATCGTATACACGGTGTCCCCAATAGCTACTTGGTCAGAATCCCCGAGCTGGATGAACGGCAGATTCGAGGACTTGATCCTTATGAGAGCCAGATCCTGCTTGACGTCTGCCTCGACAAGAGACGCTTGGTACTCACGACCACCCAAGAAGACGGCGATCTCCGTCGCTCCATGGACGACGTGCTCATTCGTCACGATGTATCCGTTCGCGCTGACTACGAAACCTGTCCCACTGCCCAGGGTCTTCGTCAGCGATTGCCCCCAGAGGCCTGCTGAGGCAACACAGACAAGAAGACAGGCAGCGATACTGAACCTCGTGCGCATGCCGGAGGCCACTATAGCGCGGACCTGAGACGAACACAACTGTTGCTAGATCATTGGATGCGCGTTCCTGGCGACCTCGTTCGCGACTGGACCGCTCTCCATGCTGCTCTCATCCCGGCCGGGGGACGGGTGACCCGCCCCCGGTGAACGCACGGGCAAGGCTCGGTCCTGCCCAGCGCATAGCGCAGCCGGGAGTTGAGGAACTCACCAGAAGGTCACCCGGCTGGATAGTTCAAGAGTAGTCCCGTATGGGGTCCACAAGTGTCCTCTTCATGGGCCTTTGCTCCCGAGGGCAAAGTGGACGGGCAGGATCTCGATCTGCCGCGACCCTAGCCTCTCAAGGAATTCGGTCTCCGGCAATCCCGGGGCGGTTCACCCCCTGGTGAACGGTCCACCTCCCAAGTCCCCGGTGCCCGCCTAGAGAGGCAGATCCTGTGGGGTCCCCGGGTCGAGTTCAAGAGTAGTCCACTTGGGGTAAGAGAATCAGCGATATAGCTGGGCTGAGCCGTTTCTCCTGAGGTTCTTTCCTATCACTATCACATGGGATTGTAGGAACCGCCGTGCTCCTGATGAACCATTGGAGCCTGGTCTTCTCTCACGGCACAAGCACCGAGAACTCCGCGACGCGAACCTCAATCGGGACCGTGTAGCCACTCGCAGCGCAGAAACCAACCCGGTACGGCCCCTTCATAGCCAGGGTGACAGTCCCAAGGTTCGCCCCATTCACCTCGATTGCCACCCGGTCGCCACTGACTTTGACCCCAAGCTTGTTTATCGAGTCCCCTCGCGCGACTGAGCTGCTCCTCGTCCACGGAACAGGATCATCCTGCCACTGGCCGTTCCTGCACCATCTGATCGCGTAGGAGCCGTCCGCGCGCGCTACGAAGAGGTAGAAGTCAGTCTCGCCGAGGCCCCACATGATCCCATAGCTGACGTTGTCTCCCCCCGAGCGTCCGTAGGCCGCCGCTTCCACGGCGAAGGTCTCTGGGCATGGGGCGACAAGCGGCGCGAAAACCCGAGTCGACCACTGAGGCTTGGTCACCCACAGCGCGTACTCCCCGTCTTGGTACCCGCTGCCCCGTGCGTCGTGGGAGATTCCCGGCCATCCGCTCTTCGTGTCGTCGAACTTGTCCGCGAAACGAAGCGCAAGGCCTGTTTCCGAGGGTGACGAGGCCAGAGGAGAGGCGACCTGCCCGGTAGGCGGAACAGACACCATGAACTCGGTGGAGCGAACTTCAATGGGCGAAGCATCGCCACTCTCACCGACGATACCCACTCTGTAGGGTCCTTTCATCGGCAGGGTGATGATCCCAAGGTGCACGCGGTTGACCTCGACAGCGGCCCGGTCACCGCTGACAACAATCCGCAGGCGATTCGCCGGAGTCCCCTGGTTGACCGCAGTACTTCTCGTCCAGGGCACGAAATCCGTCTGCCACTGGTCGTCCTTCAGCCATCGTATCGCGTAGGACCCGTCCACCCTGACCAGCAAGACGTAGAAGTTGTCGTTGTCGAGCCCCCACCGAATCCCGTACGCCGCGTCGTCTCCTCCGAAGCGTCTGTAGGCTGTCGTTTCCACAGCGAAGGTTTCTGGGCAGCGGTCTGAGAGCGGCGCCCAACAGACCTTCATTTGCTGCGGTTCGGCTAGCCACAGCGCGTACTCCCCATCCCGGTATTCTCTGCCGCTTGACTCTGAAGACTCATTGCCCCACCCCCCCATCGTGTTGCTGAACGTGTCAATGAAGGGCAGGGAGGAGCCTGTCTTGATGGCCGGCGCGGCCAGTTCCTGGCTGGGCGAGCGGCCGGAGACGGAGAACTCCGCGAAGCGGACCTCGACTGGAACGGTCTTGCCACTCAAAGCGCAGACACCCACCTTGTACGGTCCCTTCATTACCAGGAGGATAGTCCCAAGGTTCGTGCCGTTGACCACGATTGCTGCACGGTCCCAGCCAACCACAACCCGCAGATGGTTCGTGGAAGCGCCCTGACTGAGGAAACCGGTGGTCGTCCAGGGAACGGGAGGCTCCTGTATCTGGTTGTCCTTCACCCACCCTACAGAGTAGAACCCATCCGCCCTGACGTTCGCGGAGTAGTAGTTGCCGCTGTCGAACCCCCACCAGATCCCGTACGCCGTATCTTCTCCTCCAAAGCGTGTGTAGGCTGTTATTTCGACAGCGAAGCTTTGTGGGCAACGGTCTGAGAGCGGCGCCCGACAGGTCGCCCTTTGCTGCGGTTCGGCCAGCCACAGCGCGTACTCCCCATCTCGGTAGTCCCAGCTCGCTGTCGGCGAGGATTGCCTGACCCAGCCGCTTTCCACATCGTCGAAGGTATCGGTGAACGGGAGCCTGTGGGTTGTTCTCGCAGGTGGCGCAGCTAGGGTGACCGCGGCCTCCGCGGCAGACGGCACTGACACGGAGAATTCCGTGAAACGAACCTCCCATGGAGCGTGATTGCCACTCCAGCCACAGATCCCCACCTTGTAGGGGCCCCTCATCGCCAGGATGATAGTCCCAAGGTTCTCCCCATTGACCTCGATGGCGGCCTTGTTCCCCCAGATGGTCAATCGCAGGCTGTTGGCGGAGCCGCCTTGCAGGATCGAGCTGCTCTCAGTCCAGGGTATGGGGCCATCCTTCAACCTCTCGTTCTCCTTTCCGAGTACCGCGTAGGTTCCGTCGGCCCGGACCAAGAAGAGGTAGTAGCTAGCGTCGTCGAGCCCCCATCCGATCCCATAGTCCGCGTTGCCGCCTCCAGACCGCCCGTAGGCTTTCGTTTCTACAACAAGCGTATCTGGACAACAGCTCGCGAGCGGTGCCCAGCTCCGGAGTATGAACCCAGGCTGGTCGAACCACAGCGCGTACTCTCCATCTCGGTAGTCGCGCCCGGCTGCTGGAGAGGTTAGCCTGTCCCACCCGCTCTTCGTATCGGCAAAGGTATCGGTGAACGGGAGCCTGTGGGTCGCTCTCGCAGCTGGCGCAGCTAGGGGGACAGCGACCTCCGCGGCAGACGGCACTGAGACGGAGAATTCCGTGAAACGAACCTCGGACGGAACGGTACTGCCACTCCAGCCAAAGACCCCAACCTTGTAGGGTCCCCCCATCGCCAGGGCGATGGTCCCAAGGCTCACCCCATTGACCTCGAGCGCGGCGCGAGCCCCACTGACAACCACCCGTAGATGATTCGCGAGACTGCCCTGCTTGATCGCAACGGTGGTCGCCAAGGGAACGGGAGCCTCTTGTGCTTTCTTGTCCTCTACCCAGTCTACAAGACAGGTCCCTTCCGCCGTGACCAGAAAGGCATAGCGATTGACGTCGTCGGTACCCCAGATGATCCCGTAGCCGGCCTCTCCGCCGGATCGGCTGTAAGCCACCACCTCGACGACGAACGTATCTGGGCAACGGTCCGAAAGCGGTGCCCAGCTCCAGGAGCTGCGCCCCGGCTCGCTGGACCACAGCGCATACTCTCCGTCTCGGTACCCGCAACCCGATGCAGTCCCGGGAATGCTTCGCCATCCGCTGCCCGGATTGTCAAAGCGATCTACGAAGAGAGGCTTCGCTTGATCTGCCAGTGTTCGCGGAGTCGCAAGTAGAAGAACACCAATGATGCTCGCTGCCACCAGCAAGGGGCGGCCCGTCTTCCGAGACACAGACTCATCCGCTCCAGCCAAACAGGGAGGAACGCAGACCGGCCCAAGAGGAGGCCATCCATTCGTCATCATAGGCGAACACCTCTTTGCTCTGGGTCCCGGCTACCGCGCGCCCCTGGGGCAACCTGCACCGGCCACGCAACGAGTTCGCGCGATAGTCTAGCCCAGCTTGCCGAAGCAGGTCAAAGGCTCTAGCGCGGGCGGGGAGTGGCCAGCAGCGGCGTCCCTCTGTGCGCCACTGCCAGCCCGAGAATCAGTCTGCCCGACTCCTCAGAGAGAAAGCATCTCCACGGTCTCGGGGTCGAGTTCCGCCAGAGTTCGAAGCTTGTCCACTGCGGGGGCCGGTGCTGGGTAGTACGGCCCCTCAGCGCAGGGGCGGTGGGAGTTCAAGAGTAGTCCACTATGGGGTGAAGAAAGGGCCTGTTGATGGGCGGTTGCTCGCAGGGCGAAGTGGACGGGCAGGATCTCGGTCTGCCGCGACCCCATCCTCTCAAGGAATTCGGTCTCCGGCAATCCCGGGGCGGTTCACGGTCCACCGCCGGCCGCAAGCGGAGAGGGCCTTGTCCCCCTAGTCGCCTCGGGCTATGCTGGCGCTTGAGAGGGAGGTTGGGGCGGCAACGAGGGGGCGCCGCTGTGAGAAGGAGGTGGACGGTGAAGGGGCATCGGATGCGGTCAGTGGGCCTCTGGGCGGCCGTCGCGAGTCTGTCCCTAGTCGCGGGACTGGCTGGACAAGCCGCCGGGCACGCTGCGGCGTACCAGACCTTGTTGGGAGTGATCCCGTCCACGCCGGGGAGAACGGCCCAGATTTGGATTAACGACTACGCCGCCGCAGCAGAGGTCCTCGGCATCTCCCGGCCAGGACCCGAGGCGACTGACAGTGCCGTGGAGGCCTACCTTCTTGCCCTGGACCGGGGGGGCGTCCCGGCCGGGCCGTTCATCAGTGGATTCCACCAGTATGCCTTCTCGGTCCTCCCAGGCCTGCGCGAGAGGTCGGGGTACGACGTGCGGGACGTGCGGGCGAGTCTGCAGGACCTCGCCCTTGTCCCTGTCCGGCGCGTTGCCGTCATCCTGGACCTTGCCGCGGAGGACGTCCGGCAGACGATTCTCCGGAACTCGGCGTGGCCCACTCCGGAGCAGAGGGAACACAACGGGGTCGCCGTGCTCGTCTGGGATCCTGTCTTTCGCCTCGATTTCGAGCGCAGGCTCGACGCGCCGGTCTTCGACGAGCTGGGGCGGGTGGCCCCTCTGGCCTTTGCGGAGGAGGGAATCCTGAGCGCCTCGTCTGTGGAGGATACCGAGGCGATGATCGACGCTCACCAAGGCCTGACTTCCACCTTGTGGGACGCGGACACGATCCGAGCCTTGGCAGAGGGACTGGCGCGGCTCGGGGCCTACAGCTGCGTCCTGACGGACGACCCCAGCTCGCAGAGCGTCGAGCACCTCCTCCCGAGCGAGCAGCCGCAGCTCTTGGAGAGAGCGGATGTCGGCGAGGCGCTCCGGCCCTATGAGGCCTTCGGCGTGGGGGTGGGGAAGGACGCAAACGGACTGTACATGGCCATCGTTCTCGTCCACACCGAAGAGGCAGCGGCGACCGAGAACGCGTCCCTCCTCCCAGCCCGGTTGAGGAATGGGGAGAGCCTCGCCGCTAAGAAGGCTCCGTGGAGCACCTGGTTCGACGTGGAGAGAACGGCCATCGAGCTGAACGGGTCCACCCTCTTGGCCAAGGTCCCCATGCTGCCCACTTCCTCCGCCAGCATGTGGGTCCGCTGGTTGATGGAAAGAGACCCCCTTCTCCTGTTTCGCGAGGAGTGACCTCGAATCCGAGAAGCACCGGCCTCTCCGGCAGTGAGTCTGCTTGTCTTCGCCTTGCCAGGCGGCCACTTCGAGTCCCCTCGGGGGCGCTATCCGGCAGAGTCCTGAAGCAGTCCACCACTCCCAGCCGGGTCGGAGTTCAAGAGTAGTTCACTAGGGAGTACAGGTGTCGATGCGCATCAGTAGGACGTTCCTCGGCTGGCGCCCTTGATCGATCGTCCAGATCGGGTGGTCCGGCCCCGGTGACCGGTTCGTTACTTGGGTCCGGGAGACCGAGGTGGTGGGAGGAGTGCGTTTCGGTGCCTCGCCAACTCATCCAGTTGGTCTCAGGCCCTGTAGTCGCTGCGAGTTCACAGTTTGCGTGGTGCGTGATAGGCTGAGGGGCTCTCAACTGACCAGAGATAGGGAGGTCCGAGGTGAAGAAGCGAATCCCGTACCTGAGTGGTGGTCTTGTCCTGTTGGCTCTCGCCATTGCTGCGTGCAACCTCTTCACCCCTCCTTCAACACCGACGGTCACCCTCGTGCCGTCAAGCGGTATCGTGAACTTGCGGATTACGATCGTCGGTACAGGTTTTGGAAGTGCGCAGGGCACGAGTTGTGTCACTCTTGACGGAGTAGCGGCTCCCATCCTGTCTTGGAGCGACACGAGCATCACCGCTCGTGTCCCCCTCCTGCCGACGCCAAGTGGACAGCCGGATACCGCCCAGGTGGTCGTCGCGGTCGGTGGCGCGGTAGCCGGAACGGGCACCTTCACCGTAGTGCGCGGCATCCTCTACTGCGCAGTCCGCGGGCTGAATCAACTGATATGCCTGCTGAACCCGGAAAGTTCAGAATCGTTCGACCTCACGTCGAGCGACACTAGTGGATACCCACAGTGGTCTCCCGATGGGACGAAGGTCGCCTTCGTACGCGGGGGGGGCTCGGGCTGGGCGGGCGACATCTACGTCGTGAACGCGGACGGCACGGACGAGACTCGCCTCACGATCACCGCAGCCAATGAGTTGTACCCTGCCTGGTCCCCTGACGGGACACGAATCGTCTTCGAGACGGGTCGCGACGGAAACGGCGAGGTCTATCTCATGGACGCCGACGGACTCGACGAGACGAATCTCTCCCAGTACACGGGTATCGACGACTGGGCATCCTGGTCGCCGGACGGCACACGGATCGTCTTTCAGCGTATCGTGTCCATCACGCGGACGGGCGTGGCCACGCCGAAGCTTCTCATCCCTCACTACGAAGTCTTTGTCATGAACGCGGATGGAACGGGTCAGACCAACATCTCCAGAAATGCTGCCACCGACCAATGTGCGGTTTGGTCGCCCGATGGTGGGAAGATCCTCTTCCAAAGCGATCGCGACGGTGACTTGGAGCTCTACACCACGAATCCCGACGGTTCCAGCCAAACGAATCTCACCCAGAACCCCGGGGCGGACGCGTCCGGCGCCTGGTCGCCCGACGGAAGCCAAATCGCCTTCGTGAGCTTGCGCGACGGGAACTTCGAGATCTACGTAATGAACGCGGACGGCTCCGGGCAGATGCGGTTGACGAACAGCCCTAGTTGGGACACCGGACCCTCCTGGTCGCCCAGCGGCACGCAGATTGTCTTCGAGAGCGATCGTGATGGGGACGTGCGTGTCTACGTCATGGACGAGGACGGCACAAACGTGAGGCGCCTGACGAACGAGGAGAGCTGGTGCCCCGTCTGGACCGAGCGCCGCTGGACGCCGATGTTGCCCTAGCGAGCGGATAGTTCGGCACCGGCCCTTCTCCAGAGCAGCCGGGGCCGAGTCCCTGGATCGGGCCCACGGCAACTCAACACGACGCTGCAAACGGCAACAGCAGTGCTTGGATCTCGTCTGCTCTTGGCCAGGAGGAAGTTCCAAGATCGTCCACTGAGGTGCCTTCTCGCCCCGCAGCCAAGAACGCTTCTCAGGCAGCCAGAATGGGGGTAGACTCGGATGGAGGTGATGCGATGACTTCGTTATCTCAACTGACCTGCTCTGTTTGTTCCTCAAGACCGGGGACGAGGCGTCGCGGAGCCGTCGTTCTTGGGCTACTTCTCCTGCTGGCAGGGGCCGCCTGCGCGGCTTCGAGTTCGGGGCTTCCCCTCCTCAAGACCTTCTCGGGGCAGACCGGTTCGGTCTTCTCCGTCGCTTTCGGCCCGGATGGGAAGACCCTGGCCTCGGGTTCGTGGGACGGGACGGTCAAGCTGTGGGATGTTGCGGCGGGCACCCTCGTTCGTACTCTCGTGGGGCACGGCTCTGGCGTCTTCTCCGTCGCCTTCAGCCCGGACGGGAAGACCCTCGCCTCGGCCTCCTTCGACAAGACGGTCAAGCTGTGGGACATTGCAGCAGGGCAGGAACGGCTCTCCCTTCCTGGGCACGCCGACGCGGTCACCTCCGTCGCCTTCAGCCCGGACGGGAAGACGCTCGCCTCGGCCTCCTTCGACAAGACGGTCAAGCTGTGGGACACTGCAACAGGGCAGGAACGGCTCTCCCTTCCTGGGCACGCCGACGCGGTCACCTCCGTCGCCTTCAGCCCGGACGGGAAGACGCTCGCCTCGGGCTCCTTCGACAAGACGGTCAAGTTGTGGGACGCGGCCACGGGCGCGCTCCTTTGGACCCTGATCGGCCACGTGGATCGCGTCCTTTCCGTTGCCTGGAGCCCAGATGGGAAGACCCTCGCGTCAGCAGTGGATGACTGGACCATCAAGCTGTGGGAGGTCGGACGCAGGAAGCTTCTGGAAACCCTTGCCGGGCACACCTTGGGCGTGTCCTCCGTCGCCTTCTCCCCAAACGGGAAGATCCTGGCGTCCGCGTCGTGGGACAGGACGGTTAAGCTCTGGGACATGGCGACCGGCGGGCTTCTGCGTACCCTCGCCCGGCAGACCACAGGCGTTCGCTCCGTGGCCTTCAGCCCAGACGGGAAAACCCTCGCCTCCGGGTCAGACGACCGGACCGTGAAGTTGTGGGATGTCGCGGGCGTCAGGTGATGTTGCGGGTTGGCGGCGCGACGTCGAGGAAGTGTCATCGACCATCGGCCGTGACACGACACGGCCGATCGCCTAGGAGGGCCCTGATCGCCTTCGGCGCTCGGTGCCCGCCCGCAGCTTCCGCTCTCGGAAAGAGCTACCGCCTCGGCGAGAAGAAGAGGGGTCGGCCCTCGCCTGCCCCTCTTTGGACTATGGGTCTACGCCCATAGCCCCGGGCGCGCTGGAAGAGTGATCCCGCAGAGGGGTTCTCGCAGCCACTGACCCGCCCCCGGTGAACGGCCCACTTCCCGGGCCAGTCCGAAGCGCGCTCGACGACGTGCCCTTCTCCAGAAGGCCTTTCAGAGCAGGTGTTGACAGCTGCCTTCCCTGGTAGATCCAATGCCAGGCCCTCTCCGTGCTCCTGTTGAGCACGGACAACAAACGCTGTGTCTACAGGCCGAGAGGGGTTATCTGGTACTTGAACGCGTAGCCGGCTTTCACCGTCTCGCGCTCAATGAAGGTTCTTACTTCCGAGAAGTCGAACATGTAGCTATACTGCGCTCCGAACAGGCTGGACTGCTCTTCGATGGAACCCTCCCGGGGCCCCGTGCCGGTCTTGTAGCGCTCCTTCTTGAACCCGAAACCCGGGCCGGAGCCACCGTCTCCCGCGGACACGCCGGAACCAGACTCCTTAAGCATCTCCGTGAAACGCAGCTCCTTCTTGTCCTCATCTATGCGGAATCTCGCGCCGTAGGTGAGCTTCTTCTTCGAGAGGAAGACCCTCCTCTCAGCGACGGTGAACTCCACGGAATAGACTCCCCGCTTCTCCTTCAGAGTCGCTGGGATTCGCTCGATGAACTTCTCGATCTCATCGACTCGCATGGTGGCGTCCTCCTTCCCCGCGTTGACGGCCTGCGAATGATAGCGCGCCCATTGCTGGTACGAGAAACAGACCTCCACCCTCGAAACTGGCCGATCAGCAGCGCGAATCACGCCGCTCCGCCGTCTTGTCGCGAAAGAGGGGTTCAGCGGGGCGGCCGGCGGATCATCAGCCACATCCGCAGAGCGGAGCCGGGGAGGATGCCCTCGTGGACGACCTCGAACTCACGCTTGGCGTAGAAGGCGACGTTCGCCTCGCTCTCGGTGTCGAGGTAGCACAGGAGTCCGTGTTGGTTGGCCTTCCTGAGGACGGGCTCGAGGAGGCTCCCGCCGATCCCCTGCCTCTGGAACTCCGGCGCGACGCCGAGGGCCAGGAGATACCAGTGCGGTTCCCTGGCGAGCTCCCTGTGGGACCGGTCGATGAGTTGGAGGACGGTCATGGCTCGCCTCCGGTCGTCCCTCGGGAAGCTCATCAGGGCGCGGGGAAGCGCCATCCCGGTGCGGACCTGCTGCCAGAGGGACATCTGGGTCTTTCCGGGCGCGATCCAGCAGGCGACCCCCTGCGTCCCGGGCGTCGTGTAGATCACGCCGTAGACCCGCGAGAACCGGAGCACGCTCGCCCACAGTCGGCGGAGGTTCTCTGCCCGCGTCTCCGCGTCGGGGAGGAGGAACGTCCACAGGGGGTCGTCCAGGAAGGCGCGGGTGAGCGTCTCCGCCGCCGCGCGGAACTGCTCTGGCCGAAGTTCGGCCACCTGGACTCGCTGGGGCACGTACACCCCCTCGGTTGGAGTTGGCCTCTCGCAGGGACGCCGGATTGTACGGCGGGCGCTCTGCCCAAGGGAGAGGCGGCCGTGCGGCTGGCGAACGAGCACGAGCCAAGCGGGCAGCGCACCACGCCTTCCAACGCTGGTCCGGCCCCTCGTCCCAGGGTAGGATCGGTCGAGGCTGCTGGGGCAAGTCGGGTGCCGGAGGTGAGCGATGAGAAGCCGTCTTTGGATCGTGTTGTTGGCGCTTCTTCTCTCAGCGGTCTCGTTGGCCGCCGTCGGCGCCACGCCGGCGGAGAAGGGGCCGTATGCGGTCGCGGCGCTCTCGGAATCCCTGCGGGACCTGGATCGGGGCCGAACGATCGACCTTCTCGTCCTCTACCCGGTGCCTGGGCAGGACCCGGCCCTCCCTGCCGCGCCGTTTCCCCTCATCGTCTTCAACCACGGGTTCCTGCTGAATGGCTCTGCCTATCGCTCCTACGGCGAGCACCTCGTCTCGCACGGGTTCGTCGTGGCGTTGCCGACCTGCCCGATGACCTTCTTCGACCTGAACCACACGACCCTCGCGCAGGACGTTCGGTTCGTGATCGACCGCTGCCTCGCCCTGGGCGAGACGGAGGGACACGCCCTGCACGGGCTCGTCGACCCGGACGGCATCGGGCTCTCGGGTCACTCGCTTGGAGGGAAGCTCGCCCTGCTCGAGGCGGCGAGCGACGACCGCGTCCGGGCGGCGGCGCTCCTCGACCCGGTCGACGGTGGGGGGCCAGTCGCACCGGACCCGGTCCGCTACCCGAGCGTCACGCCCGAGCTCATGCCGCAGATCCGGATCCCTCTCCTGTTCATCGGAGCGGAGCTTGGGGGAGAGGTCGTCGTGTTCACGGCCTGCGCACCGAGGGAAGAGAACTACCAGCGGTTCTTTGAGGCGGCGAACCCTCCGGCGATCGAGGTGACCCAGATCGAAGTCGGGCACGCTCAGTACCTCGACCCGGGGGCGAGCGCCCTCGCGGTCGCGAGCTGCGCGCAGGGAGACGTGCCGGGAGAGTGGGTCCGCTCGGTCTCGGCCGCCTACCTGACGGCGTTCTCTCTCGGCACCTTGAGGGGGGACTGTGCGGCCCTCGGCTGGCTCGACGAGAGGCTGGCCCAGGACGAGGCGGCAGGCAGGATTCGAGTGCGCAGGAAGTAACCCCTTCGGGTGCTTGTCCGGGGCGCGAGAGGGAGGTATGGTCGAAACATGAATTGCCTCCGCGCGAGGAGCTGCGTTGCTCTCCTCTGCCTCCTCCTCGCCTTCTCTCTTGCCGGCCCCGCTTCTCTCGAGTCGCCGCCGACAGGGCCGCGGATCGGCGACACCTGGGTCCGCCCGGTCGACGGGATGGTCATGGTCTATGTCCCGGGTGGCGAGTTCGAGATGGGGACGACCGAGGCCGGCCTGCGCTACGCCCGCGAGCTGTGCAAAGAGGCGTGCGGCGCTTTCGCCATCGCAGTTTGCCAAGCCTCGGCGTTCGCGGACGAAGAGCCCGCACACCGGGTCACCCTGGACGGTTTCTGGATCGACCGGACGGAGGTCGCGAACGGTCAGTACGAGCGGTGCGTCGAGGCGGGCGCCTGCACGCCACCCGCGGAGACGGGTTCTTTCACCCGGGCGAGGTACTACGGCGAGCTGGGCTACGCGGACTACCCGGTGGTTTGGGTCACCTGGGAGCAGGCGGCGGAGTACGCGGCCTGGGTCGGCGCAAGGCTCCCGACCGAGGCGGAGTGGGAGTACGCAGCGCGCAGCCCGGAGAGCCGGATCTTCCCGTGGGGAGACACGTTCGACGGGACCCGCCTGAACTACTGCGACGCCGCGTGCGCGGCGGGACCGAAGGACCTGACCGTCTTCGACGGCTTCGCCGACACGGCGCCGGTCGGGAGCTTCCCCGCCGGCGTGAGCTGGTGTGGCGCCCTCGACCTCGCCGGGAACGTGCGGGAATGGGTCGCCGACGGGTACGGGCCCTACGCGGCCCTGGAGCAGTTGAATCCGCAGGGTCCTGCCGCAGGGGACGCCTACGTCCCCAAGGGGGGGTCGTGGCTTGACCGGCCGGACGACGTCCGCGGCGCGAACCGCGGGGCGAACGCGCCCGACTACTCCGAGCACAAGGTCGGCTTCCGCTGCGCCCTGGACGCCGCGCCCTAGCCTTCGCGCGACCTCGAGCCGGCGAGGCCGCCTGACGACTGACCACCTCGCCCAGGCAGCGCGTCCCCTCCGCTCCGCCTCGCCGTCCTTCCCGCGCTCCGGTCCTTGCCGTAGGGTCTCTCCGCCGGCACGGAAGGGCCGGGGAGATGAGGGATGAACGGATGAAGCCGGCGGTGGGAGCGCTCCTGCTCGTGTGGGCCCTGTTTGGCGTCGGGGCCCTGGTCTTCTCACCAGCCCCGACGTCGAGCCGTCCCGCGGTGGACTTCGCGGACTACCAAGCCCTGGAGACGGCGCGAGAAGGACTGCCGGGGACGCGAGCAAAGCTCGAAGCCCTTGCCTCGCGCGAGGACGGGGTCGGCTGGCAGGCGCGGATCCTCTCCGCCCATGCCCACGCCGCGTACGGGGAGTTCCAAGAGGCGGCGGCGGACCTGCGCTCGGCGGTCGACCTCCGCGCGACGACCGACCTGCGTCGCGAGCTCGCGATCGCCCTCGAGGCGGCCGGAGACCGGAAGACCGCCCAGGCGGAGTGGGAGAAGCTCCTCGCCCGCAGCGAAGCGGTGGAGGCGGTGCGGCGCCTGGAGACCGACTCCGTCCGCCTCGCGTCCCTCCTCGTCGGAGCGGGGCGGTCCTCGGATGCGCTTCCTCTCGTTACCCCCCCGGCGACCGCACCGGCGCGCCTCGTCCGGGCTCGGGCCCTCGCGGGCCTGGGGAAGCACGCCGAGGCGGCCACGGAGTTTGGGCGCTACCTCACCGGCCGGACGGGAGAGAACTCGGTTCGGCTCGAGTACGGACGAGCCCTGGAGCGAGCTGGGGAGAAGGAGAAGGCCCTTGCCGTCTACCGCGGGATGGGGACGGCCGGCGCGTACCGTGAGGGGACGCTCCTCGAGGGGATGGGAAGGACGAGGGAGGCTGCGGAGGCGTACCTCGTTTCCCCGGACGCCGAGGCACGTTGGCGGGCGGGTCGACTTCTCGAGACGCTGGGCGAGGAGGACGCGGCCCTCGCCGTCTACCGCGAGCTTGCCTCCGGGACGCACCGCGTGCGCGACGACGCGGCCCTGCGCGCCTACCTCCTGCACACGAAGCGCAGGGAGACGACCGAAGCCGCGGCGATGGCGGTGCGACTCCCGCCGGCCTTCCAGTGGCTTCTCGGGACCTACAGCGCCCCGACCCCGCCGGCACCCGCACCGATCGTGGCAACCCCGCGTCCCGTCCGGACGGCCGACCTCCTCCTGGAAAAGGAAGGGTTCGCCTGGGCGGAGGCGGAGCTTGACCTTGCGCTACGCACCGCGACGCCCGATGAGCGCCTCGCGATCGGCGCGTGGTACGCGCACCAGGGGCTCTACCGCTCCGGATTCAAGATCGGAAGCGAGCTTCTTGCGAAGGCTCCCTCTCGCGAGGCGTACGAGCTTGCCTACCCCAGGGCGTGGTGGGAGGCCGCCTTGCGCTACGCGACGGAGTACGGGGTGGATCCGCTCCTCGTCCTTGCCGTCGTCCGCGAGGAGTCGAACTACTCGCCGACCGCGGTCTCCTCGTCGAACGCCTTGGGCCTGATGCAGCTCCTCCCCTCGACGGCGAAGTGGATCGCGCAGGACAAGCTCGGGATGACGTACCGCGAGGAGGACCTCTTTGAGCCCGAGACGAACATCCGCCTGGGGACGTGGTTCCTCGGCTTTCTCCTCCGCCAGTTCGACGGGGACCTCGGGAAGGCGATCGCCGGCTACAACGGCGGTCCTGGCGCGGTGGAGCGATGGTCCGCTGCAGCGGGCGTGAAGGCGCCGGCCGACCTCCCGGGCGCCCTTGGGTCGACCGAGACGCGCGAGTACCTGTCCAAGGTCCTGGACGCCTGGCTCACCTACCGCTGGCTCTACGCCGACGGCGCTTCGGGCTAGTCCGCGTAGGGACGGGCGCGGAGCCGCCGGCTCGCGCCGAACCTCTTCGCCTCGCGCCGCCACATCCAGTACCCGGCTATCCTGTAGAGCCAGGCCGGGATCGGGTTCCGGCCGACGAGGGCGAAGGCTTGGTCGGGGAGGGGCTCTCCGGCAGAGATTGCCTCTGCGACGAGGTCAAGCGCCTGGCGCGGGAAGGGGGTTTGGTTGACGCCTCCGCCGAAGGCGAGCCCGCCCAGCCACTCCCAGTCTGCCTCGGCCGCGAAACGCTCCAGGATGGCGAGCGCCGTCTCGTTCTGCGCCCCTTCCGGGAAGCCGCACTGGACGAGGGCGAAGAGCCGGACCCGGCCGGCGCCGGCGCGCCGACCTGCGATCGTCTCGAGGAGGGCGATCACGGGCGCGGCGAAGGAGTCGACGTACAGGGGAGCGAAGAAGAGGACGATGTCCGCGCGAGCGATGGCAGCCAGGGCGTCCTCGATCCCTTCTGCCGACCGAGCGGCTGTATGGACGTGCACCTTCTCGACAGTGAACCCTCGCTCTTCGAGGCCGGCGAGGAGGTGGCTCCCCAGGCGGCCGGAGGTGCTCCGGTCGATTCCCCTGGGGCTTCCGACCAGGAGGAGGGCCCTCTTCTGCGTCATCTCGTCACCGCCTCGACGAGGGCGCCGACCTGGGCGCGGACCTCGCCCCTCCCCTCGCAGGAGACGACCGTGGCCGCGACGCGCGGGCTCTGGAGGTTGAGGGCGTTCCGCTCGACGAGCGTCTTGAAGATCCGCTCCGCCTCACGGTCCGCGCGCGGGAGGGACCCCAGGCCGGCGAGGGAGGGGGGATGGGCATAGCGCCTTGCGTGGTGGGTCTCTCCTCGGTAGCGCTGAAAGAAGGGGGAGAGGTTCGGGATCATGCGGTCGAGGGCCCCCTTGAGGAGGGAGGAGTACCCGCCGAAGGTCACGGGGGTGAAGAGGACGAGGACGTCGCTCTCTGCGACCGCCCGCGCCACCCTTCGGGCGTCGTCGTCGATCACGCACTCTCCTGGGGTCTTGATCCAGCAGCCGAAGCACCCAAGACAGGGGGCGATCGCGATCTCGCGCAACGTGAAGACCTCCGTCTGAGCCCCTGCCTGCGCGAGGGCCCCCAAGAGAGAGGGGAGGAGCCCCGCTTTCTCCTCGTCTCTCCATCCATCCAGGAGGACCGCGTTCATGGTCTTGAGATCCTAACCTGCGCTGGGCGGGCGGCCAACTCCGGGCTGGCGCCCGTGCCCTACGCGGCGCGTTGGCGCAGGCGGCGCACGATCTTCAGGCCCTCGAACCACAGGATGGTCGCCCCCCCGGCGCCCAGGCAGATTCCGAGGTCGTTCGGATGGAGGGTCTCGAAGTGGAAGAGCCTCCGAAGGATCGGAACGCCCAGGACGGCGGCGAGGACGGCGAGGGCGCCGCCGAGGATCGCCCAGAACGCCCTGTTCTGCGAGCGAAGCGCTGAGAAGGCCGTCCTCGTCCACGACCGGTTGGTGAAGATCAGCGCGAGGTTCGCGAAGACCAGCGTGGTGAACGCCATGGCCCGCGCCTGAAGCTCGCCCTGACCGCGGCCGAGGGCGGCCAAGAAGACGGCAAGGACGATCAGGAGGACCCCGCCGCCCTGAAGGACGCTCAGGAGAATCGTCCTCCGCGAGAAGAGAGGCTGGTCCTTCTTCCGTGGCGGGCGGGACATCGCGTTGGCCTCCTCGGGCTCGGCTTCGAAGACGATCGAGCACGCGGGGTCGATGATCAGCTCAAGGAAGACGATGTGCACCGGGAAGAAGACGATCGGCCAGCCGAAGAGGACCGGCAGGAGGGATAACCCGGCGATCGGGATGTGAATCGCCAGGATGTACGCGATCGCCTTCTTCAGGTTGTCGAAGATGCGGCGCCCCATGCGCACCGCCTGAACGATGGAGGAGAAGTCGTCGTCCAGGATGACGAGGTCCGAGGCCTCGCGCGCGACGTCGGTTCCCCTTCCTCCCATGGCGATCCCGATGTGAGCGGCCCTGAGGGCCGGGGCGTCGTTCACTCCGTCGCCGGTCATCGCCACGACTTCGCCGGCGCGCTTCAGGGCCTTGACTAGGCGAAGCTTCTGTTCAGGGATGACGCGGGCGAACACGTTCACCGTCTTCATCCGCTCTGCGAGCTCCTCGTCGGAGAGGAGGTCAAGCTCCGGGCCCGTGAGGACCTCCTGGGACGGGGAGAGCCCGATCCCCCGCGCGATGTTCTGCGCGGTGACGGGGTAGTCTCCCGTGATCATCACGACGCGGACCCCGGCTCGGTAGCACTGTGCGATCGCGTCCGGGACCGTCGGTCGCACGGGGTCGGCGAGTCCGGCAAGGCCGAGGAACTGGAAGGAGAAGTCGTGCTGCTCTCCCGGGAGGGATTCTCTCTGGAATCGTGCCTTGGCCACCCCGATCACGCGCAGGCCGTCGACCGCCATGGCGTGAACGTCTCTCGAGAGCGACTCCCGCTCCGCGGGGCCGAAGTGGCAGAGGTCGGCGAGGGCCTCGGGCGCCCCCTTGGAGGCGATGACGTACTCCCGCCCGCCGGGGGACCGCCAGACGTGGGACATGGCAAGGAGCGTCGGGCAGAGGGGGTACTCGCGGACAAGGGTCCAGTCGTCGTGCAGGTGCTCCGTCCTTGCGAGGTAGCGCTCTCCGAACTCCTTGAATGCGCGCTCCATGGGGTCGAACGGGTCGCTCTGGCTCGCGAGGATGCTGAACTCGACGATCTCGTGGAGTGCTTCCGGCAGGGGGCCTTCCGGGCCGCTCTGCACGTCGAGGACCGCTCCGTCGCCGGAGATGCGGGCAATCGCCATCCGATTCTGGGTCAACGTCCCTGTCTTGTCCACGCAGAGGACGGTGGCTGCCCCGAGGGTCTCGATGGCCGGCATCTGGCGTGCCAGCACGCGCTCCCGTGACATCCGCCACGCCCCGAGGGCGAGGAAGATGGTCAGGACGACCGGGAACTCCTCGGGGAGAGTCGCCATGGCCAGGGTGATGCCGGCCAGGAGGCCGTGTAGCCAGTCGTGGCGGGTGATCCCGTATCCGACGACGAGCACAGCGCAGAGGGCGAGCCCGAGCAAGGCAAGATTGCGCACGATTCGCCCGGTCTCCCTTTGGAGCGGGGTGCGCTCGGACTTGACGCTTTCAAGCGCCCTGCCGATCTTCCCCATCTCGGTGCGGATTCCGATCGCCCGGACCTCCGCGACGCCTCGGCCTCGCACGACGAGCGTGCCTGAGAACAAGAAGGGCTGATCGTCTCCGCCGGGCCTCCCCATGCCTTCCGGCTCGTCCGGCCGAGCGACCTTGCGGACGGGAACGGACTCTCCGGTGAGGAGGGACTCATCGACCGAAAGGTTGGCCCCGGAGAGCAGGAGGGCGTCCGCCGGGACCCGGTCTCCCTCGGAGACGATGACGAGGTCACCCCGAGTGACCTCCCGGCCGGCGATCCGCCTCCGCTCGGCGTCTCGGATGACGAGGGCGCGGGGGCTGGAGAGATCCCGTAGCGCCTCCAGGGCGCGCTCGGTCTTCCGTTCTTGGTACACGGTGATCCCCATGACGACGAAGACGAAGCCGAGCAGCATGAGGGCCTCTTGGACGTCGCCGAGGAAGAGGTAGATCACCCCGCCGGCGACAAGGAGGAGGAACATCGGTTCGCGGACGACCTCGGACGCGATGGCGAAGATCCCCTTTCCTCGGGAAGACGGGATCTCGTTGGGGCCCTCCTCTTCCAGCCGCGCTCTGGCTTCCTGCTCGGAGAGCCCACGCCGTCCTGCTAAGTCAACGGGATCCGTCATCGGATTCCCCCCTCCGGTGGGGAGGGGCGAGTGTACACACGGTGTGGGCTCCTTCGCCACAGACGGGCACCTGGGACGCGTGGACTTGCCGTCTTTTCGCCGGCGATCTACAGTCGTGGCGAGGGGGGGTCGAGTGAGGAGACGAGGAAGAGAGGACACGAGCGCGACGAGGCACGTCGCACGAACGACGGCCTGGGGGGCGCGCCGCCTGGCCCGCGCTCTCGCCGACGTCGCCTTCCTCGGCCTCCTCGCGCGTCTCCTCGTCGCGCCGCCCTGGCTCGAGGTCGCGGTCCTGTGCACGGTCGCCTCAAGCCTCCTCCTCTACGGGGGGGCGCTTCTCGCCATGCGGCGGCACCGGCCGTTCGCCCTCGGCCGGGTCCCCGTCTTCGTTCTGAGCCTCGTCGGGATCGCACTTGCCCTGTGGTGGGTCCGCGAGGCGACGACCTTCGGGTATCCGCCGGTCTGGCAGCGCGCCGCCCAGGGGACGGCGTTCGCCCTCTCCTTCGCCATGGGTGCCCTGCTCAGTCGCGCCAGTCCAAAGAGCGGGGTCCTGTCTGGGGTTGTCCCGCTCGCTGCCCTCCTCGTCCCGCTTTCGGTGGTCGGGCTTCTCTCCTTCACCCCACTCGGGCCGACCGTCTGGCGGACGCCGGACTACGTCGCGATCGAGGCGCAGTTCGCCCCAGGCGGGAAGACCTTGCTCGTCCGTGCCGCGGAGGGGCCGCTCTTCGCGCTCGACACTCGGACCGGGCGCGCGGTCGCCCGGACGTACGCCTCGTCCTTCTCCGAGCGACGGGAGGTCCTCAAGGAGTCGCTCCAGAGCTTCGCCCTCCTGCCAGAGGAGCCCGAGATCGCGGTCGCCGCCCTCGTCTCCACGAGTCGTCTGCGGACCTTCCGCGCTGAGCTCGGGGGGGACCTGCGCGCCGACGTGCGGGAGGATCTCGCCTTCCCGCAGGGTGAGATGCTGGAGATCGTCGCCCGGCCCGACGGGGCGCGGATCATCCTCTTCGAGTCCACGGAGGGGGCGGCAGTCGGCCTGTGGGACAAGAAAAACCTCGTCGTCGCTGGGCCGCACCGGCTGCCTGGCCTCTCGACGAAGACCGCGGTCAGCCCGGACGGGACACTCCTTGTCTACGTGAGCCGCGACCTCGCCGACCAGGGCCTCGCCGTCGTCGACCTGCGCAGCGGGAGCTTGCGCAAGATCGACCTTCAGGCTGAGTTCTCCCGTCTGGGAGGAACGTCGGAGGACTACGTCGCCGCGGTCGCCCTCTCCCCCGACGGGAAGGAGGCCGCCTTGGGGGTCTCCTGGCACGCCGACCCCACGCCGGGGCTCCTGTGGCGGGTGGACGTGGGGAGCGGGAAGGTCGTCGACCGGCTGGCGCCCGGGAACGCCGGGCGTCCGGTGCTCGCGCTCTGCTACACCCCGAACGGCCGCTTCCTCGCCTACACGTCCTCGGGAGAGCGCTGCGGCCTCGTCCTCCACGACCTGACGCGCCGGGTGGAGGTCCTGCTCCCGCGCAGCGAGCGCTGCTACGGTGCTCTCACCTTCTCCCCCGACTCGCGGCGCCTCGTCGCCCTGCGGGGGGACGAGATCGCTCTCTGGCGCGTCCCCCGCTAGCGTCGGGCGTGCCGCGGTCCTCTCCGGCGCGCTATACTCCCCTCTGTTTGGGATGGAGAAGGGAGGGAGACGGATGGCGAAGCGGTTCCTGCGCAGTCGGACGGACCGGATGCTCGGTGGGGTCTGCGGCGGGCTGGGGACGTATCTCGACGTCGATACGACGGTCGTGCGCCTCGTCTTCGTCGTGCTGGGGGTCGCGACCGGCGTCGGCGTCCTCGCCTACTTCGTCCTCTGGCTCATCGTCCCCGAGGAGGAGAAGGCCGACGCCACCCCGGCGGAGACGGTGAAGAGCGGGGCGGGGGAGATCGCGGACAGGACACGGGAGATGGGGACCGAGCTCGCGCGGGCGGCGCGTCGCTTCCCGTCGGCGCCGACCGTCCTCGTCGGGCTCACCCTGGTCGTCGTCGGTGCCGCCCTCCTCCTGCACAACCTGGGGATCCGGTGGCTCACGTGGCTCCGGTTCGGGGTCGTCGGGTCGGCCCTCCTGATCGTCATTGGGGTCGCCCTCCTCTGGCGCAGGGCGAAGGGAGATTGAGATGAGTAGGGGTGTCTGTTGCGGAGGCTTCGCCCTCCCGATCCTGGTCATTGCGGCGGGGGTCCTCCTCCTTCTGAACACGCTCGACGTCGTCGGCTGGTCGGTCTGGCGCTGGGTGGCGCGGCTGTGGCCCGTCCTCCTGATCGCGGGCGGGGCCCTCCTCCTCTGGCAGCGGACCGGCTCAAAGGAGGGCTAGATGGCGCGACGGGGTAGCTTCACCTTCCCGATCCTCCTCCTGGCTCTCGGGGTCCTGCTTCTCCTCTCCAACCTCGGCGTCCTCTCGTGGGGGGCGTGGCAGGAGATCGTCCGGCTCTGGCCGGTCTTCCTCATCGCTCTGGGGATCGACCTCCTCTTCGCCCGCCGTGGCGGGCGGGGGTGGATTGGCGGGGCGATCCTCGTGATCGTGGTCCTGTTCGCTGCCATGGCGATCTTCGATGCCGCCGCGCCGGCGGGCTGGACGGTCCGCGAGCAGGCGGCAATCGAAGAGGCACTCCAGGGAGCCACCACAGCTGAGGTGTCCCTGGTGTGCGGGGCGGGACCGGTCCGGATCAGCGCGGGGAGCGACCCGACCCTCCTTGCGTCGGGTACCGCCGACCTGCGCTGGGACGAGGACCTTGAGAGGAGCCGCGAGGACTCCGAGGGGCGCGCCGTGCTTCGGGTCGAGCGAAGCGCTCACTTCCCGTTCCACGTCGTCCGGTCCGGTGGGCGGTTCGACCTCGTCTTGAACCCGGCGGTCCTCCTCGAGCTTGACGTGCGCATGGGAGCGGGGTCAGCCTACCTTGACCTCTCAGGACTGACGCTGCGAAGGGTCGAGGTCCGCGCTGGGGCGGGCGACACGACGGTCGTGCTCCCGGCCCGCGGGACGGTGACCGCGCGCGTCGAGGGGGGCGTGGGACAGGTGACCGTGCTCGTGCCGGAGGGCGTCGCCCTGCGGGTCGTTGCCGAGGGCCTGGGCAAGGTTGAGATCCCGGAAGGGCTCGCAAGCGACGGGGACACGCACGTCTCCCCGGGCTACGACGCGGCGGGGACGCGGATCGACCTTGAGGCGCACGTAGGGATCGGCCACCTCGTCGTGCGGCGCGCCGCTCCGTAGGCAGTCCCGAGCGAGGGATCCTCGCTCAACTACCCCCTCCACGCCTGCCAGAAGCGGCGCGGGGTGAGGCGGGCTTCGACGTTTCCGTTGTCGATCGTCAGCCGGAAGTCCATGACGTGGGTCCGGCCGGTCTTGACGTCGGTCAGGGTGCAGACGGCGGTGGCCCGGCCCTTGAGTCTCCCCTGCTGGAGGGAGAACTTGATCGTCCCCACCTGGATCTCCTTGACCACGAGGACCGCGTCCGCTTGCCTTCGGTCAGGAACGATGGTGATGTGGCGGTTCCCGAAGGCGATCTCGAGGCCCTGCGTGAAGGGATCCTCGATCACGTCGCGCTGAGGAGCCGACTGCCAGTCGGGCGGCTCAACGGCGACCGCCTGCACCCCGGCGAGGGGGTCGCCCGCCGGCCAGAGGATGACGATCAGGGCCGCCACGACGACGATCGCCAGCACCCCGAGGGCGATCTTCCCGTTCCTCGACATCCCCTACCTCCCAGCGCGAAGCCGCACGATCGGTCCGCGTCCGCGCGGTGCGATCATACGGCGTGGTGAAGGGAGGGGCAACGGGCGCGGGTTGGCGACCCTCTGTCGGGGTGGGTAGACTTTCCCCATGCAGAAGACAGAGCGAGCCAAGTTCGTCCTCTACTCGATCTCCCTCGCCACCGGGGCGACCCTCTTGGGGGTCGTCTTCGGATTCCTCATCCGGCGGCCCACCGCCCAGACGGCGACGATCATCGTGCTCGTCGGGGTCCTCTTCCTGGCGGTCGCGGTCGTCGTTCTCGCGTGGGACGGGAAGAAGGGGCGTTCCTCAGGGAAGAGGAAGTGAGGACCCCGACGGCGCCGGGAGGGCTCCCGCCGCGCCAGGGGAACCACAGCAGCCGCTCCTCCTACTGACGGGAACACCCTGAGCACTGCACGGGATTGCCGAGCGGATAGGCGCAGCGGCTCACCAGTTGGCCGGTGGCGTCGAACAGGGCGGCCGTGTCGGACTGTCCGTTGCTCCAGATGCCGCGGTCGAGACCGAAACTGAATCCGCCCCACTCGGTGTGGGTCTCGTTCGTGTAGACGCGAAGGACTGCGCCGGGCTGAAGGATGATGCCCCTGAACGTGAAGCTGGGGGTCGGGTGAGACAGGTTTCGCAGCACCCACCCCGCGAGGTCCTGGGCCTTCGTCCCGACGTTCACGATCTGGACGTACTCATCGGCCTCGCGCAGGCTGGGCCTTCCCCCGTAGTAGACGCAATCGATCCGGACGTCGGCGACCGCGGGCACGATCACCTGCTGGCACTGGGTGCCGGTCCCACCCGCGTTGTCGGCGACGATCAGGCAGATCCAGTAGGTCCCGGGAGCGGCGTAGGAATGCCGGGTCATCGGGCCTGTCGTTGTCGTGCCATCGGAGAAGGTCCACACGTAGGAGACAATCGTCCCGTCCGCGTCCGTGGACCCTGAGGCGTCGACAGAGATCGCCTCGCCCGGAGTGGGCTCGGATGGTGAGAACACGAAGGAAGCGTTCGGCTTCTCGTTCGACGTCGGTGACGGTACGAAGCAGGCCGACTCGACCACCACCGTCCCGCTCATGTCTGTCCTCCACACCGTGGCTCCCAGCGCGTCCAGGCGCGCGAGGACTGCCGGGCAGGGGTCTCCCACCCCGGCGGGGTTGACGACAGCCATCTCGGGGGCCACCGCGTTGAGGAACGCGCCGGAGCTCGAGGCGCAGCTTCCGTGACTGGCGACCTGAAGGACTCCAGAGCGCAGGGGGAGCCCGGAGAGCAGAAGGCCGTTCTCGGTCGCGGCATCGATGTCGCTCGTGAACAGGAAGGACGTCGGGCTTGCCCCGAGCGTCCCGGACGGGCCCTCGGGACAGACTACCCGGACGACGATCGAGCTCTCTGCAGGGCCACTGCCCGCGAGCGGGTCGGGGTTCAGGACCTCAAGGGTGAGGGCGCCTACCTGCAGCCGGTCTCCTCGGTCAACCACGGCCCGCCGTGCCTGCGCGGTCGTGATGGCCTCGTCGAAAGACCGGAAGGGAACGCTGTCTGTTGCCACGCCGCTCGTCGCCACCTGATCCACTCTCAGGGACCTGAGAACGTCGATCAATCCCCCGATGTGTTCCTCGCGCCCGTTCGTGGCCACCACGAGGTTGAGGCGCTCGACTCCCAGGCCCGAGAGATAGTCGGCCACGCCGGAACCCTCACCGCCGCCGTCAATCAGGACGGTCTCGCCCGTGGGGCCGACAAGGAGGCTCGCGTCTCCCCGGCTGACGCTGATGAAGTGGATCTGGACAAGGGGCGTGGGG
>Ga0315291_10001561_pt1 | contig 30581 bp, 28 predicted proteins | sample YL17G12_20_MG_FD_203070 | JGI IMG/M metagenome (GOLD analysis project Ga0315291, IMG submission 203070) | Sediment microbial communities from Yellowstone Lake, YNP, Wyoming, USA - YL17G12_20 | ecosystem: Environmental > Aquatic > Freshwater > Lake > Sediment | place: USA: Wyoming | collected...
AGGTGAAGCAGCTCGTCCAGATCAATGACGACGGCAGCTTTAAGCTGAACATGGATTACTTTGCATACCACTACAAACTTGAGAACCTTTCTCCAAAGTTCATTGAACTTTTCGGCCCGCCGCGCGCGCCGGAGTCGGTCTTCTACACTGAAGCGCTGTATCCGAATAAGGACATTCCGGGGTGGAACGACGCCTATGCCCGCAACTGTCAGCGCTTCGCGGATATCGCCCACAGCATCCAGGACGTCACCGAGGAGGCGATGCTGAAGACCGCCGAATTCATCCACCGGCACACGGGGATGGATCACCTCTGCCTGGCAGGCGGCGTGGCCCTGAACTGCGTCGCAAATGGCGAGATCCTGCGCAAAACCCCCTTTAAGGATATCTGGATACAGCCGGGGGCGGGTGATTCCGGGGGCGCCATCGGCGCGGCCCTCTACGTCTACAACACCGTTCTCGGGAACCCCCGCACGTGGGTTATGAAACATGGCTACCTCGGGCCATCCTTCAGCGAGGAATCCATCCAAAAGTGGCTGGACGAGCACGAGATCCCTTACACGGAATATTCCGAGAAGGACCTCCCGAAAGCGGTGGCGAAACTCGTCGCCGAGGAAAACGTGGTCGGCTTCTACCACGGGCGGATGGAGTTCGGCCCACGCGCGCTCGGGGCACGCTCCATCCTCGCCGATCCGCGCAATCCGAAGATGAAGGACATCCTCAATGAGAAGATAAAGCACCGGGAACAGTTCAGGCCATTCGCCCCCGCCGTGCGGGTGGAGAAGGCCGGGGAATATTTCAACATCGGCTGCACGGATGCCCCGTATATGCTCCTCGTGGGAGAGGTCAGGCCGGACAAGAGGAAGGTCATCCCCGCGGTGACGCACGCGGATAACACGGCGCGCCCGCAGACCGTGCGCAGAGAGGTGAACCCTCGCTATTACGACATCATCGCCGAGTTCGAGAAGCTCACCGGCGTCCCGGTGATCATCAACACCTCCTTCAATGTCAGAGGCGAGCCGATCGTGCTCACCCCCTACGAGGCATACCGCTGCTTCGCCACCACGGACATGGACTACATAGTTCTTGAGCGGTTCATCGTCTCCAAGAAGGCCATCCGCCCGGAGCATGTCCCCCCGCCGCCGGAGTCACTGCTCCTGGATGCCTGACGATTACACACGCTCCCCCCTGCAACGTTTCACCACGGAGTTCACGGAGGATTTTGGAGGTCACGGAGTGGACTACGGTTGAAAGTGTACGGTGTAACGTTGAAAGCATCAGTATAGCTCACATTGTCTCACACCTTGCACTGTAGGCCGTATTTTTCTCCGTGTCCTCCGTGCTTCCTGCCTACGCCGGAGCGCTTCGCGCAGGCAGGCTCCGTGTCCTCTGTGGTAAAACAGTAAAGGTATCGTAGGAGAAAATGGCGATAGTCCCGAGATAAAACAGCTTGACCCCTACCCTGGAAAGTAATAAAATTATTGCTAGCTTGTAGGACTAGGCGAGGTTACCTTATCGCATAATTCTACTTGTGATCACAGGCATTGATTATTTGCCTGACCCAAAGAAGCTGCTCTGGAGAGTGTTGTACTCCAGTAGATCATCATCACTGAGGGAACCACTGTATGAATGACACGCCGGGCCGCCTGCGCAGGGTGCTCAAGTGGGCCGCACTGGGCCTGCTCGTCCTCGTCCTTGCCGTGAGCATCTTTTTTAACATCGCGCTCTCCGTGCTCGTCATGGGGCAGGGCCCCGGGGGGAGTGACGCGGCGAGATTCCGCGAATTTACAGTGGAGGGAGAGGGTCCTGACAAGGTCGCGCTTGTTCCCATACGGGGATTAATCGGCAGCGGTTACGGGGACTCGATCTTCGGAGGGCGAGGAACGGTCGCATCAATCTTCTCACAGTTGAAGAAGGCCGCGACCGACAACGCCGTGAAAGCCGTCATCCTTGAGATTGACAGCCCGGGGGGGAGCGTCGGGGACAGTGATCTTATTTACCACGAGGTTCAAAAGATACGCGGAAGCGGCAAGCCTGTAGTCTCCTTTCTTCGAGACGTCGCCACCTCCGGCGCATACTATGTTGCGGCGGGCTGCGACAGGATCATCGCACAGCCGACAACCATCACCGGCAACATAGGCGTCATCATGCACAGCATGAATGTGGAGGGGTTGTTCCAAAAATTGGGGATCAGGGAAGTTATCATTAAAAAGGGGAGAATGAAAGACCTCCTCTCCCCGACCCGCCCCCTCACCCCCGAGGAGGAACAGCTCCTGCAGGGCATCACTGATGAGGTGTATTACCAATTCGCGGCCATCGTCGCATCACAGAGAAAATTGAGCATTGACCAGATGAGCCGCATCGCGGACGGGAGAATTTTTCTCGCCCCCGAAGCGCTCACGGCGGGCCTGATCGATACCATCGGATACCGCGATGAATCCCTCGCCGCGGTGAGGGAAATGCTCGGCGTCAAAAAAATCAGGCTCGTCCGCTATGAAAAGATCTTTTCACTCAAGGATATGTTGAGTGCGTCCGCTCATTCTTTTTCACCCTCGGTGGGTCTCCGGGAAGGGATCATGGAGGCGGCCGCCCCCAAGCTGATGTACCTCTGGACCATTGACTGAATGAATGACGAACAGCACGCTGATACCCCTGGAGCTGATTCCTCATGCTCACCAAACGATCTGACATAACATATATCGCTTATTTGAATGAGCACCAGGTCCTGCGAATGAAGCACGACCTCATGGAGCAGGGGTTCGAGATCAGGGAGAAGGTTCCGCACGCGTTCTACGGGGCGAGCAAGAACGGCGTGAGCCTGACGGCCTTCCGCAACGGCAAGCTGCTGATCCAGGGGAAGGGCGCCCATGATTTCATCACCTTCTATCTCGAGCCGGTACTGCTCAAGGAGGTCTCGCTGGGATATGAAGAGATACTCGATTCCTCCATCGCCGAGGCCCGCATCGGCGTGGACGAGAGCGGGAAGGGCGATTACTTCGGCCCGCTGATCATCGCCTCTGCCTACGTTGACAGGCCGATCGCACGAAAAATGCTCGACCTCGGTGTCGCCGACAGCAAGCAGCTCACCGCGAAGCGCATTGAGGAGATGGCAAACGTCATCAAAAGCTATGCCACCTACTCAATTGTCGCGATCGGTCCCGAAAAGTACAATGCGCTCTATGAAAAAATCGGCAATCTCAACAGGCTCCTCGCATGGGGGCATGCCCGGGCGCTGGAAAACGTGCTCATAAAAAAATCGAGCTGCAAAAAGGCAATCCTCGATAAATTCGCGGATAAGAGCGTCTTGAACCTCGCCCTCATGAAGCGGGGGAAAAAAATTGACATCGCGTTCAGGGAGAAAGCGGAATCGGACATCGCCGTCGCCGCCGCTTCAATCCTCGCGAGGAACGAGTTCTGCGCGCGATTGCAAAAGCTCGAGGAGGAGTTTAAAACCACCTTCCCGAAGGGTGGCGGAGCGGCGGTGGAGAAAAGGGCGAAGCAGTTCGTCTCGACCCATGGCGTGGAGAGCCTCGCGAAGGTGGCCAAGCTGCACTTCAAGATCAGTAAAAAGGTGATCCTGGAGAGCTAGGCCCGGCCGCGTAAAAAAACCGGTTGACGGTGGCTCGCGCATCCTGCTAGCATTGTTGATTGAACGTCCGGATCCCCGGAGGGGCTATGCACAAAAAGTCTGTCGTGCTCGCGATTGCTGCCCTCATTGCATTCGCATATCCCTCGTCTGGCGCCATAGACAAGCTACAGAAAGAGGACGGCATGCGCTTCGGCGTGGGCATCCTGAACCTCTACTACAACATCGCGAAGGGCGTCATCATATTCCCCCAGACCGTGGTTCTCGGCCTCTGTGAGTTGCCCAAAGCCGTTGCCACTGACATATTCCAGGTCGGGCAAAAGGGTGAGCCAACCGCCTACTACATGACCGAGAAGGAACGGAAGGAAAAGGAAAAGCAGAAAAAAGAAGAACGGCTCCTTAAAGAACAAGAGAAACAGAACAAGCTGTATCAAGAGGGGATAAGCCCCACCGATAAAGTACCCGTCACGAAGCTTAAATCTTGGTAGCCGTTCGGGAGTCCGGGAGGCATGGCTCTGACTATCCCCCGTGAACTTTGACTTCTGCTTCACGATCCTCGGGTGCTGGAACACGCACATATCTCAATGACCGCCGTGACACCGCTGAAGGTGTGCATCTACGTATTCTGTTCGCTCCTTGCATCCTCCGCCCTCCCCGCACACGGGGGCGCGTCTGTCGATCTACTTCCCTCTGATGCGATTCTCACCATGTCGCTCACCATAAAGGAAAATGACCCGGGCCAGAAGTGGGTATTCAGCGAGCTCACGAAGTATCTCATTTCAGAAGCGGGCGAGCGGGAGAAAACCGCCCCGCTCGACGAGATACGCCTCTTTCATTTTTCTGATTTCTGCTTCGCCCTCTTTCCCCCGGCGGCGGGAGATCGTGAACAGATGCTCATCGCTGCGGGCCTCCTCCCGAGCGGCGGGACGTTCGGGCTCACCTACGGCGACCAGAAATTTCAGCTCAACGTGAGAGACACCAGGACCGCAACGAACACACAGACCAGCCTCCTCACCCTCCTCCTCGGAATCGCGTGCAAGGTTCCGGCCGACAGCCCGCCCGATGGCGGCATCTACGCCAACCCGCTCAGGGAAAACAAGGGTAGATTTTCTGCCTTCTCGGTGAGCGACACGCGCGCCCTCGCTGCCACGAATAAAGCGATTATCAAAACCGCGCTCTCCGGAGCACGCCGTGTGACCGCGTCTCGTCCCTACCAGGAGACCATGGCGCTCCTCCCCCGGGACTGGGATGCGTACGGCTACGCCAACAATGAGCATGCCGTCTTGTCACACATGCTCGAGGCAAAGAAGAGAGGATGGCAGCTCCTCCTGCTCACGCTCCTCACCCCCGCAAAGCGGGTCGGCATGGCACTGGATGTCGTGGACAAAGATAACAGCCGCATCGTGCTCGCTTTCGCGGCGGCCGGCCCCAAAGAGGTGAAGGAATTGCGCGGCAAACTCGAACCGACGCTCGATCTGCTCATCGCGCAGTATCTGGACAAGCGCATCAGCAGCACGCTCCGATTTGAAGAGCTCCCGAACGCGCTCAAGATTGACGCGCAGCTCTCACACACGTCCTCCTACTGGGAGAGGGTATTCCACAAGAAGGCCGCCACGCCGAAACCAGGCCCTCCGACGGGGAAGGGAAATGAGCCGCGAGCCTGATGACCGGGTTGCGAAGCAGGTGTGTGCCGCGATCCAGAAGAACGGCATGGCGGCGATCTGGGCGCCCGAGAGAGCGAAGGCGCTGGAGAAAGCGGTCGCGCTCATACTGCCAGGGGACCGCATCGGCGTGGGCGGCTCCGTGACGCTTGAGGATATCGGCCTCATGGAGGTCCTGCGCAGCGCACGTGTCCCGCAGGGGACCTTCACCTTCTACGATCAGTACCGCACGGACATCACGCGCGAGGAGGCGCTGTCCCTCAGGCATAAGAGTCTCGAGGCAGATCTCTTCTTCAGCGGGGCAAACGCCATCACACGGGCAGGTGAGCTCGTCAACATGGACGGTTACGGCAACCGTGTCGCCAGCCTCGCCTTCGGCCCCGGGAGGGTCTGCGTCGTCGCCGGCATAAACAAGATCGTTCCCGACATCCCCGCCGCCCTCGACCGGATCAGAACAATCGCCGCTCCGCGCAACTGCCGCAGGCTCAACCGCCTCACGCCGTGCCATAAAGATGGACGCTGCAACGATGCGATCTGTCAGGCGCCGGAGAGGATTTGTAACGTGTACTCCGTGATACGGCGCCAACCGGGCGGGAATCACATCACCGTCATCCTCGTCGGCGAGGAGCTGGGTTACTAATTTACCCGCTTACTTAGCATCCTGCATTTTGCTTATCCCGTATCTCCCCGCTATTCTTTTATCAGCAGCAGGCAGTGCGGCCCTGTCCAGTATTATTTCTTGACTGTTTTCCACGCAAGTGAACCGGTAAAATTCGCCATCGGGGTGGCGTAGCGCCTCGGCGACATCATCCATCGTAGAAATATGGCGACCGTTTACGCTTACTATTATAAGGTCTTTCAAGCCCTGATATCCGACATTGACATCGTCCGGGAGAACCTTGCTGAGAATGATGATGCGTTTCCTGTCCGTTTGCTGTTTGGCAAACTCATATTTGGAATAATAGAGGAACTCCTTATCGGCGGTATTCTGCCAGTTCTTCCCCCACGTCCTGAGATAATCCACGGTGAGTTCCTGGATGACAAGACCACCGACAATAATGTATCGCGGCGGCGCGCCATACGTCATTATAGGAACGAGGTATTGCGCGGGAGTAAATCTCTTGAGTTGCATTCTGACTTTCATTGGTCGACCATCGCGGATTATACCGAGTTCAATAGTTTCCCCGGGGTAATGGAAGCGTGCAATCCTGTCTTGGTAGTCAAGCCTGCCCCATATCGGGTGCCGGTAATTTCCGCCCCAATCCAGGTTAAAGCCATCCACAGAGGTAACGACATCCCCTATTCGAAGAATCCCTTCCGCTGAGCCTCCCGGGAGTATATTGCGCACATAAATACCGTTCGCGTCGGGGGGGAGGCCGAAGTATTTTTTGCGTACCGGATCCGTGAGGCTAGTTACCCAGAAACCATGATAGGGGAATCCGAGATACTTGCCGTGCCGTATACCTTCGATAAAATGGACAATGATGGGTGCCGGAATGAGTCGTGCATATTGTTTCGTGCTGCTGTATGACATGGTAAGACCAATCAGCTTCCCCTGTGAAAATACAGGCTCACCCCACCCACCGCTCTGCCCTTCAAAGCTCACCGTCGCTCCGTAGAGAAGGTACTCGGTCCAGCTAAAAGTGTAATCGTCTACAAAAACCTTGACGATGGTGCCCGGGATAGCCCTGATTTCTCCCGAATCCTCAAAAACCATGAAATGCACTGTCTGGTCAATTCTGGCATTCAATTCAAATTCCAGGGGCGCAAGATTGGAAAAGAACGATTTATCATCAACAGTGAGAAGGGCAAGATCTACATCATAATCAACCACCTCAACCCGCGCGGGGTAACACTCGCCTGTGGTGCTCTTTTCTATCTTGATGAAAGTACAGTCCTTGATGATCTCAGCAGTAGTGATCACTTTGTGCGAGGGAAGTACACAGCCATAACCGGAGCGGCTATCATTATCCCCCTTCTTCCAGGGATTCGCGGAATCATATTTCTGATACGTGACATGCAATCTGACTACCGGAATGGAGCTATTCTCTCCCTCGCGGGCCATACATGGGCACAACGGGATGAGCATGGGGATACAGAGTACGAACAATTGGTTTAGGAGCATTCGCCTTTTCATGGGTGATCTCCCGAAGAATCACCGTGGAGGCAGCGATCTCGAGGTATCCCGTAAGTCCTCAATATCTCAGCGTTTTCTGTTTTAACCTGATTCGCATCGAGGACACACGGCGCGTGCGGCCCATCAAACTCAACCATATAATACGTCCCCCGGGCGGCCTCGAACGCATCAATGACATCCCGCAGAGATTTTACCTCCCGGCCGTTCACCTTTTTGACCACATTGTTCGTCATTCCCGTATAGTGCCTATTGACCGGTGCGGGCAAAACTCGTGTAAGAACGATCGGTTCGGGATTTTTTATATAGATCCCGTTAGAAAAGTAACAGTCGAAATAATAGAGGAGGCGCTTATCGGCATTATTCCACCAATCCTCGGACCACGTCTTCAAATATTCTAAAGATAGGGGTTGGAATATCAGACCTCCGAAAATAAAATATTCCGGCTTTTTATCATAGGTATTCCCACGCACCATGGGAGCGTTCAGTTTTTTGAGAGGGAACGTGCAGTAGACCAGTCTACCACTGCGAATCACATCGAATTTCACCGGCTCCCCGACCTGCTTGCGCTCGATGGTTTCCCCCAGGCTATAGCTTTCCCCCCCTACGGTAATTGATCCATCATCGCTTATAGGACGGCCATCTACGGCCACAAGAACATCGCGGGGCAAGATAAAACCCTCTGCAGATCCTCTCTCAATGACAGTGGATACAACAACACCTGTCATCCCTTCCTTCAATCCGAGATAACGTCGGTATGCCCCATTAATCAGATTCTGGCACGAAAGCGGGACATCTGGATAACCATCATACGTCCCGTCCGCAATATCTGCGAGAAAATGCCCGATGACGGTGAGGGGTACCGCATATCCAACATTTTGAAGATTCTCGCCGAATTGGAATGCGACGCCTGCAACCCGGCCGTCCTGAATGACAGGGCCACCACTATTACCAGGGTTGAGAGCGGCGTCTATTTGCATTATGAGGTGGGTGTAATTACCGGGGTGAATATAGACCGCATAGTCAATACGCGAAACGACTCCGCGAGTCACTGATATCCGTTGTCCGCCCATGGGGAAACCGTACACAAGCACGGTGGATTGAAGTCCTGGGAGATTCTTGCCAAATTCAAGATAGGTGGTGTCCTTAAAAAATGATTTATCTTGGACATCGAGAATGGCAAGATCGCAGTCATGGCCGATAAATGAGACGACAGCCCGATAAGGAATCTCGCTCTTTTCCTTGATGACTTCGAGATATTTCGAGTCACTCACCAGATGGGCGTTGGTGAGGATACGCTGCCCCTCGATAATAAAGCCAGAGCCTGTTGAAGAAATACAACCGTAATCCTGCCACGGGGAATAATAGCTGGGCTTCTGGGCAACGTTGTTAATTCTCACAACCGCAGAGCGGATTCGCTCCACTTCGTTCCCACATAGAGAGGGAGCAGAGAGCGCGCAGGCAAGAATAAAAAGAAAAGGCCAAAGGCATCCGCGGCGACTCTGAATTCTATTATGCACGAATTTTGATCGCCTCATCAGTCACGTCAGTCACGACCCCGTTGATGCTCGCGTGAATGGGCGCGCCGAGCTTCCCTTCGGGCACGTCACCGATCATCCGCCCCGCAGCGACCGTATCCCCCACCTTCACCAGGGGACTGCACGGCACGCCAACGTGCTGGTTAAGGGGAATGGTGACCGACCCGACCTGGAGCGGCTCGCTCACCATCGGGGCGTCAACATCGTATTCCTCAAGTTGAAAACGGGTGACAAGGCTGTGCACGGGGGGACGCCTGAAGCGCCTTTCCGGATGGGGCTCAAGCTGTTTTCTCCTGTGGAGCTGCGCCGCTCCTGCATCCCTGAGGTTGCCGACAAGGGCTTTGATTATCCGCTCGGGGGAGAGCATCGTCGGGCACGCGTACATGCCGCAGAGGCCGCACTGGCAGCACAGGTACGATTGGGCGACGATCAGCGGGTCGATCTCCTCAACCGCCTGGTAGGCGACGGCGCCCATGATCGCGTGGGGCTCCAGCGCGTGGCCGAGCAGAAATCTCGGGCACAGGTCGGTGCAGAACCGGCACCCCTCGCAGGCTGATCGGGCGATTTTCACGTCGTGATCAATCGGCTTCCTCTTGTACCGTACCAGCTTGTGATCCACTGGCAGGACGATCAGGCTGGTGGTGGTCTTCATCACCACGCCCGTGGACTCTGACCCCATCATCGGTCCGCCGTCAATCGCCGCGTAGGGCGCGGCGGTAGCGCCTCCTGCCGCGGCGATGGCGTCGGCGACCGAAGTGCCGACGGGGGCGATAATTGTCTTCGGCTCGCGCACCGCGCCGGTGACGGTGAGCCACCGGTGTGTCACCGGCTGCCCCTTGCTCGCCCGGTAGGTGTTGACGAGCGTGCCCACGTTCTGGACCACCACGCCGATGTCTATGGGGATGCCGCCCTCGGGGACGATCTTCCCGAGGACGTCGCAGACGAGGGCCTGCTCGTCGCCGGCGGGATAATAGTTCTCGAGGAGGTGAATGTCGATGCCGTCCCTGCCCGGGCACCCCTCGAGTGCGATGACCGCCTTGTGATATTTTTCCTTGAGCGCGATGATGCCCTTGGTCGCCCCGGTGGATTGCATCGCCAGCTTCATCCCCTCGACGATCTCGCACGCGTAGAGGGTCATGAGCTGCTGATCCACGCGCAGGAGCGGTTCACACTCGGAGCCGTTCGCAATCACGCACTCAGCCCGAGCGCCCATCTTCCTCCATGTAGGGAAGCCCGCCCCGCCTGCGCCGACAACCCCGGCTTTTCTCACCTGATCAACGATGCTCATTCCATCTCACCTTAGGAGTTATGACTGACCGCGGATTGAGCGGATGAGGCGGATTACTTTAATGAGAGAACAATGATTTTTAGCTTTAAATCCGCACAATCGGTATAATTCGCGGTTTCTTATTTCTTATGCCTCAAGAAACTTCGGCACGCACTCGTGGGGATGTTCGATGACAATGCTGTTGATGAGACCCTGCATCTCTTCGGCAGCAGCCCTCCCCGCCGCCACGGCTGCTTCAACCTCGTGCTGTGCCCCTGAAAAGACGACGATGCACTTCCCGCCCTGTGCATTCGCGAGCCGGATTTCAACAACCGCAACACCCGCCGCCTTGGCACCCGCATCCCCCGACCGGATGCACGCCGGCACGCCATAGGTCTCGATGACGCCGATGGACTCTATCTCTCTATACTCGGGAACACCGTTGATCGCTGCCACGACCCGGGGATGGACATTGGGCAACAGGTGATGTTCGGTAATCGTTCCACCCAGCTCCGAATCCAGCGCAGCGGAAAGCGAAGATTTAAGCGCATCCACGCCGCCGGTGAGCGTGACGATGTACTTCCCGGGGCACACGGTCCGCGAATCGAGGAGCTTCACCGCGGCCTGTTTCACGAGCAGGTCCGACATGGCAATTCCTGCCGCCACGCTGTTGAATTCAAGAATGAGAAGCGCTGGGTCCATACAGAGAAATCCCAAATCCCAAACGAAAATGACAAATGCCAAAGCACAAATGACAAAACACAAATGACAAATGACAAAACGAATCGGCATTTGTCATTTGGTATTTGTTATTTGTCATTCATATTTTTATCCCCGGCAGGTACTCCTTCAGCTTTCCGGCCACCAGTCCCTTGATCTCCTCCAGCCGTTCGGCTGTCTCCGCCTCGAAACGGAGGACGAGGACCGGCTGCGTGTTTGAGGGGCGGACCAGCCCCCACCCGTCCTTGAACACCACCCGCACACCGTCGATATCGAGCGTGTCGTAGTTCTTGTCGAAGTACTCCTTGAGCTCCCTGACGATGCCGAATTTCTTGTCGTCGGGGCACTCGAGCCGTATCTCGGGGGTGGTGTAGGTCTTCGGGATATCCGAGAGGAGTTGCGAGAGGGATTTGTCGGTAGTGGAGAGTATCTGCACCAGTCGGCAGGCGGCGTACGTGGCGTCGTCATAGCCAAAATAGTTGTCGGCGAAACAGACATGCCCGCTCATCTCGCCGGCGAGGGGCGCCTGTTCCTCATGCATCTTCTTCTTGATGAGCGAGTGGCCGGTCTTCCACATGATCGGGATCCCGCCCGCCTTTTTGATCTCGACCGTGCAGAGATGCGAACATTTGACGTCGAAGATCACCTTCGCGCCAGGCAGTCTGCTCAGCAGATCGCGCGCGTAGAGGATGAGCAGCATGTCCACCCAGATAATAGCGCCCTTCTCGTCGATCACACCGATCCGGTCTCCATCCCCGTCGAAGCCTATCCCCACGTCAGCCCGGAGCGCGAGCGTCTTCTCCCGCAGATCCTTGACGGCTTCAGGGAGCGTCGGGTCGGGGTGATGATTCGGAAAGTGGCCGTCGGGATCGCAGTACATGCAGGTCACGTCGCAGCCGAGATCGCGCAGGATCTGAGGGCTTGTCGGGCCCGTGGTTCCGTTGCCCGCGTCCACCACCACCTTGATTTTCCTTTTTCCCATTTTCGTGCGCGAGATAACGGCGCGGCAGTAGTCGTCAACAACTGAGGTCTCTTCAACCCGGCCTTTCCCCTGGAGAAAGTCTCCCGATTCTATGATCTTCCTGACCTCCTGGATTTTTTCTCCGTATATCGTTGACTTCCCCTCGGCGACCTTGAATCCGTTATATTCGGGAGGATTGTGGCTCCCGGTGATCATCACGCCACCCTGGATCCCCTTCTCGAAGAGAGAGAAGTAGAGCATGGGCGTGGTCACCACACCGATATCCACCACGTGGAGGCCGGTCGCCATGAGACCCTTTACAATAGCATCCCGGTAGCCCTTCGAGCTCAGGCGCACGTCCCGCCCCAGCGTAATCTTTTTGATGCCCTTCCTGCCCAGGTATGTTCCCGCCCCTTTCCCAAGGAGCTCCACCGTCCTGTCCGTGAAGTCCTTCCCCACGAGTCCACGGATATCGTATTCCCTGAAAATACTTGCGGGTATCTTCGGCATGCTTATTATTCTCCTGAGTTGTGCCGATCTATCATGTGCAGGATGCGGAATGACCTATCCCCTGCTCACACGTCCTTGGTAGGGGAAAGAGCGACTCAGATTATCCGATCCATGGTGAAAAGTCAACCGCGGTTTAGCGCCAGAAATAGCGGATAATGTAGGGGTCGGATTCATCCGACCCGCGTTACGGGCTTGATAAATCAAGCCCCTACAGGGAGAAGTACTTCTGATTACATTTCACCCATCAGGTGAACGTTTCAATCTGTTATCCGCCATTTCGGGTAGCGCTCCGCACACCCGCCTCGCCAGCAGAGCGCAGAGCAGGCCGACGGCGAGTCCCGCGATGCAGTCGGAGGGATAGTGCATGCCGAGGTAGATGCGTGAGTATGTAACAAGAACTACGAGCACACACAGCGGGAGGCGGAATCTCCTATAGTAGCTCGCGAGGATACAGCCGGCGGCCATGGAGGAGGCACAGTGGCCCGATGGAAATGAGAAGGGGCTGGGGACCAGCCTGCCGGTCAATGGCACCTCAAGCTGCCTGATATCCGGGAGCGCGGCGAACGGCCTGGGACGCGCGACGAGCGGCTTCATCGCGAGATCTACCGAGATATAGGTGAGGGCGAGTGCCAGGAATACACAGAGGGCAATGCGCTTCCCTTCCCGTCCGTCCCTCAGCCAGATGAAAATTCCCAGCAGGAACCAGAGGAGGTAGAGATCAGTAGCGGCGCTTACTCCTGCGAGGAGCCAGTCAAGGAGCATGCAGTGGTGCGAATTGATCCAGTATAACAGTTGAATATCCATAGGATTTCCCACGCGTGCACTATAGGCTGCGCATTATAATACGAAATGGCACGGGCTTCCAGCCCTGATTGTCCTTGTACCTTACACCTTTAACTTTGGGCTGTGGTTACCTCCTCCAGCGATCGAGCGTACCGCGCCACCAGGATAAGAGCCGGTCTCTCGCGCGTTTCAGGAATGACAGATCCCAGCCAAGAAGCGCTGCCCCGGCCAGGATCATAAGTGTCCCCTGGAGTATGGGGAGGAAAAGCCCTATAAATCCGAGTGCGAGGAGGGTATAGCCGCACACCATACGCACTATTTTCTTTATCCGGTTCACAGGCCAGTTTATATGATATTTTCTCTGCCCAAGCAACAAGAAATGAGATCCCTAGCAGGGGGAGCCTCGGCAGATATAATTTAGTTCAAAGGCCACTTCTCTCATGCTATGATTACCGCTGATTTGATCCTCATTTGAGTGGTCTGTGAATCCCGTGCTGAAGAAGAGGACATATATTTTTTCACAACAGCAATGGACCGGATACCCGATCGAACACCGTACACGAAGGCGCTCCGCTGGCTCGGCAAACTGCTGCCAGGCGATTATCTGAAGACCTTTGTCTATCTGCATTGCATCGCGATGCCGCGCAGACTGCTGCGCAGGTTCGCCGGCAGCTTCTACCGCATGGAGTTCCCGTACCAGGTTCTCAGGGAATTCAAGGGTGTCTACAAGGGGCCTTTTTCTATCCTCGAATTTGGTACCGCTCAAGGATATGCGCTCGCGAAGATACTCTTTGCCACTCGCTACCTTCACATGGAAGACCTCGTCGTTGTGCACGCATTCGATTCTTTTGAAGGCCTGCATCCCCCGGGCCATGAAGATAGGGGACTTGCGTCCATTGAGTGGGAAACAGGGCAGTACCGTGGCGATTACGAGACGTTGGTGTCGTACTGCGAGAGGCGACGCTACAGGAATTTCAAAATTCACAAAGGGTATTTCGATGGAACCCTGACGGATACGTTTCTCGACGAGTTAAAAAGAGCAAAGCCGATTCTCGTGTGGATTGACTGCGATTACTACACAGCGGCGCGAACGGTGTTCGAACGGCTGCTCCCCACCCTCCCTAACGGATGCGTCGTGTACTTCGATGATTACGAATTCAACTTCGGGACGCGCTTCACCGGCGAGTCCAGGCTCGTCTACGAGATAAACCACGGTGCCTTCGGCGACAGCATTGAACTGGTGCTGGATCGCCATTTGTCCCTGGACACAGAGCGAGTATACCGCTTTATCCGGTGTGATTCATCGTGCATTCAGTACGAGCGATTGTCGCGGTTGGAGCGGGCAGGCAAACCCCGCGCCATCTCAGATGGGTCACCCCTGCCGTGATCGCTTAATCCCATCAACAATAGGATGTTGCAGGAGAGTATCCATGGCGCAGAGCGTTTTGGTCACAGGCGGCACGGGATTCACGGGCGGCCACCTCTGCCGGCGGCTGGCGGAACTCGGCTATCAGGTTCGCGCGCTCGCGCGCTCACCCGAAAAAGCCGCATCGCTCGTTTCGGCGGGGATTGAGATTGTCCCGGGAGATGTCAAGGATAAGGCTTCACTCCTCAGGGCTGCGATGGGGTGCGACGTCGTCTATCATATCGCCGCGACCTACAGGCAGGAGGGAGTGCCGGAGCGGGAGTTCTGGGATGTCAATGTCACCGGCAGCGAGAATATGCTCGAGGCGGCAGCGCACTGCGGCGTGAGCCGTTTCGTCCACTGCAGCACGGTGGGTGTCCACGGCCATATCGCCCACCCTCCCGCGGATGAGTCGGCTCCCTACAACCCGGGAGATGTCTACCAGGAAACCAAGCTCGCGGGCGAGAAGCTCGCCCTGAACTACTTTCGCACGAGGGGGTTGCCGGGTGTGGTCTTCCGCCCCGCGGGCATCTATGGCCCGGGCGATACGCGTTTCCTCAAGCTGTTCCGGCATATCAAATCAGGCCGTTTCCGCATGATCGGGAGCGGCGAAGTCTTTTATCACCTCACCTACATTGATGACCTGGTGGACGGAATCCTGCTCTGCGGCACAAAGAAGGAGGCGCTCGGAAATATCTACATCCTGGGCGGTGAGCGCGCCATGACACTCAACGAGCTCGTGCGCACGATCGCGGATATCCTTGACGCCAGGGTATCACGGCTGCGTATTCCTTTCGCGCCCGTGTACGCTGCGGCGTTCCTGTGCGAAAAGCTTTGCAAGCCGTTCGGGATAGAGCCCCCCATCTACAGGCGGCGGGTTGATTTCTTCCGGAAGGATAGGGCATTTGACATATCGAAGGCAAAGCGGGAGCTCGGTTATAATCCGAAAATCAGCCCGCGAGAAGGGTTGAAACGGACCGCCGAATGGTACGTTAAAAACGGCCTGATGTAGAAAGTTAAAAGTGTAAAGATCCGAAGTGGAAACGGCCTAATGTAGAAAGGTGAAGGTGTAAAGAATAGATGTTTGATAAGTGTAATGGCTCAGAAGGTGTGAAAAAATCGTTTCCTGACACCTTCTTGTAGGGGTCCGATTCATCCGACCCGCCAGCGGGCGCGATAAAACTTGTCCTGAGTGCAGCCGAAGGATCGCGCCCCTACAGTTTAGGCTGAAAATGCGGATGCGGCGATCGTGATTTTTTCACACCTTCCCAGTTATGGGTGAGGCCTGCCACTCCTGCGGAAGCAGGAGTCCAGCTTAAAGCCTCCAGCGCTGGATTCCTCCCGCTTAGCGGGACGGGAATGACAATGGCATTATCAGACCCTGATAACTAAGGGGTTACGGATAGGTCAATCGCCATGACACAAGAAGCACGGCACAGGAGGGGCGGTGCGATTCGCCTGATCACCGGCATCGCACTCATGGCATTCGTCGTCTGGTGGGTCGGCCTTGAAAAGGTGGGCGCGGCGTTCTCGAGGATCCGGCCGGTCTGGATCATCCCGATCCTCGTCACCGCGTATCTCGGGATCGCCCTGAGCTGCCTGCGCTGGAAAGCGCTCCTCGCCGCACGGGGGATCAACGTCTCGGTGCACCCCCTCACCTTCTACTACACCATCGGCTACTTCTTCTCGAGCTTCCTCCCGAGCATGTTCGGGGGCGATCTCGCGCGGAGCTACATCTTCGGCAAAAAAATAAAGAGTCAGCTCGAATCATTCGCATCGGTCTTCATGGAGCGGCTCACCGGCCTCGCCGGACTCGTCGGTGTTGCCTTCATCGCCTCGGTGATCAACTACGCGACCCTCGCGGAAGCGGGGCTCGCGCTCTTTATGTCAGCGGTCTTCGCAGGTTTCATCGTCTTCCTCGTCCTCCTCTTCAACAAACCCCTCGTTGACTACCTGGGGGGGCGCGTGAAGTGGGAGAGGCTCGCGAAGTGGCGCGATCGATTTGCCGCGTTCCATGATGCGATCTACTCGTTCCGGAACCATAAGAAAACAGTGGTGCTCGCACTCGTGTATTCCGTTCTCTTCCAGTTTCTCACGAGCGTGAATACCTACATCGTCTGTCTCGCCCTCGGCCTCGAGGTGAGGCTCCTCGACATCATGATCGTCGTCCCCCTCATCCTCCTCATATGCACGCTTCCCCTCACCCCCAATTCAATGGGGGTATGGGAGGCATCCTTCGCGTTCTTTTTCTCCAAGCTCGGCGTGCCCGAGGCAGGGGCGCTCTCCATCGGCCTCGTGCTCAGGGCAAAGAACATCCTCGTGGCGCTCCTCGGGGGGGGGTTTTACATGATCTCGGGGAGAGGATTAGAGACACCGGAGGCCATTGATGAGGATTAGCCAGTGGCTGCTCTTCTGCGCGGTGCTCCTCGTGCTGTCGCTCGCCTTCAGCTATCCACTCATTCACCACATCCGTGAAGGTATGCCTTACTCTTTCATCCCCGTGAAAGGGTCCGAAGTCGTGCAGCAGCACCCCGGCGACTACCTGCAACTCTTCTACCGATGCTGGCTCCTCGATGAGGCGCTCCGCGGCAAGATACCATTCTTTTCAGATTTTTATGAATTTTCGACTCCGCTCACGCCGCCTCGATTCAACACCCATGCGATACCCATCTCCCTCATCGTCAGCATATTCGGGCCGATCGGCAGAATCTTCGCATACAATGCGACGGCGCTCGTCTCGTTCCTCGCCTCGGGGCTTGCACTCGCGCTCCTGGTGTGTACACTCACCAAAAGCCGCGGGGCCGCGATATTTTGCGGTGCGCTCTACTCCTGCTTCCCCTACCGTTTGGGCCACCTCTTTGGGGGTCATCCCGGAGGCTTCGTTATTTTCCTCATGCCGCTCTCGCTCTACTGCGTCGAGAAAGCCTGGCCTCTGGGAGAGTCCAGAAGCGTCTCAGGCCCACGAGCCTTCCTCTGGGGAGTTGCCTGTGGCCTCTGCATATTCTGCAGCGCGCTCACCGAGCTCCACATCGCCTTCTATTTGGGCGTCCTCTTACCCGCGTACGTCATGGCAAAGTTCATCCACGCCACCGCGAGGGACGGGATGGCCGCTGCCTGGCGGCGCGCGAGGCTTCCCCTCCTCGGCCTTGTGCCCATCGCCCTGGCCGTGCTGGCCTATATCCTCTGGATTAAACATTCCTTTTTAGGAACGTCCACCCTGCGGGAAGGGCGAATGCTCGGGACCGTACAGGGGTTCAATCCATCGCTGGCAAATATGCTTCGTATAAGTCCGAGCGCCGAGAGGAATATCTACCTCGGCCTCGTGCCGCTCGTGTGCGCCATCTACGGTTTTTTCACACGGCGCATCGAAATCAAGAAAGGGCTCGCGGAGAAAGGAGCGCTGCTCTGGCTCTACTTCTGGACATGCCTTTTTCTTGCGAGCTACTTCATTGCGCTCGGCACGGCCACGCAGCGCTATCTGCCGCTCTATCCGTGGCTCCACGCACACGTGCCGTTCCTAACATACTCCCGCACCCCGAACCGCCTCCTGACCATTGCGGCCCTGGGCTTCTTCATGCTCTGCGCGTACGGCGTCAGGCATCTCCTGGCGAAGGGGCGGGTGGCCACACGCGCGGTGTGGATCCTCCTCCTCATTGCGCTCACGGATTATCACCCGAGGAGCGCAATAGGCATCAGCACCATGAGAGGAACGGATCGGGTCTACGAGGAGGTGCGGAGAGTGTGCGACGGGAAACGCCTGCTCGAACTCCCGATCTGGCCGGGCGATGATACATGGTCGTCCATCTATGAGTACTATGTGACTCTCACCGGCGTGCCCATGGTCAACGGCTACAGTCCCGCCCCGCATAGTTCCTACATATCAAAGGTTTTCCTCCCCATGAGGAATCTCAATCTCGGAGAGATGCGGCAGCGTCAGTACACGCTCCTTAGGGAGTGGAATGTGCCCTGCATCGTCCTCCACCATGAGGCGTTCCCGCGCAAGGTGAGCCGTTACCCGTTCCGCTTCACGCTCCTCAACCTCCAGGCTTCCCCCTATCTGGAACTCGTGCGCCAGGACGGGCCGCACTATCTCTTCAAGGTGCGTGAGCATCCTGCGGGGCACCCACAGGCCTTTTCACTGAGGAGCCCCGTCGGGATCCTCTACCCGGCGCATAAAATGGAAGGCGACATCGGGGAATGCGTCCCCGATCGCACCTCATCCTCAGGTCTGCCGCGCTGCGCATCCGCCCTCGCCGGTGGCGGGGGCTGGCTCCTGCGCGGGCAGTCCAGAACCTATCCGACCGGTGAGTTCAGGGCTCTCTTCCACTTAAAATCAATCCCTCCTGAGGGGCACGGGCCGGTCGGCCGTATCGAGGTGTATGCACCTGAGGAAGAGAAGGTGATTTCCGCCAGGGAACTCGCGCCGGGGGATTTCACGAGCCCTGATGGCTATGCGATGTTCGAGCTCGGATTCAAAAATGAGGAGCCCGCACGCATCGAATTCCGCGTCCACTCGAGCGGCAGGGGATCCCTTTGGGTCGATTTCATATATGTGGTCTTCAAGGGAGAGAAGGAGCCGGGGCGCTCCTACGAGGCGGAGGACCTCTTCCACATAGGCGACTGCGTGCAGGATAGAGATGCCTCGGGCGGCTACGCTGTATCAATCGGGAAGGACGAGGACCCCTCCATGCCCATGGTCAGTGGCCCCATGCGTCTCTATAACCCCGGGAACTATCGCGCGCGCTACTACCTCATGGCGGACAGGATGGAGCCCGGTGCACTCGCCCGCCTCGAGGTCGTCTCGGGATTGGGCGGGGTTCTCGCGAACCGCACCGTCGCGCAGGAGGAGCTGGAGGGACACGGCCGCTACACGCCGTGTGACGTGGCGTTCGAAATCAAGAAGCCCACCCCGATCTCATTCTATCTCTGGCACTTCAACAGGGCCATCCTCAGGCTGGACAGGATAGACGTGGCAGAACGGCAATAATCAGACGTAAGCAGTTACAATCATACTACAGAATCTGGATCTTCCTGCCCGGCTTCATCGCCCCCTCTGCCTTCGGGAGCGTGATGATCAGGACGCCGTTTTTATAGTCGGCTTTGATTTCGCTCTCCTTGATCTCCGTCGCAATGGGGATGACGCGCTCGAAGCTGCCGAAACTCCTCTCGCGCATATACCACCCCGTGCCCTTGCTCTCTTCTTTAACCACGTCCCGCTTGCCGCTGATGATCACGTTCCCGTCCTTGAATAAGATATCGATCTTATCTTTCTCCATGCCCGGGAGATCACAGCTCACGATGATCGCCTTATCGGTTTCTTTCACGTCCACATCCGGATAAAACTCAAAGCTCGGCGCACCAGACCCCATGGGCCCCGGGGGCTGGAAACGCCATGCGGTGTCCTCGATGATGCGGTTCAGCCTCTGCTGCATCTCGCGCACCTCTGCCCATATATCCTGGCCCATAGGCGGGCTGCTCCCCGGGCCAGCGGGCCTCTGAACGGACTTCAGGTTCTCACCGGCCGTCTCGCCGGCGGGTTCTGTGGCCGCCCCTATGTGACCCGCACAGAAGAGTGCGATAGCCACCATGGCGAGCACGACACAGAAGATGCCACGCGCTAATGAATACATACGCCACCTCCTCTCACTGGATAAATAATGCCAACCTCAACCACTACCTAAATTAATTTGCAACCACGGATAAATACCACAGCCCACAGTGTAAAGCCTAAAGTTCAAAGAAATGGTGTCACCTTGAGCCTTCAACTTTACACTTTCAGCTGTAGTCTGATCTGTGTTCATCCGTGTTCATCTGTGGTTTATATCCGCTATCACTAACGCATTTTTATCTGATCGGTTAAAACGCGGGGGCGCCCCTCACAAAACGCTCTTTCTCCACATCGCCGGCGTCAACAACGACGAGGGCGTCCCTGCGTGCCCCGTTCCTGCTCAGCGTGACCAGCCGCCCCTTGCTGATATGGACGCGCTCCTTGTTGTAGAACTCGCCGCGGAGAGAACCGTCATAAATGATGAGATCGATATCGTCGGCGCGCACCCCATCAATATACACGTCGCCCAACCTCATGACGAGAGGCATATAGATGGAGTGCAGATTGTCAACGATGGTTCCATACGCGACCACCGGCTCACGCACGAGGGCGACCTGCTGATCATAGACAGGGATGTACTTTCGATCAGCATACACGAAGAAACAGCACATGATGATGCCGTCGTGGTAGAACCGGAGGGGCCAGAATCTTCCGAACTCGACGCAGCGCCGCTTGGGGTCGGTGTAGGTGAGCCGCCAGATCTGCTGGGCCACCTCCATGTTCTGCTCGGGCGTACCAAAGAACACCAGATCGATGTCCTCGTCGTCCTCCATGCGGCCATAGGCGAGAGACCCCGTCACGCCCAGCCTCTCAAGGGGCACATCGAGGAGGACGCTCACCTCTTTGATATGTCTCGCCACCTGCGGATACTTCTCTATCGCGCAGCACATTGACTTATGATCGCTGAACCAGCCCTTCATGGTGCCGAGTTCGAAGGGATAGTGGAACTCCGTCAGGATCGGCTTTTCCCTCGGCGGTTTCAGGCTGTGGTCTATCTTGTAAAGGTACTCGATCTGCTTGTCGTGGGGAATGAGGACCCGCGCGCCCGCTTCCCACGCCTTCGTGATGCTCTCGTACTTCCGGCCGTGCACAAGGAAGGTGCCCTTCTCGCATGGATAGTTGATGATCTTGCCGTAGAAATGGCCCGGGGGATGCCAGTATCCCTCCGTGTAGACGAAGCTGTTGGTGTCCTTGATAAAGTACGTGGTATCAAGAACACCGGGACCGAGATCTTCCAGGGGGCATATAACCCTCTCAATTTCCTTTTCGAATGTATCTGTCATGAGCGTTCCCCCTCCTTCACGAGATGAATGCGGCGCTCGCCGGATGCCTGGAACGTTTCTCAGATCCACAGTGAATGATACCAGAATGGCATGCTGATTAAAATTAAAAAAGCGATCCTCCCGTAATGGGACAGTTATAGGGGGTAGCCGCAGATTTACGCGGATGAACGCTGATACACCTATATACAATCAGCGTGTATCTGCGTGTATCCGCGGCAAGAAACCTTGACCACTCACACAATTTTTTTTATCTGCGGCAATCCATTGCTGGATTCACCCTGTAAGTGGTGACCCATTACATCCTCCCTGACTTCGCCGTCGTCCCTATCGGCGTCGTTTAGGGCATTGACGGGCGCGCGGCAATCAGTTAGAATGCGTTCCTCATAATGGAGGGAGCACGGGCGAGGCCCACTCGCTCAAATCTCTTCAAGGGGGGGCCATGGCGACAAAGAGCAGCGCGTTTCAAAAAATGCATCTCGATGAGATTGAGCAGCGCGCGTGGATCTTCTACAACTTGAAGCGCAGCAAGGAGTACGCGCGGAAGCGCATCATGGAGAATCTGCGATGGGAATTTGAGTCCTCGCCCTCTCCCCTCCTGGAAAAGAGGGTTGACGAAATCATCAACCATGTGTACAAGAAGTAGCACGTCGCGGGTCGCGACGGTGTGAGAGAATTTCAATCTCGCCTCGAATGATTGTGAGCCGAAACCGGTTATTCAGCACTCCATCACTGACCTGATTGAAATAGATCTCTCCCCCCTTCAATTTCACACAGAAAACCATAGAGCTCCAGAATCTCGATGAGTATCGACTTGCACGTGCACACGAAGGCTTCCGACGGCCTCTATTCACCAGCCGACATTGTGAAAATGGCCGTGAGCGCCGGGGTATCCGTTCTCGGGATAGCCGATCACGACACCGTGAACGGCATTGATGCGGCCCTGGCTGCCGCATCGGAGAAGGGGCTGGAGCTCATCCCCGGCGTCGAGATTAACTCCTACAATGGTGACGCCGAGTATCACATCCTTGGCTATTTCATTGATCATAAGAGCAGCGAGTTGCGGGGTGTGCTCGAAGAACTGAGGGCCGCGAGGATACAGCGCATGCACCGCATCGTTTCCAAGCTCGGTATGATCGGCATCACCGTGGAACCCCCGGAGATCCTCGCCCTCGCCGAATCCGGCACCGTCGGCCGACCGCACATCGCCCGGGCTCTTGTCAGGAAGGGCTATGCCTCCTCAATCCGTGAAGCGTTTGACAGGTATATCGGCGAAGGGAAACCTGCCTACGCCCCCCGATCCAAACTCACGCCCGTCGAGGCGATAAAGATTATCACGAGAGCCGGAGGGCTCGCGGCGCTTGCCCATCCAGGGCTATGGCGTGCGGACGAACTCATTCCCCAGCTCGCGGCATGGGGAGTCGTGGGCATTGAGGTGTATTCGCCCGACCACACTGCCGAGCAGGTCGCACGCTATCATGATATCGCGCGCAGCCTCGGTCTGATCGCGCTCGGGGGCAGCGACTTCCACGGCTGGGGCGACCCCGCGGGGAATAAAATCGGCATGGCCGCCACACCACCCGAGGAGTTTGCCCGTCTCCGGGACATGGCGCGGAAGCAGCGCGGTCATCGTCAGGACTGATGATGCATGGAGGAATGATGCCGTCAAAAGTATTTTTTGCTGATCTGAGAGCCAGGGCGGGCAACTCGCTCCTCTCAAAAACAGCCCGCCTTGTGGACCGCACCGGATTTTTAAGCCGTATCCGGAAAAATGACAAGGTTGCGGTCAAGCTGCACTGGGGCGAGTGGGGCAACGTCGGCTTCCTGCCGCCCCCCTTCGTGAGGTGTGTGGTTGACAAAATAGCCAAAGCGGGGGGCGCGCCTTTTCTCGCCGATACCAACACCCTCTACTCCGGGCAGCGGCGCAACGCGATCGACAATCTGCTCACCGCCCTCAAGAACGGCTTCTCACTCGAGGCGGCAGGGGCTCCCGTCATTGTGGCAGACGGCCTCACGGGGCACGACTGCGTCGAGGTCCCTGTCAATGGGAAGCGGATCACAACAGCAAAAATCGCGGGAGGCATCTACCATGCCGATGCGCTCATCTCCCTCGCGCACTTTAAGGGGCACGAGCTCTACGGGTTCGGCGGAGCGCTGAAAAATATCGCCATGGGATGCGCAACCCGCGCGGGGAAGCAGATCCTCCACTCGGACGTGAAACCGAGCGTCAGGTCCGAGGCGTGCACCGGCTGTGAAATGTGCGTCGCTGCCTGCGCGACGGGGGCAATCCGCATGCACCACAACAGGAAAGCCGCCATTGACGAGAATCTCTGCACCGGCTGCGCGGAGTGTGTCGCCGTCTGCCCGGCCCGGGCGATACCCATCAACTGGAAGACCGCATCAGCGCCGCTCATGGAGAAGACCGCTGAATATGCGCACGCGGCGCTCTCGAACAAGGGGGGACGGTGCGCGTTCATCAATTTCCTGATCAACATCTCTCCCGAGTGCGACTGCTACCCATGGAATGATGCCCCGTTTGTCGCCGACCAGGGTATTCTCGCCTCGTCTGATCCGGTGGCCCTTGATCAGGCGTCTGCCGATCTGGTAAATTCCGGCCAGGTACTCGCTCGCTCGCGCCTGAAAGGGAAGCGGGGTTTAAAAGATAAGATCGCTGCGGTCACCGGAATCAAGGATTGGCGCATCCTGATCCAATATGCAGAGGAGATCGGCCTCGGGAGCAGGAAATATGAAATTGTGGAGGCCTCATCATGAAAAAAGAGAAATTCCTTCTCACCGTCGCTGCCGGGTTCGATGCCGCCCACAGCATACGCGCATCCGGAGACATCTGCGAAAAGCTCCACGGGCACAGCTGGCGGCTCGAGGCTGCGTTCTCCGGCTCCATAGGCCCGGAGGGGATCGTGAGAGACTTCCTTGAGCTCGAGCGGGAAGTCAGAAAGCTTGTGATCTCGAAACTGGACCACTCCAATCTCAATGAATCATTTGAAATGCCAACCACCGAGCTGATCTGCCGCTGGATATGGACTCAGCTCTTGCCGCTCGGCGTTGTCGAACTGAGGCTCTGGGAGACCCCTGCATTTTCTGTCACCTACCGAGGAGAACAGTAGCCCGGTGAAACGATACGCCGCCCCGGATATCAGACACGCCCTGCTCATCGTCCTCCTCTGCACGTCAGGCACCTGTCGCTTCGCGTTCTCGGGAGAATCGCAGACGGCGGAGGACTATCTAAAAAAATTGAGATCGCTGACCGCGCGTGTGGTCGGCGGCGACATGGAGACCCGCAGGACGACCGCCAAGCTCCTGAGAGATATGGGAGAACCGGTCATCCAGTACCTCGACGCTGAATTGAAAGCCCCTGCGCCGGAGCGCCGTCGCCAGGCGGCACTTGTCATCGGCGAGATCGGCAACCCCGCGGCCCGTGCATCCCTCATCTCAGCACTCAGGGACCGGGATGGAACCGTGAGGGCCGCAGCGGTGGGCGCCCTCGGGAAACTCGGCGAAAAGGGGCCGGCGCGGGAAATCGCGACCATGCTGACCGACCCTGATGAACAGGTCCGGGCGGAATCGGTGCGCGTACTCGGAGAGCTGCGCGCGAGCGAGCACACCGAACAGATCGAGCGGTTGCTCTTCGACCCGAGCGAAAAGGTCAAGGCAAACGCAATCCAGGCTGTCGGCAACCTGCGAGATCGGAGGGCGGTCCCCGCGCTTGTGCGGGCGCTCGATTCGCCGTCAGCCAGCATCAGGAACAATGCGGTCATTGCCCTGGGCAAGATCGGCGACCCCTCGGCCTTGCCCGGATTGAGAAAGGCCATGGAGGATACCGATCAGTGGGTGAGAAGCTCTGCCGCGGCGGGGCTGGGCTCGATGGGCGATAGAGACGCGGTCCCCCTCCTGACCAAAGCTGTTTCGGACAGCAGTTCTTATGTGCGGGGGTCTGCAGCTGGTGCGCTGGGCGTCCTCAAAACACCGTCGGCAATCGTAGCTCTCTGCACGCTCCTGAACGACCAGTCCCCCAGCGGCTTCTTTATTCTCGAGCCCTACCGCCAGACCGGGGTGCGCGAGGAGGCTGCCGACGCGCTGGGAAGGATCACCGGTCTCAGTCACGGATTTTCGAAAACCGCCGGCACGGCTGAACGAGAAGAGGCACTCCGGGAGTGGCAGGAATGGTGCGCCGCGAAAATGCCCACCCCCACGCCAGCCAAATGATCCACGCGAGATACGAGAAGTAAGAACCGGACCACAGAGGTTGACGTGTGACACAGATTCACACAGATAGGCACAGATGAACACAAGTTTTTCAGTGTTCTCAGTGTTTTCAGTGGTAAAAGAGTGAGATTTTAAATGAGATTTTCAGTTGTGAGACACCCTATTTCTTAGTATATTCTCTCATTCGCGGAACTCAGGGGCGAGTCAACCACGGGAGGCATGCAATGCCGAAGATCACACAGGACGTACTCACGCTCGCGAAAGAAAATAACGTCAGGTTCATCAGGCTCTGGTTCACCGATGTCCTCGGCCGCCTCAAGGGATTTGCCATCACCCGCGCGGAGCTGGAAGAGGCGCTTGAGAGCGGCATGGGGTTCGACGGCTCATCGATCGAGGGTTTTGCCCGCATCGAGGAGAGCGACATGATCGCCATGCCCGATCAGAACACCTTCTGTGTCCTGCCCTGGCGGCCGCAGGAGGGAGGCGCCGAGGCGAGGATGTTCTGCGATATTCTTGAACCCGACGGGAAGCCGTATGCGGGCGACCCGCGCTACGTGCTCAAGCGCGCCCTGAAGCGCGCCGCCGACATGGGATACACCTACATGGTGGGGCCGGAGTTGGAATACTTCTACTTCCAGGACGACAGGGAGCTGAAACCGCTGGACAGCGGCGGCTACTTCGACATGGCCCCTCTCGACCTCGGCACTGACCTCCGCCGTGAGACGATACAGATACTGGAAGACATGGGCATCGCGGTGGAATACGACCACCACGAGGTGGCCCCGAGCCAGCACGAGATCGACCTGCGATATACCGACGCCCTCACCATGGCCGACAGCGCCATGACCTACCGCCTGATCGTCAAGGACGTGGCCCGCACGAGAGGTGTGTACGCGACGTTCATGCCGAAGCCGATAGAGGGCCAGAACGGGAGCGGCATGCACACTCACCAATCGCTCTGCACACGGGATGGACGGAACGCCTTTTTTGACAAGAACGACACCTACCATCTCTCATCTGTCGCGAAGTCGTTTACGGCGGGCATCCTGCGTCACGCAAAGGAGTTCTGCGTCATCACGAACCAGTGGATCAATTCCTACAAGAGGCTCATCCCCGGCTACGAGGCGCCCGTGTACATTTCATGGGCCCAGCGCAACCGATCGACGATGGTCCGCGTGCCGATGTACAAGCCCGGGAAGGAGAAGGCGACCAGGATCGAATTTCGCGCTCCCGACCCGGCCTGCAATCCCTACCTCGCCTTCGCGGTCATGCTCGCCGCGGGGCTCGAGGGCATCGAGAAGAAATACCCGCTCTCCCCGCCGGTGGAAGAGGACATCTTCGAGTTCAGCGAGCATGAGCGTGCGAAGGCCGGGATCGAAACGCTCCCCGGAAGCCTCTACGCCGCCATCGTCGAGGCTGAGAAGAGCGACTTTCTGCGCAAGGTGCTCGGTGATCACATCTACTCCAAGATCATAGAGAACAAGAAGATCGAGTGGGACCGCTATCGCGTCCACGTATCCCAGTACGAGCTCGACAAGTACCTCGGGATAATGTGAGGCCGAGCAACTCCGCCGCGGATGAACGCAGATAGTCGCGGATTATCTGCCTCTGTAGAAGGAACGCCACCTCCCCCTCAGAGGGGGGAGGAGGGGTGGGGGTGTTTCTCCGATAGCGCACGTGTCCGTCGCCCCGACGGCAAGATCCACGAGATAAGCGCGGATATCCCCGGATAGAACATCCTCATCTCCTGCCGGAAGAGCACCAGTAAAATCACTGCACTCCCGGCGACCAGTGCCATCGCCCCGAGCGCCGCGACCATTGTGCGCCATCCCGCGAGATGAGTTATCGTGAAGGGAATCCCAATTATCAGTGCAATCTCCAGAAGTCCCACGCCTCGCGATCTCCTGAGATAATCATCGCGGAGCGCGTTTTCCACGACGGTCGCCTGAATAACGACTCCCGGTACGGAAGGCGAAGTACGGGTGCGAAGTCGCCGGCTCTTCGAACCGATGAGGACAATTTTCCCGGAGAAGACGGAGGTCGGGAGCTTTCCCGCGAGCAGATCAGCTGCGGAGCACACCATCCCGCCCGTGTATTCCCGAAACAGGAGCCTTCCTCTCGGATCAGTGTTGACACGAAGGCCGTCCATCTCCATTCCCTGAACCGCCTCCCCCATCAGCCTCAGTGTGACGCGGCGGGCCCCGAGAGAGACGGCGAGCAGAGCGACGGGAAACCCTTGACAGGGAGTATCTCCTGCCCACGCCACCAGGGGGACTCCCCGCGTGATGCCGTCGGCGTCGGGGATGATGTTGGAAAATCCGCAGCCGGCGGCGGCATCCACGGCACGAGCATTCGCGCACTCAACCACCGCCTGTGGTGCGGGCGTCCACCGCCTGGGTTTCCCCCAGGGATTCGTGCTGAACCGAATCCGCGATTTTTCGACGACGTCCCAATTCCCTGCGGGGGAATCCGTCACATCAAATGCCAGCCTGTAACCGACCACCGTCTTCCCGGCGCTGTGCACGGCGGCCTCAAATGCTGCGTCCGCGTCGGCCAGGCAGTCACATATCCCGATCGCGCGAGGCTTCCCCTGTGCGACCGCGGTGATGATTTTTGCAATCTCCCCTGCATCCGCCTGCGAGGCCTTCTCGGAACTGTCGCCCGTGAGGATGACGCAGGTGGAAGAGTCAGCGCGCCGTATCGGTGCGTGATTCAGGAGGAGATCCTGAACCTTCCGCTCGCACATGGAGAGGAATGCCGGCGTGCGCCAGTAGAGCGCGAGCACGATGGCGGAGAGGATGAGAGGGACTAAAAATCGTTTGGGTCCCCCGGCCTTACTAGAGGACATAGTTCTCTGGGGTATGGATTCATGCTTCCGCAGGAATCCATTATCTGCGCACATCCGCGCCAATCCGCGGCTAAAGCAGGGGTTATTTTTTCTCGGCGAGGTAACGCCTCAGTTACGGGTGGTATAGATTTGTAGGGGTTCGATTTATCGAACCCGGGCGCGATAAATCGCGCTCCTACACCACCATAATATCACATCTGCCCCCCATAAGTGACCCATTACTCGGCGAGAATCTTTTCTATCTCCGTCTTGACCCGCTCCCAGTCCTTATCGGAGTTGGCTTCAACCGTGATCGCCTTGATGCCGCAATTGTTATAGGCCTCGGTGTCACCGGGGCGGTCTCCCACGCCGAAGAGGACATCGGCCTTCTGCTGGATTTCCTTTATCGTCTCGGTCTTAAAGTCGATGGATTTTTTAAATCCCTTCCGGTGATACACCCACTTCCCCTTCGGGAACTTGTTGTCCTCGATCCACTTCATTGATGCCTTGAGGCAATTCTGGCTGCGGGAGCTCACGTAGTAGATATCTACCCCCTGGGCGCTCACCCAATTCAGCACCTCACGAGATTTCTCAATCGGCTTGTCCAACGCGATCAGCTCGGGCGAAAAGTAAGATTTGTAGTATCCCTTCTCGTCCTTTTCCTTCGGATGTTCCGCCTCGGCCTTTGCCCTGCGGGCCGACTCGTCCGCGATGGTGCCGTCCATGTCAATCACGCAGGCCCTCGGCTTGACCGTCGTCGCGGTTGCGGGCGACTTCTCTTTCTGAGCCCAAAGATTTCCGCCAATCGCCATCACAAGGGCGAGAACCGGAAGCATGGTATGCAAATACCTGTACTGTTTCTTCATAGATCCCCCTTTGTTGAGAAATGAAACTACGCATCCTGAGCTGGGCACGCTATCCACAATAGCACAAAAGTTCTCGGCAGGAAAAGAGTCTTTCTTATAAAGAGGCTCCCGCAAAGAAGTGTATAGAACTCAAATAGCTGCCTGTCCGCTCTTCTAATTAACGATCACTGCATGCTCGTCACACATGATCACGTATGGGGTGCTGGGCGTGAGATCCGACAACTTTTTCACTGGCGGCCTCTTGCCCGCGTCAACCGCAAAGGTGTAGAAGGTGACCGTCTTCCCCTTCATGAATGCGGGGATTTTGACCTTCGGATAAACCGTTGTGAAATACGGTGCGGGGTACTTCCTAATGTTCCTGTAGAGCGGCGTGATCCCCTTCTTTATCTTGCCATTCAGGTAGATCGTGTAGACCCCGGCAGGGGTCTCAGCGAGGAGATAGTAGTCGAACGGCCTGGTGATATCCTGAAGCAATGCGATGCCGAGCGTGAACGGCTGTCCCACCGTCAGCGGCCCCGGATCAATGACCAGCGGCGGTATGGGAGTGGCCGTGGGCGCCGGAGGCGTAGCCGTAGGTGCCCCCGTCGCAGACGGGGTAGGCGTAGGTGTCGGCGTAGGAGACATCTGGGCCGTCGGTGTTACGGTAGGCGTATTAGTTCTAGTGGGCGCAGGTGTGATCGTGGGCGTACTCGTCACCGTCGCTGTTTCCGTCGCGGTCGGTGTGATCGTGGGCGTCTGAGTTGGTGTCAGAGTCGGTGTCAGAGTCGGCGTCTGAGTTGGTGTCTGGGTTGGCGTCTGAGTCGGCGTCTGAGTTGGTGTCTGGGTTGGCGTCTGAGTTGGTGTCTGGGTTGGCGTCTGAGTCGGCGTCTGAGTTGGTGTCAGAGTCGGTGTCAGAGTCGGCGTCTGAGTTGGTGTCAGAGTCGGTGTCAGAGTCGGCGTCTGAGTTGGTGTCTGGGTTGGCGTCTGAGTTGGTGTCTGGGTTGGCGTCTGAGTAGGTGTCCGAGTCGGTGTCAGAGTCGGCGTCCTGGTTGGCGTCGGCGTGATCGTGGGTGTGTCAGTTGGCGTTGGTGTGATTGTTGGTGTTTCCGTCGGCGTCGGGGTTATTGTCGGGGTGTTCGTTGGTGTTGGTGTGATCGTGGGTGTGTCAGTTGGCGTTGGTGTGATTGTTGGTGTTTCCGTCGGCGTCGGCGTGATCGTGGGTGTGTCAGTTGGCG
>Ga0315291_10001562_pt1 | contig 30580 bp, 19 predicted proteins | sample YL17G12_20_MG_FD_203070 | JGI IMG/M metagenome (GOLD analysis project Ga0315291, IMG submission 203070) | Sediment microbial communities from Yellowstone Lake, YNP, Wyoming, USA - YL17G12_20 | ecosystem: Environmental > Aquatic > Freshwater > Lake > Sediment | place: USA: Wyoming | collected...
CGAATACCGCGTCGTGCCCGAGATGATCGAGCCGCCCGTGGGCCGCGCCTGCCGCGTGCAGGCCGGCCAACTCAAGCAATGGTGGCTGACGGTATACGTGCCGCCAGACACCCCCGCGGGGCGCTATCGGATGTCGTTGACCGTGCGGCCTGAGAAGGCGCCGCCCACCATGCTGGAGTGGCGCCTGCTGGTCCTGCCGTTTTCGCTTGCGCGGCCGGCGGACAAGCATTGGGCCGCGCTTGTGGGCGGGTTTCCGTGGGCCGGCTCGCTGGACGGGCCGGAGTCGCGCGGGCGGAATGTGCCGGCCGAACTCGATCGCCTGACGCGGGCGGACGTCGCGGACTATGGCGATCATGGTTTCGACATGGTGGTGATGAACTACTACTTCGGAGTCAAAGAGAACCCCGACGGCACGTTCACCTACGGCCTGTCCACCCTGCCCCGGGACCTGGAGTATCTGGAGCGGCTCGGCTCCAGCGCGCCGATGGTGATCGCCTTCGAATACACCTGCCGAGAGCTGGAATACCGCTTCGCCGAGCCGGGAAAGGAACACGTCCCCGGCACGTTCAGCCCCAAGGCCCGCAAGGCCATTGTCGGCCTCGTGCGGCACATCCACGACGAGGCACAGCGCCAGGGCTGGCCCAAGATCTACTATTACCCGATCGACGAGCCCGGCAACAACAAGACGGAGAACCGCTACCTCTTCGCAGAGAACGTCTTGGACTTCGTGCATGAAGTCCCCGACTGCCAGACGGCCATTACCGTCACGGCCGATTGCGTGCGGCGCCTCGGCGACCGCGTGGACGTGCGGATCTACGCTTACGGCTATTACAGCCGCGACAAGGTCGTGCAGGAGTCAAAACAGGGCCATCCGTTCTGGTACTACGAGAACGGGATGTTCTATGCGCACAGCACGCTCGCCTCGCGGGGCCTCGCGGGGCTTCAGTTCCTTCGCTCGGGAGCGGAGGTGGCCACGGCCTGGGGATTCTCCGCCACCAACGCCAATCCCTACAACGACTTCGACGGCGGCCACAAGGACTGGAACACGGTTTTCCCCGGCGTCGACGGCCCGACGCCGACGATCTACTGGGAACTTTGCCGCGAAGGCGTGGACGATTGCCGCTACGTGGCGACGCTCCAGCGACAAATCCGGCAAGCCAAGGAGCAGGGCAAGACCGGACCGGCGCAACGGGCCGAGAGGGTCCTGGAGCCGCTCGTCGCAGCCGACGCGCCGACGATCGACAATCCGCTGGCCTTTGGCCGCTACCGCTGGCGGATCGCGCGGGAAATCCTCGCCCTGCGGGGCGACCACGAATTGGCGCTGCCGTTCGCGGCAGTCGCCGACAATCCACCCAGGCCGGACAAGATCGGCCCGAACCTCGTTGAGAACCCCTCTTTTGAAGCCCCTCCTCAGGCCGACGGCTTGCCCAGCGGCCGCTACCACATAGGCTATCCGAACGCGAAAGAAAAGCCGGTCGGGGCCCTGAAAGTGACCAACGAGGCCGCCCACTCGGGCCGTTACTCGCTGAAGTGGGACCTCAGCAAAGTGGCCGACGCAAAAGCTGCCGGCAGGGACACTCGCTACATCACGGTCAACGTGAGCCTTTCGAGCGACACGGTGAAAAGCCTGCGCGGCAAGCGGGTCAAGGTCGGATACTGGGTGAGGCTTGGCGGCGGCACGACGGTGCCGGGCCTGGGTCTGCGCCAGAACGTCAAGGAAGGCCAGGGCGAAGGCTTCTATTACCGAGGCGGCGTCCAGGATCCCGCCATTTGGAATCACTTCGAGACCGAGGGCCGCCTGAGCAACGACCTGGAGAGCATGGACATCCACACGTGGTGTACCATCCCCGAGGCAGAGCTGGCCAAGAAGTGCTTCTTCTACATCGACGACGTCTCGCTGGAGGTGATCGAGGAGCCGCCGCTGGCGATCTCGACCCCGCTGGACGAATACTACGTCGGCGAGACCATCCCGTGGACAGCCAACAGCACCTCATCCAGCGGCCAGATGAAGATCACCCTTTGGGACGGCGGGCGGCTCGTCGCGGAACAAACGGGGCAGGCGGGGTCCGGCCCGCTCCGCGGCACGTTTGGCGGTGGCAAGCTCACACCGGGCGTTTACACGCTGCAAACAACCCTCACCGCGCCGCAGCAAGCTCCACAAACCGCCCGACGGCAGGTCATCGTTGCCCCCGATCCGCTTGACTGGCAGCAGCCCACCCAGCGCAGGCTGGAGTGACCGCTGAGATGAGTCCTTCCTTCCCGCGTCGGAAACCCACGCCTGAATCGAATAGGAGAAGCCACATGCTACGCTACGCTCTGAGCATCATCTGTCTCGCTTTGCTGCCGACCCTTGCCGCCGCCGCGCCCAAGAACATCACGGTGTACGGGCGGGCGCCCGTAGGCGCGTTCGGCGTCGACACCCTGGAGCACGTCGAGGGTGCGGCCAAACTCGGCATGACGCTCCTCTACAGCTACAGCGCGGACAGCGCCAGGAAGCAACTGGATCTCAACGATCCCATGGGCAAAGCCGTCGCGAAACACAAGATGCAGGTCATGTATCCCTTGTGTGGCCGCTTCACTCAGGTACGCCTGGCCCGCGAGATCAAGCCGACGGACACGACGATCCCGGTCGTCGGCGAGAAGGCGGATTCCGTGATCTCTTTCCCGAAATCCGGCTATCTGATGATCGAGGGCGAGCGCATCGAGTACGCCACTCGCACCGCCGACGCCTTTGGCGGCTGCCGACGCGGCGCCGACGGCACGCGGGCCGCCTCCCACGGCGCCGGCCTGCTGCTGTGCGACTGCGAGGCCCTGCGCAAGGAAATCCTGGCCGTCAAGGACGCCCCCGGTCTGTGGGGTTACTGGCTCGTGGACGACAGCCGCCCGCGCGAAATCGACTCCCTGCGCGAGATGTCGCGCATCATCCGGCTCACCGACAGGGACGCCCAAGGCCGTCCCAACAGCCACGTCATCGTGATGGGCATCGGCGGTTCCTCGGCGATGGCCAATTTCGACGTCGGCATCTGTGACGCGCTCGGCGTCTACCCCTATCCCTATCATGCCGGCAAGCTGGACGCCACGACGCGTAACCAGATGCGCTTCATCATGACCCGCGCCCGCTCGCTCGAGCCCGACATCGGACTGATCGGCATCTACCAGGCCTTCGCCCATGACGAATCGCCGCATTGGAAGAACATGCCCACGCCGGAGCAGGTGCGCGAGGATATGCTCAGTTTCTACGACTGGGGCGCGGATGGGGTGATGGCCTTCATCTACCATTGGCAGGGCAAGAACAAGGGCCTGGATGCCGTCCCCGAGGTGCGCGACATGGTCGGGCGCACGGATCAGGAGATACTCGCCGGCAAGATCAAGCGCACGGTGCTGCCGGTGGGCAAGCGGGAGTGGTTGACCATTCTCACCGGGTCGGAGGCGAAGCCCTCGCCGGGCGGCAAGCCCGCCTATGACCTCGACGACCCGGCGAAGCTGGCCTCGCTGGTGAAGGGCCGTCCCAACCGCCTCTCTGCCGAGCCCTTCGCGGCCGAGGGCCTTTCCTACCCGCTCAAGGTCAGCCTCCCGGCCTGGAACCACGCCGACCCCAAGAGTGACCGCTGGCCGATTGCCCAGTTCGCGGCGGGCGACCTGACAACCACGGACTGGGCGCAGGTGGACGCGCTGGAGCAGCCGATCTACAATCCTGGCGACCAGACCATCGTAGTCCTCATCTCCCTGGAGGACACCGCCAAGGGCTGGTGGCAGCGCTCCGTGGAGATCCCGCCACACGTGCCCATGCTGCTGCGCGTGCCGATGGACGAGGCCCGGCTGAGCGTTGATCCCGGCCATATCCAGCGCTGGCTGCTATGGGAGGCCGACTCGCCCGTGGCGGTGGAATTCCGCCTCGGCACGCCGATGCTGGCGCCGGCCGGCAAGAAGTAAGTTTGACCAGCTAAATGAGTTTGCACGATCCTGGAATCACGCATGGCCATTTAGAGCGGGGCGTCTCCGCAGTAATCCGCAACCTGTAAAGGACGTATTCCTATGAGAAAGATTTCAAGCCGCTTGGTGCTGTCCGCAGCCATGCTGCTTAGGACGGGCGCGCGCACGATGACGCATCTGACCAAACCGCTCTGCCTCTTGATCTTGGGGCTGGGGTGTCTCACTTCGTTTGCCCGAGAGTACGAAGGATCTCGCGCCAACTCCGTCCTGCTGAACGGCGCGTGGGAATTCGCCCTCGGAGACGGGACCGAAGGCGCTGAGTCGGGGGCAGAAGAGCGTAAGATTCTTTGGCAGCAGGTCACGTTGCCAGGCCCGTTCATGCGGGAAAACCAGCAGGCGGCAACCCAGACGAAGTTCGTTTGGGCGCGGAGGAACTTCAATGTCACGCCAACTCAGGCCCAAGGCCTGGCGGTGTTGCGCTGGAATCGCATTGCCTGCGGCGCGGCGGCGCTGATCAACGGTCAGAAGGTTGGCGAGAACGAACCGACGGGGCCGTTTCAGGTTATCCTGCCCGCAGGCGTCCTCAGGCCCGGCGAGAACCAGATCGTGCTGAAGATTCGCGGCGCGGCCGGCGTGCGGAGGAGCCGGAGCGGCAACTGCTTGATCCCGGCGGGTTTCGGTCCGGGAATGCCGGAGGTGACCGATGACGTGTGGATCGACTTTGCCGACAGGGCCTACATGAAATGGGTGCTGGCGCTGCCGGACCTGGCCGGCAGCCGGGTGAAGATCCGCGTCACGCCGACCGGCATCGAGCGCGTGGACGATCTGGAGATCGTCGCTCAGGTCAAGCCCTGGCCGGACGGGAAGGTCATGGGAAAAGGCCAAGCGCCGGCCAGGCTTGTGCCCAACCCGGACCCCCTCGGGGGCGAGCACTTCTTCGTCGAAGTGTCGATGCCGGGATTCCAGCCCTGGACCTATGAGAAGTGCCCACTCTACACCGCCGAGGTGAAGCTCACCGCCAAGGGGCGAATCCTGGACGAGTTGACGTTCCGATTCGGCATGCGCGCGCTGGACGTGAAAGATCGCCACTACCAACTCAACGGCAAGAACCTGTGGCTGCGCGGATCGAATCTCGTGTTCGAATGGAACTGGGGCGACGTGGTCCGCGGAAAGGAGAAAGACTCCTTGGTCACCGAAGCCCGCGAAATGAGCATGAACTCCTTCCGCACGCACACGCAACCGCCGCCGAGGCTGTGGTGCGACGTCTGCGACGAGCACGGGACCATGATCCTGGCAGAATTCCCCGTGCTCTACAACTACGCTGACTACCGGTTTACGGCGGAGGAGTACGAAATCTGGCACCGAAACGTGCTCACCGACTCGGCCGGCTGGATGGCCCGGCTGTGGAACCATCCTGCGGTCATCATGTGGGTCTTGTCCAACGAATCGCGGGGCGACAACGCGTGGGAAGAAGGGCCGTTCCAGGACTTCGTCAACGCACTCGATCCGACGCGGCCGACGCTCCGCACGGGCACCACGGGGACCAAGGAGAACTACGACGTCCACCCGTGCGGCAACGTCACGGAAACGGATGAAGGCCACCTGCAGCCGCAGATCCGGGGCTGGTTCGAGGCGGCGGGCCAGCGCACCACCACCGTCACGGAGTACATGAACACCTTCGACCGTCCGCCCACTCAGTGGGTCGGCCGGGAGGATGCGGCGGCCGACGAACTGGCCATCGCCCAAATCGGTATGGAGCATACCGAGGCCATGCGACGCGCCCGCCTCGACGGCATCTGGCCGTACATGTATGCCGGCTGGACCAAGACCCGCCGCAGCGATCCGGACTGGGTCAAACGGCGTGGCTCCCCAATATGGAAGGCCGGGTATGCCTCGCCGTTGTCCGCCTGCTGGCACAGTTCGCTCTCCCCGGTGCTCGCCAGTCTCGATCTCTTCAACCCCAACTACCTCACCGGGCAGGCAGTGACCACCGTTCTCCACCTGATCAACGACTCCTGGCACGACGCCAGAGTTCATGTCGATTTGCTGTTGACCAAGGAATGCCCGGAGTTCATTCCGGAAGCGAAGTGCTTCGACAAGCCGCTGAGCAAGTGGAGCTTCGACTTTGCCCTGAAGGCGGACTCGATCGAAAAGGTCCCGGTCGCCTGGAAGCTGCCGGATGAGGAGGGATGCTACTGGCTGACTGCTCGAATGACCGGGGTGGCCGGACGCCCCGTCTTGAGCCAGCGCTTCGTCCGAGCCATTTCCGCACCCACGCTGCCCGAGGCCATGAAACGGCGAGTTTTTGTTGTTCTTGGAAGCGACCATGCCGCGCCGGCCTTCTTCAGGTCGCACGGTCTCCTCACTTCTTCGAGCCTGGACACCTTGGCGCCGGACAAACACATGGTGGTCGTCTGGGACGCCTCGCGCCTCTCCCCGGACGAAAAACGCCAGACCAAAGTCCTCGACGGTTTTTTGCGTGCGGGAGGGAAGATGGTTGTCTTGTCGACTGCATCCTGGGACTGGCTGGAATTGTGCGACGTGAAGATCAGTCACGACCCGCGGTTCTCGCGAGTGTTTCCGCATGAAGACCGCAAAGGCTCTCTCCTCGAGGGTATTGACCCGCAGTGGTTGATCCGATGGAATGGCCTGCCCGGCACGGTCGGTTTCGGGGAGCTGGGCGGCGCCGTCATGGCCCGAGCGGAGAAGATCCTTTGGGCGCGAGAACCGAAAACGACGGTGATGGCAGTGGTTTCTGCCGCTTCCGAAGGCGGTCGCATTGTGTTTGCGCAACTGGACCTCAAAGACCGCTTGGACCGATCCAAACCCAACTACGACCCGGTGGCCGAGCGGGTCCTGCTGAACCTGCTTAGCCGAGAGAGCTTCTAAATAGGCTTGCGTGATTCCGGGAAAAAGGGGACAGGTCCAATTTGCCGGAACGGCCCAAAGGGTGCTTCGCACAAATTGGACCTGTCCCCTTTTTCCTCCCAGGATCGTGCAAGTCCATTTAGACCTCCATGTTCACGGAGAATGAAGTGGAAACCGCAATCACGACGAGGTTTCGGTTTACGGCCGCGTGTCTCCTGTCGCTCGCGCTGCTGGCCGGAGATGCCGCAATGGGGAATGAGTACTGGGTGTCGACTACGGGCAACGACGCCGATGCGGGCACAAAGGAGAAGCCCTTCGCCACGCTGGAGCGCGCGCGGGACGCCGTGCGTGAGGCAAAAAAGAGCGGCCTGCCCAAGGGTGGCCTCACCGTATGGCTGAGGGGCGGCGTCTACAGGATGGACAAGACCTTCAATCTGGGCGTGCAAGATTCCGGCACAGCGGAAGCGCCGGTGGTGTACCGGTCTGCCCCGGGCGAGGAGGTGCGGCTGGTGGGTGGAAAGCAGATACCCTCCATCGCCTTCAATCCGGTAACGGATGTTGAGGCGCTCGATCGCCTGGACCCGAGCGTTCGCGGCAAGGTCGTGCAGGCGGACCTGAAGGCCGTGGGGATCACCGACTACGGCAGGTTCACGCGCCGGGGAGGCATTGAGAGGCACACTCTCCCCGCCGCGTTGGAGCTGTTCTTCAACGACCGGCCCATGCCCCTGGCGCGGTGGCCCAACAAGGGCTGGACGAAGATTGCCTCCGTTCCGGCCGCTGGGCCCAAGGGCGAACGCTTCAACTACGAGGGGGATCGCCCGAAACGCTGGAGCAAAGCGGAAGACATCTGGGTCCACGGGTACATGAACCGGAACTGGTGCGACACCTACGAACAAATCGCTGTTCTGGATGTCCAGAGGCACGAGATCGTCACCTGCGAGCCTCACGACTACCGCGGCTACAAGGCCGGTCAGCGATTCCTCTTCCTCAACGTGCTGGAGGAGTTGGACGAGCCTGGGGAATGGTACGTCGACAAGGTTGCCGGAACTCTCTACTTCTGGCCGCCTGAGCCGATCGCGCAGGGCAGGGTCTGCGTTTCGCTCCTGGAGACGCCGCTGGTGGCGCTGTGCGGCTGCGAGCACGTCACGCTCAGGGGCCTCGTCCTGGAATGCACCCGCGGCAGCGGGGTGGAGATCGTCGGCGGCCACCACAACCTCGTGGCGGGATGCACGCTGAGAAACATCGGGACCGCCGGGGTAGCGATCGGCGGGGTGGTGGCAGACCTGGAACGCCGAGTTTACACGGACACGACATTCCAAGGGGACGCCGGGACGGGCAACGGCGTAGTCTCCTGCGACATTCATGACACGGGCGAGTACGGCATCATCCTGGGAGGCGGTGACCGCAAGACGCTCGAATCCGGCCGGAACTATGCGGTCAACAACAACATCCACCACTTCGGCCGCTGGGTGCGGACCTACCGGCCCGCCGTTTTCCTCTACGGCGTGGGGAACCGCCTGGCACATAACCGGATGCACGACGCGCCGCACACCGCCGTCCTGTTTTGGGGCAACGACCACGTCCTTGAGTTCAACGAGGTTTATCGCGTCTGCACGGAGACCGGCGACGCCGGGGCGTTTTATATCGGGCGCGACTGGTCGCAGCGCGGAAACGTCATCCGCTACAACTACTTCCACGATCTCGCTGCGGGCCTGGACGGGGAGCAGGGCTTCAACGGGGTGATGGCCGTCTATCTCGACGACCAGGCCAGCGGGACGACCGTTTTCGGCAACGTACTGAGCCGGGTCAACCGCGGCGTGATGGTGGGCGGCGGGCGGGATAACACGGTCGAGAACAATATCTTCGCCTTCTGCGGCCGCGCCATTCACCTCGATGCCAGAGGCGTTGGCGACAATTACTCCGCCGGCAATACGCTCTTCGACCGTTTGAAGCCGGTCGACCACGCCCGCCCACCCTATAGCCAGCGCTATCCGGGTCTGGCCCGAATCCTCAGCGACGACCCGGGACATCCCAAGGGCAACGTGATTTCACGCAACATCTGCGTCGGAGGACCGTGGGACGTCTTCTACTTGTCGAGTGAGAATCAGTTCGTGCGCAAGCTGGTGAAGATGGAGGACAATCTCACCAACGGCGACCCCGGCCTCATCGCGCCGCAGATGGGGGACTTCCGGCTGAAGGAGGATTCTCCTGCGCTGAAGCTGGGGTTCAAGCCCATCCCCTTCGACAAGATCGGGCTGTATCCGGATGAGTACCGCTGATATCCTGTGAGGAAAGGGGGGAAAGGGGTCGGGTGGGGCCGAGAGCCTGCCGACCACGGACTGGGGCGGATCGAGAAAGGAAACAAGACATGAGCACAAGCCGCGTCCGGAACATTGTCCCCGCGTGGTAACCGAAGAAGCATGTAGGGAGACGGAGAAAGGAAAACCATCTGCATCCCCGTTTCGACTCCCAAGGAGAATACCATGACACCGCGTAATCCCCAGACATTCGAGCGTAGGCAATTCCTGCGAACCGTCAACGGTCTGGTCGCCGGCGCGTTTGGCGCAGTTCTTGCGCGGGGCGACGAACTCCCCAAGAACATGAACCCACGGGCGATCTCCGGTGATTCCGTCGAACCGGACTGGGAGCAGCGCATGTTGATCACGGTTGGCCCCAATAAGGCGGATCTCGTCGGCGCCACGGATCGAGTGATCCAGGCCGCGGTCGATTACGTCGCGCGGCTGGGAGGCGGCACCGTCCGCGTTCTGCCGGGCACGTACCGAATGCGCAACTCGGTTTTTCTTCAATCGAAAGTCCGCATCTTGGGGAGCGGCACAGACTCGGTGCTCTTCAAGGAGCCGTCCGTCACCGCCAAACTCATCGTCGACGGCGATCATTGGGATCAGGAGGTCACCCTGGCCGACCCCAAAGGTTTTCAAGTCGGCGACGGTGTTCGCCTCGTCAGCAAGGATCCCTACGGCAAGGGCACGAACATCATCCAGCGAACGCTGATTGCCTCTTCGGGGAACCGCTTCAAACTCGATCGCCGTTTGGAGGAGCGTTTCCACCTGGAGGGCGCCCCCCACATCGCCACGAACTATTCCCTGCTTCAATGCACCGACGTCGCTCACGTCGTCATCGAGAACATCGCTCTGGATGGCAACAAGGGCAACAATGAAATGATCGACCGAGGCGCGTTCGACGATGGCAGCATTCGCCTGGACAGCTCGAATCGCATTACAATCCGTGAGCTGACCGTGCGCGATTTCTACTGCGACGGCATCGTCTGGGGGATTTCGCACGACGTGGTCGTGGAGAACTGCCACCTCCACGACGGTGCCAGACTCGCCCTTCACTCGGGTTCCGGGTCGCAACGCTCGATCGTCCGGGGCAACCGGGTGCTGCGCAGCGCGGAGGGCATCTATTTCTGCTGGGGCGCGCAGCATGGGCTGTACGAAAAGAACGTGATCGAGGACTGCTCCTATGGCATCACCATCGGTCACCGTGATTCGGACAACCTCATCCGCGACAACGACATCCGGCGGAGTGGCCAGGCCGGCGTCCACTTTCGGGGCGGGAACAAGGCATTTGCGCCGCACCGCAACCGCATTGAGCGAAACCGCATCGTCGATAGCGGCGGCGAAAAAGGCGTTGCCATCGACATCAACGGCCAAACGGAGTCAGTCACAGTGATCAACAACGAACTCCGCGAAACCCGAAAGCCGGCCTCCCGGATCGGCATCCTCATCGGGGCCGAGACCCGCGACATTCACTGCGTCGACAACCTGATCGAAGGATTTGCCACTGCGATATCGGACTTGCGCAAGACGTGAATTGATGGTCCAGTTTTCGGAGTCCCTCTCGTGAGACCTGCCAAGAACCCGCTCGCGTGCGCTGTGGTTGTCGGTGCTCTACTCGCTACGGGCACAGTGCCGGAAAGGCTGCACGGACCGTGCGGGGCGTTTGCCCAGGCGCCGACCGCGAGGGCGCTCACGGCGGACTTCTTCGTCTCTCCCAAGGGGAACGATCGTTGGTCCGGACGGTTGGCCGATCCTGGCGAGAACGACGGGCCTTTTGCCACTGTGGCCCGGGCCCGGCAAGCGGTCCGGACACTACTCCCGACCCTGGACCCGCGGCGCACCGTGCGCGTGGTGCTCCGAGGCGGGACTTATCATCTCGACCAGCCGCTGGAGTTCGGTCCGGAGGACTCGGGAATTGAGAAGGCCCCGGTCGTTTACGCCGCGGCCTCGGGCGAGAAAGTGGTGCTCAGCGGTGGACGCCGGATCGCGGGCGGCCGTTGGGGTGAGGCCAACGGTCGGAAGGCATGGATCGTGGACATTCCCGAGGTGAAGGAAGGCAAGTGGAACTTCCGGCAGCTTTTTGTGAACGGCGAGCGCCGAGCGCGGACGCGGCTGCCGAAGCAAGGGGAATACCGCATCGAATCCCTGCCGGGCTATACCGGCGACTTTCTCAGGAGTCCGACGAAGCAGTTCGTCTACGCGCCGGGCAACCTCGTGCCTGGTTGGCGCAATCTGCGGGACGTGGAAGTTGTGGGGATCACGCGGTGGCTGGACAATCGGCTGCCGATTGAGAGCGTCAACGGCGGGACGCGCACGGTCACATTCGACCGCCCGAGCCTGTTTGCCCTCCACTCGGGAATCACGCCCGAGCCCTACTGGGTGGAGAACGTCTTCGAGGCACTGGACACTCCCGGCCAGTGGTATCTCGATCGCCCGCCAGGACGGCTTTACTATCTCCCGCGGCCGGGAGAAGACGTACCATCCGCCGAGATCGTTGCGCCGCGATTGACGCAAGTGGTGCGCGTCGTCGGGCGCCAGGGCGCCGCGGCGCACGACCTCCGCTTCGAGGGCCTCACGTTTTCTCATACCGAGTGGCAGCCGCCGGCCGACTATGCCTCGTCGCTACAGGCCGGAATCGAAGTGCCCGGCGCGCTGCTGTTCGACTACGCCCAGCGGTGCGCCGTCACTGGCGGCGGCATCGAACATATCGGCAACTACGGTGTCGAGGTGAACGTAGGCTGCGCGGATATCGAGATCTCGCACAACCAAATCACGGATATCGGCGCGGGGGGAATCCGGATCGGTCACTTCTTCTCATGGGAGACGGACGGGTCTGGCCGGCTGACCGAGCGGGGCCGCCAGCGCAAGGCCGCCATGCCGAAAGGCCCGCACAGCCAGCGGATCACCGTGGCCGACAACGAGATCGCCCACTGCGGCCGGTTTACTCCGGAAGCAGTGGGCGTGTTCGTGGGCGACAATGGCAACAACAAGGTCATTCACAACCACATTTACGACCTATTCTACTCGGGTATCTCCGTGGGCTCGGTGCAGGACTTCGGGCCAAACAACGCCCAGGGCAATATCGTCGAGTACAATCACATTCACGATATCGGCGAAGGCGTGCTCAGCGATCTGGCCGGGATTTACACCTGCAGCACGCCCGGCACTCGCATCCGTTACAACTTGGTGCACGATGTCTCGCGACGGGACTACGGTGGCTGGGGCATCTACCCGGATGAAGGCGGCCATGACATTCTGATCGAGAAGAACCTCGTCTACCGCTGCCAGGACGGCGCCCTGTTTGCGCACCACAACCGTAATATCACGGCGGAGAACAACATCTTCGCTTTCAACCGCACGGCACAAATCGAGCGCGGCGGTATTGGCGGGTTCGAGCTGACCTGCCGGCGCAACCTCGTCTACTATAAGGAAGGGAAGGCCGTGGGGGACTATGGTAGCGGGCATTGCGGGCGCGACGTATGCGCGTTCGACCGCAACCTCTACTGGAATACTTCAGGCCAGCCGGTCCTGTTTGGCGACAAGACGCTTGCCCAGTGGCAGGCGGCCGGCCAGGACAAGAACAGCATCACCGCAGACCCCTTGTTCATGGACCCGAGGAACGGGGATTCCAGGCTGCGCGAAGGCTCCCCGGCGGGGCAGATCGGCTTCGAGCCGTGGGACCTGACGGCCGTTGGGCCGCGCCCACGTCCTCGCCAACGGCCGGTTAACCGAGCTTTGTGACGCCGGGCAGGATCGCAGGGTATCGGCCGTCGGGGCCAGGCTTGATTGGCGGCTCCACGTCCCAGCCGTACCGCGGCAGGGCGTAGCTCAGCTTTGACTTCATCGCCTGCTCCCAGGTCATTTGCTGACCGGTGCAACAGACCATTTCGCCGAGTATGGATAGCATGGAGCTAAAGCACATGGAGTGGCCGTCGTTGATCGGCTTCCCGGTGCGGACCGCGCCAAACAGCGCCTTGTGCTCGTTGTCGTACATCGATTCGCCCGATTTCACGCCTTCGTAGCGCCAGGGCTTTTCGCCTTCGATGTAGGGCCGGGAGGGCATGAAGGCCCGGCCCTTGGTCCCCAACGCGACGACGGTGCCCTCATTGTAGCAGCCGGGGATGTGGCGGCCGTAGGCGTAAAACCGCTTGCCGTCGGCATACTCGTAGACGATGGCGTGGTGGTCGAACTCGTCGCCGTAGTGGTCGGGGTCGGTGCAGACCTGCCGCCCGCCCATGCCCCATGCCGTCGCCGGCGGAGCGTCGCCCAGCACCCAGGCTCCGTTGTCGATCTGATGGACCAGGTTCTGCACGGGATCGCTGCCGGAGAGCCAGTTGAAGTGATACCAGTTCTGGAACTGGTACTGCATTTCATTCCAGCCGGGCTGGCGCACGCGGAGGACGTACGGCCCGCCAAGACGCGTCGCCTGGACGGCCACGAGCTGGCCGATGGCGCCGTCGCGGATGCGTTGGACCGTTTCGCGGACGCCTTCGTCGTACCGCCAGCAGAAACCCGAAACGATACTCAGGTTTTTCTTCTTGGCCTCCTCAGTGGCGGCCATGGCCACCCTCACCCCCGCCGGGTCGACGGCCACCGGCTTCTCCACGAAGACGTGCTTTCCGGCTTCGATCGCCGCCTTCACGTAGACGGGATGGAAGTGCGACGTGCAGGCGATCAGCACCACGTCGACGCCGCTTTGGATGACCTTCTGGTAAGCGTCAAAACCGACGAACGAGTGTGCGTCATCCACCTGGAACTGGTCGGGGTACATTTTCTTCAATTGCGGCCGGGCACTCTCGATCCGCTCGGCAAAGACGTCGGCCACGGCCACCAGGCGCACGTCCTTGCCGGCGTTCATGGCGTTGGCGGCCGCGCCGCTGCCGCGACCGCCGCAGCCGATCAGCCCGACCTTAATCACTTCGCTGCCGGCGGCATGGGCGCCGCGGGCCAGCGACAACGCCCCATAGGCCGCCGCCCCCGAAACCGCAGAATCCCGTAGAAACTCCCGCCGTGACATGCTGTGCGATGCCATGATAATCGCCTCCAGGAAAGAAACCGTTGAGGTGGACAACTCCAAGGGCCGGACGTGTCGTAGGCCAGATGCACTCGATCACGCCGCACGTTGCCGAAACCGCCATTATCTTCGCCGAGCGCGGTGGCCGCAAGAACCTTGGCCACTGGTCACCGTCCGTCGCGTGAGGTAGACTACTGCCCGACGCTTTGTGTGGATAACTCACCCCAGCCAGCACCGGATCGAGAGGATCCCGATGAAGGGACTTTTGCCGCTCGGGGTGATTTTCGCAATTGCTTGTGCCACTTGCCTCGCCGGGCCGCCTGCTGCCACCGGGCCGATCGGCGGCCCGCTGCGTGTACACCCGCAGAACCCTCGCTATTTCGCCGACGGCAGCGGCAAGGCGATCTACCTCGGCGGCCACCAGATCTTCACCGAGATCCAGGACAACGCTTGGACAAAGCCCTGGGTGCTGGATTGGCCCCGGCACCTCCAGTTCATGAAGGAAAGAAACCTCAACTACCTGCGCAACTGGATCATCTTCAGCACGGGCGGCGACCCGAAGAACGTGGCCAGCCCGATGCCCTACGCCCGTACCGGGCCCGGCACGGCGCTGGACGGCCAGCCGAAGTTCGATCTGCGGAGCTTCGATGAGACCTACTTCCAGCGGCTTCACGACCGGGTCCGGCTGGCCCAGGACCAGGGCATCGTCGTGTCCATCATGCTCTTCGAGGTGTATGGATTCAACGCCAACGTCAAAGACAAGGCCCTTTGGGATGGGAACGTCTTCAACGGCAAGAATAACGTGAACGGCATCGACGCGGACCCGAACGGCGACTCGATCGGGCTGGAATTCTTCTACGGAAACGACCCGAAGCTGCGGCGGATCCAGCGCGATTACGTGAAAAAGGTGATCGACAGCGTCAACGACCTGGACAACGTCATCTTCGAGGTCGCCAACGAGTGCGGAGCCACGCAGTGGCAGCACGACATGATCGACTTCATTCACGAGTACGAGGCGAAGCACAAGCCGCGTCGCCATCTGGTGCTGATGAGCCCCGGCGGACCCGACGTGCGCGGCAAGTGGGTCAGCCGACCGAAACGCGACGTCACCGGGAGCCACGCGGACGTGATCGCCGTGATGAGCGCGTGGGCCAATTACCGGCAGGACCCGCCCGCCAACGAGGAGGGCCGGCCCGCGATCATGGACATGGACCACATCAATCCGAGCGGCTCCGACGACCGCATCCTCCCTTGGAAGGCATTGACCCGGGGCTATCACTACTCGATCTACGATCATCCCTTTGAGAATCGCCGCGACGAAGGGCCCTCCTGGGAGCTGGCCCGCAGGAACGTCGGGGCGGGGGTGTCGTATTCGAGGCGGTTCTCCGATCTTGCGGCAGCCGAGCCCCACGGTGAGCTATCCTCGACCAGGTACTGCCTCGCGCATCCCCGCTATGACTACCTCATCCTTCAGCCGGCCGGCGGCACGCCGTTCACTGTGAACGTCCAGCCCGGGCGGTATCGCTTTGAGTGGTTCCGGCCTGAGACCGCGAAGGTGGAGAAAACGGGGGAGTTTCAAGCGGGTGGCGGCGTTCAGGATTTCAGAGCCCCCTTTGCGGGGCCGGCCGTTTTGTACCTCACGGCGAGCTTCGCAGGGACCGGCGCAGACGAACAAGTCTTCCCCGGGAAGGACTGGGCCGATGCCAGCCCCGAGTCGCAGGGAGTCGATCCGGCGAAGCTCCGAACGGCAGTGGAGTACCTCGGCCGCGGGCTGAAGGAATATGGCGGGGTGGGAACTCTATTCATTGTCCGCAACGGCTACGTGATTTGGGCGGGGCCCGAGTGTGACCGGCAATACCAGATCTATTCGGCCACAAAGTCGTTTACCAGCACCATCCTGGGCCTGTTGATCGACGATGGCAAGGTGACGCTGGGAACGCTGGCCAAGGACCTTGAGCCGGCGCTGGCCAAGCAGTATCCTGCCGTCACGCTGCGTCACTTCGCCACCATGACCTCCGGATACGATTCAGTCGGCGGGAGCTACGAATTCGACGACCAGAAGAGGGGCGACTCCTGGAATCCCGGCCCGCCGGCCTCTCCGCTCTTCCCTCCGGGGACCAAGTTCCGCTATTGGGACGACGCGATGATGCAGTTCGGCGGCCTGCTCACCAAAGCAGCCGGGGAGCCTTTAGACCGGTTGTTCAAGAGACGAATTGCGGACCCCATCGGAATGACCAAGTGGCGCTGGGCGGAGAGCGACTCGCCGGTCGGCCGCGTGCTGTGCTGGACGGGCGGGATCCACACTTCGTCTGGGGAACTGGCCCGCTTGGGCTACCTCTTCTTGAACCGCGGGAACTGGAACGGCCGCCAACTCGTCAGCGCCATTTGGGTCGACCAGGCCACGTCGGTACAGGTCCCCGCGTCCGTGCCGAACGACGATTTGCCCCGCTCGCGCGGCGCTGGCGTCTACGGCTACAACTGGTGGGTCAACGGAGTGAAGCCCAACGGCCAGCGGCTCTGGCCCGGCGCGCCGCCCCGGACGTTTTACGCCAACGGGCTGCACAACAACGTCTGCATCGTGGTTCCGGAGTGGAACATGGTGGTCGTCCGGACCAACGGAGAAAAACAAGGCGGCGGGACGAACACTCCGCCCAACGTGGACGAGATCTGGAGCGGCTTCTTCGGCCGGCTGGCCGAGGGGGTGAATCATTAGGGGGAAATGAGGGGCTGCGAAGGAACGCTCGATGAGAACGCTGACGGCTGTGATGATGGCCATGGCCGCGGCTGCACTTCCGCACGTTACGCGCGGCGCGGACTACTACATCGCCAACAAGCCCGGCTCCGGTTCGGGTACGAAAGATGCTCCGTTCGGCCTGGGCGACATGCCCCAGCCAGCGGGTAAGCCGACCAGGGCGCTGACGGTGTTGCAGCCCGGCGACACGCTCTACTTCAAGGGGGGCGAGTATGCCCTCCACACCGGCCCGGTCAAGGACTTCTACTATGTCGGTTACCTCCGCCCGGCGTGCTCTGGCGAACCAGGGAAGCCAATCTCGTTCCGGGCGTGCCCGGGTGAGAGGGTCGTGCTGACGGCCGCCAGCGGAGGGCAGCCGATCTTCGGCAATTTCGACCGGGACTACGTCCGCCACGAGGGGTTCGTCGTCAAGGGATCCATCGGCCAGGTGGGAGGCAAGGGGGCTGAGATTGCGTACTGCGAGATCATCGGCCAATACGTGGACACGACCGACAACCACGACGGCATCCGCATCGAGCACGCCGACGGAGCGTGGATCCACCACAACATCATCCATGGCGTCCAAGGCAGGTCCGGAAACAGCGTCGGCATCAAGATCTACAAGTCCCAGAATCTCGTCGTCGAGGACAACTACATCTACGACAACACCAGAGGCATCTTCGACAAGGACTCCGGAATCAACAACACCTACCGGCGCAACTTTCTCACCAAGAACCGCCTCGAACAGTTCCACGGCAATAACCAGGGCAAGTACATGGTGGCCCACATCTACGACAACGTCATTGATGGTCATGTGGCCCTGGGATACCTCGTGGACGGGACGGATGTCCACGACAACCTGATCCGCGGCGACCTGCTGACCGGGCACTGGGCCGGAGAATTGTGGAACACCCGCCTGTGGAACAACATCGTGATCGCGCAAGGCAAGGCGGTCACGGCCTACAACGAGTCCAAGAATCGGTTTGTCAACACGGGTGCGAAGAAGCACCTCGCCTACATGGACTTCAACGTGTACACGGCCCCTGCAAAGTACACCTTCGGCGGAGAGATCTTTGACATGGAGCGGATGCGCGCCGGCGGTTTCGAGCGGCACTCTCAGGTGGTCGCCGGTGCGGGCGAGATCTTCAAGGACGAGCAGTCGTGCGAACCTCTGCCGACATGGAGGACCGCGGGCAGAGACGGCGACGCCGTGGGGCCTGAGAACGCCGCGCTGGTCCTGGACGTCAAGCGCTATGGCCCCGCGGGCCGGGGCTACAAGTCGCCGAGTAAGGAGAAGTAAAATGCGAGCCGCGAACAAAGGAGCGACAGTCATGAATCTCGGGAACGGCGTGATTGGGGGTTTGGTAGTTGTCTTGGCTTCCGGAGGCGCGGGCACGCGATCCGTTGCCTTAGGGCAGGACGCTCCCGTCCCCTGGTCGGCGATGCAGAAGTTCTTTGTGCCGCCGGAACAGTACCGGGGCAGGCTCGGCGACTATCGCCCGTTGATGAAGTTCGACGATGGTGCGCCGGTGAAGACCCGGCAGGACTGGTCGCGGCGACGCGAGGAGATCCTGAGGTATTGGCACGGTGTGATGGGCCCCTGGCCGGCCCTCCTGGAAAGACCGCGGGTCAAGTACTTCGGGAAGGAGCACGTCGAAAACATCACGCGGCACAAAGTGCAGGTGGAGTTCGCCCCCGGCGCTTTCGCCTCCACGCAGTACCTGCTTGTTCCGGACGGCCCGGGCCCGTTCCCGGCGGTCCTGGTGACGTGGTACGGTTCCGGCGACAGCGCCGGGCTGTCGGAGAAGGCGAGAGGCAGCCTGGACTTCGGCTACCAACTCGCCAAGCGGGGCTTCGTGGCGCTGTGCATCGGAGGAGAAGCGAGCGCCATCGGCCGGGAGAACGCCCGCCCTCCCGAGACAAAGAGCGGGATCCAGCCGTTGTCGTGCCTGGCGTACGCGGCCGCCAACTGCTGCAACGCGTTGGCCGGAATGCCCGAGGTGGACCCCCGGCGGATCGGCGTCGTAGGGCACTCGTTCGGCGGCAAGTGGGCGATGTTCGCCTCGTGCCTATACGACAGGTTCGCCTGTGCAGTCTGGGTCGATCCAGGCATCGTTTGGAACGAGAACGACCCCAACGCCAATTACTGGGAAAGCTGGTACCTGGGCTACGAGTTCGACCGGCCCGCCGACAAGCAGCGCAGACCCGGCGTTCCCCAAGAGGGCAATCCGCGGACAGGCGCGTACAAGAGGCTTGTCGCCGACGGCCGCGACCTGCACGAGCTTCACGCTCTGATGGCGCCGCGCCCATTCCTGGTCTCGGGCGGGGCCCAGGACCGGCCGGAGCATTGGACGGCCCTGAACCATGCCATCGCTCTGAACGAGTTCCTGGGCCAGACCGGCCGCGTTGCCATGACCATGCGCGACGGCCACACGCCCACGACCGAGTCGAATGGGCAGGTCTACGCGTTTCTGGAACGCTTTCTGAAGGGACGCTGAAATGCGATGCACACAGCGGCTGGAGGTCTCTTGGGCCCTTGTCCTGTCAATTAGCTTGGGGTCGGCGCTCGCCCTTGCAGCTCGCGGAGCCCTGGCGGTCTCGCCCGGCGCGAAGCAAGTGGCCTACGACCTCTTCTACGACGTGCTCACGCCCCAAGAGCGGCTCGATTGCGGGAGGAAGATGGTCCAGTACCTGCGGAGCAAGGCTGGCCCGTACATGTACCCCGAACTGGGATTCCATGGGGGCGGCAGGACCAAGCTGCTCATCGCTATGGGAGCGGGATCGAAGAGGCCGAGGTCAACGCCCGCCTGACTGCCGCGTACGACTTCGCCCACAAGGTCTATCTGGCCACGTACGCCCAGTTGGCGAAAAACCGCGGAGGATGGAACGAGGGCTTTTTCTGCGCGTGTATGAGCAAGGAGATGCACATGCCGTTTTGGCGGCGCTGGCAGAACGCGACGGGCGAGCGGATATTCGAGACCAATCCATTCTTCTACGGGATGGGCAACTACGGGCAGATGAGCCTGGCCCACAATACCGTCACCGTGTGGGACCCCGAGGAGAAGATCCGCGGGGCAAGCACCTATTTGTTCAACTCCGAGGCGATCTTGCGAGGCGTTTTCCATGAAGAAGGGCCCATTTCTGTTTCCGATCTTGGTGATCTGCTCCGCGGCCCTCCATGCTGCGCAGCCTGGGCCAGCGACGGTTGACCACTGGGGGCTGCACGAGACAAGCCTCCGGGCGGAGCGGTCTTACTCCAACCCATTTCGCGAAGTGGGGCTCCAGGCGGAATTCCGTCACCGCGAGTCCGGCCTGACGCTGAGCGTCCCGGGATTCTATGACGGCGACGGCAAAGGCGGACAGACCGGCCGCGTGTGGAAGGTCCGGTTCATGCCGACCAAGCCGGGAACCTGGACTTGGAAGACCTCGGCGGCGCCGGCCGACGCGGGTCTGGACGGCCGCACCGGTTCGCTCGACGTTGGCCCGCCCGGGCCCGACAACCACGGTCCCATCTGCCGCGCCGGCCCGCCATACCTCCACCTGCCGCACGCCGACGGGCATCACACGTTTCTGATCGGCACGTGGTCTATCCCCATGCACTTCAGTCCGGCGGAGCGAGAGCGTTTCTACGACTACTTCCAGTCCAACGGCATGACCCGCGTCCGCATGTGGATGGGCGGGCGCAAGGCGGACGGCACGGAGGACCGGCGGGCGCGCTTCTACCGCGGCGACTTCTGGCGGTACAATCTCGCGCTGTTTCACCAGGTGGACGCGACGCTCCGCGAGTGCCAGGCCCGCGGCATCTTCGTCGATCTGATTCCATTTGTCAACGACATGGAAAAGGACATGACGCCCGAGCAGCAAGAGCAGTCTACGTCCAGCAGCGAAACGTGAACCTCGCGCTGCGGGGCTGCGTGGTCCTTTCGTACGACTACCACGGCTACGGCGAGCGCAAGACGGGCGACGATCCCAACCATCCCACCGGATCGAACACCCACGACATCCGCTCCTTCTCCTTCTCGCGGCGGACGGCCACGGCGATCGAGGTACTCGACGCGGTCCGCGCGGTCGACGTGCTCACCGCCCGACCGGAGGTAGACCCCCAGCAGATCGGGTTCACCGGCGAATCGGGCGGCAGCAACTCGACCTACTGGGTGGCCGCCGTGGATCCGCGCGTAAAGCTTGCGGTCCCGGTGAGCTCGGTTACTACGTTCGACTACTGGATCCGCACGGACTGCAACTGGGATTGGCACCAGCGGCCGCCCGGCATCCGTTGCATCGCGGACATCGGGACGCTCTTGGCACTGCACGCCCCTCGGCCGCTACTGATCATCAGCAGTCGGCGCGGCACCGACGACCAGGAGTTCCCGCTTGAGGAAGCGGAGAAATCGTACCAGTGGGCCAGGCACGTCTACGGCCTCCTCGGGGCCGAGAAGGCGGTGACGCACTACGAATCGACAACCGCTCATGGCTACCAGGAGGACAAGCGCGAGCAGCTTTATCGCGCGGTTGAGCGATGGCTGCATCCGCCGTTTCCCAAGGGCGAAAAGGAGCTGCCCGCGAAGGTGGAACGCGTCGAGGACCTTCGCTGCGGCTTGCCCGAGAAAGACCTCACAATCCGCGACGTTTACGCCCAGTGGCTCAGCGGTCTCCCGCGGCGAAGCGAGCCGTCCGATCCGGCGTCGCTCCGGGCGTTCCTGCGCCAGCGGCTCGGGTGGCCCCAACCGCTGGCCGCCGTGAAGGCCCAGAACGTGGGCCAAGCGGGAAAGGGACCCTGGTCCGCGGAGTTCTGGGTTCTGGAGCCGGAGCCGGGGATTCGTTTGCCGGCCATGCGGATTGGCCCCAAAGGCGCCGACGGGCCGATCACCCTTGTTCCGGGGCGGGACAAGGAGGCGGTGGCACGCGCTCTGGAGGCCGGGCGGCAGGTCCTCGCGATCGATCTCCGCGGCACCGGCGAGATCGCCCCGCCCGAAGGGAACGTGCGGAACTGGGCGTGGTTTGCCGGGCGCCCGTGGCCCGGTCAATGGGCGTTTGACCTGGTTCAGGCCGCCCGCTTCTGCCGCGAGAAGTTCTCCACGTCCTCGGTCGCGGTGGACGCCCAGAACGATTACGGCTGGCCCGCCTTGCTGGCGGGCGCCGCTGCACCGGACGTCATCGCCTCCGGCAACGTGCGGGTTCCCAGAGCAAGCCTCCGCGAAGATCTGCTCGCCCACGGCGATCATGCCCTGGCCGATGTGCCCGGGCTGCTGGAACGCTTAGACATCCCGCAACTCTGCCAACTCTGGCCCGGCGGGCAAGTGAGTGTGAGTAAGTGAAGGGGCATGCAGCTAAACTCGCCGGGGATCTCAAGTGCCACCTGATGCGGCGCAGTATGAGGGAATGGTCTACGTGCGCGCTGCCGGCACCCGGCTGGCATGAGCAGAGAAGCACGTTTCTCATGGACTGGTCACTTCGCGATCGGGCCGACGTAGTCGGTGGCAACCACGATCTGATCGAACCAGACTTTGCTGACGTGCCCGGCGGGCGCGTTGGTGATGTAGAGGTACGCCCAGACGAAGTTGAGATCCAACTCCTTCACCGTGCGCCAGCGGAAGCCCTCGAAAGGCTCTCCCCCGGCGGCGGTCGCCACCTGTTCCGGCCCGCCTTTCGCGTCATTCCAGCGAACGCCGTTGCCGCCCTGGCCGGGCATGAACTTGTCGTAAACCCACTTGCCCCTGGGAAAGCCCTTGCCGAGGTGGCTCACCCGCCGGCCGTCGATCCAGAGCGCCATTTCGCCGTTCGTGTCGCCCACGTCGTTCATCTTCAGCATCAGTTCAACACACGTCCACCGCCCGCGCGCGACCTTCAGCCCGGGGTCGTGGATGAAACTGTTGCCCCAGGTCTGCCCGCGCGGCGGGCTGCCCCGCATCTCGCACCAGTAGGTGTAGAAGTCCCATCTCCAGCTCTCGCCGAAGGGCTCGACGCCCACCCAGAACGACTTGTCGCCGGCGGTCCGATTTCCCGCGCTGACCACCGGCCAGCGCGTCGGAGGATTGTTGCCGCCGAGGCACGTCCCGAAGTGATGGATGGGGGCGCAATTGGGGTCGAACTTCACGTAGAAACGGGCGTAGACATGATCCTGGCCTTTCGGGAGGCGGCGATAGAGGTGCCCGCCATTGCCTTTCCCGCCGACGTGAGTCATGAGCAGGGACTGCTTTCCGCCGCTCCCCGGCGGCACGTCGGCGGCCAGTGACATGATTTCGGGATGGCTCACGTTCTCCCAACGCTGCTTCATCGCGTCCAGTGACGGCTCCTCGAAGTTCTCGACAAAGATGACCTTGGGGTCTTTCTCGATGCCTGAGTCGCCCGGGTATTTCGTGGCAAGCCCGGCACCGTCGCGCTTCGGCGGTTGCGGCTGGAGTTTTGCCAGCCGCTCCGCCGCCACGCGATCGATCCACGAATCACGGTACTCGCGCCGCAACTGGGTGAAGGCGGCGATGGCCTCGGCGGTTTTCCCCCGGTTGGCCAGCGCGGCGGCCGCCTGGAATTCCTCCTCGCCGACGGTGAGCACTTTCTGAGCCAGCCGCACCGCCTCTTGCTCCGTGATGGTCGCGGGCACTTTGGCCAGCACCGGCGGGTTGGGGTCGGTCAGGATGCCGAAAGCGGCCGGGTTGCGCTCGCGGAAAAGCCGGGCGCGCATGTCGCGCTGGTAGTTCATGGCGTCGCCCCCTTCGCGCCCGCCGAAGGGATCGATATCGGCCACGGCAAGGCTGTCTGCGCCTTGGGCCTCGGCGATGATCTTGCCCTGCGGCGAAATAATCATGCTTCCTGCACCGCGTTGTGACACCACGAGATAGACGAAGTTCTCGACCGCGCGGGTGCGGAATGCCGCGCGACTGATGTCGCCGTCGCCGATGGCCGCGCCCCCTAGCGTCGGGTGGAAAATCACGTCCGCCCCGCCAAGCGCGAGGGCCCGGGCGGTCTCCGGGAAAACCATGTCGTAGCAGATCAACATGCCGACGCCCCCCAGATCCTTCGTGTTGAAGACGGGAAGTGTATCCCCCGGCGTGCAGAAGCGCTCGTGGATCGTGGGGCAGACTTTGCGGTAGCGGCCGATTTCCTGGCCGTCGCGCCCCAGCAGGAAGGCGGTGTTGTAGATGGCTCCGTTGGATTCCGCGTTGTTACTGCAGCAGACGACATACATCCGGTGCTTCGCCGCGGCGGCGCCGAAGCGGGCGAGCATCCGGCTGACGGCCTGCGGCAGGACTTCCCGGCTGAGTTCCTCATTGCCGGCCTGCCAATGACCTAGCCCAACCGTGTCTTCGGGAAACGCGATGGCGTCGCAATGCCGGGCGGCCGCCTGGTCCAGAATGCCCTCCAACTCCCTAAGGTTTCGATCCACCTTGGCCAGTACCTCCTCGGGGTCCTTCACGTGCCAGTCGATCAACCTCGCACGCGGCTGAGCGGCGGCGATGCGAACCGTGTTGGCCGGAGGCGAACTTGGCTCGGCGGCCGGCGCGGCCGGCGCCGCGCAGGCAACGAACAAGGCCAGGAGGGATAATCTTGGAGCGTGCATGGTCGTCCTCACTTTCAAATTCGGCCCACGGACTTGCGGGTGACGGCGGGGCTGTCCAACCGGAGCGCGCGGCGCAGTCGCCGGTCCTCCGATGGCTTCCGGCGGAGCGGCCACGGGTAGAGACTAACGCGCGGCGGCCTGGGAAGCAACCATGAGTCCTCTCGGCGTACGGCTTGCGGCGTGTCCGCTGCGCGGTTACACTGGCCGTGTCACGCGCCATCGCAACGCAACCATCACACCTGCCCTTGGAGGAGACCTCGTGAAGACTCTTATCGCGTGTGCGGCCTTCGTGCTTTCAGCGGCAATTGCAGGACCGGCCTTGCCGCAGGCGTTTGCCGGCGGAATAGAAGACAAGAACCCCGGCAGCCTCAGGATGGCGCTAATCAGCATGAAGTGCCTCTACAGCGACAGCGGCGATGCCCAGGCGAACCGAAAGAACGTTCAAGCGAACCTCGATCGGCGCGTGTACTTCATCGACCAGGCGGCGGCCCAGGGAGCGGAGTTCGTCGGCTTCCCCGAGCTCTCCATCAATGGTTACCATTTCAGCAGGGACACGACGTGGCTGAGCCTGAACGGCCCCGAAGTCAAAGCCCTTGCGCAGCAAGCGGTCCGGAAAGGCGTCTACCTCAGCGTGGGGCTAGCCGAGCGGGACGCGGATGGCCGTCTTCTTCTCCGTCCCGGATGTTCGCGACGATCTTCGTCAGATACCACATCCCTGATAGAGTCGGTGCCCGTCAGCAGCTCAAAGCTGTAACCTCGGTAGCCAACTATCCCGGGTACCGGACTTCGTGCTCTTGGCCACCTGGCTGGAGCGCGGTCGTGGGCGCGGCGGTAGAACGGGTGTACTCCTCACGGCGTCCGCTCCGTAGGTCTCGCTTCCAGGACAAAGGCGATTTCTCCTCGGCGCCAGTCCAGACCTCCCTTGGGCGGCGACTGGACTTTCACCGCCACCGACAGCACGCCGACCGCGTGGCGCAGGTCCTTCTCCGGGGCATTGGCATACGGACTGAAGGGCAAGATCGGCCAGATTATTGACCCTCAGATATCTAATGTCGTATACGGATGCACAGTTTGCGTGGTTCAGCCTGGTTTTCACGTGACTTGGCAACCTGGGCGATTTGTGCGGTGCGGCATTACTTTTCTGAGGATCAATAGCCGCGCTGTCGAATCGACGCGCAGCGTCCAGCCGCGGTGGCGAATCCAGCCGCCGATCTGGTCCGGCCCCAACTCGACGCGCTTCTCGTCCAGTACGATCTTGGTTTTCGCGGTCTCTAGGGTCTCGCCCGCCTTCAAAACGAGTTGGAGGTTGAGCTGCGCATCCCGCAATCGTCCCCGGCCGGTCTCGGTGATCGTGAAACGAAACTGCATTTCCTTTTCAGCGGGCTTTGGCACTTCGGCTTCGGCAAAGAAGGTGTCGTATCCCAGCCCGAGCCGGTCGCGCTCGTCGCTCATCCGCAGCCGGCTGCTCAGCGGGATCGTCCTCACCCGGTCTCCGGTCTTCTCCACAAAGGTGGCCAGCTCCGGCTGGTGCTTGGAGTTGGCACCGGTCACGATCAGGCCGAGCTTCTCGTGATAGATGCTCATGTGGCCTTGCCGGTCGAGGGTGAATTGGCTGTCGATGGGCGTGTCAATCAGGCCGGAAAGGCAGACGATCCACGGGCCGGTCTTGCGGATGCCGGCCGGAACGCTCATCTGATAGGCGGAGCGGGGCAGGTCCTGTGGAATCGGGGCGGTGGGGCCTTCGTGGCAGTAGAGGGCATTCTGCGCGATCCGGCCCAAGTCACGGCTGCTCACCCTCCCCACGCCGAGAAGGCCAGCCAGCATGGCGGCATAGCGCCGGCCATCGGGCCAGTGGGTAAAGCCGAACTGCCCCCAGGCACTGACGCCCCAGTGGCGATTGCGGCCGTTGATCGTCTCGACCGGCGTGCCGTCCGGCCACGTGAAATTCTTGTGGAAGTCCGTCGCCCGGCGCAGAGCGTCCAGGGCGGCGGCGTCCCGGCTGTGTTCCCAGTACAGGGCGACGCAGGTCATGGTCAGGTAGTTGTAGCCGGTGGCCGGGCCGTTGTCGGTGAACTCGCCCCAGTAGCCGTCGGCCGTCTGTTCCTCGGCGGCAAGGCGGTGCAGGGCGCTGGCGCCCAGGGTCTCCCAGTCCTTGTTCGGCAACACCCGCCCGGCCAGGTAGACGGTAGAGGCAAAGAGGGCCAGATGGTTCGTGGAAGTCCGGATGTACGGGCCCTGGTAGCGGGGGAAGTCGAGGCGGCCGGCCGTCTCGCGGGCGAACCAGCTCACGATCTTCTGGAGCTCCTTTCGCCAGCGGGCGCGGCGCTCGGGGCCCAGCTCGGGTTCGAGCAAGCGATAGGTGTCCAGCCAGAAGTGGATCTCCCACTCGTAATCCTGCTTGTTCTCGCCCGTGTCCTTCTCGCTGGCGTCGGCGAACAGATCGCCGAGGGCCAGGGCCAGCTCGAGCTTCTTCTTGTCGCGGGAAGACGGATTGGCCGGGTGCTGTTTCGCATAGAGCACGGCGGCGGCGAACATGCCTCCGGGGTTGCTCTTCAGGCTCGTCTCGGCCTGGAGCGGCTTGAGTTCGGCCTCCATCAGCTTGAAGTAGTCTCCGGGCAACTCCGCGGCCGCCAAGGTCGGCCCGAGCGCCACGCAGGCGAGAACGGCGCAACTGGCACAATGCAGTCTCACAGCGACACCTCCCCTCCCGTGCCGAAGCCAGTGCCAGGCCGCCGGTGATCTGGCCGTCCCCCCTCGACCGGAGGACAGACTGATCCGCCGTGGCCCGGCGGGTTTCTTGCCACGTTGAATCCGGCCGAAAACTCTGTTAGTTTACTCTTGCCTGAGAAGGCCGGCCAGTGGCGAGGAGTCGCCGGAGCTTCAGGAGTCCGATCGTGATGTACCTTGACGTATGTGGCCGTTGGAAGACAATTACCTGCCAGGAGTAACGACCATGACAGCGACAAACGTTCATGCCCTGCCGAAACCAGCGGTGCTGCGCGCTCTAACGCGGTTGGTGGTGGCCTCTCTGCCGCTTGCCGTGTCCTGTGTCTGTGTTGCTGCGGAGGTGCAAACTGCGGGACCCGACGACGCCTGGGTCGCGCCGATGAAGACCGTGCACCAGAAGTTCAAGGGAGAACGAGGAACCTACGCCCAGTTCGGCGACTCGATTACGGTTTCGCGGGCCTTCTGGTTCGGGCTGCAATACGCCCCCAAGAACGCCTCTTCGGAGATGACCAAGGCCCTCGGTCTGGTGAAGGAGTACATGTTCGAGGATTGCTGGGATTGGAGGGGGCCGCAGTACGGCAACGAGGGCCAGATGACCATCCGCTGGGCCCATCAAAACGTGGACAAGTGGCTGAAAGACCTCAATCCCGAAGTGGCCCTGATGATGTTCGGCACGAACGACCTCGGCAGCCTGGAACTCAAGGAGTACGAGACGAAGACGCGGGAAGTGGTGCAGAAGTGCCTCGACAACGGCACGATCCTGATTCTAAGCACGATCCCGCCGAAACACGGCCAGGCCGAGCAGGCTGCCGTGTTCGCCGATGCGGTCCGCAGGATCGCCCGCGAGATGAAAGTCCCCTTGACTGACTATCACGCCGAGATCCTCAAGCGGCGCCCGAGCGACTGGGACGGAGCCGCGAAAGAGTTCAGTCAGTACCAAGACTATGACGTGCCCACGCTGATTTCGCGTGACGGCGTGCACCCTTCGAATCCGCAGAAGTACGCCGGCGACTATTCTGCGGAGGGGCTCCGCAGCAACGGCTTTGGACTGCGAAGCTACCTGGCGTTGATGAAATACGCCGAGGTGATTGAAAAGCTGTTGCCGAAGAAGCCGGCCCCGAAGGACGCGCCCCGACGCACCATTTTCTTCCAGGATTTCGAAGGCCAAGGCGACTGGGACGGAACCCTCACCGACAAGGGTACCCCGGCAGCGAACAAACACGCGGTGGAAGGCCAAAGCGGCGACGAGTATTACGGCCGGAAGATTCGGGTGGGAATTAGAAAGCCGCCCGTGGCCATGGCCCAGACCACCTACCTGACCTTCGACTACTACGTAGAAGGCTCCGATTTCTTGTTGGTCTTTCTTTTCGATCTCGATATCGTGGACAACTGCCGCTACCAGATCGACAATCCCACCGTCGGCAAGTGGACCACGCACACCATGAAAGTCACCGGCGCGAAGCCGCTGAAGAAGGGGCACAGGGTCGACGATATCTTCTTCTTCGCCGGTCCGCCGGGCAGCAAGACCACCAGGCTCATGGTCGACAACGTCCGCCTGGAGGGCAGCGGTGATTGAGGTCTGCCGGCAAGACTTCAGCGAACAGGCAACTCCATTTGCAGTGTGCGAGGAGACGAAGCCGATGAGTGCCAGAGAATCGCGCTTGCGCCTTGGCAGTCTGGTGCTGTCGACCGTGCTGCTCATGGCCGTCACGGCGGGGGCCGCCGTGGTGACGAAGCGATTGAGCACCGGCCTGCCGTCGCCGCAGGCGAGCGACGATCTGCCGCAGGCCTGGGCCGCGCCGGTCAAACAGTCGCCCACCATCGACGGCCGGCTCGACGACAAGGCCTGGGAGGCTACACGACCCGTCGTGCTCGGCAAGCTGGAGCGGTACGGCGAGGCCTCGCCGCCCAGCACGGTCCGCTTCCTGCATCAGGGCGGTATTCTGTACGTCGGCGCGGCGGGTGAGGGCCGTGCTGCCGAAGCGTTTCGGCAAGTACGGCCTGACGATCCACCCGGAGAAGACCCGGCTGGTGCCGTTCCGCAAACCCGATGGCGAGCGGAGGGCGCCGGACGGGAAAAGGCCGGGGACGTTCGACTTCCTGGGGTTCACGCACTTTTGGGCGCGCTCTCGGAAGGGGAACTGGGTACTGAAGCGGAAGACGGCGGCCAACCGGTTCACGCGGGCGGTCAGGACGATCTCCCAATGGTGCCGGCAACATCGCCACGATCCGATTCGCGAACAACACGCGGTACTCCGCCGAAAACTCCAGGGACACGCGGCGTATTACGGGATCACGGGCAACAGCCCGGCACTGGCCCGTTTCCGCCACGAGGTGCTCCAGGTCGGGCGGAAGTGGCTCCAGCGACGACGGTGGGCGTGGCGTGCTTCTTGGGGCTGGTTTCGCCAGCTTCTGGTACGCTATCCTCTGCCGCCACTGCGTGCGATCCACTCTGTGTGCCGCAGCGTAGCGAACGGATAACTTGAGGAACCGAATGCGTTAATTGCGCACGTTCGGGTCTGTGGGAGCCCCGGGCGGGCAACCGCCCGGGGCCACCCGGTGCGGAATTGGCGGAATTGGCTCCCCTACGCGGGGAAGGACATTTCCGCGTACTTCTGCACGATGCGTTGCGCGGTGCTTGAAGCACCTGGGAAGAGGGTTTGCTGGTCGTGGATGGCTTTGAACGTGGAGAGGATGTACTCGACGTCGTCGCGGGGGATGCCGTACAGGTGAAAGAAGGCGGCGTCGAGTTCGGCCATCAGTTCGGCCCGTTGGGCTTCATCCCACTTGTTGAGTCGGCCGCCGTATTCCGCTTGGAAACTGCCGCCCGTGAAGTGGCAGGCGTCGGCCAGCGGCAGCATGTCTTCGGCGGTGCAGGTGAGCTTGAGCACCCGCTCGCTGATCCACGTTTCCAGCGTCATGCGGTGGTCCCACGGGCAAGGTTTGTCATAATGATCGGGCCCAATCATTGGCAACTGCTCAACAAGGAAGTAGTTAACATTCACGTTGCCGATCTTCTGCCGAAGGCAATAATCTAAGGCAAATGTATTGCCGTTTGCCATCAAGCAGCATCGTCTTTTGGCCGGCATATTATCGAAGAACACAAACTGGAGTGAGTCGATCGCTCCGCAGATCGGAATAAAGGTTGCAAGCAATGTTCTGGTATTCGTTGGGCTTGTAACTTTGCGGAATGAAAAAAAACAAACATCTTCCCGATAAGCTATGGCCTTGTCGATCGCTTCCTTAGGTGCCCACCATCTTGGCATAGGCAAGAACTGCGGATTTTGATGTTCTACCAAGCTTGCGCTCGTGGGCTGACCCTGACGAGTCCAGTTATCCTCGAAACGCACACAGAGGTGGCCCCATTTGGCTGGACCACGAATCACGGTTTCTTAGATAGAGGGGACTAGCGGCCCGCGAGACCCTTCCCAGGTCTCGCGCGGCCGCTGAAG
>Ga0315291_10001563_pt1 | contig 30568 bp, 24 predicted proteins | sample YL17G12_20_MG_FD_203070 | JGI IMG/M metagenome (GOLD analysis project Ga0315291, IMG submission 203070) | Sediment microbial communities from Yellowstone Lake, YNP, Wyoming, USA - YL17G12_20 | ecosystem: Environmental > Aquatic > Freshwater > Lake > Sediment | place: USA: Wyoming | collected...
ACATTCTTCCCGAATATGATGCGGCGCAGGTACTTCCGTATCTGGGCATCAGAGGGTATTTGATTTAGTTGGTACATGTCCATATTGTATATGGTTATGGATTTGTACCATTAGGGTTACATTACCCTTTACGCGTATATACATAACCCCCTCTTTTCTGGGGTAAGTGGGAAGTAAGTGAGGGGAAAAGAAAACTATATAAAAGAAAAGGGAGAGAAAGAAAACTATTTCGGTTGTACTTCCATCGCGACCATAGAAAGCACTAATATCCGCCTTCTAACTATTTTAAATCATTGCAAATATATTTAAAGTATGTCATAAATACACACTAAAACTTTCATCTAATCAGATGAGTCAGGAATTGCCATCCAATCCACAGTTAACCAATAATCCGAAGATGCACGACGAAGTCGTGCAGGAGTTGAATAGTTTTTTCCTTGAATGGAGAGAGCGGATTTTAAGGCGGATTTACCGTCAGGATTGTTTAGGTGATATGAAGGAACATCGTCCTGAAGCCGAAGAGAGATTGGTTAAAGATGGAGGTCGCGAAGACCAGCCTTGGCACCGATATAACGGTTATCCGGGTCCTGAATATTTTCAAAAACATATACTTCCAACCTTAGAGGCTATCACAGATCAGGTCGACGAACTTCGTGTGGCCGGAACAGATTCTATCGAGATATTGGAACGCCTCATGTGTGGTGAACTTTCTTTTTCAAATCATCACACTTCACGTTCTATCCTTATGGCCTTTTTTGAGAACATCAGTGCCAGCCGTATAGCTTTTAAATCTTTGTCTGGTGACGGTGGCCGCAGCGCACAGGGTCAATTCAAATATTTTTATACTTTGGGCAACCCCAAAGGCGTGAAAAAACGGGAAAGAAATCGAGGGTCCGATGAAGCACGCAAACAACAACTCCATGAGGCCCGCAAGTGGTTGACCGCGGCGATAGCCAAACATCAAGGCTGGGAATGTGACAGGTATTACGGCGGCGGAGATTATACGAATCCGACAAAGACGATTAAAGAATTGTTTCTTCCGCCCTATCGCGCAGTACCCCTGCCGTTTCGCGGAAAGGCAATGAAAGCGTTTGTGAAATACGGCGGGCATACTGTGGCGCATGCTTATCTAAAAGCTTTGCCTGAGGTCGTCGGCGCGCTTGAAAAAGAAGGGGGAGAACGTTATCTGCAATATTATTTTGATATTGCCGAAACGACTCCTTCGCTTAATCCCAATCACACGAAAGGGGGGCAATTTCCGTTATTACAGGCGGAAGATTTGGTTGAAGAATTTAAAGCCCTGGAGGCGATGGGTGAATATAAGGATGATGCAATGAAACTCTTGAAATGGTTAATACCAAATACGAAACACCTTGTGGGCGTCGCTTTTCGCGATGATAAAAATGTACCTTCGTTAACTAAAATCGTCAGGCAATTAGAAGAAGGCGGTTATACGCCCGAGCAAGTCCACGTTATTCTGGATTTGCCAATGCGAAACGCGTGGTTGGGAAGCAGCGCGGTATTTCTTTTGGAACACTATGCTGAAATCGATCATCAGTTTCCGGGCGGAGTCGAAAAAATTCTTCCTTACCTTGAACGTATTAAATCCAGTGAAAGATGCATCTATTATTTGTTGTGTGCCTGTTCTGAGAAACGGCTCCCCGCAAATAATCTTAATCAGTTTCTTGGTAAAGGCGCGGAACTCGTTGATAAACTTGGAGATTCAGCTAATCCATATTTTCTACAAGGACCCAGAATGTATCCGATGTTTGTTGAAATTGAAACAGATTGGGAATCATTTGAAAAAAGGGTGGATGAAGCTTTGGAAATGACTATGGCTTTTGAAGACAGGTATGGCGCCGAGTTGGTGTTTGACCAGTGTCTCTGTTACGCGCTCGACCCGCAGTTCCCGGAATGGAAAAATGGTCTTATGCTCCTTCGAGGTGAGCTTAAAAAAGCCGTAGAACTCGCGCAACAAAATTCGGATGAATTGAGCATGCTAAGAGACAAAATTGTTCCTCCTGATTTGTGGCGTTGCGCTGTTTTCCAATATACTAGTGGAGCTTACAATGAGGCGTATTTCCGGAGCGGAGGATTGGAAGGGAAATCCCATGACCCGCTTCCTGAAGGAACGCATTTTGAGCACCATGCCCGGATTATCGTTCATCTTGCTTCACGGGGGCTGTATTATGGAAACGACTTATCGGAATTTGGGGAACTCTGCAGAAAGGGGTTGCATTACAGCATCGCCTGCCATATTAAAAAGGAGGTTGATCGTGAGACGGGACAGGCGCGGTATGAATTAGATCCCGTTGAAGGCGTTGAAATGCCTGTTGAACCGGGAAAAATTCTAGCGTTTATCGGAACACTAAACAGAATTCATGAGTTAACTGATGGCATTTTGCGCGACGCGCCGATTCGTGAAAACAGACTATCAAATGGGTCGGACGCTCCGAACGTTTATGAACTTACCCAATCAAATGTCGCTGAATTAAGGCAGGCGGAACGCTCTTTGGTACAACTTGAATCTGATCCAGAAATGGGGCCTTTTTTCAACGCCTTCAATCTGAAAGGAAAAATCGACCAGGCTATTCGTTTGGCTTATTTGAAGGACATGATCTATGGATCATGCGGCAGAGCTGTAGAACGAGTGGATATTCCTGAAGATTCCCTAATTTTAGCAGCGAACGAACATACGCGGATGGCCATTGCGGGCATCAGCCTTCTTACAGCCATAGGGGCATTAAAGCTACCTGGTATTTCGGTCGAAGCGGTCTCATCCTTGCGTTATCCGATAAGCCGGCTGCTTGTCAACGGAGATAAAACTAGTCGGGAAGAAATGGAGTCTGCCTACCAAACATCCGATAGGCTGAGGGATGAAACAGCGAAAGTCATACCACAGGTGGAACGTATGATACTTAATGCCCGAAACCAGATGCCCGGGCTTATGCCAATCGGAGGGAAAATACATACCCAAAAGCCAATGGATCCAAAGACCCTGGATTTTATCATGAAACTTTTTGGCTTAAAACAAACTGCATTTCAGCTTATCCATGCCGGCGGATCACTTCTTATACCGCCCATGCCGACCGCACTTGAATTTAATATGATAATTAAAATCCTCGAGCTTTTTGGCGTAGTAGATCCTCAGTTTCCCGATATCCAGGTGGCGGTCGCGGGCCGATGGAGTGAAAGATTGGCTCCTTATGTAGGAGCCTCCGTCCTTCTTGGCACCGACCGCGGCGTTTTGTATGCGGATGGAGCTTTTTCAACAACGCATAACGATAAAACCGGAGCCAGAATAATGGCCTATGATGACGGAGTAAAAATAGAAGGTTTGCCGTTTGACGTGGAGACTGCCAAAGGACGCACAGACATGCTTGGCCGACATTCACTCGGCGACTCTCATCTCTATCAGATTCTCGGCACACTTGCTTCTCATCAGGAGTTTGGCGGTGTGTTTGGTAACCGCATGAAAGGGGTAAATGAGAGTTTGGCTTTTATTTTAAAAAAATATGGTTTGGACCGCCATCTTTTTGAATCAGCCTGGGTATTTGACCAGGCGAAAGAGGGCGATGATTCCCGAAATTATGAGCGTATGGTACGCCGATTTACGGAAGCCCGTATGATGGCTGGAAATAGCGGAGTGAAATGGGATGTCCAGAGGCTTATTAACATGACCCAGCAAGATATTGCGGCGGAAAGGGAGATGGTGATACGGGAACAGCCGGATGAATATGACAGGCTGATGAAATATTAACCGCTTAAAATCGAGAATCGACCTTGTTCCATAAAGTCCAGGGTGAAAATCGAATTCGAATATGAATAAATATACTGAATGCGGAAATCCGTTACACATAAATCCACCCCCTCAGAAGGTGGACAATCGATTGTCCACCTTCGGGGATAAATGGATTTTTCAAATTCTGAATTCGAATTGCATAGAATGAAAAAAATTGCTAAGTTAAAACCTTAATTTAAAAATTAATTAAATCATATGTGTGAGAATCATCGAAATATTCCTGTCAGAGAAATGGAACCACCGCCTCTCTCAGCGCCTTTAGTTTCGTCACAGAGAATTGTTGGATCAACCGAGACGGTCGCTTCACCGACCAGAGTCGTCGCGGACAATCGAGGTAAGGTCGCAAAAGTAGTAGACAGACCTTCTGCCCCTGCTCGTCAGGAAGTCCGGACACCTGAAAAACCTGTACAGGCGCGACCTGCTCCAAAAGCGCAGGTACAAGCTCCGAAAACTGAACCAAAGGCAGTTGCCCAACCAGTTACATCAGCTACCGAGCAAAAACCTGCTGTAATTGAGGATGATGGTGATAGATTGGCCCGCGAACTTCGACAAATTGCTGAACAGAATCGCAGAAAAGGAGGAGGGCATCATAGACGACGCAGATAACCGGAATTATTTCGGTTGTACTGACTATGGAGTTGTACTCTGCTCCAATAATTTATTAAATAAAATGAAAATGGTCCAAGGTACAACCTTGCTCCATCAGTTGGCGTGGCTCCAGACGGAGCCCTACGCTTCGCGTGTGCCCCGATGTGCTTCGGGGCATGGAGCCAGCCGTCTGTTATTTCAGTTGTACCTCCGTTCCTTTTGGCGCGTCTTTTACCAGACTTCCCAAAAGTTTGGCGAGTTCGCCCCGTATTGCTGCGCGAAGAAGGAAATAGAGATTATGATTAGGATAGCTATAAGGGTCTAAACCCAAAATTCTACATGGGGTTGCTCGTTGTTCTTCATCTAAGCCGCTATAACAATGTTCCAGCTCATCTCTTTGTGTTCGATTGAGGCAAAAAGCTTCATTCATATTAATTATTTAGGTTGTATTTCTGCTTTCTCGAATTGCTCTGCCCTTTTTTGGACTTCTTCAACAGGGCAATTTGGGTCACGGCTTGAGCAATTTGGTTTTAAGCAGTTATGGCAATCGAGGCGGAAGCTATTGATAATTTTTACTTCTTCTGACGGAGGATAATCTGTTTCCATTACTTTCTCAACTTGTCCGTCACGGCAACAGGCTCCCGTGTTAATAAGAGGCAGTAATTTATTTTCAATATGATCTCTTTTCCTGAACCTGTTTTCTAATAAAGCATCTTCGACTCTTTCACCCATTACGGGTTTTATATTTTTTGACATATTTAATGATTAAAAAGTAAAGGAGGTAATTAAATCATATTATTTTAATTTTATCAAATATTATGCGCACATGCGCATCCCCTCACTTCTTAAATGGGGTAAGTGGGAAGAATAAGAGGGCTAAAGAAAATTTATAAAAGAAAAGGGAGAAAAGAAATTAATTAGGTTGTATTTCCGTTCCTTTCGGTCCGTCTTTTACCATAAAACCCGCTTTCTCGATTTTAGCGCGCAATTTATCGGATTTTTTCCAATTTTTTTCTTTTCTGGCTTTGTCTCGTTCTACGACTAATTTTTGGATTTTAGCTGGTATCTCAAATGTAATCGGTTCATCGAGATTTAGACCAAGAACAGTATCGAATTTTTTAATGGTAGCGAGTTTGTCGGTGGCTGATATTTCGGTGTCATCCATCAATTCCCAGGCAATCGAAAGGGCTTGCGGTATGTTGAGGTCGTCGTTGATAGCGGATTCGAATTTTTCCATATATTCCTGTTGTGGCTCTCCGCCAGTGGCGGATGGCTCCATTGTGGCTCCAGTTGTGGATAAATTACCCACCCTTTCTCGCAATCTCCGCAAACCGGTTTTGGCGGCATCCATGCCTTCCCAGCTGAATGTTAGTTCTTTGCGGTAATGCGCCTGAAGGCAAAAATATCGATAATCCAGAGGGCTGTAACCTTTATCGATTAATGTCTGCAGGCGCAGGAAGTTTTTAGCAGATTTGGCCATTTTTTCGTTTTTTCCGAGCACCAAAAAGTTACCGTGCATCCAATACAGAACCCATGGTTTTATGTTTGTTGCGCCTTCGGCCTGAGCAATCTCGTTGGTGTGGTGTACGGGAATATGGTCAATTCCGCCACAATGGATGTCGATTTGGTTACCAAGGTATCGGATGGACATAGCAGAACATTCAATATGCCAGCCGGGGTAACCGCAACCCCAAGGGCTTTCCCAGCGCATTGTCTGATCCTCGAACTTGGATTTTGTAAACCAAAGGACAAAGTCGTATGGGTTTTTTTTGTTTTTATCCACCTCAATACGCGCGCCGGCTTGGAGTTCCTGTTTGTCCAAATGGGCGAGTTTTCCGTAATCACTTACTTTGCTGGTATCAAAATACACATTGCCGTTTGCGATATACGTAAGGCCATTTTCCTCTAATTTTTTAATCTGGTCGATCATTTCACCGATGTGGTCCGTAGCCTTGCATTTGATATGCGGTTCCAGCAGATTCAAAGCTTTCATGTCCGACATAAAAGCTTTTGTGTAAAACTCCGCGATTTCCCAAACTGTCTTCTTTTCACGTTTGGCGCCTTTGAGCATCTTATCCTCTCCCTCATCCGCATCCGAAGTCAGATGACCGACATCCGTGATATTCATTACATGGTTAACCTGATATCCGTTAAACTCCAATACACGGCGCAACAGATCCTCAAAAACATATGTCCGCAGATTGCCGATATGCGCGTAGTTATAAACAGTCGGACCGCATGTATACAGTTTCACCTCCGCTGGGTCGAGCGGTTCGAAAAGCATTTTTTGGCGCGACAATGTGTTGTAGAGGTAGAGATCTGACATATAACTTTTAACTTACATCGTAATTTGTAACTTGTAACTTGTCCGCCAGTGGCGGACCAATTACTAATTACAAGTTACCAATTACAAATTATTGTTGCTGATTAGAGGGGATAGAGGGTAAGGAAGGCACTGGCTTTTCTTCTGAAATATTTACTGCAGAATTAATCTGTATTTCACTTCCTCTTGGAAAATAGGCGGAGACGAAATTTGTTAGGCCGATTGTAAGCTGTATTATAATCGCCATAAAAATGGCAAAAAGCAGGATCAAGAAAAAGGTATGGATAATGTTTAAATCATAAATTTTCATAATCGCGTAAAACACAAAGAAACCTATTAATACCGCCCCAAAAAGCATAATGATAAAGAAAAACATGGCATTCATGCTAGTTAACAGACGCGTAAAATAAGCTATCAAAAGCAGGATAATAGAAAATTGGGTTGTCGTGATAATATTCCCTCGCCCGCCAGCGAACTTTGAAGCCAGATGAAGCATTAGAATAATGGCGCAAAGAAACGCTAGCGCCCCGAAATTTTTCGCGAAAATCTCATTTGGAGTTTTTATCAAAAAACGCCAGTAAGCGGTTTCAAACCCTAATAACATTATAACTATCAGACTTATTACATAAGCAGGTATCCATTTTTTTGACGGCTTGGGTTTGCGGATTTTTTTAAGATACGCTTCCCACGCGGCATTAAAATCCTGGATGCTTATGCCAGCGGCTCTGGCCTGTATTTTTGCATCTTCATATGAAAGATCAGGATGGCTTTCTATAATTTGTAATATATCTTCTTGGGTCATAATTAAGTGCTTAGTGCGGAGTGCTTAGTGCGGAGTGACGTATCTCAACACTTATTATTTAAGCACCACCTAACTTGGTACATTTTAAATTTCGTTGGTATAATACCGCAGAGGAAGGAATTATGTAATATTTTTTTATGAAACTCTCGGTTATCATACCAACACATAACCGCGCTGAGATACTGAAAACCTGTCTGAGTAAACTTAGTAAGCAGCAGGGGGTGGAATTTGAAGTTATTGTGGTTGATGATGGATCGACTGACCATACCAAAGAGATAATTACAAATTTTATCCGCCGTGGCGGATTAAATTTTAATTTAACGTACATCAAACAGAAAGCTTCCCATCAGGGGGTGGCGAGGAACAGGGGGGTTGAGGCGGCGGTTGGCGATATTATTGTATTTATCGGCGATGATATTTTTGTGGAACCTGGTTTTCTGATGAAGCATCACGATAGACATGCTGAATATCCTGATGAAAATGTGGTGGTTTTGGGTTTTACAACATGGGACCCGAACATCAAGATTAACTCTTATATGCGTTTTTTGGAAGATTTCGGCTGGCAGTTTGGGTATAAATTTTTGCACCCCAAAATGATTGGACGGGCTGACCCATATAAATTTTTTTATACTTCAAATATTTCTCTAAAAAAGTCCTTTTTTGAGAAGGAAAAGTTTAATGAAGATTTTGTGTTTTATGGCTGGGAGGACATCGAACTTGGCTACAGGCTATGGAAACATCACGAAATGAAAATTTATTATGAACCCCAGGCAATCGCTTACCATCATCACGTAATCCAGCCTTCCGATTTGCCAATAAAAATGAGGAATATCGGAAAATCCGCTGTACATTTTCAGCGCCTACATCCGGATATTCAGATAATCCCAATGGGGCTTAAAGCTCTGATACTCCATTTGGCCGCGAACCGTTGGACTTTGCCTGTATTTCGGATTTTCGGGAAACAGATTTACTATAAACTGAAATCGTGGAGGGAGTTTTTGGTTGGGGTTAAAAGTGCTTGACATAGATATAAAAATATAGTAGATTGATTCCCTTTCACCCTTTTACATATTTAATATTTATGTCTAAAAAACCAGATTCAATTGACCGTCGTGGATTTTTTGAGAGGTTTTTACCCAAAAAGAGTCCACAAACTGATAAACCATCACAAGATGAAAAAGAATTACAGCCTACTTCTTTAATAGAACGTAGGGGGTTCATATCAGGTACTTTATTAGGTATTGGTGGTTTATTTTGTCCAAATATTGCGCGAGCCACCAGATTCGACATATTAGAATTAATAGACCCGACTACCCGCAACCCAAACGGTCAGTTACAAAATTTAGCAGCTGGCCAAGACCCATATCCATTTCTGGAGCCAGAAATGCAGCCTTATCTGTGGCCTTCAGATGACGTGCGGAAAAAAGACAGGCATCCTAAAACAAAAGAGGATATCCCGAGCCCATCAATTGTTTTTGAAACAATAAAACTATTACAAGACGCAGTTAAATCCAGACATGGCGAGACAATAAATCGCCTCAAAACCCTTGAATTTATAAGAAGGAAAGCATTAAATTTTGCCTATGTCGAAAAACCAAAACACCCATTACATAATCCAAAGCATATTCAGTATAAACAGATTTATGAAATGGAACAGCCTAGGAGCAAAACCCTTCTGGGTCTATGGGGAGCTATTAATAGCAGAATGGAATCATTAAGGAAACGCATAAAAGAAACAGTAATTCTTGAGATGAATGCGTGTAAGGCTCAAAAAAGATGCGCGAAAGAACTACCTGACATCGATATGGTCGACCATACCCAAGCCATTCCTTTGGCACCAAGTACGCGAAACCAGGGCTTGGCTACATATAACAATCTGAACGATGGAGTACTCCCAGCGGAATTGCGGATTGAGCCGTTCAGATGCGCGGCAATTGATTTATCACCTGATAAAGAAAATGATGTCACAAATTCTTCTATGCTGGAATACGCGAAATTTTTGGAAAAAGTCATTATAGAATATCATGAAGCCGTTGAAGAAAGGGAAGGCAGATTTTTACAGATCGAGCACAGAGCTTTAGGGCTTCCGCCCAAAAAGAAAGCTGTTTTTCAAAAGATATATACAGTTGGTCGAAAATTTAATGAAAAAGCCAGAACAAGCTGGACTAGTATCTTAAGAGAAGTTACCAGCGTTAAGGGGCTTATAGCAAAAGCTGAATTTGAACAAACTAAATTGGCAAATGCAATAGATAGGTGCGCATATAAATAAACGTAATAGTTAAGTTGCCTTTAGGTTAGTTTATTAGTAAAATGAACATTGAAAATATTTGATGAGCGGTCCTGTGCTGGGCTAGTAGGTCCGCCACGGCGGATCGCTACTTACTATGAAAACAAAAATCTGTAAAATTTTAATAATTATATTGGTGCTATCAGCGCCGCTATTTTTGGGTGGCTGCAAAAAAAAGTGCCCAAAACCGGCAGCCAATGTTCCTGGCACCAGCACATTTAGGGAAGACTGCCCGTATGAAGAGGCAACAAAGTCTGGAAAGAAAGAATTGGATTTTTATTACGTTTATGATAATTCTGACGCTTTTCAAGAGCAAATCCAGGCATTCCAAAGCCAAAACACAGGATTAACAGTTAGAACCAAAAAGTTCGCAAACCTGGATGAATATGAAGATATGATAATCAATGAAATCGCCCAAGGGGAAGGCCCTGATGTTTTTATGATACAGAATTCATGGATGACGAAACACTTAAAAAAGCTTTTACCTATGCCAGCAGATCTTCCTGTGGTTGTGACGCCTGACATGTTCCGTCAGACTTTTTTCCAGGCCGCATCGGATGATCTGATTATTGATAATCAGGTTTATGGCATGCCGCTTTCCATGGATAATTTGGCGATTTATTACAATAAAGCCTATTTTAAAGATCTTTTAGCGACAACTACCCAGCCAGGAAATTTATGGGAAGAGGTCAAGGAACAAGTTTTTCAACTGACAAAACCAAACAACAGCCCTGAGCGCTTTGCCTTGGCGGGTATCGCGATGGGCCGTGCTGATAACATAAACAGCGCCGTGGATAATTTGTATACACTGATGCTTCAGTACGGAGTGAATTTTTATGACGACAAGGAAGAAAAAGCCACATTCGCCGCTGATTCAACCTCGCAAGCATCTGGAGTGAAAAATCCTGGAGTCGAAGCCCTTACGCTTTATACCAGTTTCGGGCTCCCGAGCTATAAAAATTACAGCTGGAACGACACTATAACCGGTTACGACCCTACTAAAAAAGAAATCGGACCTTTTGTACGGGGCAAAGTAGCGATGATTTTGGGTTATCCATATCTTTATGATGTTCTTGTCCAGGAGATTCAGAACCAGCAAAAAGCAGGAGGTGCCCACATTGATATCAATGATATCGGAATTGCGCCGATGCCCCAGCTTGTCAGTCCGACAGAAGGCTTAAAACGAGATACGCTGGCAAGTTATTTTCCTCTTGTCGTCGCGCGGACAACGGATTTACCCAAAGAATCATGGTCTTTAATCGAATATCTAACGACAAAAGACAGCCTTCAGACATATCACAAAAAAACCAAGAAGCCAACAAGCCGGTTAGATATGGCACAAGATCAGCAGACAGAACCATTATTCGGAATATTCGCCTATCAGGCGCCATTTGCAAAAAGCATAAAAATATATGATGCAAAAAGTTACAATAAAATCTTCAGCGACGCCATACAGGAAGTTGTGACAAATATTTCCACCCCAAGAGATGCCCTATCAAAAGCTGAAACCAAAGTCACTTGCGTACTTAGAAAACAAAAAGGACTTTCTGCGAGTGATACTGATTGCAATATCTGATACCGATTGTGGCTAGGATTGTGGCTCGAATTGTGGGGACGTGATTTTGATATAGGTGAAACAGGCCGGACCGATGCGAAGTCAGTCCAGCCTGCGAGGTTCCCGGTCTAGTGGCTAGCGGCGGAGCTTGTTGTAGCCCCACCGCCCGAGGTGGTAGGTACCCTTGGCGGTGCAGAGGGCGAGGGTCGCCGTCAGGCCGAGGACGTTGGCGATGGTGCGCGCCATGTCCTGGAGCGTTCCGAGCACGAACTCGATCATGCTCGTGACGAAGTGCCAGGCGAAGGCGAGAAGAACCAGGGACGCGAGCAGCAACCACGGATGATCCATTGCTTCCTCCTTGTTGGGGAACCGTTGGCTCAGCTCTTTGCCCACAGAGTGTGGACATTGAGCATGAGCGAAATGGTAACATAATTTTTAATAAATGTCAAGTACTTTGGTGATACAAAAAATTTGTTATTTGTAATTTGTTATTTGTAATTTAAAATTTATAAGTATGGAAAAGTTAATCAAATATCTGTGGGGCCTGTTTCTTTTCATCTTTCCACTTTCAATGCGTTATATCGTTTATGAGGACGCAAGTTATCGTTTTGGAAATTTTAATCCGTGGACAACTGGTTTCGTATATCTCCCCGAGGTTTTATTGGGTGTAATTTTTGTAATGTGGTTCTTTTATAAATTAAGAATTAAGAATTATGAATTAAAAATTAAATCGAATTGGATGTGGGTGTTGTTATTCCTTTTTGCAATCAATGCTTACATCGTGACTTTGATTAATGGAGACTCGATTCTTGGGGCGATATTTATATTACGTTTGTTTGAAGGGTTAATAATATTTTGGTTTGTTACTGAAAAAATCCTTGAGCCGAAACGAATGATAACAATTCTGCTTTGTGGCGCGCTTTTCCAGATTGTCTGGGGATACGCGCAATGGATAAGCAACAGCTCGCTTGGGCTGACTTTTTTCGGCGAATCAGTTTTGGGCCCAGATATTTTGGGCGTCGCGAAAAATGATTTGGCAAATGGCATTAAGCAGATACGCGCGTACGGTTCGTTTTTGCATCCGAATATTTTTGCCGGCTATTTGCTTGTAATCTTTTTTCTGAGCCTCAATTACCTGAAATATGCGAGCAAGTTTTTCTGGACAGCAGTTTTTGTTTTCGGCATTTATTTAACAAACAGCAGAGCAGCGATGATCGTCGGTTTCACGTGTATAATTATTTATTTCCTTTTTTACCAATTTAAAGCTTTGCCTATCAGAAAAACAGTCGCGCTTATAATTTTATTGATTCTCGGACTGGGAAATTTGTGGTTTTTTAAAAGCAGTTACGCGGTAAATACCCGTGATGCTGCATGGAAGGAGCGCTTAAGCCAAAATACGATTAGCTATAATATGTGGAAAGCTAATCCATGGGGAGTGGGTATTGGGAATTTTACGCTGGATATGGAGAACTTTACGGATTGTGGGTCGAATCGTGGGTCGGATAGTGGGTCGAATTGTTTAGATAGAAAGTTGTTGCCGTGGGAATTTCAGCCTGTGCATAATACGTATTTTTTAATCCTGAATGAAACAGGGATTCAGGGATTGCTTATACTGTTATCATTTTTATTAGCTTTATTCGATTTGTATTGGCGCGACGGGAAAGCAGTGCCGATTTTCGCGTTACTTTTGCTGGCGCCTTTTGACCACTTGTTGTGGGATAGTTGGGTAGGGCTGGTGCTGGTCGCGTTTGTCGCGGGATTTTTCGCGATTGAAAATCATAAGGAGGGGATTATTGAACGAATTGAACATGCGGTATATCCGTCCGGTGATCATTAATGCTTTTGATTTTTTTGTATAAAACAACGCCCCGGCCATAATGATGGCGCGGGGCGTGGGGTGTGTGGTCACTTGTTGAGCTTCTTGTAGTCCTTGTAGAGGCTCATGAAGTTCCTCTGGTAGAAGCGCAGGAGGGTTTCTTTCTCCCGCGTTCCATTCACGATAAAGGCGGTTTGCCCGGGCGGTTTGTAGACGAAGATGAACTTGTTCGAATTGATCTTGATAGCCAGCTTGATCGGCAATTCCGCAATGCTGTCGTCTGTGTTGCCAGTTGTTGCGTCTGGATCTGTCTCTTCGCTGACTCCCCCGTCTTGGCGAGGAAGGGTGACGTTCTTGACCAAATTAGGTGGTGGGTAGATGACGAGGACGTAGTCATCCCGTACCACTTTGGGGTTGAACGGTCTGACGACCTTCCTCTCGATGCCCACCACCCTGGCCGCTGTCAGGAGCACGTCTTCCGCGTTGGGGAACCTGAGCTCATCGGGCTTGACGGGGGTCTTGGGATCCAGGCCCTCGTACCAGTAGTACAGCGTTTGCTGGTGCTGGACCTTCTCCTCGTTACAGGTGTTCAGGGTGGCCTGGAGTTTGGCGGCGTTGTCCTCCGCCGTCTTCAGTTGCCCTTTCTCCGCTTCACAGCTGTTCAGTCTGGAGTCATTGCACCCGGCGACAAACAGGATCGAAAGGATTGCGCAGAAGACCGTCTTCGCCATGGGAAACCTCTTTCTGTTGGTTAGTTGTGACCACACCGAATGGCCACAAGGGTCAACAAGTTGCCGTTATGGCACGATGGATCACAACTAATTATGATTGTGAAAAAACAAAAGGCGTAAATTGTACAATAATTATTATAAGAAGTCAATCTTTTGTAATTAATACAAATAACCAATATAATCTGTTCGACAAATATTGATATGGAATCTAATTATTTAACATATTCACCGAAAGAAACCATTCGGCTGGGCAAAAGCCTGGCAAGTCGTCTGAAACTCAGAGATACAGTTTTGCTGTACGGCGAACTTGGGAGCGGGAAAACGCATTTTATTAAAGGAATTGCTGAAGGATTAGGTATACGAAATATTATAAAAAGCCCCACCTACGCTTATGTTAACCGATATTCTTTCAGCCGGTCATCGCAGGCTCCAGACAGAGCCATGGAGCCAGCTCTGTATTTATATCATTACGATTTGTATCGGTTTGAGGAAGGGGCGGATATAGCCTCAATCGGTTTCGAGGAAACATTGGAAGATCCGAATGCCATAAATGTCGTCGAGTGGGCGGATAGGTTAGGCGACCGACTGCCTGCTAAATATATATCTGTGAAACTGGAGGGCGTTGGCAATACAAGGTCTATTAAAATAAAATTTGTAAGTCCGAAAATCCTCAGCGAAACAGAAATACATAAATATTATGAGGAATGGGCAACGCCTATGCACGTACGCAAACATTGCGCGATGGTAACTGAGGTCGCTATGAAAATCGCGCAGGTATATATAAATCAGGGCGAAATCATTAATCTCAACCTCTTATACCCAGCTTGCATGCTCCACGATATGAACCGGGTTTGTGATTTTAGAAAATTAGTTCGGAGTCGTTTCGAAGAGGAAGTGACTGATGAGAAATGGAAAAAATGGCAGTCCTGCAGGCGGGAATATAAAGGTATGCACCATGCTGACATAACTGCAAAAATACTGTATGAGCGCGGGTTTACTGAAACAGCTGAATTAGTCCGCCTGCATCGGTCGGATTATATTGTTAAGCAACCAGACGCTTTCGATTCAATCGAAAAAAAGATAATTTATTACTCTGATAAACGCGTGAAGCATAATGAAATCGTCAGCCTGAAAGAACGCTTTCGAGATGGACGGGAAAGGTATGGGAAGTTTGATACACCAGAAGAAAAAAGATTGTTTGAGGATGTTGAAATTAAGACGAAAAAATTAGAAAAGGAGTTGTTTTTGGGAATCGACATAAGACCTGATGAAATTATTTGAGTTTTTGAATTCTTTTGGCTCATTCCATGGCTTCCTTATTATCTTTTTTTAACAGCTTTTTTTGCCTGTTTGATAAGAGTTGCTGACCAAGGCTGGTCTTTAAAATTATACGCCCAGCAAAGAGCTTCACTCGGTTCTTTTCTCGCAGCTCTCTCAATTATACCTCTCGCCCAAGGCTGATTTATGTATTTATCCGCATTTCTAAGAGCCTCGCCTGGTTCCTTTTCCGCAGCTCTCTCAATTATTCCTCTCGCCCAAGGCTGATTTATGTATTCCTCCGTATATGCAAGAGCATAGAAAGGCGCCTTTTCCGCAGCCCTCTCAATTATTCCTCTCGCCCAAGGCTGATTTATGTATTTATCCGCATTTCTAAGAGCCTCGCCTGGTTCCTTTTCCGCAGCTCTCTCAATTATACCTCTCGCCCAAGGCTGATTTATGTATTTATCCGCATCTCTAAGAGCCTCGAGAGCATCGCTGTATTCCCTTTCCGCAACCCTCTTAATTATTTCTCTGTCCCAAGGCCGGTCTATTAAATCAGGATTTATTTTTTTAAGTTCATCTAAAAATGCAACAGTGCTTTTTTTACCTGTAATTATTATAAATTTGCCATCTTTTTGCCTAATTAAAGTTGTCGGGTAACCTGTAGGCGTAACATCAAATTTTTTAAGTATTTCACTTGCCTGCGGATTTGTATCTTTTTGTTTCCCTTCCGGATCTACATCTACAGTTAAATTGATTATTTCAACCTGATCCCCCAAGGTCCCTTTAATCTCATCAAGCGTTTTTTTATGATTTTTGCAATGACCGCACCATGTTGCGTTTACAAAAATAATCAGCATTTTATTGGTTTGTGTAATGGCATCAAAGTTTTCCCGAGTTAATTCCTGCCTTGATTCACGGTATTTGCCTGGTTCTTTCGAACCAGTATAAACTTTGTAGTTTGCCATAGCACCCTGAAACCACTCTACCGGAGTTGAAATACCATCACCGTTGCTATCAAAATTTTCTCTAATAAGTTGGAATAATTTTGGAGTAAAACCTGCACATTTAGACTGTTGCCCCTCGGCTCCGGGAGACATGGCAATACCCCTAATACCCGATTCAATAATTTGGTTTGGGATATCGCCGCTGTAGCACTGATCAGCCACAAAAAGAAGTCCTGATCTACTAATTTTAATTATTTTTAACTGGTCAACTAACCTGCTTTGGCTATAGCATCCATTTTCTAAAACTAAACAACCCCTATCTATATCTTTGCCGTGACCTGTTGTATAGAAAAAGACCAGAGTATCTTTTTTTAAAACACCCTTTGTTTTTAATTCCTCAAACATCTTATCAAGCCCTTCCGTAGTCCCATTAAATTGATGGAGTTTGATATTTGTATTATCTAATTTTTGATTGCTAACAACATAAAAATATTGGAACCCTTTTTCTTTTAATACTTCGATGGCCAATTCAATATTTTTTTTATGCTTTTTACCTGATTTGAGTTCATTGGTATCGCCATTTACCAATATAGCAATTTTATTTGAGGATGGATGTTCCGAAAGGGATAATAATTTTGGAGTGTATTGTATTTCTGCTGGCTGTGAAATTTGTTTTAAATTTTCAGCGCCTCTAGTTTCCAGGGCATAAGTGCTACAAGCTGATTGGGCCAGAAAGGAAAGAAAAACCATCATAATTATACCCCTGGCATGTGATGTGATTTCAGACGGGCAATCAGTTTCCATTTGTCTGAATATTTCTGATGGCGGAGGGGCTGTTTCAGTTTCAGTATTTTGAGGAACTTGAAAAGATCGATGCTGGCCTACCCAGCGAGTAACTTCTTGGCGGGTAGTCAGTAATTTCGCAGCTTCAGCCTGTGAGGCAACTGCTAAAATATCATGTGTTTCCCTTAAAAATAGAGGGCGTTTATGCATAGGAAAATTTATAGTGATATACTCTATACTATTTTTTATAATATGTCAATCAAATTACTCTGAATATAAAAACCCCGCCTCAGTCTTGCTGAGAGCGGGGTTTATTTATTGTAATACCAATTAATTAAAGGCTGTTGTCTACTGATTGGTTAGACATGTCCTGGGTTTTTGCAGGTTTGCATACCTTTGAAGCTGCCTTAAAGGTGTCCCAAGCGGTTTTACGAGAAGCTTTAAAAGTAGAACGAGCTTCTTTTATGGCTTTTCTGTAAGTATCCCAGGCTGCCTTTATTGCAGTCCTTCTTTCTTTTCTATCGGCAATAGCCCAGGCCGCTTTTAGAGCATCTTTTCGTGCGGTTAAAGCTGATTTAGCGGTAGCGGCATATGTATCCAGAGCCGATATAATGGCTGTATCACGGGTTTCAACGGCAGTCTGCATACAGGTTACAACAGCGGCAGCCTCCGCGCCCGTTAAGCCATTTCCTGATTGTTCGGTATTGCCAGTGCCAGCCGTATCTTCTGCATACACGCCTACAGAAGCAAGTCCGAACATCATTATTAATGAAAGTACTAATGCTATTTTTTTCATATAAAAATAGTTAGGATATAAATTTTACATTTTTCAATTTACATTTTTCATTTGGATAATAAAAAAACGTCTCCAAAAATGTTAAATGTAAAATGAAAAATTAGTAAATTATTTTGCAGTCTCATCATCCTCCGTATCTTTCCCTCCGTCAATTTCATCCTTTTCTTCAGGCTCCACCTCTGTGTCTCCTCCAAGGTCGGTTTTAATGTTGAAGATCTCAATCCCATATAGCCGTACAAAATTATCATATATCAGTTCCACAAAACCTCCGACGAACTGAAGAATGAACCACACGCCCGGCATCGCGGCAAACATAATAACAGTCGGCTTAGCTCCGGCGGCAAGCATAATTAATGCTATCCCCATACTAACAAATATTCCTAATGCGGTGCTGTAAATGCCAAGAAGGGAATAACTGTAACCGGCTATAACTTCCATAAGCAATGCCGAAATAAACGCGTAAAACATGATGAAATCGTCAGCCTTAAAGAGCGTTTCCGTGACGGGCGCGAAAGGTATGGAAAGTTTGATACGGCCGGAGAACGCAAGCTTTTTGAGGAAGTCGAAAAACAGACAATTAAGCTCGAAAAGGGATTGTTTAAAGGACTAGATATTAAGCCGGGCGATGTTAAATAATTACAAATTTTCAATTTTAAATTACAAATGACAATTTCGGTTAACGGTATGTCAAAATTGAAATTTAAAATTTGTAATTTAAAATTTGAAATTATTTTGCCGTTCCCTCATCCTCCGTATCTTCGCCTTCCGGAGTCTCTTTTTCCTCGGGCTCAATCTCGGTGTCTCCGCCAAGGTCTGTTTTTATGTTGAACGGCTCTATTCCATAAAGGCGGACAAAATTGTCGTAAATCAGTTCTACAAAACCACCGACTAACTGCAGTATGAACCATACGCCTGGCATGGCGGCAAACATAATAACAATATCTTTTGTGCCTGCAGCCAGCATGACTAGGGCCAAACCAATGCTTACAAACATGCCAAGCGCAGTACTGTATATGCCCAAAAGCGAATATTCATATCCTGCAAGAACTTCCATTATTAAGGCGGAAATAAATGCGCTTAAAAGAAAATGAGTGGCGGCGATGCCTAATGTGATTTCATGCATAACGCCCAGCATGTATAAAGGAATTGTTATGAAAAACAATATCAGATTAAACAGGAAGATATGCATTATTGTTGTTTTTCTCCTGAAGTATTTTTGATTGTCCATAAAAGTCACCATAACTCCTGTAACTGTATTTGCCGTGAGAGTGCCTATAAATGCCATTACGATTATCACAAAAAATGAAAGCGAGCTGACGCCTTCGGTCGGAGGCACAACATTTATCATGATGAAGTAAACTATAAATAACGCTAAAGTGCCGGCCGCGCCGCCTATCATTCCGCTAAGAAGCCTTAGAAAAAATAGGGTGAATGTTAAAGGTCTTTTTGGTTCCATTTTATTTAAGTTAAATGAAATAGTTGTTTCTTTAAGTTCCAAGATCCAAGTTCCAAACTCCAATTCCAGAATACTGGCTTTTAGAACTTGGAAATTAGAGTTTATTGAGGGGTATGCTTGTAAGTCAGGAGAAAGAGGATGATCAATCCCACAGTAATACCTATATCCGCAACATTAAACACGGGAAAAGGTTTCAAAATAATGTAATCAATGACGTAACCCAGGTACACCCTGTTAAACAGATTGCCAAGCGCACCGCCAATAATTATACCTAATAAAAACTGATTAATAAATGAGTTTCTTTTCAAGACTAAAATGTATTTAAAACCAACATATATCAGGAGACTTAAAATCAGAATGGAGATTATTAACTGAAACACATAACCCAAATGAATTCCGAAGGCGACGCCTTTATTGGTCTGAAGAGATAAATAAAAGAAATTTTTTATTAAAACCAGACGGCTTAAGTTAGCATGGGCAACATAATATTTTATGCACAAGTCTATTGCTAACCATGCAATAGCTGATAAAATTAAGACCCAATATTGTTGTAGCTTAAGCCTTGTCATTGTTTTTTAACTGTACATCAATCTACTTTATCTTAAATTACAAATTACAAATTTTAAATAACAAATTTTCATTTTGGATAACAGTATATAAAATTATAATTTGTCATTTGTAATTTAAAATTTAAAATTCTTGTTGTATCGTTATGTTGTCGTGTCGTTATCATAAGTTATGAAGAATAGACATTTTGATACAGTATTGGCAGTTGTTATATTTAGCTTGGTTGTTTTTGGCATTGTTATGGTCTCAAGCGTAAGCGTGTACCAGTCATACCAGATAACCAGCTCGATGGTACAAAAAGGTCTTTTAAGCGAACCTACGAACAGTTTCTATTTGTGGAGGCATTTATTGCGTGTTCTAATTTCCATACCACTTTGTATTTTTATGATTTATTTACCGATAAATATCTGGAAAAAAACTGCATTGGGGCTTTTTGTAGCATCCCTTTTCCTTTTAATAGCGCTTTTTTTACCCGGTGTAGGCGCTAATTATGGTACATCTACAAGTTGGATTAATCTTCCATTTCTTCCGTCCATACAACCCGCTGAATTTATAAAGATTACTTTAATATTCTATTTAGCGGTATGGATGGAAAAAAGACAGGAACTTGTCCAGTCTTTCCAGTATGGCTTTCTTCCTTTTACCTTTCTTTTATCAGCCGCAGTCATATTATTGGCGCTACAACCTGATTTCGGTTCAGTGCTTGTTATTTCAATAATCGCCGCAAGCATGTTTTTTGCTGCAGGCGGCAGCATATTCCATATTTTTGGAGGCGCGCTTTTCGCGGCAATGGTCTCTTATCCTATTATCATGAGCAAGGAATATATAAGAAACAGGTTTATGGCGTTTCTTGACCCATCCTTGGATCCTCTGAATATCAGCTTTCAGATCAAACAAGCGCTTATAGCTGTCGGGAGTGGCGGGATTTTTGGAGTTGGGTTCGGCAAATCAATACAGAAATTCGGTTATCTGCCTGAAGTCCAGGGTGATACTATATTTGCCGCCGCGGCTGAGGAGCTCGGATTTATAAGAATACTTTTTTTGGTTATCGCTTATCTGGTAATAGCCTATAGGGGATTCAGCATCGCTAACCGCGCTCCAAACCGTTTTGCCATGCTGGTTGCAGTTGGCATTACTAGCTGGTTTGTTTTTCAGTCAATAATTAATATTGGCGTAAATTTATCTTTACTGCCATTAACCGGCCTCACACTTCCATTTGTAAGTTACGGAGGGTCATCTATAATTGCCAATATGATCGGAGCCGGAATTTTACTTAATATTTCACGTTATGCGCAGGAAAAAACGAATATTGCTAACAGGCGGAGGGTCGGGAGGGCATATTATGCCCAACCTCGCCATCGCTTCGGCAATTAAATTACATTGTGGCTACAATAGTGGCTACGATCGTGGATGTATTACAAACCACAACTGTAGCCACAAAGCGTTAGCGGGTAGCCACAATTGTGAAGTGGAATTATTGTATATTGGGTCAAGATTCCCATTAGACTCTCAATTGGTTAAAGCGGCTGGACTCAGGTTTAAATCTATTTTTACCGGAAAATTCAGGCGTTATTTTTCGTTCAGGAATTTTATCGATCCGATATTTATAATAATCGGTTTTTTTCAGTCAATTTGGATAATAATCAGTTTTTGGCCTGATGTCGTGTTCGCAAAGGGAGGATTTGTTTGTCTGCCAGTTGCCATTGCTGCATTTATCTTTAGGCGCCCGATAATTTTACATGAATCCGACAGGATTATGGGCTTAAGCAACCGGATTGTCGCGAAACTTGCCACAAAAGTCTGTGTAGCTTTCCCCGATGTCATAAAAAATAGTGAAAAAGTCATTTTAACCGGCAACCCAGTTAGGCTGTCAATTCAGCATGGGGACGCAAAAAAAGGATATGAAATAACGGGTTTTAACCCTCATCGTCCAGTTGTGCTTATTTGGGGTGGAAGCCAGGGTTCACAGGAGATCAACCAAATACTGGAAAATTCTTTTAATATTCTTAAAAACACTTTTCAGTTTGTACATGTTACTGGATACGGCAAAAGGTCTTCCATAACCAATCCTTCATATTATATTCAGTTTGAATATCTCGGGGATGAGTTGAAACATATATACGCAATAACCGATATCGTAGTCGGCCGGTCAGGCGCGAATTCATTATATGAACTGGCGCTTATGCAAAAACCAAATATACTTATACCCCTTAAAACTTCCGCGCATAATCATCAGCAACTGAACGCGGAATATTTTGAACAAATGGGAGCGAGTATTATTTTAAGAGATAATTCTTTATATGATGTTTTGACAGCGTTGTGGCATAGTCCGGAACAGAGAGGATTGATGAAAAATGCTTTGGAGCGCGTGGCGAAACCGGAAGCGGCGGAACAGATTGCTGAATTAATTTTAGTAACGACACGACGAAATAATTTTTAAAGGCTGTTATGGGATGTATGTCATTACCCTTTAGAGTTGTACCGCTATTGAAGAGACCTTATCATGTTTTTAAATTTTGTAAGATTCTATTGACTAAATCATCTATTTTATGTTCTAATATAGTCTTAGCCTCTAACACCTAAATCATTATGACAGGACCAGATAATCTTACAGGAGCGACCAATGAAGCTTTGGTGGCGGAACTCGCACGCAGAGCATCGCAATTACCGGATACTCTGAAGCAGCAATTATCAGCCGCTTTGGCGGAACGCACACGCCCCCGTGTGGAAGGCGCTCTCGCTGACGCTGCCGAAACCACCCCCGAAAATCCCACTCTTACCCGCTTTAAGGCGCAGTATGAAGGTCTGAAACCCGAAGACAAAGACCTCTGCACATGGCAGGAAGCTGAGAAGCGTCTGCTGGAAAATGACGGCCGTTTCCTTAAACTTGCCGAAGCCATGGAGGGAGGCGGTGTTTTGTTCGGAGTTGACAGGAGCGGCAAACTTCTCTTTGCCGATGGCGGTGCGGAACCCATCATGACCGGCAAGAATTATGCGGATACCCGTAAGGCTGTAATGTTTGCCGAAAAAGAAGGCAAGCAGGTTTCCACGGGTTATGAGATGTTTCCTTATTCCGGCGACTACGAAAAGAGCGATGAAATACGTGCTTATGAAGCTTCCGTGAAGGATCTGTTTGTACGATCTGAAAATAGAGACGAGTATCGGGGTTCCTGGCTGGAATCAGGAGAAAAACCCGACTGGCCGAGGCTCGTGCGCTTCTATCCGGACGGTGGCAGCGCCCATGTGTTCGGCGGCATTCCGCGGCGCTCGGATCCGCGGCTCGGTGTGCGTCGTTTGCTAAGGGTCTAAGAACTTGAACTTTGGATTTTGACTTTTCTTTGAAATTTAATTTTTAAAAGCCCTGAACCGGAGCGTAAGCGACTGGTTCAGGGCTTTTATTTTGCGCTTTTTTGCAATACACTGATTCCAAACGGTGAATAGCAACCTGGTCAGTCCGCCTCAGGCGGACAGCCAAGGCTGCCGTAAAGTGTTCTCTTAAATCTTCCGCGCACAATCACCAGCAACTGAACGCGGAATATTTTGAGCAAATGGGAGCCAGCATTATTTTACGCGACCAGCCTTTGCACGAAATACTTATCGCCTTATGGCACAGTCCTGAACAACGGGAGCTTATGAAAGAAGCATTGGGGCGGATAGCTAAACCTGATGCTGCGGAAAGGATAGCTGAGATTATATTATCTGCTAATCTTAAGCCATAATTTCTAAATTCTAATATCTAAATCCTAAACAAATGCAAAATTCAAATATTAAAATTCAAAACTAGAATTTTTTAAAAAATAGATTTTGAGATTAGAATTTTGGTAATTAGAAATTGTTTAGAATTTAGAACTTAGATCTTAGAGTTTACAAAGAAATTATGAAGATAGGCATAAACGCACGCTTTCTGCTGCACCCATACACAGGCATAGGCCAGTATACGCGCTGTCTCATCCCAACTATGGCCAGAATCGAACCGAAGCATGAGTATTTTTTGTTTGCTCCTGAGCATGTAGATATAACGTTGCCTGAAAACTGCCATCAAATCCGCGTCGCCGAAAAACCATATCGTTCCGACAGCATAAGAAAAGCGCATTGGGAGCATGTCCTTGTGCCAAATGAAATGCAACGGATAGGCGTTAATCTTGCCCATTTTTTGTATCCGAGCAACCCACGGCGAAAGCTTCCTATGCCAACCGTTGTCACTGTGCACGATGTGATTCCGTGGCGGCTTAGCGCGTACCGCAAACGCATAAGGTCAAAAATATATCATTTAAATGCGCGTTTGGCGCTTAAGAAGGCAGACCATATCATTACTGTTTCAGAATTCTCAAAATCCGAGATCATCAAGTATCTGAAAATAAAAGAAAAAAATATACATGTTATACCTCTTGCACCTCCGCTAACGGATAATAAAATCAGTTACCCGGATATTTCATTAAGGCGCAAATTTTTGTTATATGTAGGCGGATATGATGAGCGTAAAAATGTGCCAAACCTGATACAGGCATATCAGAAACACATCGCACCATATTACCCTATAGATTTAATTATGGTTGGCGGCAAAAATAAAGGATTTGAAGAATTGATAACCGATGAATATTGTGCCCGAGTTGCAGAAAAATACCCTTTAAAAATAAAAGGTAATGTCATTTTTACTGATATTTTAGAGCAAAGTGAATTAGCGTGTTTATATAAGCACGCCCTAGCGCTTGTTCACGTTTCGATGTATGAAGGATTTAATTTGGCGCTAGTTGAAGCAATGTCAGCTGGAATCCCAATCATTGCCTCAGACATTCCTGTACACCACGAAGTAACCAGCGAGCTTGCGCTATTTGTCGACCCGAAAAACGTTGATTCGATCGGCATCGGCATGCATAAATTAATAAATGACCATTCCTTACAGCAGGAACTGGCTTTAAAAGGCAAAGAAAGATCCAAACAGTTTAGTTGGGAAAAGACGGCGGAAGAGACTTTGTATGTGTATAACCTGTTTGCCTGATTAACGAAATAACTGATTTCGCATTTCGTATTTCTGATTTCGCATTCTATTCAGCATTCATCCATTTTACATTTTGGGATTTTTAATCTGATAAACAAAGATTGCCAAATGCTAAATATAAAAATGGGAATACTAAATGCGAATTGCGAAATGCGAAATAAGTAATTCCGTTTACGCGAATACAATAGTATAATCAAGGTGAAAGTAATACAGCATTATGTCTTTCAGACTCATATTATTTATAATCATACAACTGGCCGCTTTATTTTTCTTTATCGAAATGTTAAGGCGTATAGTCAAACGAGTGAATGAGTATCATTTGGTAGACACCCGACAAACGCTCCCATTCGGTTTTTTACGTTTAAGGCATGTTATAATTTTGTATATAATATTCTATCTGCTTTGGGTGGTGTTTTCAGCTATTTTGTACGTAACATTTATAGACACAACCTCATCTTATCATCTTGAAAATCGAGGGGGTGGGGGAACTAATGTAAATTTGAATCTTTAATCATAGTGCTTAGTGCACAGTGCTTTAGTGCTTAGTAAAAACGCACTCCCCGCCATAGGCGGGTAAACGCACGCCGCACTAAGCACTCCGCACTAATTAATTTAATATGGAGCATGAAAAAATAGTTGTATTAGATTTCGGAGGACAATATGCCCATCTGATAGCCAACAGGATACGGCGGTTGGGCGTTTATAGCGAAATCAAAGATCCCGAAACTCTTGCCAAAGACCTTAAAAATTATAAAGGCATTATCCTTTCCGGCGGACCGATGAGCGTGTATTCTGAAAAAGCGCCGCATTGCGATAAGGAAATCTTTAGTCTGGGATTGCCGATTTTAGGGATTTGTTATGGGCATCAGCTTATGCAGTATTTGTTAGGCGGCGAGGTCATCAGTGGCAGAACAAAGGAATATGGGTTTGCTGATTTAAATTTAGTTCAGCCAGTCGGCATTTTTGGCGGCCTGAAAAATATGTCGCGCGTATGGATGTCTCATGGCGATAATGTTGAGGTATCAGCGCCAGGGTTCATTGAAGCCGGTAAAACCGCGGATTGCGATAACTCCGCGCTATTTGATTTGGAACGCCGTTTTTACGGTGTGCAATTCCATCCCGAAGTCACCCATACGGAAGAAGGAATGAAAATGCTTGATAATTTTTTGAATATTTGCGGGGTAAAACGCGATTGGAGCATTGATAAATTTATTCAGGAAGAAATCGAAGCGATAAAGAGTAAAATCGGCAAAAAAAATGTATTTCTCCTGGTTTCCGGTGGCGTGGATTCAACTGTCGCCTTCGCGCTCCTTGAAAAAGCTTTAGGTAAAGATAGGGTCTATGGTTTACTAATCGATACCGGTTTGATGAGGTATAACGAGGCTGATTCTGTAAAACAGGTTTTAAATAGCGTCGGCTTCACCAATCTGCATGTAATCGACAAAAGCAAAGATTTTTTAAATGCATTAAAAGGAGTGTCTGAACCTGAGGAAAAAAGAAAAATCATCGGCGAGCTTTTCTGGGAAGCCAAAGAAGACGCGGCTGAAGAATTAAAATTAAATCCGGACAAGTGGATCATGGGGCAGGGAACCATTTATCCAGATACCATCGAGACAGGTGGAACCAAGCTTGCTGATAAAATAAAAACCCACCACAATCGCGTCGACCTTGTCCAGAAAATGATTGAAAAAGGACTTGTTATCGAACCCCTGGCTCAACTATATAAAGATGAAGTCCGCGATTTAGGTGAAAAACTTGGCTTACCTCATGACATAGTCTGGCGCCAGCCCTTCCCGGGGCCTGGTCTTGGCGTAAGGATTATTTGCAAAAGCAAAGAACAAGTCGCCAGCGCCAGAGATTTTGGTATTTTAAGCCAAAACATTGAGACGCACCTGAAAACACAGACAAGCATTAGCGATGCAAAGGCGATTGTTTTGCCTATCAAATCCGTGGGTGTACAAGGTGATGAGCGTACTTACAGGCATCCCGTTGCACTGTTCACAAAAAATCGCAACTGGAACGACTTGGAACAAGCCTCAACAGCAATAACCAACAGATTTATTGAAGTAAACCGAGTAATTTTAGCTTTGGGCGGTGATTATGAAAAAAAGTTTTTCCTAAAAGTCTGTGATTTAAGCCCAGAAAGAGTGAAATTATTACAGAAAATTGACAATTTGGTTTCCCAGGAAATGGTTGGATCTAAAAAAGCCTTTGATATTTGGCAATTCCCCGTTGTGTTATTACCTGTAAGCAACGTAAAAGACAAAGAATCTATTGTTTTGCGCCCAATCGTTTCGACCGAAGCGATGACAGCAAGTTTTGCGAGAATTGATTGGAATATATTGGATAATATGATTAAAGGAATCTTGGCAGAAGAAGGTGTAACCCATGTCTTTTATGATCTTACGCATAAACCGCCTGGAACGATTGAATGGGAATAATTTACAGTTGTGGCTACAATAGTGGCTACAGTTGTGGTTTGTATTACATCCACAATTGTAGCCACTAAGCAAAGCGGGTAGCCACCATCGGAGCCACAATCGGTTGCTAATTTTAAGAGTATTCAGTAATATAGAAAGCCCTAAGTTATTTTCACGTGTCTGACCAAACTAAACCTGATATCGGCAAATTGGTGGTAATGGCACAAGGAGGCGACACTGGAGCTTTCGCTCAGATTTATGATGAGCTTGTTAAGCCTGTGTACCGCTATATATATTATCGAGTTGAAGAAGTTATTGCAGAAGATCTGACAGAGGAAACGTTTTTTAAGGTTTGGCAAAACCTGAGACAATACAAAAAAGGAAAATCCCCTTTTTCTTCCTGGGTCTTCAGGATTGCCCATAATCTGGTTGTGGATTATTACCGAAAAAACAATATTACTGAAGAAATTGATGAAACGATGGCCGACACAAAAGAAACCGCAAATCCCGCGAATGATGTAAATGTTAAACTGACCAATATCAGGTTAAGAAAGGTAATCCGTAAATTACCCGATAACTATCAACAAGTCATCATTCTTAAATATATCAACGAATTAGACAATAATGAAATAGCTGAAGCTATAGGCAAATCAGAGGCAACTGTGCGCACCATACAATTCAGGGCTTTGGAGAAATTAAGGTCTTTTTTAAGCGAAGAGCGCGATACTCTGTGAAACAAAATCGACATTTTTACGTTATAACAATCGACAACCTGTCTACTTACAACGAAACAACCTGACAAATAAATTTTCAATTTTAAATTTTAAATGACAAATAACAATTTAGTGTAACGGTTAACAGAATAAAAATTTGTAATTTAAAATTTGTCATTTGTAATTTGATAGGTGCATCGTTAAAAGATTATGGATCTCGAAAAGGAAATCATAGGTTTAAGTAAGCCAGAGCCGTCAAAAAAGTTTTGCAGTGACGCGAAAGAACGGCTTATGCACAAAATCAGCATTTATGAGAATGAAGGTTGGTTTGTAAGATTACTTAAAACATTGTCTCTGGTTTTGCCTTCGGAAAATTTTGTCCAAGTCGCGCGAATTAGGCTTATGGAACGGATAGCGGCGGCAAAACGCCCGATTATTTGGTGGCTTAAACTCACTAAACAGGTTGTGGCGTCAACTTTGGTCATGACTATCGCGGTAACATCAGTTTTATTCTTTGCCGGCGGCAAACAGCCTGTAAGCGCTTCCGAGAACTCTTATCTGGAAGTGGCGTCAGGAAAGGTTGCCATAAAACACGCGGATAAACTTATTTGGGATGAAATAACCACACAAATCGAGCTTGCGGAAGGGGATTTAATCCAATTAGAAGCACCGGATTCGGCGGTTATCAACTTTTTTGATGATTCACAATTGCGCCTCAAGGGCGAAAGTTTACTGCTTATAAGCCGTATGAATGTGAGTCCTGGCTACGCGAAACAGGGTATTATTGACGTAACGTTACATAATGGAAACGCGTGGGTTCAGACCTTAAATGTTGACGATGGTTCAGCCTCTTTTACTATGGTCACCCCGAACGCGATTATATCTACTATAAACGCTTCTTTTAACGTTCAGACAAACCTACCTAGCCCGACTGTTATCAAAGTTTTCAGAAACAGCGTTGGCGTGCAGGCTTTGGATGTTGAATCAAGAAAGGTCTTCTCTACAGGCAAACTAAATTATTTCCAAAAGATATCCCTTGATTCCGGAAAGCCATATTATAATCAAACAGTTGATTTGGCTGTTGTGGCTCCAATAATCGACTTAACTTCAGAAGACCGTGACGATGGATGGGTTATAGACAATCTGAAGGCTGATACAAATCACCTTGCCCAGCTTAGAGATCGCGAAATTACTAACTTAAAAGCGTCAGCGGGGGTCTTGCCTGGGCAAATGCTATATCCGTTGAAACGAGCGAAAGAACAATTGACTTTAGCATTGAGCTTTAACGAGGAGAGCCAGACAAAGGCGCAAATCGACATAGCCAACCAGCGCCTTAACGAATCAATTGTTTTAATCGAACAAGGCAAGACCGACAAAGCAAAAGAAGTGTTGGCAGAATATCAAAATTTGATACATAAAATTACTGAATCTAAGAAACCCGAAATAGCAAACTTAAATCGGCTCTCCAATAATGTGGTTGTGGCACACCAAAAAACCCTTATAGCCGCGCTTCCAAGCGACTCTCAAGTCGGAATTGTGAAAGAAGTGTTAGACCAAACGGAAGAGCTGTTAACTGAGGATCCGATTAAAAAAGCTGAAATACGTATGCAGAATTCTCTGGAAGAACTTACTCATATCCAGGATTTTATTGCATCAGGTGATTTAGCAGCGGCTGAGGAAACCCTGATAAACCATCAAAGCCTGGCTCCCACACTACTGAATGAAGTCAGTACATTCAGCAATGATGACCAAAAGAAAGAATTTTATAACAATATTCTGAATAACCAGTATGAAGAAAGGCGAATTTTGAATGAGATTGCTAAGGTACTTGCCAATAGGGAAAATGCCAAAGACCTTGTGGCATTAGCTGAAAGCACTGGTAAAAATCTTGATGATGGAATAAAAGTTGTAGCTGAAACCATAAAACCTTTCGAACCAGATATAGTTTTGGCCCAAGCCGTAATTTCGCCTATGGAAAAGAGGCTCCAGGAATTTGTTGATAAAATTAATATTTACAGTACCTGGACAGGCCAAAAGAACCAGATTGACCGACTGCTTACCAAATACCCGCAATACGCCCGCGATATGGATTTTTTAACCAAACTGCGCGACAGGATGGGCACCCGCTCAAAAGACCTTGTTAACGTAAAAATTATTGAATTGAAAGCCGACTTGGTTGTGGCTAAAAGCAAAAGGGTCAAATTGAAGATTGGGAGGTCTATACAGTTAAGGGAGATGGCGAAGTGATTTCGCATTTCGCATTTCAGATTTCGTAATCAATTTCGCAATTTACATTTTACATTTAAGCAAGATGGTGCTACATTAACGACCTATTTTGAATTTATTTGATTATTTAGTATTGCAATGAATAGAGATGAATTAGAAAAGCGTACTTTAGAGTTCAGCAAAAATTTAATTCGAGTGTTACTTAAACTGCCAAGAAATCTGATTAATGACAGATTAATCGGGCAAGCTATTTCTTCAGGCACAAGTATCGGTGCGAATTATATAGAGGCAAACGCTTCCGAATCGGAAAAAGATTTTAAGCATAAAATAAACATTTCTTTCAAAGAAGCTAAAGAAACAAGGTATTGGCTGGATATTATTATCTCCGCAAATCCTATGTTGATTAATGAATTATCACCTTTAAGACAGGAATCTGACGAGTTGTCGCGGATTTTCGGAAAGGCTGTTACCACCTGCAGGCTGAATGCAAAAATGAG
>Ga0315291_10001564_pt1 | contig 30562 bp, 25 predicted proteins | sample YL17G12_20_MG_FD_203070 | JGI IMG/M metagenome (GOLD analysis project Ga0315291, IMG submission 203070) | Sediment microbial communities from Yellowstone Lake, YNP, Wyoming, USA - YL17G12_20 | ecosystem: Environmental > Aquatic > Freshwater > Lake > Sediment | place: USA: Wyoming | collected...
ATTGTTTATAATTTGTTATTTTGGTATTGTTTGATTTTTGTGATTTGTTTTTTGTTATTTATTAAAAAATCCCCCGAAGGGGATTTTTTAATTAGTACGATCCACCTGGCGTCCATTGCGAAAGCGTTTCGATAGTGTTTTGTATCCCTTCTATCCCCGTGCCGCCGATCAGCCCGCCAAAAAACGAGCCAATCAAGGCCGCGATTACAAAAAACCAAAGCAAAGCCAAGGCGACCGCGACAATTCCCAAAACCAAACCGGCCATTGCCATGCCTCGCCCGACTCCTGTTGTTTTGGCCGCGCTTAAGCCAGCCGCGCCAAAAATTATCGCCAAAACTCCTACGATTATCCCCGGCCAAACTGCCCACATCAAAAGCACCGCGATGATGCCCAACACTAAGGCCGCCACAGCCATGCCGTTGCTTTTTCCTGCCTGTCCAGTAGGCAGGCCTGCCGGGGCTTGAGCCACGGGTGCCGGTGCTACTCCTTTTGCTACTGCCATATATTCTCCTGGACGCTAAGCGTCCTATTAGCCACGCTAAGCGTGGCCACCTTACGAATGAATTTGTCCAATTGGACCAATTAGTCAAATTGGTCCAATTTGTATGGATTCCCGCCTCCGCGGGAATGACATTAATGTAACCATTTGCCATTTGCCATTTGCTATTTGCCATTTGCCACCCCTTACACTTCAATCACAACCGGCAGAACCAGCGGTCTCCTTTGGGTTTTTTCGAAAAGGAACTCGCCCACGTCGTCGCGGATTTTTTGTTTAATGTAATCCCACGAAGCCGGATGCTCCTGCTGGCCTTTTTTTTCTGAAAGAATTTTTCTCACCAACTGCCTGGCTTCATTGACTAATTCCGTTGATTCGCGCATATAAATGAAGCCGCGCGAGATTATGTCCGGCGAAGAAACCAATTTGCCATTTTTTGAATCCACGGTCGTGATCACGACAAACATTCCTTCTTCAGCCATTTTTTGTCTGTCGCGAATGACGACATTGCCCACATCGCCCACCCCTAAACCATCCACCATAATCAAACCCACGGCGATTTTTTCTTCCGTCAAGCGCCCCACTCCGCCTTCAGCAAATTCCAACACTTGGCCGTTGTCCAAAGTGAAAATATTTTCTTCTGGAATGCCCACCGCTATTCCCAGCTCGGCGTGCGCGGCCAACATGTGGCGCTCGCCGTGGATGGGGATTAAAAATTTGGGTTTGACGAGATTCATCATTAATTTTAAGTCTTCTTGGTTGGCGTGGCCAGAAGTGTGCACGCCCAAAATCAGCTTGTAAATAACTTTGGCGCCGTCGCGGATTAAATTGTCCATCATCCCTGTGACCGAACGTTCGTTGCCAGGAATGGGCGACGAGGAAAGAACCACCGTATCGCCTTTTTTGATGGAAAAGAATTTGTGCTCCCCGCGCGAAATACGGTTAAGCGCGGAGCGCTCCTCCCCCTGCGAACCCGTCAAAAGCACCAAAATCTTGTCGTCGGGCAAGCGAGTGGCCTCCTTTTCTTCAACCACAATCCCTTTGGGAACATCCAGATATTTGAGTTCGCGCGCTATCTCGATATTTTCCTTCATCGAACGGCCTAAAAAGGCGACCTGCCGGCCATATTTTTGCGCTGCCCAGATAAACTGCTGAACGCGCACCACTAATGTAGAAAAAGTGGCGGCAAAAACTCGCCCCTTGGCGTTTTTGATAATGTCATCCAATTCTTTTTGCACTTCGCTTTCCGAGATAGAGCGGCCGGGAATTTCGGCATTGGTCGAATCTGAAAAAAGCGCCAACACACCCTCCGCGCCGATGCGGGCAATTTTGCCAAAATCAGCCGGAATGTCGCCGATAGGCGTATGGTCAAACTTAAAATCGCCCGTGTGCACCATAATTCCCACCGGCGAATGAATAGCAATGCCGATTCCATCTGGAATATTGTGGTTGACGCGAAACATTTCAATTTTGAAAACGCCCAAACGCAGCACATCCGAAGCCTGCACTGTAACGATGTGCGCTTTTTCTTTTAAGCCAAATTCTTCCAAACGTTTTTCGATCATCCCGCGCGTCAAAGGCAGAGTGTAAATGGTGGGAAAATTGAGTTTGGGCAAAAGATAGGGGATAGCGCCGATGTGGTCCAAGTGGCCGTGTGTAAAAATCATCCCGCGAATTCTGTCTTTTTTGTCTTCAAGATAAGCAACGTCAGGAATGACATAATCAATGCCCAACATGTTTTCATCTGGAAAAGAAAAGCCCATATCCACGATGATAATATCGTTGGCAAATTCAAAAACAGTCATATTTTTGCCAACTTCTTCCAATCCTCCAAGAGGAATCACGCGTAAAACCGGCCCGCCGGAAGGAGGATGCGGCCGAGGCGGGGAAACGGGAGCAGGTTGAGCAGGAGAAGCGCCTGCAGCAATAGGCTCTTTTTTGGGAAATTCGGGAAACCCCAAAGTGGGCGATCCCAAATGCGTGGTGTGCTTAGGTTTTTGATAATCCATTTTTTTCTCCAATTAGTCAAATTGGACCAATTAGTCTAATTTGACAAATTTGATTCATTTATCTTATTTATTACGAGTGGTATTTTTTTAAAATCTTCTTCCAAAGTTTGGCGCAGCGAATTTTGATACAAAGCGGCAGCTGGATGATACAGAGGAAGATAAACTTGCCCTGCTCTTCTTTTGGGCTGGCCGTGGACTGCTGAAATTCTTAGGCCGGGCATAAAATGGCCCATTGAGTGGCGGCCCAAAGTCACAATTAATTTTGGCTTAATAATATTGATTTGTTCCAAAAGCCAAGGGGTACAAGCCTCAATTTCTTCCGGAAGTGGGTCGCGATTGCCCGGCGGACGATGTTTAACCACATTGGCGATAAAAACATCTTCCCTCTTTAAGCCGATTGAAGCCAGCAGTTCCTCCAAAAGCTTTCCGGCCGCGCCTACAAAAGGGCGCCCCTGTTCATCTTCAGTTTGCCCCGGCCCCTCGCCAACAAACATTATCTCGGCCGAAGGGTTGCCTTCGCCCGGTACAGCATTTTTCGCCGCGCGGTAAAGCCCGCACTTCTGGCACTGTTTAATTTGTTCTGCAAGATCTTCTAAATTCATCTAACTGTTTTACAAATTTACGAATCTGTTACAAATATTACAAATGCGTACGTACAAAATATAGACACCACGGTATGCAATTCTCATTTGTAGAATTAGTAATCTATTTGTAGTTTTGTAAAATATTTATGGAAGTTTGAACCCTTCCAATAATTTACCCAATGCATCCTCAGCCTTTGTTTTTTCATCAACTGGAAGTTCGGTTACCATTTGCAAAATGAACGTGTCGCTTTCTTGGTTGGTCACCACCGTTGACATCCCAAGAGAAGAAAGCGTTTTCAAAAAGCCTTCGAGAACTGTTTTTGTATCCGCCGACAAGCCGCTAAACCCATCGCCCAAATAGCCGTTGAAAACCCGATAAAAATCATTGGGCGAAGCAAATAAAAAGGCAGAAACTGAAGTGGGATGAATTTTAAGCTGGGCCGCAATTTCGAGCACATCTTTGAGCGTTTTTTCTGAAGGATTGTTAAACTGGGAAACTAAATCGCGGGTAAGCCGCTGCGTTGAGGTAACGATTAAGTTGTCATCGGCAAGCGCTATCGACAAAGACATTCCTCCCCAAGAGGGGTCAGAAGCGGTCAAGATGGTCACGTCGCGGTAGACAGCTGAGCGAAAAACGAGCTTGGCACTCCCTTGGGGCGTTTCTGTAGGAGTTGCGGAAATGGTTGGAGAAACTGTTACCGTCGTAATCTGTCCGCCTGTTTTCACTGAAATTCCCGTTATCTTTTCGAGCAAAGATTTGGCTTGAAAAATATCTGTAACTTTGAAAATCGCGCCCACATCAGGGGCTGCCGAGGGGAGGCTGGACAAAAATAGATTGTAATTTTTCGTCAGCAGCGGTACAAATTCTTTTTCTGTATCTATGCCAAATGTGTCGTCCAAAGCTTTATAAAAATTTTGCTTAACTTCCGCGTCTCCTCCCAAAAGATGGGCTAAAACCTCTGCGAAATTTGTTGATTCCCAATAGAAAGAGTAAGCGGAGCCGCGCAGTTTTTCCGGCATTTCCATAAGATAAGAGTCTGAAACTTTGAATTCAGGAAATTTTACTTCTTTCCCTTGCGAAACCAAATATGTGCGCAAAACCAATCCTTCATCTCGCGCGCCGAAGCTGAAACCCACTGCTTCGTCAGCTGAAAAAAGTAAAAACGGCAAAGCCAAAATGTCGCTGGGCGCTTCCGCCTCTTGCGCACGCGCCCCGGAAAGATAGGCAAAGGCAAGACTGTTTTTCTCTGCATCCGCTTTTGCTTTGATCTTGCCAAATAAAACATTTTTGGAAAGGTTAGCGGCGGCCCCGCCAAACCAAAGATTAGAGAGCTTATGCGTTTCGCGGATATCCAAAATCTTTTCCGCCGCCTTTTGCGAAGAAGCGATCATCCACAAACTGCGGATATTAAAAAGGTAAACAGTGGGAAGCGTTTTTTGCGCGTCTTCGATAATAAAAATTTTGCTTCCCTTGTAATTTTTTTCTACAACATTTTTTTGAGTTTCTTTGCTGGTCGCTTTTTTGATGGCCGCGTCAACTTTATTTTGGTCGCGAATCTGCACTGCCAAAACAGCATCCTGCTCGCCTGATTTAAGCGAAAAAATCGCGCCTAAAATTTTTGGTTCAACCGCGGGCAAGATATCTTTTTCTAAAGATAGGCCGTAAAAACTCGTTCCAACGGCTTTATCCACCTGCGCTTGCGGAAATTGCGGAAATTTCTTCAAAATCTCTTGCAGTTTTTTGTAAGAATCGCTTCCATCCAACTTTACCTCTGCGTAAACGGCGGAATCTTGAGGAAGAAGTTGCGCAAATGAGGGGGCAGGGGCGAAAAGGTCATAAAGGCGAAAGGGCAAAGTGCCGGGAGCAAATTCGTCGAGAGCAAAAAGGGCAATCGCGCCCACCAATAAAAATGCCAAGATAAAAACGAGGATTTTTCTGCCCAATTTGGGCTTGGGGGGAATGAATGTTTCTTCGGGAGACAGAGGAGTTACAGCAGGGGGTGGAGGTGTTGGTTTTGGAGGTAAAATGGGTTGAGGCGGCATAAGGGGCGGAGCGGGGGAAATTTTAGCCTGGGCTTGCGCAAAAACAGAGGGCGTAGGAGTTGAAGGGGTTACTTCTTTACTAGCCACTAACAACTGATCACTAACCACCTTTGTAACTTTCTCCGGCATAAGCACTTTGGGTTTTTGGCCGTTGATGGGCACCAAGACTTGTTTTTGGGGAGGTTGGGAGGTTAGGGTATTTGGGTCTCCGACTCTTCGAGTCGATAGACTCGGAGAGGTATTTTGGGACTTTGGGAATTCAGGGGAGCGAGATGTCTCCGACAATTTTAAATCCTGCCCGCATGAAGGGCAAATTGGCAATGCGCCCACAATTTCAAATCCGCATTTAGAGCACTTTATCATTTCCCTCCCCAACTCGAAACTCGTCACTCGAAACTCGTCACTTCCCCTCCCCTTCCATCTCCTCTTTGGCAGCCTTGAGCGATAAATTAATTCTTCCTTGAGAATCGATTTCCAAAACTTTAACTGGGATTACATCTCCAACTTTCACAATGTCCGTAACTTTTTCCACTCGATAAGGCGCAAGTTGCGAGATATGAACTAAGCCCTCTTGCCCAGGCAAAAATTCCACAAAAGCACCAAAATCCATCAGCCGCGTCACCTTGCCCATAAATGTTTCACCCGGTTTAACTTCATGCGTTAAATTTTTAATCCATTCCACTGCTTTGTCCAAACCAGTTTTATTTGGCGAAGAAACCATAATTGTGCCATCTTGCTCGACATCGATTTCCGCACCTGTTTCGGCGATAATGGCGTTAATCATTTTCCCGCCCGGCCCGATGAGATCGCGGATTTTCTCTGGATTAATGTGCAGAACAATTACTCTCGGCGCGTAGGGCGACATTTCCGCTCTGGGCTCCCCGATAGCTTGTTTTATTACTTCCAAAATCTTGGCTCGGGCAGTTTTGGCGTGGCGCGTGGCTTCTGCCAGAACTTCCAGAGTTACGCCCGCTACTTTAATATCCATTTGCACGGCGGTGACGCCCTTTTCTGTCCCAGCCATTTTGAAGTCCATATCGCCCGCGCCATCTTCGACTCCGGCAATATCAGTCAAAATTTTGAAATTTGAGCCGTCTTCCGCGGTTATCACGCCAATAGCAATGCCTGCTACAGGTGAGGAAATGGGCACGCCCGCGTCCATTAAAGCCAGCGTTGAACCGCAGGTGGCCGCCATCGAAGAAGAGCCGTTTGAGGAAAGAATTTCAGAAACCAAACGAATCGTGTAGGGGAAATTTTCTTTGGCGGGCATAACAGGCAAAAGCGCCCGTTCTGCCAGCGCGCCGTGGCCGATTTCACGCCGGCCGATGGAGCGCATTGGTTTGACTTCGCCCGTTGAATAAGGAGGAAAATTGTAATGGTGCATAAAACGTTTTTTGTATTCGCCCGTTACACCTTCAATCATCTGTTCCGCGCCCGGCGAACCCAATGTGGCGAGTGTCAGCGCTTGAGTTTCCCCGCGTTGAAAAAGTCCCGAACCGTGCGTTCTGGGCATCAGCCCCACTTCAGCCGAAAGCGGCCGAATATCTTCCAAACCTCTGCCATCAGGCCGGCGGTTTTCCTCGAGAATGGCTTTGCGAGCTTGCTCGACTAAAACTTTTTCAAAAGCGGATTTCACCGCGACATCACCATGTTCTTCCGCAAAAGCAGCGAGAAGCTCGGAACGCAGCACTTCTTCTTTTTCCGCCCGAATCTGTTTTTCTGGCTCAAAGGCGACTTCGACCAACTTTTGCCCTAAAAATTCCTTAACTTTGGTAAAAACCTCTTTGTCAGTTTCTAAAATAAATTCTGTTTTGGGCTTGCCTACTTTTGCTTGTATTTTTTTCTGCAGATCAATCGTCGGCTGGCAATTTTCCTGGGCAAATTTCAAAGCTTCCAAAAATATCTCTTCTGAAACTTCGTTTGCTCCCGCCTCAATCATCATAATTTTGCCTTGGTTGCAGGCAACGACTAAATCGAGTTCTGAATTTGCCATTTCCGAAATTAAAGGATTGGCAACTAATTGCCCATTGATTCTTCCGACGCGGGCAGCGGAAACTGGCCCGTCAAAAGGAGCCGAAGAAATTGATAAAGCGGTTGAGGCGCCGATAATTGCCAAAATGTCAGGGTCATTTTCGCCATCATAAGATAAAAGCGTGATGACGATTTGGACATCATTGCGGTAGCCCTTGGGAAAAAGCGGGCGAATGGGTCGGTCAACCAAACGCGCTGTTAAAATGGCTTGGTCTGAAGGACGGCCTTCCCTTTTAATAAAGCGCGATGAAGAAATTCTGCCCGCGGCATATAAACGTTCTTCGTAATCAACTAAAAGCGGGAAGAAGTCGATGTCTGGACGCGGTTTTTTGGCTATCACTGCAGTCGCCAAAACAATCGTGTCACCTGCACGAACGGTTACAGCTCCAGATGCCTGCCCGGCATATTTGCCATAACCAATCACAATTTTTTGCCGCCCAAAGGGCGACTCGAAAACTTTTTCATCCATATTTTCCTTTCAGGCGGAAAGAGCACTTGGGTCGCAGGTTCGATCTTTGATCGAATCCCGAGCTTGTCGAGGGAATCATCAAAAACAAACTTGCCACCTGTTATGCTCCGCGCCATAACTATTAACTATTTCTTCACTCTCATACCCAGCTTCTTGACCAACTCTTCATTTTTTTCCGGCGAAGTCCGCGCAACATATTTAAGCAATTTTTTCCGTTGGGAAAGCGCCAAAAGCAAGCCTCTGCGCGAAGCAAGATCTTTGGGATGAACCAACATATGTTGAGTCAACTCTTTGATTTTGTCCGAAAGCAGAGCAACCTGAACTTGGGCAGAACCCGTATCCTGCTTTGAAATCTGAAAATCTTTAATTACTTGCTGTTTATCCATTCCTAAGATAACTATATCAATAAAATTTCAAATCGGCAAGAGGATTGCAGTGAAGAGTTTCGAGTTTGCGAGTTTCGAGTGAGTGACGAGTTGGGATAGTTATAATTATTCACTCGAAACTTGATAACTCACTCGTCACTCTAAACTCGTCACTCGTCACTTCTCCCCACCTCCCTTAAGTTCTCTCAAAACCTCGTCAATAATTTCCGCAGGCGATGACTTTTCCGTGGTAATTTTTTCTTTTTCAGTCCAAACACTATATTTGCCACCCTCCACTTTTTCTTCGAGCACATCAGAGACTTTTGTCAGCTCGGGTGCTTCGGCCACGCCCGCAACGCCTTCGGCTTGCGATGGCGGGCGGGGAGAATCAGGGAGAAGAGAGGACGGAGCCTCGGGTCTCCGACTCTGCGAGTCGAAAGACTCGGAGAGGAGATCGGGGGACAATCTTTCATTCTGCCACTTTTTGATGGCATCGATAATCATCCCTTCGCTTTGCGCGAGTGTGGTTTGCTCAACTTTGAAACCGGCCGCCTGCGCGTGCCCGCCGCCGCCAAAAAGCGAGGCAATAGCAATCGCATCCACGCCTTTGGCAGTGCGAATCGAGCCGCAAACCGAACTATCAGCTTTTTCAGAAAGCAACACCACTACTTCCGCCTGCGGCACCGACGACAAAAGTTCATCAATTACGCCCGAGCTCTCCCCCTCCAAAGCCTCGCTTTTCGCGTAATCATCTTGCGAAACGGACGACCACGCCAAACGCAGTTCCGGCACCACCACCAGACGAGCTAAAATCTCGCCCCACAAGCGCAAAGTTGAAAGTTTTTTAGTTTTAAAAACAGCTTTGACAATTTCCTGCTGGCGTCCTCCGGCGGCAACAAGCTGTGCCGCGATCGTTAAAGATTTGGGCGTGGTATTTGAATGCTGAAAACTGCCCGTATCCGTAATAATTCCCGTCAAAAGACAAGTGGCGATATCCTCGTCCAAAAATTTTAGGTCCAAAGCCTCAAGCAAAGAAACAACGATTTCGCAAGTGCTCGAGGCCGTAATATCCACCAAATTTATTTCGCCAAAATATTCATTGGAAGCATGATGGTCAATCGAAAGAACCGGCGTTTCATAAAACAAATCAACATTTTCCTCATAAACCGGCCCCAAGAGTTCAGTGTCAGCCGCGTCCGCCACAATTACCAAATCAAAATGAAAACCGCCTTGGGCAAACGAAACGTCTTTTTCCGAAAATTTCCCAAACGCGGGCGTAATAATTAAATTTAATTTTTTGCCTTCGAGATGATATTTGACTTCTTTGGCAGAAACCGAAGAGATGTCCAAGGAGATGACAAAATCCCGGCCAGATTGGATCTCGCTTACAATCTCTCCGTTTCTCGGCAAAAATCGCAAATATTCCGGTACAGGATCGGAGCAGGCAACCAGCACTTTTTTGCCCAGTTTTTCCAAAAACAAAAGCAGGGCCAGACATGCTCCCAAAGAATCGCCGTCAGGATGAACCGATGACAAAATCAAAATGCTCTCGGCTTTTTTGACCGCCTCCACTGCCTGTTGTTTTGCCGTTAATTCCATGCTACGAATTACAAATCATTACTAATTCTACAAATTCAATCTACAAATATCTTACAAAAAAAGTTTTGCAAACTTCGTCATTAGCTCCTTATTATATGATGATCACATTCTTTTTGCAATATATTTGATTTTTTTCCGATAATGCGATAATCTATCTTTGTACCAGTTCTGCCATTTGCCATTTGCTATTTGCTATTTGCCATTTGCCATTTGCTATTTCTTAATAAGGAGTCATAATGCCTGTAACAAGAACCGCCAAGCGCGCTTTGCGCAGGTCGCATCGCAAAGAAATTGCCAATATCGTCTATAAAGAAAATTATAAAAAAGCGCTAAAATCTGCCCGCGAAGCTGCTGTTTCCGGCAAAACCGAAAAGTTTTCCGCGCTTATAAAAAGCGCTTTTTCGGCTATAGATAAAGCCGCCAAGGCCGGGATAATCCATAAAAGCAAGGCCGCCCGCCTTAAATCGCGCCTTGCCCAGCCAGCTCACAAAGCAAAACCGTAAGCAACGCGCTTGGCTCGCCTCGTCCTGATTTTAAATCATAGTCCGTTTCAAAGATTTTTTCGTAAGCCTCAACTAATTTTTCTTTGGAAAAATTCTGGCAAAAACCGGCTGTTTTTTTAACAACATAAGGGTGAAGTTTGGTTTCCGCGACAATTGTGCTTTGCGGAATTTTTTTGTCCAAAAAATCCTTGACCAAAATCATATTGCGAAAGGTTGAAGCAATCCGGGCAAGCAAAGTAATTTCTATTTCGCCCAAGGAAAGAAGTTTTTGCGCAGAAGCCAAAGCAAGCTTCAAATTCCCAGTGCAAATCGCGTCAGTCAGCTCAAAAATGGTTGCGCTGTCTTCGTGGCTGACCATTTCTTTGACTATTTCGAGCGTAATTTCCTTCGAATAGGCCGCCAATTTGGCAATTTCGTTGGAAAGCCGCCAAAGATCGCCTCCCGCGGCTTGCGCCAAAAAAGAAACGGCCTCATTTTGAATTGTTCCGCCCGCCTCGAGAACTTTTTCTCGAATCCAAGACATTAGCGCCATTCCTTCCAAAATGTCAAATTTTTCGCAGGCGCCTTTTTTAAGCGCGCTAAATAATTCTGAATCTTTAGACAAACCGCCTTCCCAAAAAACCGCCACCGTCGTTTCCGGAATCTGGGGCAAAAGTTCCATCACCTGTTTGCATACTAAGGGAGAACCTTGCACAAGCAGATTATCAATCAAAATCAGCCTTTTATTTTCCAAAAAAGGCAGAGCCAAAATCTCTCGGGCAATTTCTTCAGCTGTGGCAGTTGGCCCGGAAATCTTGCTGATAGACAGGCCGGAGCCAACGCTTTGGCAATATTTTTCCCGAATCTTGCCCAATTTTTCTTTGGAGCGAAATGTATCCTCGCCATATAATAAAATATGCATAACAATTTATTATAAATGAAAAGTATAGTTGACAAAATGATTTTTTCAGGCTATACTTTTTAAAAATCGAACCTTTTCAATCAAACATTAAAATTATAAAGGAGGTGACTTATGCCGGTAACTGACATTAAAATAACAAAGACGAATAAAAAATGCCCCTGCTGCGGTTCTTTCTACACTAATTTTACTCCACCTGCCGATAAGGCATATTTGAAATGCCTTGGCTGTGGCAACCTTCCCGACCAAACAAGCCTTTTTTCGTTCTTAAAAACCAAAGATGGCACTACCTGCGCCATCATCATCAACGACAAATGAAACAAAAAAATCCTCTGGCATCCGCTGGGGGATTTTTCTTTGCTTAATTTCTAAAACGCATTCTTCTTTCTTTTAACCTATAAGCTGATCCCTCCCATCTCTCCCCAATTTTTTCCCGTTTTTACATCAGCCAGTAATGGCACGGAAAGCTTGGTAACATTTTCCATAATCTCTTTTATTTTTTCTGCAAGATTCTTTACTTCTTTACTTTCAACTTCAAAAACCAATTCATCGTGCACGGTTAAAAGCATTTTCGCGGGCAGATTTTGGTGGGCGATTTTGACCATCGCCATTTTCATAATGTCCGCCGCCGTGCCTTGCACCGGCATATTGATGGCCATCCTTTCCGCCGCTGAACGCAAGCCGGGATGCCCCGCATTTATTTCAGGAATAAAGCGGCGGCGTCCAAACAAAGTTTGCACAAAACCGTCTTCGCGCGCTTTGGCCAATGTCTCGTCCACATAATTTTTTATGCCGGAAAAACGCGCGAAATAATCATCAATAAATTTTTGCGCCTCGGCGCGCGCGATGCCCAAATCGCCCGCCAGCGCGTTGACGCCCATGCCGTAAAGCAAACCGAAGTTCACCGTTTTTGCCATTCTTCTTTGCGCTGAAGTTACTTCAGAAATATCCAAGCCGAAAACCGCCGCGGCCGTTGCCGCGTGAATATCTTCGCCCGCCCAAAACGCCTCTTTCATTTTAACGTCGTTGGCAAGGTGGGCGATAATGCGCAATTCAATTTGCGAATAGTCCGCCGAGAGCAAAACTTTTCCTTTTTCTGCCGTAAAAGCCTTGCGAATTTCTTTGCCGAATTCAGTGCGGATGGGAATATTTTGCAGATTGGGATTTGAAGAAGAAAGCCGGCCGGTGGCGGTGATGGTTTGATTAAATGAAGTGTGGATTCGGCCGTCTTTACCAGCCAAAGTTGGCAGGACGTCCACGTAAGTGCTTTTTAATTTAAACAATTCGCGGTATTGCAAAATCAAATCCACGATGGGGTGCAAACCAGCCAGCTTGAGCAGTTCTTCTGCGGCGGTTGAAGCGCCCATTTTGATTTTGCGCACGCCTTTTTGCGCCAAGCCCAATTTGCTAAATAAAATCTCCTGCACCTGTTGAGGGGAATTAATATTGAAAGTTAGGCCGGCTAAATCATAAATTTTTCTTTCCAATATTAGAATTTTTTTATCCAAATCCTTGGACATTTTTTCTAAAAATTTTACGTCAATCAAAATGCCCGCTTTTTCCATTTCGAAAAGGACGGAGATGAGTGGCGTTTCAATTTCTGAAAGAAGTTTTTTTAATTCAGGCGAGATTTTTTTCTCAAAAATATTTTTCAAGCGAAGTGTAAAGTCGGCGTCTTCGCAAGAATAAATGGCCACGTCTTCGACGGGAACATCGGCCAGGCTAACTTGCCCCTTGCCCGGTTTTCCTATGAGTGCGGAAATAGGAATCATATTGTGGCCCAGTTCGGTGAATGCCAAAAAGTCCAAGCCGTGCGAGCGCGTGCCGGGGTTAAGAATGTACGAAGCAATCATCGTGTCAAAATCCGCCCCCAAAACTTTTATTCCCAATTTTCCAATGAAAGCAATGTCAAACTTTAAATTCTGCCCCCACTTAGAAATATCCTTGTTCTCAAAAACATCTTTTAATGTTTTTCCTACCTCTTCAGCTGTAAATTTCCCTTGTTCTAAATTTCGAAATTCGAAATTCGAAATTCGAATTTGCGTGCCTACTGGCACATAATACGCCTCACTTTCTTTCCATGCGAAGCTGATTCCTATTACATCCGAACTCTCATAATCCAGCCCCGAAGTTTCCATATCAAAAACAAATCCGCCAGCTTTTGCCAATTGCTCCGCCAGCCAAACTAACTCCTCTTTTGTTTGAATAAGTTTGTAGTTGGTATTGTCTGGAGCTTTTATTTCAACTTTTTCTACTTCAACCTTTTTTATTTCTCCAAACAAATCCTCCTGTCTCCATTTTCCATTTTCCATACCATTTTCTATTTTCTCTTTTCCCTTTTCCCCACTGTCCGCTCGTACGCTCGTCCGCTCGTCCGCTGGAATCCTACCCAACAGCGATTTAAATCCAAGCTCCCGGAAAAGCTCGTACACTTTATTCACGTCGTACTTATGCACCGCCATTTCTTCCCAATCAAGCTCCACGGGCAAATCGCAAACAATCGTCGCCAATTTTTTTGACATAAAAGCATCTTGCTCGTGCTCAAGCAAAAGTTGTTTTATCCTTTCGGAGACTTTGTCCAATTTGTCCAATTGGTCTAATTTGACACATTTGTAGAGATTTTCGATAGAGCCAAATTTTAAAATCAATTCCGTGGCGGTTTTTTCGCCAATGCCCGGCACCCCCGGAATATTGTCAGAAGGATCGCCACGCAAAGCTTTGTAATCAATCAACATTTCCGGCCCAAAACCATATTTATTTTTTACTTCCTCGACATCATATAAAACCGTATCCATCAATCCGCGCTTCATCGTATAAACCTTCACGCACTCATTCACCAGCTGCAGCGTATCATTATCTCCCGTGACTATAATTACCTCAACGTTAGTTTTTTTATTTTTCACTCGTAACTCGTCACTCGAAACTTGGCAAGCCTTGCTTGCAAGGCTGCCAATTACATCGTCGGCTTCGAAGCCCGCTTGCGAATATATCGGTATATTAAAAGCCTCCAAAACCGCGGTCACCAAAGGAATTTGGTCAATCAATTCAGGTGCAGCCGCCGCCCGTTGCGCTTTATATTCTTTAAAAATTTTTGCTCTTTCGGTGATTTCAGGCAAATCATAAGCCGCCGCGATATAATCCGGCTTCAAATCCTTAATGACTTTCAAAAGAGTGGAAGTAAAACCATAAACAGCGTTAACCAGCTCGCCGCTCGGTGAAGTCATCGCCGGCAATGCATGAAACGATCTGTGTATCAGCGCAAATGAATCAATTAAAACTAACCGTTTTCTCTTTTCCATATCTTGATTATATCATAAAAGCTTCACCTTTGAAAGTGAAGCTTCCCTATAAGCTATAAGCTAAAAGCTATAAGCTATCTTATCTCATACCTCGCCGTAATATTCACTGTTATATCCAGTGTTCCGGTTGAAATCGTCGTGCCTGCTCCGCTGGTTTTTACCGCTTCGGCCGCGTACATTATTGGCCCGGGATAATATGAACTTTCATCCACCGAGAGCAATCTTCCCAACGAAACATTCATGCTTTTGGCTAATTGATCAGCTTTGGTTTTCGCCGCCGTGCCTGCTAAGTTGCGTGCCTGCGCCAACAGCGTGTCTTTGTTTTCAACCGAGAAATAAATTGATTCGATATTAGTCGCGCCTGCCCCTGTCGCCGCGTCAATCACTTTGCCTACTGTGTCAACCTTGCGCACTTTAATTTCTAAATAATTTTCCACTCTATTTATTTGGCCAGCGATAGCAGTAATTTCTGGCGCAACTGGCGCAACCGACCCTTCTGAACCTGTAACCGAAAGCGGAGCGGGAACGGGGTAGGGAGTGCCCACCGGATAAATATTATAGCGCGAAGTGGAAATGTCCGCTTCAACTACTCCTTGCGCTATAATTGCCGCTTTGACTTTGTCTGCGATCGTATTGTTTTGCGTTTGGGCATTGCCCACGGTATCGGCTTCTGTAACAATTCCTACCGAAAGGATTGCCACGTCGGGTTTGGCGCGAATTATTCCTTCACCTGAAACAGTAATCGCAGGTTGGTTAGAAATGCTTGTACCTGCATTAAAAAATGCGCCAAGCGCCAGCCATATCCCTCCGCCAATAATCAAAACTAATAAAAAAACAAGAACCCAAAAAAGAATACTATTCTTAGATCCCTGTTTCACTATTTCTTTTATCTCAACCATCTTGCCCTCCTTATCTAATAACCAAATTCCAAATCACAAGTTCCAAATAAATTCCAAGCATCAAACACCAACCCAAGCCTCTTTTGGTTATTGGAATTTGATTATTGGTGCTTATTTGGTTATTGATGCTTGATTATTGGTTATTTGTAGTTTTTGTAGGCATTTCGTAGTTTCGTATTCACAATTTTCCGCTCATCCCACGGAATCCTTTTCTTCCCGACCGCCATTGTCGTTTCCGCGCCTTTGCCCGTTATAACTACTATATCATCTTTTTTCGCCCGAGAAAATGCCAAGTCCATCGCTTCGCCTCTATCAAAAATTCGAAAGGCATTCTTGCTTTCAGTTTTTCCCGAAGCCAAAACGCCTGCAAAAACCGCGTCAATAATTGTTTGCGGATTTTCATTATATGGATCTTCATTGGTAACAATTACAATATCCGCGACACTGCCGACAATTTTGCCCATTAACGGACGCTTTTCTTTATCGCGTTCGCCGCATGAACCAAACACCCAAATAACTTTTTTTGGTTTTAATGGTTTGATCACTTCATAAAATAATTTTTGCAATGAATCGGGCGTAACCGCGTAATCAATCATCACTTTAAAATTTTGTCCAGCCTCAATAAATTCCGCACGGCCAGGCACGGGTTGAGTATTTTTTAAACCTTTGGCGATTGTTGCCAAATTAATATTTTGCGAAAGGCCGACACAAATGGCCGCCAGCGCGTTTTGCACATTATATTTACCAGGAAAATTGATTGAGAAAGTCAAATTGGACCAATTGGTCAAATTAGACAAATTAGACAAATTTGTTTTGACACTGAAGGTAGTTTGCAAACCAGTGGTTGTGATATTCTCCGCAACTATTAACTGACCCGCCCGCATCGCCTGCGAAGCATGGCGGGCGCGGCAACTATTAACTGCTAACTGGCAACTTTCCAAACTCTTCACTTTATCACTCACTCGAAATCCCGACGTTCCGATTTGCTCCGCAACATCGGAAGCCGGGATCCCGATTTCGCGAAGCGAACATCGGGACTCGTCACTCGAAACTCGAAACTCATATTTTCCCTTCCCATATTTCAACAACCTTCTCCCAAACTCATCTTCGCCATTCACCACCACCGCTCGTGCTTTTTTAAACATCTTTTCTTTTGCCTGAAAATATTTTTCCATCGTTTTGTGATAATCCAAATGCTCGTGCGAAAGATTTGTAAAAACGGCTGTGTCGAATTTGATGCCGGCGACACGATTTTGAGCAAGAGCATGTGAGGAAATTTCCAAAACAATATGAGTACAGCCCGCGAACAGAGCTTTGCGCAAAAAATCCTGCAAAAACGCTGAAGAAATTGTTGTCATTTTTGTTTCATTCACCCAAGTTTCATTGCCAATTTTAAAATCAACCGTCGTCGCCAATGCCGTACGCATTCCCGCCCCTTCCAAAACAGAAGCAATCAGATGCGCCGTAGTCGTTTTGCCATTTGTTCCCGTCACGCCAATAATAGTTAATTTACGAGCCGGAAAACCATAAAATAAAGCGGCAGTCATTGCCCGCAGCCAGTGGTAAGAATTAACAAAAAATCTTGGTATTAATTTTTGTAGAAATTGCTTCATTAAATTCCAATAACCAAATCTCAATAACCAAATAAATCCCAAAATCCAATATTCAAATTCCAAATCAATCTTCGATTGATCAGTCGCAGACTGACAATTGATTTTTTGATTATTGGTGCTTGTGATTTGGTGCTTATTTGGAACTTGATGCTTGGTTATTGGTGCTTATTTTTTTGCCATCTTTCTCCTAAACTTCTCTGCCATCTCAAACCCTCTGTACCATAAAGGCTTAAAGACCAAATCCCAGCTCCCGATATAATCAATTTGCCTGCCGCCGAATTGCGTTTTAAACCTGCGCAGCCCCGCCCAATGGTGGTTAGGATCATCGGTAGGCGCGATTCCCCAAAAATCATACTTTTCCAAACCCCGCTTTTTGGCTTTTTTCATTGCTTCCCACTGCACTAAATAAGTGGGCATTAGTTCCCGTTTTTCAGAAGATGAAGCGCCATATAAATACACCGCCTCTTTGCCAAAAAATGAAACCAAAATTGCCGCCAGCGCAGAGCCTTCATGCCGCGCGATGAAAAGCGAACCCCAATCTTTTTTGCCAAGCATTTTGATAAGTTCCGTAAGATATTCTGATCCATGCGTCGCGAATTTATCGCGCTGGGCGGTTTCTTGATGCATCGCCAAAAAAACCTTGGTGCCCATCAAACCGGAAGATTCTTCGACTTTAACTTTGCGCTTGGTTGCGATTTTAATATTGTATCTGCCCTTTTGTTTCATTTGCGCCAAAATTTCTTCTTCCGAAGGCGAAAGTTCAACTTTGAGCGTGCATTCAGGCTGAATTTCCTCAAAGCCCTTGCGAAAGCCCAAGGAACGCAACGTGCGCAAATCGAATTCGGTTTTGGAAAAAGAAGGGTCAACGCGCAAAAAGATCGCTTTTCTTTTGCGCGCCAATTCCCTAATTTTGGCCAAAAATAAATTAAGGTATTTTTTCATTTTCTCAAATTCCCAAGGCGCGCAATCAAGCACCGGCCCCTGCGGACAATAAAAAAAAGTTTTGCCCAAAGGCAGTTTTTTTTCTAAGATAAGGGCCGCGCCCAGAATCGTGCCTTCGCCAATTTTTTCTGAATTGCTTGAAGTAACCCGTTCCACCAATGCCAGCGGAAAAAACTGCCAGCCAAATTTTGCTTTGAGCTCGCCCCATTCAAAAGATTGCAAAAGCGTTCCGTGGCTTTCCACGAAATTATTCCACTTTACGCTTTCACCCTTATTTACAAAAACGATTTCATACATCTTAAACTCAACTTCATTTTAGCACAATTTTCACAATAAAAAAAGGGGGATCAAATGATCCCCCCATAACCGCTGGAACGTTCTACATTCCATTTTCTTTTATTTCAGAACTGTTTTGTATTTGTGCATTTTTTGCTATGAGCCCTACGATTATAATAAGCGACGCCAAAAAAACAACATAGTAACCCCATGAATTTAATATCCCGATAACAAAAGGGTATGTTTGAGAGCGACAGATTAACCACGCTAATGCTGAGAGCAATATCAGCGCAAGCCAACCAACCAGCACGACAATAATAGTGAAAGAAACAAAATCCGTAAGAGACCAATACTCCCAATATTTTTTCTTTTCTTCCATTTCCCCCTCCTTTCATTTTTTATTTTTAAAATATCGCAATTAAGCGCTTTTTAAGTTACGATGGAATAGAAAAACTATAACATAAATATGAAAATTCTTGCAATAGAGACATCTTGCGATGAAACCGCCGCGGCCATTATTGAAGATGGCTGCCACATTATTTCAAATGTTGTCGCTTCCCAAATTCCTCTCCACCAAAAAACCGGCGGGGTAGTGCCAGAAGTTGCCTCGCGCGCGCATATCGAAAAAATTATTCTCGTGATAAATGAGGCATTGTTGAGACCGGACCGCAATCCCGAGCACTCGGGGTTGATTGAGGTCCGGTCTCAATCAAACATTGACGCGATCGCGGTAACCGTTGGGCCAGGCTTGATCGGCTCACTATTGATTGGGGTCAACACTGCCAAAGCGCTGGCTTGGGCATGGCAAAAACCTTTAATCCCCGTCAACCATTTGGAAGCGCATTTGTATGCGAATTGGCTCTCGTCTCTCGTCTCTCGTCTCTCGTCTGTTCCTACTTTTCCCTGCCTGCATTTATTGGTTTCGGGCGGACACACGATGCTCATTTGGCAGGAAGATCATGGCAAATTAAAAGTTGTTGGCCAAACGCGCGATGACGCCGCGGGCGAAGCCTTTGACAAAACCGCGCGGCTGTTGGGCTTGCCTTATCCCGGCGGTCCCGAACTTTCCAAACTTGCGCAAAAGGGCAACCCCAAGGCCTACAATTTTCCGCGCGCAATGCTCAACCAAAACAATTTTGATTTTTCTTTTTCCGGCCTCAAAACCTCCGTCCGAGCTTCCCTTCTTGACTTAAGTAACTTAAGCAACTTAAGTGACTTAAGCGCCTCCGTCGAGCAAGCCATTGTTGACGCTTTGGTTGAAAAATCAATCCGAGCCGTCCGCCAACTCAAGCCAAAATCTTTTGCCCTTTCCGGCGGCGTTTCCGCCAACCGCGTCTTGCGCGAAACTATCAAAAATGAAATTGGCAAAATTATCGGCGCGCAAAATATTTTCATTCCGCCCATCGAATTTTGCACAGACAACGCCGCCATGGTTGGCGCCGCCGCCGCCTTTTACAATCCCAACGCAATTGATCCCAAAAAAGTGCTGGCTAAATCTGATCTAACATTGTAAAATTAAAATTAGGCAAATTGGACTAATTAGTCTAATTTGTCAAATTAGTCCAATTATGAATTTTCCTAAAAGTTACAATCCGCAAGAAACCGAGCCAGAAGTTTACGCGCGATGGCTCAAAGAAAAAGCTTTTGCCCCCCAAATAAAAAAGGGCAAAAAACCTTTTGTGATTGTCATTCCGCCGCCCAATATTACGGGGAGTTTGCATATGGGCCATGCTCTCAACAACACTATTCAAGATGTGTTGATTCGCATCGCACGCATGAAAAATATTCCCACTTTGTGGCTTCCTGGCACAGACCACGCTGGTATTGCCACCCAAAATGTTGTCGAAAAAGAACTTTTGAAAGAAGGTAAAAATAGGCACGATTTAGGGCGTGAAAAATTCATTAAAAAAGTTTGGGAATGGAAAAAACAATACGGCGGAATTATTTTGGACCAGCTCAAAAAATTGGGCTGTTCATGCGATTGGTCGCGCGCCCGTTTTACTATGGACGAAAATTACGCCGAGGCGGTTAAAGAAGCTTTTGTAAAATATTATGAAGACGGTTTAATTTACCGCGGCTGGCGGATTGTCAATTGGTGCCCGCGTTGCGGCACTTCGCTTTCCGACATCGAACTCGAATACAAGGAAGAACTGGGCCATTTGTGGTATATCAAATACCCGTTAAAGCAAATCGCAAATGGCAAATCGCAAATGGCAAATATTACCGTTGCTACGACGCGGCCGGAAACAATGTTGGGCGACACGGCCGTCGCGGTCAACCCCAGCGATCCGCGTTATAAAAAATTAATCGGCCGAAAGGCAATTCTGCCTATTTTAAATCGCGAAATTCCCATCATCGCAGACAAAGCTATTGATTCTTCATTTGGCACAGGCGCGGTCAAAGTTACGCCCGCCCACGATGCCACCGATTATGAAATCGGCCAAAGGCATAATCTGCCCATCATCCAAGTCATTGGCGAAGATGGCAAAATGACCGCCGAAGCAGGAGAAAATTATGAAGGCTTAACAGTTGAAGAAGCGCGCGATCATATTGTTGATGATTTAACTGAACTCGGTTTAATTGAAAAAATTGAAGAATATTCTCATGAAGTTTCCCATTGCTATCGCTGCGGCACAGTCATTGAACCTTTAATGAGCAAACAGTGGTTTGTGGCAATGAAAAGCCTTGCTTTGCCCGCGCTCGCGGAAATAAAAAAAGGCTTAAAATTTTCGCCTGAACGATTTGAAAAAGTGTACGCGGATTGGCTCAAAAATATTAAAGACTGGTGCATTTCCAGGCAAATTTGGTGGGGACACCAATTGCCTGTTTTTTTCTGCAAGAAAAAAACGGCAATTGGAATTAAAAATTCAAAAGTAAAAATTAAAAATGAAGCAGAGGAATTCATCGTCGCAAAAGAGAAGCCAAAAAAGTGTCCATTTTGCAAAACGTGCCAAATGGTTCAATCCGAAGATGTTTTGGATACATGGTTTTCGTCCGCGCTTTGGCCTTTTGCCACCATGGGCTGGCCTAAAGAAACCAAGGACTTCAAACATTTTTATCCCACCACCACTCTCGTGACTGCCCGCGATATAATGCACCTTTGGGTTTCCAGAATGGTGATGGCCGGACTTTATTTTACTAAAAAAAGGCCATTCGACAATGTGGTCATCAATGCCACCATCCTCACCAAAGACGGCAAACGAATGAGCAAATCGCTCGGCACAGGCATTGATCCTTTGGAATTGATCCAAAAATATGGCGCTGACGCCACACGTTTTGGCTTGATTGCCCAAGCCGCCAAAGGGCAGGATGTTCGATTCCAAGAAGAACAAATTCGCGCCGCCCGCAACTTTGCCAATAAAATTTGGAACATCGCCCGTTTTCTCACCCTCCGCCCCAATCTTCCAAAGTCCCCAAATTCCCTAAATACCCCAACTCTCCCCACCCCCCTAACCCCTTACCAAAAATGGATTTTAGCCAAACTCGCCAAGACAACTTCCGCCATCAATCGCGCCCTCAAAGAATATGATTTTTCAGAGTACGCCAAAACAATTTACCATTTTTCCTGGGACCAATTTGCTTCGATTTATCTTGAAGAATCTAAAAAAGAAACTGCCAAAAATACTTCCGAAATTTTAACTTTTGTTTATCAGCAAATTTTAAAACTGCTTCATCCTTTGATGCCCCATTTAACTGAAAAAATTTATGGGTTGATGTTTCAAAATGCGCTGATTACTGCCGATTGGCCGGAAAAAATTAATTACGCTTTTCCCAAAGAAGAAAAAGAGGTTGATAAAAAACTTGATCAACTGCAAAAAGAAAGGTCAAAAGCTGTGCCGCAAAAAGAAATTGACGCGCTGAAAAATTATATCGCCGCCTTGGAAACTCGGCTAGCTGACAAAAAATTCCTCGCCAAGGCCCCGCGCGAAATTGTTGAAATGCAAAAACAGAAACTGGCTGAAGCGAATAAAAAGTTAAGCCAAATCGTCAATGCTTAAAAAAATTTTGTTTGGCATTTTGTTAGTTGTTGTTTTTTTAACCGCCGCTGCCGTTGGCGCTTTTTATTTTTCAGCTGATTTCAGAAAAGATTTAGCGCAAAAATATGTCGCCGAGGGCAAAGTTTTCGAACAGAATAACGACCTGCGCTCGGCTAATATTTCTTATCAAAAAGCCAAACTCGTTTTTCCCGGCCTTGCCGAAAGCCACCTTGCGCTCGCCTCACTTGCCCAAAAGCAGGGGAACGCCGTTTGGGCAAAAGCAGAGTACCAAAAAGTCCTTAAAATCGAAGACAATAATCAGCTATCGCTTTACGAGCTGGGTAAAATCGCTTTAGCCGAAGCCGCACCCGATTCAGCAAAAAATTATTTTGCCAAAATCACTGACAAAAATATTTCGCCTTCTCCCAATTTTTTGCTGGCGCAATATTTTGTCCAGCAAAAAAACTTTCAGCAAGCCAAAGCAATTTTACAAAACGCAAGCGATGAAAACTCGAGCGAACTTGCTGAATTTCTGACTCTGCTTGATGCCGCGCAAAGCGCTTCAACCTGCCTAGAAAAAGTTCCCGCGCTTGTTAGCAAAAACCAAAACGAAATCGCGCTCGCTTTGGCAAATAACTGCGCCGATAATTATTCATCATTGCGCGATGCTTGGATTTATTTGGCCTATGCCCAACTCGCTAATAAAAATTTCAAAGAAGCTACAAGCTCGCTTGAAAAAGCAAAAATTTTAGATCCAGTTTATCCATACACTTTTGACCTTTTAGCTTTCGCCGAAGAGCAGTTGGGTGAAAATAAAAAAGCCAGCGACGATCAATCGCGGGCAGAGTTTTTAAAAGGAGACAATTAATTAAATTCGAAGCACGAAATACGAAATCCTAAACAAATTCGAAATCAGAAATACGAAATATTCAAACGTTCGACATTTCGAATTTAGATATTCGATATTGTTTCGACATTCGAAATTCGAAATTCGAATTTTCTTTCGGCTTTATTTTAAGCCGAAAAGCGTGCTTCTTAAATACTCCGCATCGGGAGTATTTTTATTAAATACCGATTTGAATGTTGCGCCGGTCACTTCTTTTTCTCCCGCTGAACCAACTAAATGTATTGCCAAAACTCTGCCGGAAACTCCGCGCGCGGCAATGCGAATTTCTTTTAATTCTCCAACGTATGTTCTTTCGTCCGCGTTCAAAATATTCGATAATTCCTGCCGCGAATATGTTTTTGTTGACCAATTCCAATATGGCGAATCTTCTTCAAAAGGGGATGCGACGCCGCGCAGCCACGGCAGGGCTTTGCCTCCCCAAACATTTTCATTATTTTCCGTCCAACCTCCTGAAGTGGAATGAAAGTAGGCGGAAATAATTTCTCCAGCAAAAGTAAGCACCTGACCATCTGTTTCTTCGACAGCACGATCAGTTTCATCCGCCTCATAATTTTTTCCAAGATAAACTTGGTATTGCGTATTATCTTCCATATCCCAGTTCCCATTAGAAAGGTGAGTGATCGCATAAGAACGGGCCGCCACTGCCTGTGCCTTGAGCGCTTCTTTGGGCCAAGTGTGATTGACTTCAACAGGCACCACTCCGCGCAAATAATCTTCCAAAGACAGAGTGTTTATCCACTCGCCATTTACATTTTCCAACGAACCGTTATAATCGCCAGCGCTGGGATTTTCTTTGGTGATTTTTACGCGAACCAACAAATCGCGGGTATCAATTTTTTCCAGCTTTGTCCCAGAATAGTAATGCCCCAAAATTAATTTATAATCAAAGCCGTGCTCGGCGTAGCCTTTGGCGCCGTATTGGCTCATTCCCAAACCATGCTCTGTCCCTGCGCCATAAAATGTAACATTATCGCCTGCGGCTGTATTCCAAGCAATAAATTCTCGGCTATTTTCTGAAGTTAAATTTTCTAATGAACTAAACTGCTCTTCAAGTTGAGCTTGCAGCTCCTGATTTGCTTGCAAATTATTTTCAGTTTCTTTGATTTTGAGCGAAATTTGCGAGCGTTTGTTTTGCAGGTTCTGCTTTTGCGCCAGAAGATCATCGATGTCTGCGCTAATTTCTTCTTTTTGATCAAGAACCGCGTCGCGCTCTTTTTTCAAATCTGCAATTTTATCGTATTTTTTTTCAAGAACGATATTTTGCCGCGCTAAATCAGCCATCAAAGTTTCAAAGCTGTCCGCAGCAAAAATTGCCCGTAGCACCGCATCTTTGTTCAAAAGCATGTAAAGTTGGCGCGCCAATTCCTTTGTTTGTGAATTCAATTTGCGCGAACTTTTTTCAAACTGCCGTTCTTGCGCTTTCATTGCCAAAACCTTTTGGTCAAGCCCCGCGATATTTTCGTCCAAGGACGAAACTTCGCTTTGCGCTTTTTCACGAGCTTCTGAAAGTTCAGATAACTGGGCGCGAAAAATGTTTTCATTTTCCCTCGCGTTCTCCAGTTCCTGCCAAGTTTGCTGGCGAAGGTTCGCTGCCAAAGCAGATGCGGGCAAAATAAAAAGCACAACCAGCACCACAATGGCCATTGCGCTTAAAAAAGAAATCAATTTTTTTGTTTTTGAAAACATTTTTGTCTTTTTTTTCTGGATTCCCGATCAGGTCGGGAATGACATCTTTTTTTTCTTTTTATTTTGGAATTTGGAATTTGGTTATTGGTTATTATTTGTTATTTGATGCTTGATTATTGGTGCTTTTCTTTTTCTTTCCTCCTGCTAAAATCAGCCAGATGATTAAGCCCAAAAGAATCAGTCCGCCCAAAATAATCAGTGCTGGGACAACCCACGCGGGCAGTCCCGCCAAACCTGCCGCAGGTACAGGAGTTTCGGTTGGTGAAGGCGCAAGTGTTGGAGTTTTGGTTCGAGTCGCAGTCGCCGTGCCCACAGTTATTTCACCGCCTGTGCCAGGTCCACCCACTGTTCGAGTTACCGTCGAAGTTATTGTGGCAGTCGAAGTAATAGTAGCAGTCGCTGTAGTTGTTGATGTTTTTGTGGCGGTAAATGTCAGTGTATTTGTTTTGGTCGGAGTGTTAGTTGGGGTATTTGTCGCTGTTGCGGTGTTTGTTGCCGTCGCAGTCGCGGTCGAAGTCAAAGTCGCGGTCGCAGTGTTTGTGGCAGTTAGAGTGGGGGTCGCAGTTGGCACAGGCAAGCTAACTTTTCCATCAACCCAAATAGGATATTTGACTGGGTCGTTGGCAAAAAAGCAGGTGCTGCCATTTTGCGAATAATCTGCCGAGGCCGTTCCTGCCCCTTCGTCAAAATGCCAGCCTGCTTGAATTCCTGTATCGGGCAATGTGCCATATAAACCATTGCCGGAATTGTAATGAGCCAAAACTTCCGCATTGGAAAGGGTGCGATTATAAATGCGCGCTTCATCCAATGTTCCCTGCAAAAAGTCAGTGGCGCTGTCAAGCGAACCCATTCTCAAATAAGCGGTTTGGCTTTGCAAAACAAAAGTTTTGTTGGCGGTAACATCCAAGTTTCCATCTAAATAACCGTTGATGGTCGCGCCGTCATAAGTCCAAACCAAATGATGCCAATTGGTATCTGAGACATTTGCCGTTAAAGCCGTTCTGGGGTTGTCCGGCCCGGTCCAATTTTCCGCGTAAAATTCAAACTTATTTGCGGTTAAGCCATAAATAATCGCGTAGCTGTCCGAAGTACTGCGGCGCGTCAGAAGATATTGCGTGCCAGCGCTTCCGCCCAGTTTTACCCAAAGTTCAAGCGAGAGCGCGCTCGTGATATTCAAATTAGTGTTGATGCCGCATTCAATGTAATCATTAGCGCCGTCAAATTGCAACGCTTTGGCAACTGGCATCGGAGTTGCCGTAATAGTTGAAGTTACGGTTGAAGTCGCAGTATCCGTGCCATTGGCCAAGCTTAATTTGGGCTGATTTTGTGAAGCATAAAAAACACCGACACCCAAAATCATCGCCATTGCCGCAATCGCCATCGACACACTTGCAATTTTTAGAACCTTCTTTTTAATAATCATTTTCCCCTCTGGACGCTAATCGTCCTATTAGTCACGCTCAGCGTGACACAATTCTTTTCTATACTTTTCGGTCCGAAGTCCTTCGGACCACTTTTCAATTGCTTTTCTACCGCTTTTCGCTTTTCCCCATTATCATCAAAATAACCACTATCCCTATTGTACCAAACAAAATGGCAGATAGCACAGCAATTGCAATTGGGTTTTGTAAAATGGCTGACGCAGTAATTTCTCCGCCGATTGCCGGCACAGGCGTTAAAATAATCTCGCCGCCTGATTCAACTATTTGCGGAGTAGGCTCTTCGGTCTGCATTACTGGCGGAGTGCCAAGTTGGACTTCAGGCAAAGCCGCGATAGAATTCGAAACATACATTAAAAGTGAAACCGCCGCGCTCGCTACGGCGATGACTAAAAATGCTTTTACGATCTGTACATTTTTCATTATGACCTCACTACACGCCATACTTCCTCGATCGTGGTGATTGAAAGCAAAACCTTCATCACGCCATCTTGTTCCATCGTGATCATTCCTTGGCTTTTGGCAATGGCTTCTATTTCCGTGACGGGCGCTTTGCGCAAAATGGCCTCTTCTGCTTCTGTGGTAATAGGAAAAGCTTCGGCAAGCGCGATTCTGCCCTTGAATCCTGTGCCATTGCATTCTGGACAGCCTTTGCCGCGATAGAATTTTGTAGGAAATTCGGGAATAATTTTTTTTCTTTCCGCTTCGGGAATCGAATTATAAACTCTTTTTATATCGCTTAAAATAAATTCTTCCGGAACATATTCTTCTTTGCAAGACTGGCAAATTTTTCTCACCAATCTCTGCGCCACCAACAATTGCATCGTGCCAACTAACAAAAATGGCTCAACACCCATATCCAACAGGCGGGGAATGGCTGAAGGCGCGTCATTTGTGTGAAGAGTGGACAAAACAATGTGGCCAGTCATCGCGGCGTGTAAGGCTGTTTCGGCCGTTTCGCGATCGCGGATTTCTCCCACCAAAATGATATCTGGATTTTGCCTGACGATTGCCCGCAATCCTTCTGCAAATGTATAGCCTTTTTCCACCTCAACCTGCGTTTGCACAATACCAGGCAAACGATATTCGATGGGATCTTCCAAGGTGATGACTTTTCTTTCCGGAGTGGAAATTTTTTCCAGCATGGCGTAAAGCGTGGTTGTTTTTCCCGAGCCGGTTGGGCCGGTAATCAAAATCAAGCCGTGCGGTTTTGTCATCGCAATTTTCATTTTTTCCGCGGTTGAACCCAAAAAGCCAAGATCTTCAAATTGTCGCAATTCCGTTTCGCGCAAAAGCAAACGCATTACAATTGATTCGCCGTAAATCGAAGGCATTGTTGAAATTCTAATGTCAACAAACTTTCCGCCCGCTTCAACTGTAAAGCGCCCGTCTTGGGGCAGATCAACCAGATCCAATTTTAATTTGCTTAAAAATTTTAAGCGCGACGTTACCGGCTGTTGGCGGTCTTTGGGAAAAGAAGCGATATCGTGCAATACGCCGTCAATGCGGTAGCGCAGTTTGACCTCATCCTCTTCCGGCTCCCAATGGATGTCCGAAGCGCCCAAACCAATCGCGCCCAGAAAAATTATATCTACCAATTTAGTGATGGGAACTTTGCTGATGTTTTGGCGCAATTCTGCCAAGCTGGCAATTGTTTGCGGCAGAGTCGCTTCCTCTTCTTTGCCCACTTGGATTTTTTCAACTTCAGCCGCGCGCTCCGCGGCTAAAAGGTCGTAAAGTTTTATGCCATAGGAAATACTTGAACGCGACGCGACGACAGGCAGAATAGTCAGCCCGGCGGCTTGTGAAATTGTTGCCAACACCTCGCGCGCTTTTTCATCCGCGGGATTTTCCAGCGCGACTTTGACTTTTTTGCCAGAGCGCAAAAAAGCGATAACGCGATAAGTTTCTGCCAAATCGCGCGGAATAATATTCAAAACATCAGGAGTGATTGGGTAGCTGACTAAAAGTTCATAAGGCAATTTGAATTGAGCCGCCAAAGCTTTGGCCTTTTTTTCTTCATCTTCGCGCCGCAGTTCCCGCACTAAAAGTTCGGCGGCAGTTGATTTTGCCCCGACGCCGGCCTGCTTAGCCAGCTTCTGCGCCTCAAGTTGTGACTTTATCTCATCCTTCATAACAATTCATCCGAATTACGAATCGACGCGAATAACGAATTTTCCTAAAAAGCTAATAAGCTACCACCTACAACCTAATTCTGATATTATAACATAAAATCGCCCAGATGTCAAGCCCTGAGCGATTTTCTTATTCCTTATGCTCCCTCTCCCCAAATAAATCTTATTCCTAATTTTTCCTCTCCCCTTGGGGGAGAGGATTAAGGTGAGGGGGTTATTTATTTATGAACTGTGGAGATAGTAGCAGGGAGATCAAGGTCAACTTTTAATTTTCCCGCCACATCTTGCGCGGAGCGGATGTACATTCCCGGCACGGAACTGATGCAGGTATCGGCAAAACTATTGATGTCGCTGCGATATTTCGAAAACCAATTTGCCGGCAGATTAAATCTGCCGATTGAAGCTTCCAAAACATCAACATTAAACCGGCCGTTGGCAACACCGCCTTGGATTTTTACATAATAAGCAGGGTTTGTTTTTATCAGCCCCAAAAATGTTTTGGCTTGGTCAATTTGCGATTGCGCAACGCCGTAGGCGAGGGCAAAATGTTCGGCCGTGGCCAGATTTAGATTTCCGGAAGATTCCATAGTCCCGTCAGCATTGATGCGAATTTGCGGATTAATGGTAAGCGTGTAAATCCAGTTGCGATAGGCGGCCATCGCGGTTAAATCTTCTGATGTAAATTCAGTTTTGGTGGTAATCTTACCAGAATATTGGATTGATTGTTCGGGCAACGTACCAGCAGGCAATTGTGAAAGAGTGACGCCGGATTTGGCAATGGCCGGAGCATAATCGGCTTGGGTTGTTTTGATGCCCAAGTCACGAGGTGAATTCGCGCCCATTATGTCTGAAAGAATAGGCACAAAGCCAAACCAGCCCGCCACCAGCAAAATTATCAAAATTACCGAGCCAATAATTGAGCCCAGCCAAATAAAAAACTTCTTCCACCCCTTCATTTTGGGCCTCTTCGGCCCATCAGCCGATGAGGCTGATTTTCCAGGCTTTGTTTCTTTTACTTCTTTTTGCTCTTCCATATAACCTCTCCTTCTTACTTCTTACTTAATTCCCCCAAATACTTCCTCGCCTTAACGGCCGTTGCGTGCCGCGTATTTTTGGCTGCTTGTTTGACAAAATCTAACAGCATTTTATCGGGCTTGATTTTTGCCAAATCTAACATTTTTATCAAATGCCCGGTAATAATATTTTTACATTCTTTGGTATAATGGCCTTTTTTGAATTTGAAAATTTCCGCGAAAATTCTTTTTGATAAATCAGGCCTGGCTTGCAAAATTACTCCAGAAGAAGCCACAACATTGCTGGCCGCGACCATGCTTTTATCCAAAATGAGCGAATAATATTTTTTAAAAACTTTGTCGAACTTTTTGGCTTTGTCTACGGGAACTAAATCGGCGATAACTCGGATGGCTCCCCATTTAATAAAATTATTTTTTGAAGAAAGCTGGCCAACAAATTCATCAAAATATGGATATATTTTTGCCGGATTAGTTTTAGCCATTTGCATCAGCGCTTTTTGAGATGAATATTTTAAAATGGTATTTTCTGATGCTAAATTTTTTAACAAAATCTTTGGATTTTCTCTCAAGAGTTGCACAAGCAATTTTTTGGGTTCATGATATTGCATCTTGCGCTTGTCCAAAAGTTGGCGAGTATAGCCATCGATATGTTTTTTATTCTTTTCGTTTTCTGCTTGAGAAAGTTTCTTCCAATTGGGATTGCGACGCAAAATCTGATACGTCTTAGACTTATCATCAACCCCATAAATCATCCGATCAATTTTTAATTGTTGCATGATCCTCCTTTTTCGGATTGCCGAAATTTATTTCGGCATTGGCACAAATGAATTTGTGCGATCCATTTTTTGGATGGTCCAAATTTATTTGGACAAGTGGCAATGAATTGCCACGATCCAAAGACGGAATGCCGCAATTCATTGCGGCCGCACCGATCCCAGTCATTCGACGGGACAGGTAAATCGGTGCAATCCTTATTGGTCATTTCTTCACAAAAACTTTTCCTTGGATAATTTTGTTGGCGGGGCGGCCGTGGATCATTGCCTCTCGCGCGAATAATTCTCCGCATTTCGGGCATTTTAAATCTTTGTTTGTAAAATCTTCCAAAATCATATCTTTGTAGCACTTCAGCAAATGCCCCTCGATAGCTTTGTAATATTTATAAAGCTGGGTATTGCACTTTGCGCAATAAACTTTAATTACGTGAGCCATTTCTATCCACCGACATTCTCACATTCTTAAGAAAGTGAGAATGTTTATTGAGCTTTGTTAGAGATTACGCTGTGCTAAATTGCCATTTACTGCCGGGCGCCGGAAAATGTTTGCGAGCAGCTGATGCCAACACCGCCGTAAGAACTCGT
>Ga0315291_10001565_pt1 | contig 30555 bp, 26 predicted proteins | sample YL17G12_20_MG_FD_203070 | JGI IMG/M metagenome (GOLD analysis project Ga0315291, IMG submission 203070) | Sediment microbial communities from Yellowstone Lake, YNP, Wyoming, USA - YL17G12_20 | ecosystem: Environmental > Aquatic > Freshwater > Lake > Sediment | place: USA: Wyoming | collected...
ACATTGACGCCTTCGCCAAAGGATATTATAGGCTGGGTCAATCACTATCCAGGGCCCGTGGGGTAGTTAGGATATCCTTTTGGCCTTCGAAGCCGACGACGTGGGTTCAAATCCCACCGGGCCCGCACCTATACATAGCCAGTATAATCAGTGTCGCGTTCAATCAGGGGGTTTTCTGCGCTCGGACCGGTTGCCGGTCCCTCGAAGGCTCTCAGTATCTCAAGCCTCGCGGAATCAGCGTCTTTTCTGCAGTAGTATGTCTCAGTGGTTCGGGTTGATGCATGACCCAGCGCAAGCGAAACGGTTTCCAGCGGCACTTTTCGGTCAAGAAGGGTCTGGCCGTATGTTCTTCGGAGAGTCCTCAACTCAAAGGCAACACCCGAGCGCTCACTCACGGTCTTTTTCAGGTGCCTCATGTGCTTGGAGCTATAGAACTCTCCGGGTCTTCTGATGGAGCAGATGAGAGGCTTGGCATCCACTACACCCTTTTCAGCGAGCATCCTATCTCTGGCTCTTAGATACCGGAGGACAATCGGCCTGAGCGGATCGGGTATTGGAGCAACACGATACTTCCCGTAACTGGACTCTCCCTTCGGGTGGGCTACTCGAAGGGTCCATGTGGTTAGGTCCAAGTCCTTGACTTCAGCCTTTCTCAACTCCCCAGGCCTTAGGCCCGTATAGGCAAGGGTCGCCATGACCATCAGCGCCACGTCGCCCATCCAGCCGCCTACTTCCTGTGCAGCCTTGAAAATCCTCGACAGCTCCTCCCCATTAAGGCTCGGGCCTCGTGTAGGCGACCTTCTCGGGAACATGTAGGGTTTGGATGTTCGCATCTTGTCCAAGGTGCCATTGCCAACGAATCTCAAGAGTGCCTGAACATTCCCGAGTTCCTTCGCCTGGGTTTCGAGAGACCATCCACGGCCCTTTGTATCCAAGATTATTGCGATAATCTCCTTCTCGCCCCACTTGGCAGGGTCCCCCTTAAAGTCGGGATTGGTTTTGCATATCTTCTCGTAGCGCTTGGCGAAAGCGAGGAGTTTTCGTTGCCTTTCGGTGAGCGTTTCCTCCGCCAGATATTCTTTGTTTGCTCCCATGTATGCCTCTATTCTTGTTCTCAGGGGGTATCGGCCCATAGACCTCGACCCCCGTTTTCTCCCTCTTCTGACCACTGAGAGCATACCATTGCGACATTGCCGAGTCGCATGGTTTCCCTCGGGGGGAGCATAGGCTGGTGAGGACGTAAACTTATCGCCTGAATATGTAGCCTCATCATTGGAGGGATTGTTGACTTCTGCTGGGCTCTCCGTCCCTTGCGACCTCGAAGCAACGACACTTCTTGCATGTGACCAACGCGAGGGCTTAGAAGCGGCCTTCTGCGAACAACCGTTGCGTGAAGGGCTACGATTATGTCCGTGACATCGTTTGCGCCTATAAGCCATAGCTAGAGGCCCCCTCCGCGTCTCACGGACTCGACATGCGACTCGAGAATGAATGCAATCAAGCGCGAGCGGCTGCTCATCTGTAGCTTCGAGCGAATCTTGTCAAGATCGTCCCTGAGTGACTTGGCAACGACGCCAGAGACAACGGTCAGATGATCGGGTAGTTTGCCTCCCACTGTATCGATATAGATATGGCAAAGCCAGGTTTTGTGACGCTCGATTCATATATGCGCTTCTTGGATAAATTTCTCTCAGTGCCAGATTATGGAAAGCTATATCAACCAAAAATGTTGTATGGACGTTTGAAGAGTCGTCGAATGAAGGTTGGTTGAACCACATGTCAATGAAGCCACCATACGAAATACTGAACCGGCCCGCCAAGAAGATAATGAGGATGGTAGAAAGGAGACAAGAACAGCACGAGCTGGAAATGAAGAGGGGTGATCCTGACCAAGCAATACCCCTGCACACAAAGAGCAGCTTGGCTCATGAATACAAAAGGACTCTAAGAAAGAAGAAAGGACCGAGGAGGAAGAGATCGAGAGGGGCCAGCTATCAGTTCATCTCCAGGATAGTCAACCTCCTTGAGGAGGAGAAGTATATCGCCAGGCTCCCTTCAAAAGACGCCGAAAGACGAAAGGTCATCTACTTGATACTTGGCAGCAAGATCGAGAAAAAGTGGATACCAAAATGGCGCGAATCAAAAACAGTAATCATCCGACCCAAGAACAAAGGAAATTCAGTAGTTCGTAAATCACCTTCCCCTCAAGCCAGCGTGTGATCCCGTCTCCGGCACTCCGACGTCCAGTATAATGTGCCTTGCATGGGGCCAGCAAGGACAGTCTGAGGCGATTGTCAGCGTATGGACCGGACGGTTTCCAGTGCGGAGGATTATGGTCGCGATATAAACAATTCTGCCGCAAGAGTCAGACAACGGTCTTGAGACTACTCCCTGATCCTCGAGGTCTCCTGTATCCTGATCCCTCTGTTCTCCAAATTCGACACGAATTTCTTGAAAACCTTCACAACCGCCGTCTCCGGCGGCACAACGCCTCTCTCCGCGATCTCTCCGCGCGCGACCATCCGCGCGACAATGGCCGCCGTATACCCGGTCGTGCGCGCCATCGAAGTCACCCCTCGCTCCTCATCGAAGCGGTCGACCATCACGAACGACCGCCCCACGTCTTTCCCGTCCTTCTTGCCCGCAACATCCACTCTTAGCACGGTGACATCCCTCTCATCGCCCTGCCTGAGGGTTTTGTCCAATACGGAAACAGCCATGTTCCTCGGAACGACCTTGACACCGCCCACATTAACCGGATTCGTATCGAACAAGCCAAGGTCCCTCATCGCCATGATTTTCTCGGCGTGACCAGGATACCTCGCGGTCTTCTCGACCATGTTCCTGACCTTTCCCTTCATGGTGAGCAGCAAGGTCGAGAGACCGTCGGTGGTGAACGCCTCCAGCTCCCCGATCCCCGGGAACTCGATCCGCTCGAGGTCGGACATGGCGTCCACCTCGACGATCTTCCCGTCCCTCACAATCCTCGCCTTCCCGCAATACATGTTGATCAAACCCCAAGTCGACCACGTGATCCTGTATCCGAGAGGAGGCAGTGGCTTCTGGGGCAGCCCGCCGCAGACGATGCGAATGTCGTCCACCTCGTCTATCAGACTTGCCCCGTAAGCGGCAAGGATGTTCGTCATGCCCGGTGCTACGCCGCAATCTAAAAGGATCGTGATCCCAGCCTTCTGCGCGGGGCCATCGAACTCGAGCTGTCGATTGCCGTAGGCGAGGTCCACAACGTGGACCTTGGCTCCGATGGCTGCCTTGCTCGCGTAGATGTTCAAGCCCTCCGGGAGAGCGCACACGACCGTATCGAACCCCTTCATTAGCTTTTTTGTCGCTTCAACGTCCTTGACATCGATCCTGCGCCCGGAGACCTTGTCGTTCTTGACCTGAGCGACGAGCCTCTCCGCCTGCTTCTTATCGTAATCCGCGCAGACCACTTCGGATATGTCCTTGTCCCTTGCCAAATCCATGGCTATGGTGGTGCCCATCATCCCACAGCCGAGAACCAGCATCCTCAACTCTTCGACCCCCTTGCTTTGCTATTCTCCCGCAACGTCATGTCAGCACTTTCATGTTTTGATGCCGGGCAGCTCCCCGCGAAAAACCGGTGGCAGACTCAGGCGAGCATGAACTCCCTGCGCGATATCCCGACCATGATCACTCCCACAACTGCCCCGCACAACAATACTAGCTCTATCAGCGCCCAGAAAGGGATGACTAGGACTAGCAAGCCCGACAGTAGGGCCAAGATGCCCAATATGCCTCCCACCATCGCGAGCCCCCATCTAAGCCTTCGTATGGCGAAGATCCCGCCCGCGAAGGCGATGATTATGAACACGAACCTCAGCCCTTGACAGACTACGAGGCTGGCAACCACCCCTTTCAGCTGCGGGTTCTCCCTCAGCATCTGGTCGTAGTCGGCCAGCCGGGTCATCTCCCAGCTTATTGCGATCGTGAACACGGCGTCTACCATTGTGCGTTTCTCGGTTTGGCAGCCAGAACTTCCTTTGATTCCTTGACTGGCATCCACACCATTCGGCCATCTGCGAGATTCGTAAGCTTCCAGTTCATCAGTTGATCGATGTGCCCAGTGTGCCGCAGGTAGTCGACCAAATCGTCTGCGTACGCGATCCCGAATTCCTCCGAGGTCTTCTGGAGTTGCGCCATTCGGCGGTCGAAATCATCTTTCTTCTTCTTTGAGCTGCTTTTGACCCACCTGACATATCTTTGCCCTTTCGAAGTTAGCGAGTAAACAAATATCCGTCTGCCATCGCATTTCTCTTTGCGCCGATGGACAAGTCCCATCTTGTGCAAACGGCTGAAATCCATCTGCACGTGATTGAGGTTCTTCTGGTCGAGTTCGTAATGGCAATAGGTGTATTCCTTCACGCTGATTGGCCGATCCGCTTCTCGTTCAATCAATCTGTTCAGACTCAGTAGTCTATCTCTGAATTTCATAAGGATAATCTCTCGCAGAATTCCCAGGTTGTTTCCATATATATGTGTTTTTCGCCCCCTCATTCTCCACAACCACTTCTCGATTGAGATCTTTCCAGCACCGTTGATTCAAATCTTCCATGTGAATCCGACCAATCGGGGCAACGAAAGTAAAGCGAAAATCACGACTCGATTATCGCCAGCTGCTCCCAATATAGAGCAGATGGTCTCCTTGCGGGAACCCCTATTCATCCATTCATGCACTCTCGAACTCTGGAGTCCGGGCGGGGATAAGTCAGTATGATATATCAATTTCTCACCCACTTCGCTACCGCAAGCCCCAATCGACATGTCTGGCCTCGCTATACTAATCTTTAACCATCGTTAAAGGAGATTGATCACTGAGCCTTGTCTGTTCTTCGGGATTCCCGTGTATTCAGCCAAGAGAAAAAAGAATAGCAGGCGATCAACATGCCGATGCCACCAATCCACAGGGCGGGGGTGTTCGGGGGACCATAGATTTCAAAAGCGAGGATTCCGATGACCATCAATGAAATGCCGACGAAGACAAGAGCTTCCCATGCACGCCCTGCCCTGCCAGCAAAACCCTTTGTTGGGAGAGAAGTAAGAACCAGATAGATTTCATATATTGCCACGAGAACGAACAATCCGGCGAGGCCGCCGGAGACGGTCATCGCAATGCCGACATCCGTGATCTCCATCATGGATGCTGAGAATGCGAACAGAGAAACGAAAGTCAAGGCTAGGAATCCTATCATCGGGATATCTCTTTTTCTCATTCCGGTCTTGCGGACTTTTTCCGCTCTCAAGACAAAAAGCGCCAAAGACACAAACGCTACAAGTGCCATAATCGCTGCAAATGCTGCGATAGATGAGTTAGCCATTGTCGCACCTGATCTCATAGGTTTGACGGGTTTAAACCTATCTTACTTTGACTTCCTCCATGAAAGTAGTTATCCGGGAGATTGGCATGGATTCCATACACTTGGAAGTTGCCACTCTTGAAGTCAATCTGTGGAGAGATCTGTTCGAACGACACCACTTCCCAGCGTTTGTTTCCTCCCCCTACTCTGGAAAAGGATTCTTCATACCGTCCATTTCTGCCAGACGACCTTCGGCGCTTTCGAGAGCAGGTGCTTGCATTCTTTGAGCCGTCCTCTCTTGTCGATGTGCAACAACTCGCAATGGTCGAACCGCCAGTACTCACAGACATCGCAAGCATAGGCTTCCTCAAGAGCCACTACGCGATAGTCGTAGCACCGTTCGCAATGCCCTTCGATCCACCCCGTCACGATTTCGGTCTTGCAGTCGGGACAGGGTATCGGTGTGTGGTATGGCAGATAGCCATTGTAGACATGTTGACTGCCTGGACAGTTATCGTAGCCGGGACACTTATGCGCCGGGCAGACCATGATGGGGCAGAAATCTCCCTCGTCCTCCATCATCTCGGTACAGGGCACGGGATAGTCGTGCTCCTTAAGGGAAAAGGTAACAGCCGTTGCCCCATCCTTGAACTCGATCTCCTCGATGGGCTGTGCCTGTGCTGGAGACCTCGCTTGTCTTGTTTGGGAGCAGCCTGGGCAACCGACTGGTGGAATTGAGATGCCGACATGTGAATACTGCAAAATTGAATTCGATTTCCTGTCGGCTGTGTGTCATCTTGTTGTGCGTGATGATTTGTGGAGTAGTTGTGATGATCTGAAGTCGGAATGCTGCTCCAAGAGAGAATATGATATGCTCTGTCGTAGTTCGAGTGCTCGGATCGTGGGAGTAGGAATCTGAGGATTCGGACTAGAAAATCAGATTCAGAAGCTGCGTGACCAACGCTCCTGCAGCTGCGGCTGCCAGGGCTAGGAATACCGCGGATATGTTTTGGTCTATAGTTCTGAATTCCTCCTCGAATTGATTCAGAGATTGGTCAATTGAAGATGGAAGATGGTACTTCGATTTTAGTTTGTGCTCTAGGTAATCTGAATGTTGCTGGAATATGGCCTCGTTCTTGTCGATATCGGTGATCCTGATTAGGTGAGTGCCTGATGAGGAACTACCTAGCTCTAGTTCTTTGGCGTCTTTCTCAACAATCATCTTTCTGAGGTTGGTCAATTCCTTTCTTTCTTTCTTGACGAGCGTTCGCGCTTTCAGAATGCTTCTCTTTGGGTATTCGTAAAGCTGTACAAGCTGGTTAGCAATGTCTCTGAATTTCGATGATATCTCTTTCTTCATGGCATCTAATTCATATCTGCTCATACACTTTGAGTAGAATGTGTGAAGCATGCCTCTTGTGAGTTCGTATAGTATTTGAAATGCATGCTCATTTGTTCCTTCGAAATTGTGAAGTACAACGATTGTGTCTTGCGCGTTCTTTATGTAAGATGCTGGCTCCTGTTGGCCCTGTGTCTTAGCGAATACGAGGAACAGTCCAAGGCCTAGAGGCGTTGGGCCGATGGGGTTGCATTTGAAAGCTGTTTCTTTGTCAATCTGTTCCTCGTGGATGTAGGAGTATTCAGCTGCGGTCTTGGGATCTGGAACATAGTCGTTCACTTCCTGAATTGTGAAGTATTCGTAACTGTCAGTCATGACATGGAAGTCCATGTTAGAGGTTTGGTCTTCGGCCTGTTTATCAAGGGTCTCCACTTTTGAGAATCTGCTTGGGAGGTTGACATGGAAGTAGAGAAGCTTCCCAGGCAATACTCTGTGGACTTCTCTGCATTCGGGACAGTACCAAGCCAGTCCGATTTTCGAGCTGAGTTCCTTGATGTCGGAGACGTTAGGATGCCGTCGAAGAGCATTGAACACAGCGGAGCACAGGTCTGGGTGCAATCCTTTGTCTTCGGTTGATAGCGATTTGGTGATTTTGGATATTGCCGTGTACGGGTACTGATTGTCATATTGAGGTAGTCTCTCGTTCGAATAGCAGAATCCACCCATCTGAATCAAGAAGACTCTTTCTAGTTCGATAGTGTATTTGAGCTCAGAATCGAGAACCTTCTTGAGGTTTGGATATGTTGTTTGTGTTCCTTGTGCATCCATTTCGAACCCCTCATGAAGGTTTCGGGCTGGTCGAGCTAACGTTGTTGTTCTCAATTTAACCTTTCGCTATGTGAATGACGAATAGGAATTTGGGTTGGTTCGTTCATAGGAGGTCTTCCCCTGTGGCTGGTATGGCCCATCTTGTGGTATAGAGTTCTTGTGGATTGATGAAACATGGTGAAGACTCGTGAGAATCTACTCTTGAGCCATTCTTAGTCTCAATCGAATAGGGTACTTCATATTAGTGCATGAGAGACTGTCTTCATGTGAGAAGAGAGTGGCTCTGAGCAGATACTTGGACTCGGCAGGAAAAGCCTAAGGTATGGGGGTGTCATTGAGAATGAGGATTGTGACGGAGGAGAAAGGAAGCAACGATGGCTCTGTGTCCTAATTGTCGGCGTTCCAACTCGGCTGGGGACGTTAGTTCGAAAGGCAGTTCTATGTGGCGCGAGTTGAGAACCAAGCCTGAACTGGCAAGGGAGTGCAAACTTCGCGGAATTAGCGTTGAGGGATGGGTCATTCATTTCGGGTTCGGGATGCCTGGTGAAGTGACTTGTGAGGAATGCCAGGCCTTCTTGGCTGAAGACTGCGAGGGTGGAGGGGATCCTGTCGTGTGTATCAAGAGAGATTATCCCCGTTATTGAGGGGCGATCTTCTTCCACGTTTCGAAAGTAGTTGAAGGTCGAAGTGAGTTGGATCACGGCAAAAGCCAGATGAGCCGTGTATAGTGTACATCGAGTTTTTATCTGTCATATGCGTTAACAAGGTGGGGAGTTGGATTACATGGTCGAAAACCCGCCTTATATGAATGCGTATGGTCTTATACCGAAGATTCTTAAGAAAATGAAGGAGGCCCCTCGACCTGATCGTTTCACCCTGGATTTTCTGAGCACGAAGCTTGGCTTTTCAGGGGGAAGTGCGAGGGCATTCGTTCCCTTTGCGAAGAGAATCGGGTTGATTGGTCCCGACGGAACGCCGACGGAGTTGTATACGAAGTTTCGAAATCCTTCTGAATCTGGCTGGGCGATAGGAGAAGCAATGCGTGTAGGGTACAAAACTCTCTATGAGAGAAATGAGTATGCGCATGATCTTCCGTCGGACAAACTGGAGGGACTGATTATGGAGGCCACCGGCCTTTCGAAGGGATCGGTAGTACGGTCGATTTTGAACTCGTTTGTTGCCCTCAAGAAAGAGGCCAGTTTCGAGGAGCCATTGGAAGGCGAAGGAAGACCACTTGAACGAGACGTGGAGGCTGTCAAGGGGCGTGGGAGTGAGGGGGTACAGGGTTTACCTTCAGGAGTTCATTTATCCTATACCATCAATTTAAATCTTCCAGAAACAACCAATGTTGCAGTCTTCAACGCCATATTCAAGAGCCTCAAGGAGCACCTTCTCCAGGGTTGAGGTAATGGTCGACAAGAGTGGTCGGGTCATTGCCATCAGACTATTTGGACTATCGAATGTGGCTCTGCAGACAGAACTGTCCAGAGTTGAGGACGATTTTGAAATTGAGTTCTTGTCTACGAGTCAGAAGCAGCTCGAGGATCGCGACAGCGAGTACTATCCTCAATTCGAGGAGTCCATAAGAAAGGAGGCATCTGCTATGGCCCATCATTACGAGATTTTCTACTGTCTCGAAAAGTCTATCCGGGGGTTGATAGAAGACCGGCTCAAGGAATCTGGAGCTGATTGGTGGGATCAGAAGGTGCCACGGAAAGTCGTGGAGGACGTTGAGAAGCGGATTCAGAATGACATGGATTCCGCTGTTACGTTGCGGTCGATGAAACCGATTGACTACACGACATTCGGGGAGCTAGGGGAAATCATAAAGGCTAATTGGGACATCTTCGGCGATACTTTCAACAGCGTCAAGGCGGTGGAGAAGGTTATGGCGAATTTGAATGTGCTCCGTGGCCCAATCGCTCATTGTAGTCAGCTGGCTTCAGATGAAGTCACTCGACTTCAATTGAGTCTTCGGGATTGGTTCAGGTTGATGGCATAGAGCAGTGTTTCGGGTCGCCGGGCAGGGTCGTGATACTGACGACAGACAGGACCGCAGACGAGGGATACCTCCACGCGGGCATCAGGCGCGAGAAGCAGATGAAGAGGATGGTCAAGAGGCTCGCGGAGGACGGTATCCGTGGCGGCGCGACGCCGGTCGTGCAGGAGAGCAACGTCGAGCCGCGGGCCGTGGCTCCGATCAAGGCGGGGCCTGCTCAGCGAACGATAGATGATTACGGTGGAGGCGCAAGGTGAATGTCGAGGTCGGTGGACTGGATGCAGGTCATCGGCGCCGTAGACGAGACCGGCACCTAAATAGGGCCGGTCAACTTTGGACCGCCGGAAATGGTCAATTTTCAACCGGCGCTGACAGTGGAGGATATCCTCAAGACACATGTGCCGGAGCCCATCAAGCCAGAGCTGAGGAGAGACATTGACAGGCTGATTGCTGAGCACACAAAGGCTTATGATTTGCGGAGATTAGAGGCGTCCGCAGGGCAGCATCCAGTCAATGCTAGGATCTCTTCCTCCCTCTAGCTTTGCCTCTCCAACGCATCAGAGCAACAATTCCCAAGAGCACCAACACGATTGCCGCTATGTTGCTGAATTCTGGGATGGCTACTGCTGCCGCAATGCCAGAGGGCGGCGACTCCAATCCACCTTCGAAGACAGTAACGTAGTAGTAGTAAGTGACGCCAAAGGTGACATTCGTATCCAAGTAACAAGTGTCAGTCGTCACATTCACCAGTTCGAAGCCATCCGTTGGATTCAATGATCGGTACACTTTGTACACAACGCCTCCGACGACCGAGTTCCAGGTGACATAGACATATCCATCCCCTGCTAACGCGGAGATGCCGTCAGGAGGCAAGGGTCGAACTGACAAATTCATCGAACCTATGGTCCCGCGAGATCCGTCCAGACCTGCCCACTGAATTGTGAGGGAGTAATTACCAGCCTCATCTAGGATGCTACTGTCGAGAATCACGCTGTAGTTTGTGCCATTCGCCCTTGACATCGTCACGATTAGGGGGCGTGATAGCATCAATCCTGAGAAGGGGTCCCATGAGTAGTCCAAGGTCGGGGGTATGACGATCAATGTCACATTCGTGGCCCTTTCACTGGGGACAGGGACCTCAATGACTAGGTCCTCTCCCATGACTTTGTCCAGATCCACATTGTCAAAGTAATCTGATAATGCGATGCCTGACAGGTCGATCCCGTTCGAGCACGGCTCCGAAACCTTGGGAGCCAGCTTGGCTGCAGTCGTTGCTTTCGTGCTTTCGGGCACGAATTCAAGACCCATCCTATCTGCTAAGTCCCCATCGTAGTATGTCCACGGTATCAGATTGTAGACACCAGTCCCTACCTGGTCTCCGTTGTCATCTAGATTCGGGTGAGTCCCTGCTCGGAGAAGGGAGCTCAATGAGTTCGGATGTGCTGCCGCCAGTACCCATGCGTCCCAGTAGCTGAAACCTCTATCGAGCTGTGTGAACACCTCACCAGAGTAGGACCATTCGATTGATGTTCCTTGCTGGTTGAGGTTAACCATACCAACGTGGGCGTCATCAGAAGAGGTGATTACGACCCGGTTCGAGCCGCTGATGGAACCACTTGCTGAACTTATGAACGATCCTGAGTAGCAGGCGTCTATGATTGTGACCACATATCTGCATGTGAGTGCATCGAGCCAACCATCGAGGGTGGCAGACGAGAATGCGGAATCGTGATATGTTCCATATTGGTCAACGTACATAGTCCAGAATATGTCCTGGCTTCCGTGATCAATCATGTATACGAACAGATCAGAGGAACTGTCTAGTCTGGACTTAGCCCAGTCCTCAAATGCGTAGGAGAGGTTCGTCGAGGATGCCGACAGATCAACGTCGTCATATAGGCCGTTGCAGTCTGCATCTATTCCTTTGGTATACGCAAGGTACATGATTTGGTCTTTCGTGTAGCCATGTCGAAGCAATATCCTGTATGCGTGATTTGTCTCTCCTGTGAAGTCCCAATCCCATCCATTGTATGGATTCGCCATTCCTGCGATCAATATGGCGAGCTTCGGGACACCTGTCACATCGATTTCGAGAGGCCCCTCGCTGCACTCTGGCAAACTCGCGTCGCCAGGCCATCTCACAGATATGCTCCATGTTCCTACAGCATCTGGTCGGAAATTCCAGACGTATCCTCGAGCCGATAGGCCAACATTCTCGGTAGTCTCGACATCATCAGGTGAGGTGATTGTGACCTCCACATATGCGCCTGCTCTGGGTGGGTCGAGAGAGCCAGAAATCTGAACGTTGTTATCGACAACCACGTTCTTGTTGTCCACGGTCAGAGTGAGGCCGTGACCGGAATAGGCAACAAGCCTCATTGGCTGCGTGGATGCAACTACCTGACCTGAAGCAGAGAGAAGCTGAGCCGTCACATGGTGGGTCCCTGCAATCGTCGGCAACAGCGTCATTGAATAGGCAGCATAGTTGTAGCTCTCCGTCTTGAGCGAGTAGAAAACCTGAACCCCATCAGGCTGGAGTACTGCCAACTTGACGTCCCTTCTTTCGCTCGGTACAGGTGACACCTCGCCGGACAGCAAGACAGACCCAGTTCCGATTGTGAGCGAGCCGGGGGTTACCGTCAACGAAATGGATTCACTGACGGGATGCACAACCTGGACGCTGACATAGTTGCTCCAGAGGCCTCTCTGTCCGTCAGAGTCTACCGTACAAGCGCGATACCAGTATACGCCGTTCGGTCTTGATGCGAGGGAAACACTGGTTCCATTGGTATGAATCTCCCACGGATCAGCGAACTCTAAGTTCTGCGATTCCTGGATTATGTACTCCTTGATCCATATGTCGTCGGATCCCTCATCCCAACTTAACGTGTAAGATCCGTCACTGTCAGGGCTGGGGATTGTATGAAGCACAGGCGCACCAGGAATGCCTCCGTTCCTCAGAGTGAAGGACCACGCGGACGAGAACTGGCTCCACACGCCAGAGGAATTGACTGCCCTCACAGCCCAGTAGTACTTGCCATCTGGCAGAGGAACGCTCATCGTCATGTTTGTGAAGTCTCCGGAATAGTAGAAATTCCTCCAGTAGAAATCGCTCTCGGAAACAGTTGGCCTCAGACCCACGAATACTTCGTAGGATATGGCTCCCCAGACTACATCCCACTCGAATGTCGGAAGGACATTCGTCACAAATCCGTCCATAGGAGCCACGAGTGTCGGAGCGACTATTGGAGGAACAAGTGTTGTCAGATTCCACATGCCGAGTCCGCCAGCATAGTCCTCCTTTGAAACGACAGCATTGATGACCTCAAGGCCAGCTACATAGTGATGGGTCGAGTATATTGCCTGGAAATCTCCGTTCGAGTCCGTCACTCCCGTAGATGGGGTCCACGAGCCCCATCCACCCCCAATCCACACATCTGCGTCAGGCAGAGGTGTGCTCGGATAGCCATATACACTCGCATGTACTACAGCACTCGCATTCTCTCCAAGATTAATCGTAGAGGGTGTGACCACCATCGAAACATAGATTGCTGGGCTTATTATCGTTGTATTAGAGCCAGATCCTGGGACATAACCGGTCTTCGAGAGATCTGCGGTGATTGTCGCGTCTGTTTGGGAAAGGACAGGCGGCGGAATGTAGGTGACCAGGCATATTCCGTTCGAATCTGTGAGTCCGTAGAGGGGGTTGAACGAACCTCCAACGGACGATGACATGGCCACAGACACGCCTGGTACAGGTACGCCTCCTGAGATCGCTGTCACGGTGATTATCGCCATCTCAGTTGGGGCGTATCCCCACTTATCGAAAATGAGGCTTCCAAGCAGACCTCCAGAAGGAACGTACTTGATTGTGTAGATGCTGAAGCTGGCGAGGGCATAAGTCCCATCGGGTTTCCAGTCGAGTCCTCTCAAGCCGACCGAGGATGCGTCAGTGGTGATGTCGTACACATTGGTCCCATCAAGCTCACAGATGTGGCCGTTGTTGACTCCGACTGCAATTGCCAGGTTAGAAGATGGTTTATAGTGCACCTTCCAGAGTTCATAGCCCGCCGATGCTACTGAAACAACAGAGGCGCCATCCCAATACCTGAACTCGCCGCCATATGTCACAAGCATCGCACCAGTTCCGTTGGATTTGAATGAGACTCCTCGATAGATACCAGTTACACCTGAAGCCTCCAAAGTGTCGAATGAGGATTCGGTGTACTTGTACACTCCCTGGCCTACACATATGGCGTAGGATCCATCTGGGTTCCATTCAACGTCCCAAAGGCTATACCCCGAGGTATCAGCCACCAAGGATACCGAATCTCCTACTGGGTCGTACTTGAGCAAATAGCCGAGTGTGTTGGCAATCAGCGCATAGCTTCCATCAGGCTTCCATGAAACCCCTTGATTAGGATTGCCCCAGACTTGATATCCGGATGTCACCTTTGTGCAAGTGGTCCCGTCGTATTTGTAGACACTCGCGTAGTTCGTTCCAGTATCCAGACCCACCATGAGTGCGTATGCATTGCTCGGAGGTTTCCACTCAGCGTCGTTCACACTACCCGACAGTGACACAGAAGAAGTGGAGAAGTCAGCGCCATCGAACTTGTAGATTATGTTGTTGCCGCTAGTAATCGCTGCGTAGGCGCCGTCGAGTCTCCAGGCAACTGACGCGCCTCCGTAGATGGTGGAAAGCGTCGTGACTGACCCCACAGATCCGCGAGAATTGTCCACAGCAATCCAAAGCGCACTCAGAAGGATGATGAATGCGGTCATCGATACAAATGCCTTCGAAAGAATGCTCTTCTGCTCAAGCTTGCTCATGCAGTGCAGCGCGTTCATTCCCCCCATCAAACCGCCCGTAGGCGCAGGATGGCAACATTATGCCAAGATATCAAGATTATGGTGCCCTTCCCTTGTCAGACATCAATCCGGGTGACTGCTTGGTTTTTCTAGCACATCAAATAGTCAGCGTGCGCCAGTCTAAGGTCTTTTCCGAAGGTCGGGCCGCATGGCACAATAAGCCGTGCTAAACAGGGTGCCCGCAGTTCATCCGGTCCGAGGGCGATTGCGCTGAGCCAAAGCATCTCCCGTCACCTGAGCGCGTGTGTCATCATGAGCAAGGTCGGTGGCAATGGACGGTTCACAAGGATCATCAGGGACAAGGAGCGGGGGAACGAGAGCAAGGTAGTCCAGGCAGGAGCCGGAGCGTGTGACGATGCGAGCGTCGTGATAGCGCTTCACGACATGGACCTCGCGGCGAGGCTCGCTGACAGAGTGTGCATAGTGAAGGAGGGCTCGATCATAGCGGAAGGCAGACCCGAGGATGTGCTGTACGACGAGAAGCTGCTGCAGTCGGCTGGGCTAGAGCTTCCTGACGTGGCGAAGCTGTACAGGGAGTTGGACCTTGGAGCGAAGGGCGTGAAGAAGCCGCTGTCGCTGGATGAGCTTGCGCTGGCCATCAAGCGGAGAGAATGAAAACGTAGAAAGGAGTTTGAGAGAGGTTTTTCAGGGCATGAACTACGGTCAGCGCCTCTTCCTCAGCCTCGACACCAGAACGACGGCCGCCATTCCGATGACCGGCAGAAGCAGGGTCGGGAACTCCGGGATCATTCCGGACACGGTTATCTGAACCGTGTCTGTCGATGTGTGCCCAGCGGTGTCATTGACGGTCAGAGTGACTTCGTACACGCCTTCGATCCAGAAAGTGAACGTCGGGTTCGGACCATAGAGCACCACCGTGGAACCATCATAGTCGAAAGTCCATGTCCAGTTCACTATGTTGACATCGTCATACGAGGCAGATCCGTCGAACAGCACCAGCTCGCCGCCCATGACAGTCTGGTCGGGGCCAGCGTCTGCAACCGGAGGCGCATTCACATTCACTGTCATCCAGTCACTTGCGATATTGCCACGAGCATCATACGCTTGCAGAGTAACGGTGTAATTGCCCGGAGCACTGAAGGTGTATGCCACCAACTCACCATACAGGCTTCTCCAGCCATTGTCGTAGAATGACCATGTCCAATTGACAACTCCGACGTTGTCTGTACAGCTAGATCCGTTCAGAATTACTGCCTCTCCGAGATTGATGGTCTGGTCAGGTCCAGCTTCGGCAACAGGACTGAGACAGTCCTCCAATGTCTCTGTCATATAGTCAGGAGAGGAGACTTGGCCTATGCAATCGATCACCACGAGTTCTACTGTGAACACGCCGGCGTCAAGAAACAGATGGCGCGGGTTGACCCCAGACATCTCGATGCCGAGTTCCAGGATTGTCCAGTTGTAACTCAGTATACCATAGTCATCAGACGACATTGACCCGTCAAACATGACGTTTGCTCCCTGTGGCACCACTTGGTCGGGACCCGCATTAGCCGTGGGCGGCAAATCGGGTCCTCCTGCGTAGGTGAATGCGCAGAGAACTCCCTCCTCGTCGAGAACATACACATACCCATACGCGGAGGCAGGAGAGGAGCCAAAGGACCAAGTGTTGGCAAGCAACGCATAGGAGACGAGACCTGTCTCGGCGTCGATTGCGTACAAGAACCCTTGGTACTGGACTGCGAACACCGTACCGTTGCTTACCATCGGCGAGCCGAAGAATTGGACGTTGTCGCCAGTGACCCGCCATCTTGTAGAGCCGTTGCCAGCATCAAAAGCAAAGACACCCATATGACTAGCGTAGTAGACGGTCTCGCCCTCGTACGCAGGACTGCTCAGCAGTGGCCACCCCACGTCCATTCTGGTCCAGAGAACCTCCCCGGTCTGGGAATCCAACGCCCAGAGTGTTCCCTGACTCTCGCTGATGTATACCCTGCCACCTCCGCCACAAGGAGCTGCCATTATCGCTCCTTGGGGCAAGAAGCTCGTGAGAGTCCTGCTCCAAGCGATGGAACCGTCGAGATCCATCGCGAATAGCTCACCGGACGCAGTCCCTCCGATAAGCAGACCATCTATGATGCTAATGCTCCAGGCTATGCCCCCGTGCACTTGCCCAAGCCAGACCTGATCTCCTGAAGTAGCATTGAATGCGTATATGGCACCGTAGGAGTCCCCCAGAAAGACGACCCCGCCTTTGAGAACCGGGGCCCCGCGAGTCCAACCTAGCATGGAATTCGTCCACAGGATAGCTGCGGTCCCTGCGTCCAACGCGCTAATCTGGCTCCTAGGTGAGTTCGCCTCGCAATAGGCAATGTACACGACCCCTTCGTTGTACGTTGGAGTGCTTATGGCCATATACTCACTCCCGAGCTTCAGAGCCCACTTTCCCTCACCGGTGAACGCGTCGACAGCCATCAGGTAGCCGCTAGACGAGGAGTAGAAGACTGTCCCGTTTGCAGCAATGGGGCTTGTGTAGAGGGAACCGAAACCCGTCCCGGGATAGGTCCATACCTTCCGGATTGGCAGAGCCACGGGGTCTGAAGCATTGCCAGACCGCCAGCTATCGTGCTGGAATGATGGCCATGCGGACGGAGGCGGAGCCAGAACCTCGATCCTCACGCACACTCTGTCAGACAGGTCCGTATCGAGCGATGAATTGGCGGCAATCATCACCCTATTCACGGCATCGAAAGCTGCCCCAGCGGCGACCTGTACCTTCAACAGGATGCTCGTCTTCCCGAGCCCCTGTACGATGTCAGTATCGATGCGCCCATCGCCGTCGTTGTCCTGAAGCGGAGTGGTCCCGCTCTCATCCAGCAATCCGAATGACCACCCCAGAGATGATGAGACATCCAGGTCGAAGACGTCCTCTGCTGAGCCAGAGTTCGTTATGTTGATGATAGCCGTCTCCTCGCGTCCTGAGGCGCTCGCGATGAAGCGGCTTCCCTCCACGATCACACCTGGCATGGGCAGCACGGTCCTGACCGTCGCCTTCCTCCAAATAGATGGGTCGCTGCTAGACTTGAAGTCCACGGAGCAGACCTCCTCGTCTCCCTGCAGCGAGGCAACCGGCACAGACACCCGGACGACGATACTCACGGAGGCGTTCGAGGAGATAGGACCGCTGTCCAAGAGACCGTCGACATCTGTATCGACCAGTGGGAGCATGCTGTCAGCATCGAGAAGCGTAATCGGCCATCCATGAGCTCCTGGGCTGATGACCACGTCAAATGTGTCAGTCGCGATGGAGCCCGTATTCCTGACTTCCACCAAGCAGTCAGATGTAGAGCCTGGCCGCGCGTTCACCGATTGGTGAGCTGGGGAAACCGTCAGGCCTGCAGGGACCTGAGCACGAAAACCTCGTAACCATCCATCGCCGTCCTCAACCCACACCCATCCGTCGGATGCCACAAGACTCACGGGGTAGCCAAACCCGAGCCGGAGTAATGGATCGACGTCGACAACAGCACCGTCTGCAGCTCGCAGGGTGTATAGATCGCTGGAAAAGGTTGCGCCATAGACGTACCCGTTTGAGTACGCGATGCTGGAGCAGATGTCGGTCGGACCAACTGGCGTGCGCCAGATGATGCTGCCATCAGATGCGTTCACCGCCCAGAAGTAGCCGAGCCCGTCCACGATGTCATAGGCTCCCCAATACAATGCTGAGCCATCGAATGCAGGTGATGTGCGGCCCCATCCAAAGGGAAGACCGCTGGTCTGCCAGAGGATGGTCCCGTCCGCTGCGTTCAGTGAGTAGATGGTGTCCCCGACCACCATGTACAACACCCCAGCGGAAGCGACGGGAACCAAGGAAGTATAGCCAATGTTTGGAATGGGAACAGACCAGAGAAGCGATCCCGTGAATTCATCAAGAACAACAAGATAATCTTCGACAATCGGCACGAACACGCGGCCTTCGCTGACTGCTGAGCCGGACCACGGGAGCAAGTCCGTCTGATAGGACCAGACGGTTGAGCCATCCGAAGCGTTCAGAGAATATACCTCACCGTTCCATGATGTGCCGAAGACAAGGCCGTCAGCATAGGCCATACCAATCCGAGCATTGAAGTCGAGTCCGGATTCCGGCCCAACGCACCACTTGGTTTGGCCAGTGAGGGCGTCGAGGGCATAGACCTTTCCTCCCGAGTACCCGTAGAATGTCGCATAGATGGTGCCATTGTTGTACGCGGGAGTGCCCGTGTAGAACAAGGGGTCTCCAAGAGTCCTCTTCCACAACACTGTCTGCGAGAAGGGATCTATGGCTACAATCGTATCTTCCAAGTCGATGATCGAAAAGAAAACGCCATCGGCGAATAATGGCTCGTCCGCGGACCCGACGGCATATGGCCCCATCACGATCTCCTGGGCCAGCGGCGGAGCCATTTTGCTCTTTATCTCCCCGGTTCTTGCGCTGTTGCTTCGCAGGGTGGACCAATCGCTGCCAACGGGAGGAGGAGGAGGTCTTCCAGGGGTTGAGAAGGTGTAGTAGGCGCCGCCATTGTCATCAGTTCTCACATTTCCCGCACCGTCCGCGGACCGGACCGAGAAGTAGTATGTCGTGTCCTCCTGCAAATCACTCAGAACGACCTCGTGCACGGACACTTCCGAACCACTCCCTGCAATCATGCTCAACGGAAGCGACGAATCGTAGAAGACAATGGAATCGGAAGGTTCATCGGTACTCCAAAGTACCGTCGCGCGGCTGAAGCGGATTTCTCCGGTTCTCGCGCCGGAGATGACAGGTGGGTCGTCATCCACCCGGGCCCAATCGAAGACGGATTGGCTCGCTCCGAAGCCGTCATCAGCATCAATATACTCGATTGTGAGGGCATCCCCGTTCTGAACCTGCAGGATGCCGTCGCCTGCCACGGGAACGGGACTGAGCACCAATTGAATCTGGCCAGCGAAAACGGCTGTGGCAGCACCTGTCTCCGTCAATGTCAGGACCTCAGGCACCGGCTCGGTCGTGCTGTTCACCGAGACAACTGCGCTCTCCACCGAATCGGAGTCAGTGTTCAGGCCAAGGTCGGAAAGAGTCAGGTTGACCAAGGCAGACGAACGATACCTCTCCCTGTCCATCGAGAATGACCCCTGCTCAGAGACGAACCCGCCCGTCATGGAAAGAGCGAATGGTTGCGGCCCCTCGGGGACGTTGCATCCTGCCACTTCCACAGTCCATATGCCGGTCTGGACCCCTGAGACAACGAGCACACTCTCGACATTGTTCATGTGATCCGCATTGGCGGCACCAGGCTCCGACTCGCCTGGATTGTATCCCGTGAAAGCGTTCCCACGGTAAGCAGTGCCGTCCGGTGCGGTGACGATCAGGTCGAGATCGTTCACCAGGATCGGGTCCGCCCATGCCTGAGCAGGGTAGTCCGTCCAGACGAGCGTGATCTCGAGGGGCATCGTGACGTCCGCGACCCTGAGATCATACCTCTTCATCTCGCCAGTCGACAACCCTGCCCTGTTGTCCTCGACAACGAGCCTTCGTCCGTCTCCTCTGAAGTAGAGAGCACCACCAGCGCCGCGGAGGGCGTGAAAACATGTGCAGGGGTTGGCACACCCGTGGGGTACCATCCTGACACGAAATACTCGCGCACAAGCGCTGCAGCGCCCGCGACCATAGGGGTCGCCATGCTCGTTCCAGACATCTGCCAATAGTCGTTTGTGGGCGGGAAAGGAGAGCTCCCTCGGACAGACCATATACTGACACCGGGGGCGATCACGTCGGGCTTCAGTCGCCCATCCAATGTGGGGCCACGGCTGCTGAACCACGCCAAGCTGTTCGAGTAGGGGCCATTGAGAGATGCACCCACTGAGATCACGTTCTTCGCAGCAGCGATGTTGTTCAGCCCACGGTCTTCTTTGCCGGAATTGCCCGCAGCAAACAGAACCACAAGATCCTGGTTATCCCAGAGGAATTCGTCAGTGAACATGGCATCGATGCCGTAGTCCGCTCCCCAAGCTCCCCAGCTGTTGGTATGTATCCACGACCCTCTCTCGAGCGCCTCCCAGTACAGCTCACCGATCCATGAGGGTGGGCCGAAATTGACGCCGTCAAAGATGTCCTGAACTTGAAGCGTTGCGCCGAACGCCTGGCCGTCATGAGGCCCAACGGTACCGCTCGAGCCAGTCGAGTCCCCATCGTATACGCACCAAGTGCGATCGTCACCAACGACGGTTCCCGAGACGTGCGTTCCGTGGCAGATGTCATTGTCCCAGGAATCACCCCAAGAGCCGTCCGGGACATAGTAGTCCGTGACCTTTCTGTGGCCAGAGCCAGGTAGTGGGTTCGCAGGATCTATGAATGCTGAATGGTTGTAGTCGATGCCGGTATCGCAGACAGTCACTGTCTGTCCCGTTCCGATGATGCCATGGTCATGTATCGGCGTCGCGAACGTCCCAGAATCCCCGCTCTGGATGACCCACCGCGCGACGTCGTTGAACGGATGCGTCTGCGCCCTCCTCTCTATCCACATGATCGAAGGTTCGAATGCGAGGAGCTCTAGAGCGTCCTTGCCGATCTCAGCCGTGATAATCCCACGGTTCGATTGCGGAACCGAGATGTTCGAACCGCCCAAGGAGGTGATCGCATCAAGGGCATCGTGAACCAATGAACTCTCGAACGTGAGGACGACGATTTCGAGACGGGAATCGGAAGCCTTCGGGAGCTGCGGGCCTTTTTGGAAGTCCAGCGCATCAGCGGCCATTGCCCAGCCATAATGTCCATCGTAGACGGCTGAGGGCGTGTTTGGCCACGTTGGTTCGGCGTTGCCAAGAGCACTCGAAGAACGCAAGTCCCAATCGCGAGCCTCCGAGCTCGCAAGAGCATTCGCGTACTCATCGGACAGGCGAGGGCTAAGCTTGTATGCGGGCTCGAACAGCCCCAACCAACGAACGCTCGGGATTCTCTGCAGTTGGTCGAGGGCCCATCTGTCTGCCCAGACAATATACGAATTGTGGCCAGTATAGTGCAGAACTCTTGCACCTGCGGCGCTAACATCTGCCTTCGTCTCAGGGCCGACAGGAGTGTCGAACTGAACAACGTAGTAGGTCGGCTGGCCGAAGCTGCCGGGCCCATATTTCAGAGACGGCGAGATTGGATGGGCGTCCTTTAGGGGATCAAACCGATATCCATTAATCACGATGTATCTTGTGGAATCCGGAGAGAGATCCCACGGTGTCAACAACTGATCGCTATGCTGTCTGCAGGCATCAATGACGCAAGCCGGGGCGAGCGTGAGTACGAGTAACACAGAGAGGAAGGCCACGGCGACCCTGCGGGTGAGTAGTGTCCTTGGATCTCGTCTGGCGGGCATGGTACCCCCAGAATAGGTAGCCAGTCACAGAGCATAAAGCTTCTCGCACCCTGGAGGTGGCAAATGGCGTCTTATGGGCCCTCATCCTGCTCTGGCTCCGTTCGGAACAGCCTTCTCAGGAACAGCAAACACAGGGGTCATCCGTCGGAGTATCCAATCTCGAACAGCATCTCCTGAGACACTTGTCCCATTCAAATCGCAGGAGGTCACCGGTTCGAATCCGGTTGGGCCCACTCCTTGTTCAGGCCAGAAAATCATCTCCAGGTTCCAGAGGCAGAGATTTCCAGGTTGATTGAATTCAGATCTCAATCCCCTGGCGTTGAACACGTTTGGGCCCCTTCGGACCCAAAATAGGAAAAAACCAGGCAACGAACCTCATTTTTCAATTCCCACATGGCTCGGTGCATAGGGATGACCTCCCCCGGTTCACCAAAAGACGAAACACCAGGATGGGCAAACGAGGCTTCGACTAAGGAAGAGTCTCTTGAGAGAAGCTATTTTGGCAACGGCTGAGTCCTTGCTATCCCCGGATCATAACTCAAACTGAGTCTTTCGAGCCATCCATCGATACGCTTTGCTAGTCTGTTACGAGACTTTCTTTCCATCTTCAATTTGCGCACTCCAGCGAGCGAGTCTAGAGTGAAGCGAAGGAAAGGAAATGACATTCGCGAAAATGGAACAATACTGTCATTGAACTTCGCAAGTAAGGCTGAAACAACGAGAGCGAAAAGAGCGCTTCCTTTAGTGAAGCGGAGTTTGAGCCACATAGACCTTTTATCCAAAGCAGCAAGCCAACGATCATAAAGTCCTGCTCTCTCGTCCAACCTCGCGATGATCTTTCCTTCAATTCTCCTTAGTTGATGTAGCTTCCTTGTCAAATCTCTTCGATCCAGCTTCATGTCCTCGGACACCTTGAGTGATAGATTGTTGATTTCATTAGAGATCACCTGTTCCAAGTCTAATAGCGGATTGAGCTCTTCCTCATTTCTAGTCAGATCTGCATGAATCCTTTTGATCTCACGGTCGACCTCAGTGCGAGGGCTCCCTAGATTTGCACTCTTTCCAATTCGAGTAAGTTCGTGCCGAATGCGCTTGTTGAGGCGCGCAATCTTCTGCGGCACTGCTATTACAGCAACAGGCCTGAGAAAGGTCTCTTCCCATAGGACAAAGGCAGCAAAGTAGTCTTGATACTTCCCTAGGTTTTTCACCGAGTCACCGTTTGTGTCAATGACTAGGAATCCACTGCAGTCGTGTGATACAATGTGCCTCCTACCCGCATATCTGATGGAGCGAAGAGCAATTTGCCAGAAGAAAATAGCAAAGACAATCCACTTAAACCACGAAGGCAAGTCCACAAGGAACTCTTCCACGATGATCAGACCGGCCCAGGCAGCGGCCGAACCTAGCAACAGAAGAGCCAATACAATCAATAATGCTACGTTTTGACTACTTGCTGGATACCAGACGACAAACTGTATCCATTTGTCTTCGAACTGGCATTTTCTTGTGACTAGGACACGCTCCCCAGGTCTATTCAATAGCTTCCAGACGCTCATTTTCTGCCGATCAAGCCCGCTCATCAATTGGCGTTTCCTCATTTCTGGAATCGTTCTTGGCTGACTGTAATGTCTTCCTTTGGTAGGCATCTGAGGTGCTTCTGATGGTGGCTCAAACAACATAATGTTTCCTGGCTCTTCTATCAATCCTAATCAAAAACGCCGGGTCCAACTGTTGACGCGAGAGTAGTGCTTGTTAGAAAAGATCATGTTCTCACTTGTTGTCGTGCCAATGATAGAGGGAAGATAGGGCAAGAACAAGGCCATGACGTACATGTTCACCAGCAGCTCCTCCCATCCACTTCTCAAAAGAATGCTCGAGGAGTGCCGCCTGCGATTCGGGATAGAGCCGGGCTAGTCACTCCTGTCCAACAGCAGGATACGGACCTCAACGAGCGACCCGAAGCTCAGGGCTATGTAAGTGGCCACAAGCCTCCTGCTCGTGGGCACATGGGTCGGGAAGGAGTGGGACCAGCTGTCAATCAAGAGGAGAGGACCCAGACGGCGTGGTGTCCACGAGGAGCTGCAGCCGTACAAGAGGCTCCTGGCCATGCTCCGGTATGTGCTCAAAAAAGAGTGCGGATTCAGACTGGCGATCGAGGTCCCGCGGAGAAGAGGACAACTAGCTCACAGAGGTGGTGATTTACGAACTACTGAATCTAGGCTTTGAGCAATAACTAGTGTCCTAGTTTTCTCCATATCTCTTTTTGAATCCACGAGCCCATTTGGGTGCAAAGCCATAGAACAACGATTGAGTATGGGTCATAAAGTTCATCTGGGGCCAATATGAATGTAACAAAGGACACGTGTCGGGATTTCCTTATCTATCCATTTACCTCAAACGAAGGCTTAGTGAAAGTAAGCATCGATTACTCTAGAATCTCTCATGAAGAGCTTGTTGAAAATCTGGAGAAGTACCTTAGATACCAGGTTCAAGTATTACCCGATACGGCTCAAGTAGGCATTACCCATGGTTCAAGTGAGCACGGCATCGATTTGCTTACAGATTTCCACAGTATCGGACTAAAAGTTGGTTGGCAGGTCAAGTCTTGGAATGACCTTGAGCAAAAGACCATCTTGGATAACGTACTCGCCCAGGTCCAAAAATCGAAGGTTCATCGTTTAGATTTGATTGTTTTCGTCTTGGCAGGCGATCCGAATAGACATTCAGGAAAAATATCGACAATAATCAGCAACTTAAGCATGACCGCAAATAGGACAGCATATGTAATCTCGCCATCTGAGTTCGCTGCCACTTTCGATGACCGGAATTTGAACTTGATGAGGGCAAAAGGGGTTTCAAGACTTCTACAGATGGCTCAGGTGATGGAACCCGACCAACCCTCGATGATACCAGATCCCGGCCCACTAAACGCCAAGATAAACAATGACCGGGCTGCGATTTTTGTTTTTAGTCAAGCGAAACAGTTCTATGATGACGGGTTGGATGCTGTTTCGAAGGGAGACCTGGCTCTTGCAGAAGAACTGTTCAGTAAGGCACATGAAATTGAACCATCTGCCGACACATTGAACGCACTTGGAAATATCCAGATGTTTAAAGGATGCTACCCCGTCGCCCTGAGTTATTATAGACAATCAAAGGAAATAGACCCGACCAAGGTGACTTCATCGATAAACATGGCAGTGGTCCTACTTCGCCTTGGTTTATACGAGGAGGCATTGACCACTCTTGAAGAATGGATTGGAGAAGATCAACCGAATGCCTCGGCAATCCTTCTCCATTCCAAGATACTGGCACGAGCGGGAAAGAAATCTGAAGCCTATCAGATATTGAAAGAAAAGGAACCGCTGATAAAACCAAGTGGTAACGACTTATTGGAGTTTGCAAGCCAAGCTTATGATCAAGGTGATTACAATGTCGCCCTCGGGTACTATTCGGCGTTTCGGGTGTCGAGTCCCAGAGATGTGAGGGGTCATTGGGGCGAGGCATTATGTTACTCAAAACTCGAGACCTTGGAGAAGGCTCACGATTGTATCCAAGTAGCTGTACGCATTTCTCCAAACAACCCTCAAGTCCGTAGCATCCTAGCGTGCTTCCTTAGAGATTTGGGCAGGAAAGACGAAGCCCTGATTGAGTTTGAAAAAGCACGTTCCCTAGCACCATCTTCTATCGAGATTGTTGGGAATCTGGCGAACCTGTTGAGAGATGTTGGCAGACCACTTGAAGCCCTAGAATACTATGAGCAGTTGCTGAATTACTATCCGTATGATCCCCTACTTTGGGAGAATCGCGGCAATGCGCTATCTATGCTTGGTCTTGACAGGGAAGCATTCATTTCAAAGATGGCCGCTGTAAGAATCTCAAAGGAGCCATCTGCTGAACTTATCAATGATGCTGGCCAAGCAGCAAGGAAGGCCGGTAGAACAGGAGATGCAGTCAGATTGTATAACATGTCGATTGAAAGGAACCCTGGCTTGTGGCATCCAAAATCAAACCTTGCTTCGATTATGCTCGAAAACGGCCTGTATGAAAGGACGAAGATACTTCTTCAAGAAGGCATAGCCGCTGGCGATGATTCAGCACGGGCGCATACGATGCTAGCATCGTGCTTAATCGAGTTAAGGCAATATGATGCTGCTAGGAAAGAGGCAAAAACAGCACTAGTACTAGAGCATGATTTTCCTCCCGCAATAGGGACCTTGGGACTGATTGAAGAAGAGACGGGCAATCTCAAGGAGGCCAGCGTGCTATACGAGAGGGCGATAGTCTTAGACAACACACTGGACTTTGTTCGGGCAGGTATGGCCAGATTAGGAGAGAAAGGGGCTGACCATTAACGCTGGTTTGTTGCGTTGAGACCCTTTGAGTTGCCTCTTCACCCACCTTTCATATTTCGCCAAGCCAGCATCCCGTCGATAGCTTCAAAACGTCGTGAATCGATGCCTTTCCGGGATGCACTGTGGGAACCTCTCCAGGCAGGAAGAACGGCGCTGACAGAGAGGGGGGAGTATCGGTCGAGTACGGCACTGTTAATGAAGCGCCTTGCGCGAATTGAGATAGTTGAGCCTAAAGAACGCAATTGGCACATAGCGTATCCCGATGGTAATCACCCGGCAGGCACGTGGAAGAGGGTGTGGAGAATCATCTCGTCAGAACTGTTCATACCGCGTTTTCTGTCGGTAAGAAATCCTCCGTTGAGCGCTTCGCTTTCGGATTTGAAGATCACAGCTCCCGCCCTTAATCGCCGGCAGATCCCGGGCCAGACAATCCAGAAGTCTGCAGTGGTTCATCCTCTTGACTAAGACCTGGAGAGTCTCTCCATGATTTCCAGGTTGATGGGATGATAACCCCCACTCCTCTTTTCCAACGGAACTTTCTCCGAAACGATCTCCAAGAAGAAACCGATTCCTTGCAGGACTGCCCTTACCCTGATAGTCCCCTTGCTCGTCTTGACCATGTACGACTTGAGACGAGGATCATAAGAGACTGATTGAACCTCGCTCCATCTCGCGCAGATCTTCCTAGACCAGGGTGACAGCTTCCTGATTTCGGATACAGAAACCATACAGTCCGACCCGAATGCTTCAATGAAAAACATCGAGGGCACAACCCCGAGGAGAAGAAAGAAGATGACAAGGACAGTGACATCACTTGCGTATGACTCGCCCAGAGGTCGGGGGCTCTGCAGGTCGGCCATCAATAATACTACAAACAAGGATACGATGAGACCAAACATGAAGAAGGGAAGCCTCTTCCACATTCTAGGATACGCCATAACCAATCCTTCGGTGCGGAACCTATCCCAGGATTCTCTAAGTTTGGACTCTCGAAGTTTGAACTCCTTCCAGTACCTCGGCTGCCACTTAGCTGCAAGAATCAAACCGAGCACATTCCCTAGGAAAGCCACAATCGCTGCGACAGCAATCCCATAAGTCAAGGCAGACACGGTGTTCTCCTCTCTGATCTAGGACGCTTCTGTCAGACTTCGTTGAGTTCTGACCACGGATTTAAAGTCTTGCACCATCAGTGTTACTGGTCACCAACTCGCATCCCTCTTGAGAATCGATGACCCGTACTACGGCATCCCGTTGATAGCAATCATCATCGCGGTCATACTCGTCGCTGTGTTCGTCGTTCTGAAGTTCGTTAGGAAGCCAAAATTAGCTCCGCCGGCACTTCCAGCTGAACCCCCGCTTGAGAATCCTTGGCCTCAGAAAAGACCATAGGGGAGGAAAGGGAAAGGGGTTTGGCCTTCCTAACAAAAGACCATAGGGGAGGAGTGACGATACGAAGATCGCGAACATGAAGTACATAGAGAAGCCCCTTGAGGGGAAGCTCAAGTGGACGCAACCCCACGCCCTAATACGATATCACGAGCTCAGATTGGATGGGGCTCTTTATGCCACCTTGAGATGGAAGAAGATGCTCGGGTCACTGGCCGTCGCAGAATTCTACAAAGGCAGATACACTTTCAAGCGGGCCGGCTTTCTGCGCCCTTACATTACTGTTCGAAGCGAGAATGCCAAGCTCAATCTGGCCATCATGAGATTCATTAGCGGTTCGATCATCAGGAATGCCGTGCTTGGTCTTAGCGGGACACTGGAATTCGAGACCGGAGAGAGATTTGCGTTCAACAGGCTCAGCTTCTGGAAGTCAAGATGGGCTTTTTCTGATGAGAACGGAAACCTATTGGCGACTTTCGATAGGAAGATAAAGGGAAAACCAACTGGGATTGTCACAGTCAACCGTGATTTCATACACATGCCATACCTGCACATTCTTGTCGTCGCGGGCTGGTACGCAATCATACTGGACTACGAGGAGCAAGAAGGCGCCGTTGGAACTGGGATTACGGCAGATAGTGGCCCTGGTCCCGTGTGACAGCTAGGCACAGAAGGCAACGCTATCAGAGTCGAGTCCTAGGCCTCGGAAAAGACCATAGGTGAGGAAGGGCGATGCACAAACAAGAAAGGGAATAGGAGATGGACGAACACCAAGCGAAAATCTGGCTCAAGATATCACTCTTCTCTGTTTTCATTGTCGCAGGAGTGATTCTCCTCGTGTACGCTTCATTCTCGCTTATCGTCTTTGACGGAGGTGGTAGTCATCGGGTTTTCGTCAACGAGTTCGGCGCTCCAGGCATCCTTGCAATTGTCGTTGGGGTGGTAGGATTTTTCTGGCTGTTTATTACGAAATGGTCGCGCTAGTCGGAAAAACCCCTAGGGGAGGAAAAACAAATCCGGGACACTAAAGTCGCCCAAGGCGCTCGTAGTCATCTGGGTCAAGAGATTCTCCTTCTTTTTGATCCTTGCTCACGAAGTATAGAATAAGAGTCAAGAATGGTGAAAACATCGCTGCTACTATCCACTCCAGCGTGGAACCCTCTATTGTCCATCCACTCTCAGAGTATTCGACCGCAGCAATCAAGCTGCCAGCCCAAACGATAACCAGGATTATGAACGCTGTGGAGACAACCGCTCCGAAGCCAATTCCCGTCCCGAAGAGTATGACAGGTAAGGCAACGAGCAGAATGAATGAGACTGCGGCGACTGCCAAAGCAATCATTTCCTTCTGCTTCTGCTCCATAGAACCGACCCTTGTTGCTATCAATCCCGTCGTATTTAGACGTTCGGAGGGAGTCCCTCAAGCAGTTCGATAGTGACTGAGCGTCGGAAAAGCCGATAGGGAGGAAAGGCTTTCCAATCGAAGCAATTGGCCAACTGATATCTACAGCACCGGCGGCCACGCGCGAATCAAATGGCAGAGTGCTCCGCGAGACAACCTTAAGATTCGGGACTGCCATCTCTGCTCGATGGACAGTGCGTCGGAGATACAATCATCGAAGATGTTGTTTCGATACGTTGCATTTACCGCGATTCTTGCTGCCTTTGGCGGGGCTCTTGTCTACACATTGACCGGGAATCTCGAGAACGGTGAGTATCTCGTCATTAGTCTGGGAGTGATGTTGGTCTTGCTTACGGTCATATTCTCCGTTCCGAACTCCCTCCTTAAGATCCGTATGCCTGGATTCGAAGCGGTGTTTGATGCAATTGTCAAAGAGGCGAAGGAAGTCAGAACTAGTGAGCCGCCTGAGGCGGTAAGACGCAGACTGGCTGACATAGAACAGGTAAATGATGAACTCGCAGGCACTTTTCTAAGACTCGCGCTCGAGATCGAGACCAAGCTGAGAAGCGTTGGGGAGGAGCATGGGATACCAAAATCCCGGATGATTCCTTTGGGGGCCCTAGTGCATGGGCTGGTTCGGAAAGAGGTTATCTCAGACCAATTGGCTGCAATCGTCGAGGATTTCAGGATGATTAGGAATAGGGTTATGCATGAGAAGATCGCCCTCAATGAGAAAAACCTCGAAGATGCAATATCCGTCGCGGGAATTGTACTGACCGAGCTCGAGAAGGGGCAATAGGGCAGTGTTGAAGAACGATATTGAAGGAGGGGTGGCTCTGGTCAATCCCCTCCTGATTGACGATTTCTCTTAACTAACTGGCTCGACTTCCGAATGAACCCCACAGGATTTGTCATTGCCCTGAGAAAAGGTCTTAGAAGAGAACAACGATATGACCGCAAGGAAAGGGCCTGAGAACCCTATGGAACTTGCTGGAGGGGCTGATATTGGCGAAGGAGACTGATTGGGGGGCGTTTCTTCTGGGTTTGGCGGCAGGCGTTGGTGCCTCCATTCTCATCTCCAATTGGCTAGCTCCGAAATGTCCGAACTGCCACGTGAGGCTGGAATCCAAGGCCTCAAGATGTCCGAGTTGTGGAGTGGAGCTAGAGTGGTCGAGATAGAAACTAGAATTCTTGCGTGGATTTCGCGAGGGTCAAAACCTCTTGCAGCGGGAGGTTTCATCTCATATCTCTTGCTCTCGGCGCTAGCTCTTCCTTTAGTCTTTGACTGGCATTCATGGTTTACTGAAACGCCAATTCCCGAGATCGCTCTGACCGTCCTTCTTGTCAAGGTTCTCTTAGATTCAGGATTCATCTGGATTTCGATGACTCGAACTCTGAATCCGAAAGTGAGACAAAGCATCTGTCCTAAATGCAATGTGTCTATGACTCCAAATGGATTCTCGTGCCCCACTTGTGGTGGAACGTTCTCGGAAAAGAAATGAAAGGGGTTTGAGGTCGAGCGCATTTTCCCTCTGATTGAACCTTTCTTTTGTTCTGCTGGCTGGCTGATGGTACGATTCCCACCGGGCCCGCAAAGCTCTTCCCGCTCAGACCGTTGAGAAAAGACCTTAGGGAAGTGAATGCGATTCGCCCTCAAGTCTGGGGATATGGTGAAAGAGGGAAACGAGCTGGATTCAC
>Ga0315291_10001567_pt1 | contig 30498 bp, 34 predicted proteins | sample YL17G12_20_MG_FD_203070 | JGI IMG/M metagenome (GOLD analysis project Ga0315291, IMG submission 203070) | Sediment microbial communities from Yellowstone Lake, YNP, Wyoming, USA - YL17G12_20 | ecosystem: Environmental > Aquatic > Freshwater > Lake > Sediment | place: USA: Wyoming | collected...
ACTTATTTGAAAATCTTTGGACCTAGGCAGAATCGTCATGCCTTCGGCAGATCACCCGAAGGGTGAAACTGCCCTCACCAATGCCCCGGCAGAAATCTTTGGACCATGGGAGAGTCGAACTCCCGACATCATCAATGCGAATGATGCGCTCTACCAACTGAGCTAATGGCCCAAAGATTTCTGCCGCCGATCCCGATTCCGCCTAAGGCGGACATCGGGACGAATGATGCGCCCCGATCCTCGGCGAAGCCGGGATCGAGGGTCCTCGATCCGAATGGATCGGGATAATACCACTTTACTATAGGCCCACGTAAAACAAATTTGACTAATTGGACAAATTGGACTCATTAGTCTAATTTGGTTGATTCCTAAGAAATTCGCGACGTTTTTTAAACAAGTTTTCTCTAAAACCGCCTTCTTTGACAAATTTTTCCTGTTGGGCTGCCAAAAGCCTGTCTAAAAGATAACATTCTTTGTAGATTAAGCACAACATCAAATTGGCAAAGTTCTCGGGATTATTAAAATCCAAATTGGTCCAATTGGACAAATTTGACAAATTGGTCAAATTGGAAACTGACTCTCGAAATTCGCGGATGCGCAAAACACGAGAATCGTCTTTGCCCCAAATTGGAAGATTTCTTTGCCTTAAAAAATCCCCAAAATCTTCTAAAAGTTCGCTGAAACTTGCTCGAGCCACTCCTGTCAGTTTGATGTTGCTCTCAAAACTTTGTCCTGAAGACCCTTCGACAATATTTTGCTTCCCAGACCGCGCAGCTTGTGTCATTTGGTCAACAGTCCTGCTATACTTTGGCTCGTTCAAAAATTGACGGGAAAAAATAAGCGTTAAATCAAAAATTGTAACGGCTGATCTGTAAACTAAAAGACTTTGATACCCTCCAGGCATATTCCCTCCAATTAGACTAATTGGTCAAATTAGACTAATTAGACTAATTAGATAAATTTGACAAATTTGATCCTTAAGATTTGACCAATTATATTTTACCAAGATTTGGTAAATTATGCCATAATATAATTGAGGTGAAAATGGATATGAAAGAATATATTTTAGATTTGCCTAATCAGTTGAAGGCTGCTGTTAAATTGGCAAGTGAGTTTTTTTTGCCCGAAGATTATCGAGATGTGAAAAATGTTGTCTTTTTGGGAATGGGCGGATCGGCCATTGGCGGCGATTTAACTCGAGCTTATCTGGCAGAATACGCAAAAGTGCCTATTGAAGTTGCACGAGATTTTAATTTACCAGCCTGCGTTGATTCGAGTACGCTCGTTATCGCCGTTTCGTATTCCGGCAACACCGAAGAGGTGTTGGCTGCGTACTCAACAGCAAAAGAAAAAGGCGCCAAACTAATCGCCCTCACCAAAGGCGGAAAATTGGCTGAAATGGCCAAAGCAGACGGCATTCCCCTGTTCCAATTTGAATACGATTCACAGCCGCGCGCCGCGCTCGGTTATCTTTTCGCGCCGCTTGTGGTTATTTTGGAAAAGCTGGGGCTGGCTGTATCGATATCCGGTATCGATACAATTGAAATTAAATTTGATGAAAAGCAGGCGCAAGATTTGGCAAAAAAACTGCAAGGCAAAATTCCCTTTATTTGCGCGTCTAACTTTTTGATTCCAGTCGCGAGAAGATTTAAAAATCAACTCAATGAAAACTCTAAACAAATGGCGGTTGTTGAAGAGATTCCAGAGATGTTCCACAATGTGGTACAAGGTCTGGATTTTCCAAAGATGGATTCCCGCCTTCGCGGGAATGACAACCCTCTAACTTTTGTCCTATTTGAATCAAATTTTTATCACGAAAGAAATTCGCTCCGAATTAACATTCTAAAAGATATTTTCAAAGACAAAAAAATATCTTTTGAAAATATTGTTATCGAGGGCGAATCTAAACTTCAACAATTGCTCAATGCGATTATGCTGGCAGATTTAACTTCGTATTTCCTCGCGGAATTAAATGAAGTTGACCCCACCCCCGTGCCTACAATTGATTTTATGAAAAAACAATTAATGTGACAGATGTACGAAATGGTCACGCTAAGCGTGACCAAGTTTAACCATAATGTATTAAGAGTAGTCACGCTGAGCGTGACTTATAGGACGCTAAGCGTCCAGGAGGTTTTATGGCAATAATAAAAGATATCCATGCAAGGCAGATACTTGATAGCCGGGGCAACCCAACTGTCGAAGCTGATGTAATTTTGGAAGATGGAAGCATAGGGCGCGCCGGCGTACCTTCGGGCGCTTCCACGGGAAAATTTGAGGCGCTGGAATTGCGTGACGAAGACCCGAAAAAATTTGGCGGCAAAGGCGTACTAAAAGCTGTTGCAAATGTTGAAGAAAAAATTAAGCCTGCGCTTTTGGGCATGGATGCAGAAGACCAAAAAGCTATTGATGAGAAAATGATTGCGCTCGATGGCACAGAAAACAAAGCAAATCTGGGCGCTAATGCGATTTTGGCAGTTTCAATGGCTTGCGCGGTCGCTTCCGCAAAGGCTAAAAAGGTTTCGCTTTGGAAATATTTGGCGACAAAAGATGACCTGCCCGGCCCTTTATTTACTGAAGAAAGGTTTGTTTTACCCGTGCCAATGTTTAATGTTTTAAACGGCGGCAAACATGTTGAAGGCGGGGTGGATTTCCAAGAATTCATTGTGATGCCCGTAGGAGCGCCAACTTTTGCAGAAGCTTTGAGAATGGGCGCGGAAATTTTCCACAGCCTCAAAAAACTTCTCAAAGATATGGGGCAAACAACAGCTGTAGGCGACGAGGGTGGATTCGCGCCGCGGCTTGAAACGAATGAAAAGGCATTTGAAATCATCGTCAAGGCTGGCGAAAACGCGGGATATAAACCGCATGAAGATTTTGAAATTGCTGCCGATATTGCTTCTTCGAGCTTTTACGAAGATGGGGTGTATAATCTGGCGTTGGAAAATAGAAAATTAACCTCAGTTGAGATGATTGATTACATCAAAATGTTAGTCGAAAAATATCCCATTATTTCCATCGAAGATGGGCTCGCGGAGGAAGATTGGGACAACTGGGTTACTTTGACAAAAGAACTTGGCAAAAAAGTTCAGCTCGTGGGAGACGATTTATTTGTCACCAATACTAAAAGATTACAAAAAGGCATCGAAATGGGTGTTGCCAATTCAATTCTAATCAAAGTCAATCAAATTGGCTCGCTTTCAGAAACAATTGCCGCCATTAATATGGCAAAGCTCAACAAAATGACCGCCGTTGTTTCGCATCGCTCGGGCGAAACCGAGGACACATTTATCGCCGACTTGGTAGTGGGGCTTTCGACCGGGCAAATCAAATCAGGTTCGCTTTCCAGATCAGAAAGATTGTGCAAATATAATCAGCTGTTGAGGATTGAAGAAGAGCTGGGAGAAAAAGCAAAGTACGCGGGAAAAGATGCTTTTTATAATCTGAAATAAATTAAATTGGACCAATTAGACTAATTTGACAAATTAGACAAATTTGATGGCAAAACGACCATTTATTTTATGTATCCTTGATGGTTGGGGGATGTCCACTGAATGGGGCGGCAATGTTTTGGCTGTAACCAAAACCCCCCATTTGGACGCGCTTTGGCGCAATTTTCCCCACACCAAACTTTTGGCCGCTGGCCCCGCGGTCGGTCTTTTAGTTGGCGAGTCAATCGGTTCAAGCGAGGTTGGCCATTTGACCATCGGCGCGGGCAGAATAATTTTACAGTCGCTTTCGCAAATTCATCGCGCCATTGCCGATGAAACTTTTTTTGAAAATCCCGCCTTTATCGCAGTTATCGAGAATTGCAAAAAAAATAACAGCAAATTACACCTTTTGGGGTTGCTTTCAGATGGCGGCATTCACGCCCACATTGACCATCTTTTCGCGCTTTTGGAACTGTGCAAGCGGCAAAATTTCAAAAATGTTTATGTGCATATTATTACAGACGGCCGCGATTCTGGCCCATTTCAAGCTTTAAGCTTTGTCGAAAAGCTCGCTGACAAAATGAAAATTTTGAAAGTCGGAACAATTGCCAGCGTTTCGGGTCGATTTTTCGCCTTGGACAGGGATGAGCAATGGGAGCGAATCGAAAAAGCTTTCAATGTGATCGTTTTGGGCGAGGGGCAAACCGCGACATCTGCCCAGCAAGTTGTTGCTGAAGCGCACGCGCAAGGCAAAACGGATGAGTTTGTCGAACCGACGGTAATTTTGGAAAAAACCGGCGAGCCGGTGGCGCGCGTCGAAGAAAATGATTCGCTTATTTTTTGGAATTTCCGCCCGGATCGCACCCGCGAACTTACTCAAATGATTTTGGAAAAAGCGCCAAAAATCACTTTGGTCACAATGACAGAATACAAAAAGGAATTCCCGGTTTTGGTCGCTTTTCATTCAGACGAAATCAAAGAGCCGCTCGCCAAGGTTTTGTCAGAAAATAAATTAACCCAGCTTCACATTGCCGAAACCACCAAATTTGCCCACATCACCTACTTTTTAAATGGAATGATTGAAAAACCGTTTGCTGGCGAGGAAAGAATTTTGGTTGAGTCACCGCGCGTGGCCACTTTTGACCAAGCGCCAGAAATGAGCGCCTATAAAATTTTGGATCAGCTGCTTTTGGATTTGGAAAAATACGATTTTATCGTGGTGAATTTTGCTAATTTGGATATGGTTGGGCACACGGGAAATTATGAAGCGACCAAAGTCGCGACAGAAGTTATTGACGAAGTTGTCGGCGAACTTGCCGCCGCAGTTTTAGAGAAAAATGGCACGATGGCAATGGTCGGCGACCACGGCAACGCGGAGTTGAAGATTGATCCGAAATCAGGCGAAATTTCTACCAAACACACCGATAACCCCGTGCCGTTTATTGTGGTTTCAAAAAACGAAAAGATAAAATTGGTTGAAGCTGCTCCGGAAGAAATTCAAGGCATAAAATTGCCCGGCCCAGGCCTCGCAGATGTTGCACCGACAATCCTCGACCTTTTGGGCATAAAAAAACCACAGTCAATCACAGGCATCTCGCTCATTGCACATTAAATTATTTTTCCACTTTGATTTGACGACCGTCAAACAAGAGTGGAAAAATCCTGAGTTCTATGGTACAATTAAACGGAAAATTAATCACTGCGGGGATATAGCTCAATTGGTAGAGCAGTCCGATGGACTTCGGACAGGTGAGGAATGATAAAAAATTGTGTTTACATTCTACTTTGCGCCAATAATCGTTATTACACTGGCAGTACAGAAGATCTCTCGAATAGATTGAAAGAACATACGAAAGGAAAAGTTGATGCTACAAAAAATCTTTTGCCTGTACATTTAAAATTTTACCAAGTTTTCAAAGATATTAAGACAGCAAGAAGTGTTGAATATCAAATAAAGAAGAAAAAAAGTAGAAAAATAATTGAACAAATAATTAAGGACAAGTATATAAAATTTGTGGGCCGTTAGCGCAGTTGGTAGCGCGCGACAATGGCATTGTCGAGGTCACCGGTTCGATCCCGGTACGGTCCATTTTTAGATTAATGAGCGGTCCGATGGACTTCGGACAGGTCGGGGGTTCGAGCCCCCCTATCTCCACCACGCTAAGCGTGGTAATTGAAACGCTCAGCGTTCCACCAAAAATCCGCTTCGGGGCGGATTTTTGATTTTCCCCTTGACGAGGAGGGAAAAATAGTGTAAAATAGCTACATGAACTTTTAAATCAGAGATTTCAAAAATTCAAAAAATTTTCAAAAGGGAGGTGAGCGGGATGGCAAAAGATGATAATTCAGATTGCATTGCCACTATCGTCGAAATAATTATTGTTGTCATCATACTGGTCTTCGGGATTTGCATGAATCAGCATGAACAAAAGAAAATGGACCGTGAGAGTGCAAAGATTTACGAGTTGTTTAGATAAAAATAAAAAATAAAAGGAGGGGGCTCAAGATGAGTCAAGATTATACTGTTAAAGTTCGCGTAAACGGAAATGAAGTCGTGATAGGAGAAAATGGCTGGCTTAAAAAAATTTCTGCGTCGGATTTAGGAGGGATGCGCAAAAACATCTGTTTCGTTGACTTGATAGTATCCTCAACAAGCCAAGATGTTATCGGAACAGTTGTAGATGGCAATAAACAAATATTCCTGAAAAAGAATGCCACACGTAACCCAGATTCAAAATACTGGAAATTGAGGGTCCCAGTTGAAAAAAACGAGCCTGGTTCCCTTATACCCTATGCCACTAAATATACCTCCAACAATCTACGCTTAATACAGTTGGGAGCGAAAGGAAAAACATCTATCACCGAAGTTGCTGCGATAGCACAAAACAACCAAATATATCTGACAGAACAGATTGTTTATGATTTTACCTGCTATCAGCAAAAAGATAAGGTCAGATGCCCTGAGTTTGAAAAGAAATGGCCAGAGTTAGCGACGCTTCTCGGAAATCTTTGGCAGACGCGCATTGCTGAGCTTCCTGGCATTGAAGATTACAAGCCGAGCAATAAGCCGACAATACCTGAACTTAAACAAAATGAGGGGTATGTAATATATTATAATGAGGCCTCGCAACATGGTGAGTTAAGAATTCAGGGGATGCGTGTGCTGGTCAGACCGCATGGTATTGTCCCAAACGGCAGAAGCCCTATTGCACTCTGTCAAGGCGAAATAGTTAAATACAGGAAACTCGCGCCCTTAACAAATAGTGTAAATTTCCATTTTGAGGCAGATTACGTAGAAGTAAAAAAAGAAAAATAGCGAATAAGTTAATCAAAGGCATTTTGATCTAAAAAATCAAAATGCCTTTTTCAATTCTCAAAAATTCCAAAATATTAAATCTCCTGCTATAATAAACCTGTAGCATAATAACCCCTCACCTTAATCCTCTCCCACAAGGGGAGAGGAGAGATAAGGAATCAATATATGTTTGACCACAAAGAAATTGAGAAAAAGTGGCAGAAGATTTGGGAAAAAACCGGCGCGCATAAGGCGGTGGATTTTTCTGATAAGCCCAAATATTATTGCTTGGATATGTTCCCCTACCCCTCTGGCGACGGTTTGCATGTCGGGCATTGGCGCGGTTATGTTTTGTCTGATGTTTGGGCTCGCTACAAAAAAATGCAGGGCTGCAACATTTTGCATCCGATGGGTTTTGACGCCTTTGGCTTGCCCGCAGAAAATTACGCCATCCAAAAAAAATCCCATCCGGCAACTTTTACTTATGAAAACATCAAAAAATTTGAAGTCCAGCTTAAGCAGATCGGCGCGATGTATGATTGGGACCGCGAAATCATTACCTCTGATCCCGAGTATTACAAATGGACGCAATGGATCTTTTTAAAACTTTACAAAGCTGGGCTGGCTTATCGAAAAAAATCGCTGGTTAATTTTTGCCCGGCCTGCGAAACCGTGCTTGCCAATGAACAAGTTGTTGGCGGCGTTTCCTGCGAAAGATGCTCAACCGAAGTGGAAAAGAAAGAGTTGGAACAATGGTTTTTCAAAATCACGGAATACGCCGACCGGCTGCTTTTAGATCTTGAGAAACTGCCGCATTGGCCGGAACGAGTAAAAATAATGCAGGAAAATTGGATCGGCAAATCGCATGGGGTGGAGATTGAATTCGGCCTGGAAAAAAAGATTAAAGGTTCAGCCGGCGATATTTTTCCCAAACCTCATCCTTCCAATTTAATCGTTTACACCACTCGGCCGGACACGCTTTTTGGCGTAACTTATATTGTCATCGCGCCAGAGCATCCTTTTGTTTCCACTTTGACAAAACCTAAATATAAAAAAGCGGTTGAAAAATATATTAAAAATGCCAGAAAAAAAACTGAAATGGAACGCGTCGCGGAAAAGAAAGAAAAAATCGGCGTTTTTACGGGATCTTACGCCACCCACCCTTTGACGGGAATCAAAGTCCCGATTTGGATTGCGGATTATGTTTTGACAAGTTACGGCACAGGCGCGGTAATGGCAGTGCCCGCGCACGACCAGCGCGATTTAGACTTTGCCAAAAGATATAATCTGCCAATTGAAGTGGTGATCATTCCTGCCCAAGCCAAACGCGATCCGCAAACTTTGAAAGATATTGACGATGAAGCGATTAAAATTCCCGAAGACCAAGCTTACGAAGACGAAGGAATTTTAGCTAATTCTGAACAATTCAACGGCTTAACTACTCGCGAAGCAATCGAGGCGATCGCCGATGAACTTGAAAAACATGAAGCCGGCCGCCGCGCCATCAAATATCGCCTGCGCGATTGGCTGATTTCGCGCCAACGCTATTGGGGCGCGCCTATTCCCATTATTAACTGCCCCAAATGCGGCGAAGTGCCTGTGCCCGAAGAAGATTTGCCCGTGCTTTTGCCAGATGTCAAAGAATTTTTGCCCACCGGCGAATCCCCTCTCGCTCGCGCCACAAATTTCGTCAATACTATCTGCCCAATTTGCCAATCAAAAGCCAAACGCGAAACTGACACAATGGACACTTTTGTTGACTCGAGCTGGTACTTTTTGCGTTACGCTTCCCCGCATGAAAAGCTCGAATTTGCCAACCGCAAAGCTTTGGATTATTGGCTGCCCGTTGACCAATATGTGGGCGGAATCGAGCACGCCATTTTGCACCTGCTTTATTCCCGCTTTATCACCAAAGCGCTTTATGACCAAAAATTGATTTCTTTTGAAGAGCCGTTTGCCCGACTTTTTACGCAAGGGATGATTTATTACAAAGGCGCCAAGATGAGCAAGAGCAAAGGCAATGTTGTTTCGCCAGATGAAATGATTGAAAAATTTGGCACGGATTCTGTGCGCGCCTACCAAATATTTTTGGGCCCGCCCGAACTTGACGCCGAATGGAACGACGCGGGCATCGCCGGCGTTTACAGATTTTTAAACCGCGTTTCAACATTGGTTGAAAATGTGAAGTTTGATAAATTGCCGAGCAATCCCGGTGATCCATTGGCCCATAAAACTATCAAAAAAATTACCGAGGATTTGGAGCGCTTCCACTTTAACACCACCGTTTCGACTTTGATGGAATATTTAAATGAACTGACGGGAAAAACGGAGGTTCAACCTCGGCAATCCGGAGGTTCAACCTCAAAAGGCCCCTTGAGCAAGGAAGCGATTGAAATTTTGCTCCTGCTACTTGCCCCGCTTTGCCCGCATTTGGCGGAAGAATTGTGGGAAAAAACCGGCCACAAAAATTCAATTTTTCTTTCAACCTGGCCCAAGTTTGACGCGAAATATTTAGTGGCCGAAAAGGTTAAAATGATCATTCAAGTTGACGGAAAAACTCGAGGCACGATTGAAATTTCCACCGATGCTAAAAAAGAAGAAATTGAAAAAATGGCGCAAGCAGAACCCAACACAAAACGCCATCTCGAAAACAAGGTAATTGATAAAATTATCATCGTCCCCAATCGTTTAGTGAACATTGTAACCATCAAATAAAATCCGAAATACGAAATCCTAAATCCGAAACAAATCCGAAATTCTAAGCACGAAATGAGAGAGATATTTTTTCGATATTCGATATTCAATATTGTTTCGTATTTCGATATTCGAATTTAGATATTTATGCCAAACTTTTCATTTAATATTTCCGAGCTTTTAAAAAAGCCTGAAGGTGAGAGTTTTGAGGTTGGCTTAAACCAAAAGATTGATCTTGAGAGCGAAGTCAAAGCCAAAACTCCCTTTGCCGGTTCCGCAACTTTTATCAGGATTGATGAAGGCATCGAAGTTCAAGTTTCGGGCAAAATCACGCTCATTGTCCCCTGCGGACGCTGCGGAAAAGACTTTGAAACCGCAATGAAAATTTCTTTTTCGAAAACTTTTTGGGAAAATCCTAAACTCGCGGCAGAGCCGACTGAAATAATTTCACCAAAAGGAGAAATTGAACTTTTCCCTTACATCAGGGCGGAAATTTTAGTGCAAATTCCCATCAAACCTCTGTGTAGCAAACTTTGCCAAAGCATCCAGCCAAAAATTGAGTCCCCCTTGAAAAAACCTTCCCCTTTTGATATACTTAAGGGGAGAATTAAATAAGTGTGACTGATTACTGATATCTACTGATGATTACCGATATTTTACATTAATGTAATTTTCTTATCAGTACTTATCGGCCTGCCCGCCGAAGCGATATCTATTTGCAAAGATCTTAAATTAAGACTATTGCAAGAGATTGAGCGCAGGCTGGGTAGAAATCTGCAATCGGTCACAAAAGGAATTCTATGTCTAATCCAAAAAAACGCACATCTCATTCTCGGCAAGGGTCGCGAAGGTCGCATCATCACCTTCAACCCCTGTCTCTTTCGGCTTGCGCAAAATGCAAATCAGCCAAAATGCCCCATACGGTTTGCAAAATCTGCGGAACATACAAAGGCAGACAGGTTATTGAGTTTAAAAAGCCCGAAGCGAAGAAAGAAGAAACCAAATAAATCCGAAATACGAAATCCTAAATTCGAAACAAATCCGAAATTCTAAGCACGAACTGAGAGAGAGAGATCTTTTCGATATTCGTTTTTCGATATTGTTTAGTATTTCGATGTTCGATATTCGAATTTGATCAAAGATGGGTGTTAATCGTCATTTAATTCGCACTGTTGTCCTGCAAACCCTCTATGAGTGGGATTTTCGGGGTGAAAAAGAAATAACGCCTTTAGTTGAAAAAAATGTTGAAGAACTAATCGGCGACAAGAAAAAAGAAGAAGATTTAACTTATCTTTACACTTTGATCAAGGGTGTACAAGATAATTTGGGGCAGATTGACGAACTGATCCACCGCGCCGCGCCTGAATGGCCGCTTGAACAAATCGCCTATGTTGACCGCAACATTTTGCGCATTTCGATTTTTGAAATTATTTTTTCTGATGAAGTGCCTCCTAAAGTCGCTATTAACGAAGCGGTTGAGTTAGCCAAAGCTTTTGGCGGTGAAAATTCATCCAAATTTGTCAACGGCGTGTTGGGGACAATTTACCGCTCCTCTGAAAAATATGATCCAGAAGAAGAAAAAAGGGATCGTGAGCTTAAAGAAATCGCTCAAGCAGAAGTGGAAAAGCAGGAGGAAAAAGAGCATGAATTGCCCGAGAAACTTGTAAAACCCAAGAGTCTAAATGGAAAAGCAAAAGCCAAAAAGAAGGCTTAAACCGGAAATTTCGACTGGAGGGCTAGTTTATAAACAAACTCCGGAGGGATTTTATTTTTTGCTCATCAAAGATTCTTACGGAAAATGGTCTATGCCCAAAGGGCATGTTGAGCCGGGCGAAACGATGGAACAGGCCGCTATTCGCGAGACAACGGAAGAAACTGGCCTGACCAAACTCAAAATTATCGCCAAATTGGGCAAGCCCATCAAGGTTTTTTTTACTCATCCCAGAACTAAAAAATTCACCTTCAAGATTATGACTTTTTATCTTATGGAGCATACCGACCATGAAGAAATTGTGCTCGGCAAAACTCCTGAAGGCAGGCTGGAAATTGAGGACGCGAAGTGGTTTACGTATAAAGAAGCTCAAAAAGCCGCGGATTACAAAAACGTCAAAGATAATTTAAAATCAGCCAAAGAGATACTGAATATCAAATGACAAATTTCCCTCCGGGCCAGAGGCCCTCTGGGCCGGCGGCTAATTTCTAATGTCAAATCAAATCCTAATTCATAAATGTCAAATTATCTAAAATTAGAGAAAAAGATTGGCTATAAATTTAAAGCTCAAGCAATCCTTGAGAATGTTTTTGTCCATCGCTCATTTTTAAACGAAAATGTGGGCAAAGAAATTGATTCCAACGAGCGAATGGAATTTTTGGGCGATGCGGTTTTAGAATTAGTGGTCACGGAATATCTTTACAAAAAGTATAAAAATCCTGAAGGTGAATTGACCAACTGGCGCGCCGCGCTGGTGCGGGGTGAAATGCTTGCCAAAATTGCCAAAGATGTTGAATTGGGCGATTATTTGTTGCTTTCACGCGGGGAAGAAAAGGCAGGCGGCCGGTCGAGAGATATTATTCTCGCCAACGCATTTGAGGCGCTGATTGGCGCGCTTTATCTCGATGGAAATATAAAAGCAACGGAAAAATTTATCGCGAAATTTGTCATTTCGAAATTAAAAGAAATTTTGGAAAAGCAGCTTTATATTGATGCCAAATCCAGATTTCAGGAATTGGTGCAAGAAAAAATGGGGATTACGCCCCATTATCAAGTGATCTCTGAATTCGGCCCAGACCATTCCAAGTCTTTTACGATTGGAGCGTATATGGCGGATAAATTGGTGGGCGAAGGCTCGGGTTCATCAAAACAGTTAGCCCAGCAAGCAGCAGCGGCAGACGCGCTCGAAAATTGGTCAGAGTTTTCTGTTTGAGTCGTTGAGTCACGAATGACCCCAGTCATCCGACGGGGCAGGCACGAATCACTCGAATGACACGAATATACTAATCGAGCAAAGCTCGATTTTTTTATTTATATCACTTATGCTGCTATCGCGGAATAAGTGATATAATTTTTAATAATGTGAGAGTGTTGTTTTACCAAGAAAAATTGGAAAAGCCCCAGCGAACGAGTTCTTTTGTTTCGGCGAAGCGGTCGGGGCTGGCCAATACCACCGAGATAAGTTCAATGCCATTTTGTTCCACAAGCGCCACCAAGCATTCCCCTGCCGCGTCTGTACTGCCTGTTTTTAAGCCTAAAAAGTGAATTTCTTGATCGCGCAAAAGCCAATTGGTAGTTTTTAAATAATGCTCACTTGAACCGTCTGTGGAAGTGACAACTGCATCTGCAATTTGTACAGCCGAGGCAATATTTTCATTTCTTAAAACATAACGCGCGAGATACGATAGTTCTTTGACAGTTGAAACATCACCGGCCGTCAAGCCAGTAGAATCAACAAATTTCGTTTTTGTTAATCTCAATTTGCTTGCCTTTTCATTCATTAATTTGACAAACTCTGCTTCTGAACCCGAAACAGCTTCGGCTAAAGCGTAGGCCGCATCATTAGCGGAATTAATGAGCATTCCCTGTAAAAGATTGCGCGCAGACATTTTTTCACCTGTAAAAAGTCCCATTGATGAGCCTGTAATTTGAGTGGCAACGGCGTTATAAGAAACCGTAATTTCTTTATCCAATGATAATTTTTCAAGAGCCACTGAAGCCGTCATAAGTTTTGTGATTGAAGCGATGGCAAGCGCTTTGTCGGCTTCTTTAGACGCCAAAATTTGCGCTGAATCTGAATCAACCAAAATCCCCGCCGCTCCCCAAAATTCAAAATCAGTTGCGCCCGCATTTTTTTGGGGAGGTTGGTCTCCGACTCGGAGAGTCGATAGACTCGGAGAGGGAATTTTGGGAAGATCAAAAGAGGAAATGGTTGGCGTAGGCGTGATTTCGACGGCATAAACCTTACCGCCCAACATTTTTTGCGCAAAAAAATCAACCCGATTTTGCGCATCGGGTATTCCTAAAAGCTCCAAACAAATTGCTACTATTAGAAAAATCTTGTCCATTTAGACAAATTTGATCCCCAATTCTTTAAGCTGCGCTGCTGAAATTTCCGCAGGCGCGCCCATCATCAGGTCGCGGGCGTCGCCCGTTTTGGGAAACGCGATAACTTCGCGAATCGAGGGCTCGTTTTGCAAAATAGCGCAAATTCTGTCTATGCCCGCGGCAATTCCTCCCATTGGAGGCGCGCCATAATTAAAAGCACGCAGGAGATGGCCAAACCTTGCCTCGATATCTTCCTTCGACAAGCTCAGGATTTCAAAAATTTTCCTTTGAAGTTCTGCCTCATGAATTCTGATTGAGCCGCCGCCAATTTCAAAGCCATTTAAAATCAAATCGTAGGCAACCGCGCGTGCTTTTTCTGGTTCTTTTTCCAGTAGTTTTAAGTCGTCGGGATACGGCGTGGTAAAAGGATGGTGGGAAGAAACTAATTTCTTTTCAGTTTTGGAATATTCAAAAAGCGGAAAATCATTAACCCAGCAGAAAGCGAGAAGATTTGGGTCTTGGGAAGAGTCGGGGTCTTTGGGGAATTTGGGGACTTTAGGGATTCTTAAATCGGGTTTGTCCGTGCTATATTTTTCTAGCGCTTCTTTATGAGACAAAACGGGGAAAGGCTTTTGCATAATCTTCTTTTCCGGATATAATTTTTCTATCATTTTGATCAGACATTCTTCCAAAAGCGCGCGGACATCTTCTTCTGAAGCAAAACTCATTTCAATATCAAGCTGGGTAAATTCCGGCTGGCGATCTCCGCGCGGATCTTCGTCGCGGAAACAGCGCGCTATCTGAAAATAGCGTTCAATCCCAGCCACCATCAGCAATTGTTTGAATTGTTGGGGAGATTGCGGAAGCACATAAAATTTGCCGACATGAAGGCGGGAAGGCACCACATATTCACGCGCACCCTCGGGCGTGCCTTTGGTAAGCATTGGCGTTTCTACTTCAATAAAATCTTGGGCAGTATAAAAATCGCGAATTTCTTTTATGAGGCGCGCGCGCATTTCGAGATTCCTTTTAGCCCGCTCTGAACGCAAATCCAGATAGCGGTAAGCCATGCGGACATCTTCGCCGACTTTGGAAGTATCTTTATCAATTTCAAACGGCAGAGTTTCGGACTCGTTTAAAACAATGGCTTCTTTGGCTTCGATTTCAACCGCGCCGGAAATAATATGGGGGTTGACCATTTTTTCTGGACGGGCATTTACAATCCCCGAAATTTGCACAACCCACTCCGGCCGCAAATTTTGCGCAATTTTGTAGGCTTCTGCGTTAGCAGGCAAAAAGACAACTTGAGTTAAACCCGCGCGGTCGCGCAGATCAATAAAAATAAGCTTGCCGTGGTCGCGCCGAGCATGAACCCAGCCGGACATTGTTACGGTCGCACCGACTAATTTTGATACTGCTGAAGATAACATTCTTTCCATAATTCTCCTTGTATAAAATCCAAAGCTCAAATGTCAAATCAAGCTCAAAATTCAAAATCCTAATTATTCCATTTGAAATTTAGTCATTTGGATTTGATTTGACATTTGCCTGCCTGCCGGCGAGGCAGGGATTTTGTCATTTGGATTTAGACTCTTAAAGTCACGCCAAGCTTCTTTAACTCATTTAGTATTGCTTCTCGTGCCTTTTTTATCTCTTCCTCTGACAACGTATAATCGAAGCTCTGTAAAACGATGTGATAAGCCAGCGACTTTTGATTCTCCCCTATCCCCTTGCCCTCGTAATAATCAAAAAGTTCAGCGGATTTTACTAAATCCGCAGCGCCCATTATTGTTTGTTGAATTTGATCAGCCAGAATTTCCTTTGGAGCAAGCAGGGAAAGGTCAAAGCGGGCTTCTGGGTATTTTGAAACAGGTTTATAAGCGCCTTCAATAGCCAAATCTGCCAGCGCTTCCACGCCGATTTCAAAAACCGCCACGCGCTTTTTTATATTAAGTTCAGCAAGCAAAGCTGGGTGAAGTTCGCCCACAATGCCAATTTCGTCTCCCTTAGCGATAATGGAAGCACATCTGCCCGGATGAAAATTCTTTTCCTTTTTTTCCTTAAAAGAAATTTTTATTCCCAGCTCCGCCGCCAAATTTTCCAGCACGCCCTTGGCCTGAAAAAATTCGGAGACGTTAGGGTAGTTAGGGGGGTTAGGGCAGTTGGGGAAAGCGCCGATGACCGCGCCTGCTAAAACCACTGGTTCGCTGTAGCCTTTGGCACGCTTTTCATATACTGAAGCAATTTCAAAAATCCGCAGAGATTCTTCAACTTGATTTTCCGCTAGTGCCGATGTGATGGCAGGAAGCAAAGATGTGCGCATAAATTGGTATTCCGAAGAAATCGGGTTGGCAATTTCCACTGCCCTTTCTTTCGCAAAACCAAAACGGTCAATGTTGTGCTGGGACATAAATGAAAAGGTATGAAGTTCAACAAATCCGCCTGCCCAAAACACTTTTTTTGCTTCATTCACAACTTTTTGCAAACTCGAAAACTGTGGCGGCACAAATTCTCCCGCGGGCAGTTTGGCAGGAAAATTAGCATAGCCATAGATTCTGGCAATTTCTTCCATTACATCTGATTCTTCTTTTATGTCTTGGCGAAAATGCGGAGGGATGACAACCCAATCCCCTTTTCCTTTTTCAACGGAGAAGATTAGGGAGGTTAGGGTGGTTAGGGTTGTTTGGGGAGAAATATCAATACCGAGAAAAGATTTTATTCTTTCTTGGGAGATGAGAATTTGGGGTATTTTGGGTATTTTGGGTATTTGGGGACTTTGGAAATCGGAGAAGGAAAGAATTTTGCCGCCTGCAAGTTCGGCTATTAGTTGTGCGGCTCTCTGCGCGGCTAAAAGAGTAGTTTGGGCATCTGGGCCTCTTTCAAACCTTAGGGAGGATTCAGAGCGTAAGTTTAATGCTTTTGAAGTTTTGCGGATTGAAATGGGGTCAAAATTAGCAGATTCTAAAATTATTTCTTGAGTTTTTTCTGAAATTTCGCTTTCTGCTCCGCCCATTACGCCTGCGATAGCAATCGGATTCTTTTTATCCGCAATCACAAGCATTTCTTTGGAAAGTTTTCTGTCAATGCCATCAATCGTTGTGATTTTTTCTCCGGCGCGAGCCAAGCGCACGTCTATTTCCTTACCAGAAATTTTGCCAGCGTCAAAAGCATGCAAAGGCTGGCCGTATTCAAGCATTACATAATTAGTTATGTCAACGATATTATTGATCGGCCGAATGCCTGCCGCTTCTAATCTTTTCTGCATCCAAACTGGTGAAGGTTTGACTGCTATGCCATTTATTAAAATACCAACATATCTTTTACATAATGTTTTATCCTTAATGGATATCTTGAGTTTGTAATTTCGGATTTCGGATTTCGAATTTGTTTCGATTTTCGCCTGCCTGCCGGCGAGGCAGGGATTTCGAATTTCGATATTATAAAGCGCGGAAACTTCCCTTGCGATGCCGATGTGGCCGAGCGCGTCTGGACGGTTAGGCAAAACATTGAGATCGATTATCCAATCTTCTTCTCCGCCTGCAAATGGTTCGCCGACTTTTGCGGTTTTTGGCAAAACCATAATACCTGCCGATTCTTCGGCCAATCCTAATTCTTTTTCCGAGCAAATCATTCCAAAAGATTTTATGCCGCGGATTTCACGTTCTTCGATTTTGAAATCGCCGGGCAAGATCGCGCCAACAAGCGCAACGGGAACTTTTTGCCCGGTTTTTACATTCGACGCACCGCAGATGATTTGCAGAGGTTGAACCTCGGCAACGGAGACCATACAAACCGAGAGTTTATCCGCGTTAGGATGTTTTTCGCAGGATTTAACTTCACCAACAACAACACCCGAAATGCCGCCAACTTTTTCGACTGATTCAACCTCAAAAGAGGACAAATTCAAAAGCGCGGCAACTTCGTGAGCTGTTGCCTTAAGATCAGGTAGATATTCTTTTAACCAAGACCAGATAATTTTCATAAAAGAATTAGACTAATTTGACAAATTGGACAAATTTGACCAATTTGGCTAAAACTGTTCGAGAAATCGAAGATTCGCGGAGTAAAGTAACCTTATATCCTCCACTCCATACTTCAACATACAAATCCTATCAATCCCCATTCCAAAGGCAAAGCCTTGCCACTGGGCGGGGTCTAAGCCGACATTGCGCAAAACCTGCGGGCTAACCATCCCCGCGCCCATAATTTCCATCCAGCCGGTTGTCTTGCAAACGCCACAACCGCGACCCTTGCAAACCGTGCAGGACATATCAACTTCTACAGATGGCTCCGTAAATGGAAAATACGATTGGCGCATTCTAATTTTTGCTTGCGGCCCAAAAAGGCGTTTGATAAATTCTTCGATTGTCCCTTTTAAATCTGCTAGAGTGATATTTTTATCAATCACCAAACCTTCGCATTGATAAAAATTGGGCAGATGGCCAGCATCGATTTGTTCATAGCGATAGGTGCGGCCGGGCGCGAAAATGCGCAAAGGCGGTTTGTTTTTTAGCATATAACGGATTTGGACGGGCGAAGTATGAGTCCGAAGCACCATACCCTTGTCCTTAACAAAAAAAGTGTCCCACATATCCCGCGCGGGGTGATTTGCCAGGATATTTAGTTTATCAAAATTGTATTCTTCGGATTCGATTTCTGGGCCAGAAGCTTGAGTATAGCCAAATGAGGTAAAAATTTCGACTATTTGGTCTTGAATTTGCGTCAAAGGATGGATGTGGCCGTTTTTTGGAGCCAAACCGGGGAGAGTGACATCAATTTTTTCAGTTGCGGCAATTTTTTCCGCTCCTTTTTGAGATAATTCTTTGTTTTTTTGTGCAAGCAGATATTCAATTTCAGTTTTGGCAGAGTTTGCTTCCTGACCCTGTTTTCTCTTTTGCGCCAGCGGCAATTTTGCCAATTTTTCCATAATTTCGGCAAATTTTCCCTTTCGCCCGAGAAATTCAATTCTAAGAGCTTCACCCTCTTCTGTTGAGCTTGCTTTTTGAATGCTCTCTTTGGCTTCAATTAATAATTTAGAAATTTCCATAATTCGTTTTTCTGACATATTTTTTTATTTAGTCATTTGGATTTGATTTGACATTTGAAATTTGTCATTTGACATTTTTACTCTATGCACCTGGCACAGACTTCTTGGTATAGAAATACAATTCCAACAGTACTAATATCAGCCCAAATATCAGCGCATCCCACCAGCGCAGCATTCCGAAAAATTGCAGGATTAAAAGGCCGACCCAAAAGATGGAAAATAAAAATCCTTGCCGCAGAAGTTTGGGAATTTGGGAAAAAATAGTTTCGTTGTTTGTGGCCTTAACGGTAATGGTGTAGCCGACCAAAAAATATCCTCCCAGCAAAAACAATCCCAAGGTTATAAAAAAAGTGACAACTAAAAGTATTGAGGTTTTAAAGGGGTCAACAAGCAAAACCATCGCCGTAATCGCCCCCAGACAGAGCATTTCCGCCAACCCAATTATCAACAAATACTTTTTGACCATAACTAACTTTATTTTATCCCATCTTGCGCCAAAGGGGAAGTGGGAGAGATTGGGGTATTTAGGGAATTTTGGGAATTTAGGGAGGGGAAAAAGCAGAATATTTGGGCAAATTTAAAAGGCACGCCCAGCCTACGCTTAATCTCTTGCAATAGTCTTAATTTAAGATCTTTGCAAATAGATTGCGCTACGGCGGGCAACCGCTTGTGCTTGTTAAAATAAATGAGCTATTGTTATGATTGTACAGATTTTTGAGAATATTAAAAGGCACGGTATTTTATTTAAATCGAGTCGTCCTGTATAAAAATATTTGAACGCTCGCCGTGCCTTTTATGACACTCATCTATCACGTCAGCACCCTTCACCCGAGGGCGAAAAATAATGATCATGGTAGAGAGGTATGGATCTTTAGGACCCATCGATCCGGTCCTAAACAGCCAAGATGTGGCTGTCTCCCTAATTTTTGTTGTACAAGGTACAATTTTTGTCCGCTCTGCGCTCAATCTCTTTGAGAAATAGGATATTTATCCTCTTCTCAAATTAGATTTCGCTACGACGGATGAGCCTTGAAGGCTCATTTTTATCTTTTTTAAAGATGATCTTTTTGTTTTTCTTTTATCGCGGGATCAGCGCGATTTTATAGGGAGACATAAGATTTAGGTTATAGCTTATAGGTTTTAGCTTTTAGGTAAACCTTATGTCCCACTAAAATCTTTTATTGTTAATGGTACCATCAAATTATATTATCGTAACATCATTCTGCCGATTTGTCAAGTAGGATATGGCTTGGCAATCAAAAAATTGGCTTTGACAGCCAAGATATTTGGGGGTGAAGATTGGGGGATTTGGGGGCAAGATTGGGGGATTTGGGGAATTTGGGGTATTTAGGGAGAAGAATTATCCACAGGTTATCCACAACGCTTAGCGTTGTTTCAAGTGGCGCCCCCGGGACGCTCAGCGTCCTTAGCGCCACACAACCCTGCTGGCAGGAACTAATTGGACTAATTTGTCATATTGGACTTATTGGTCTAATTTGTTGCGGTCAGATTCAATTTGATGCAGAAGCTGTTCTATTCTGGCTGCTTGTTCGCCAGATTTGTCCCAGCGAAAGGTAAGATAAGGAATATACCTCATTTTTATTCGAGCGTGAAGTTGATGCCTAATTTTTGAGGAATATTTGCGCAATTCGTTGATTTTTGCTTCGGCATCCGCGCCGATAACCGACACCCAAATCGTTGCATTTTTTAAATCTTCGGAAGTTTCCACGCCAGTAATCGTTACCAAGCCTTCTTTGTTAGATTCAAACACACCGACGATCTTTGAGATCTCGGTTTGCAGGGTTGAATTGACTTGCTCTATTCTGGACATAAGAGGAGAATTGGACTAATTTGACCAATTGGACAAATTTGACTAATTTGGTGGCCCGATCATTCGATCGGGCCACATTAGAGAGAACTTAGCGTTTTGAGTATTGGGGAGCTTTTCTGGCGCGCTTTAAGCCATATTTTTTGCGCTCTTTGGCTCGGGGATCGCGGGTTAAAAAGCCTTCATGTTTAAGAGTGGTGCGCAGTTCCGCGTCTTCGGCGACTAATGCCCGGGCAATTCCCAAACGCACGGCTTCGGCTTGCGAATTTTTTCCGCCCCCGGATATTTTGATTGTAATATCATACGCCTTATCTTTGCCAACCAGCGCAAGCGGCGTCAAAATCTTTTGCATCATAAAAGGTTCGGAAAAATATTCCTCAAAAGTTTTGCCGTTCACCAAAACCTCGCCTGTGCCTTTGTAAAGTCTCACCAAACAGGTTGAGGTTTTGCGCCTGCCAACACCCAGCGTATATCTCCCCTCTTTTTTGGGAAAAAGCGAGGGCTTTACCTCTTTGGTTTCCTCGACGGGCGGAGTTGGGAGCTTGGAGGCTTTAGGTCTCCGACTCTTCGAGTCGATAGACTCGGAGAGGAGCTTGGGGACTTTGGGAAGTTTGGGGGCTGGGGAAGCTTTGGGGATTTTGGGGGATTTTTTGGTTGCCATAATAATCCTATATCTTAACTTCTACTGGTTTTTGGGAAATTTGTTCGTGTTCCGGGCCTTCGTAAACATATAAATTTATAATCAATTTATCTCTCATCCGATTTTTGGGAAGCATTCCATAAACCGCGTTGCGGACAACTTTTTTCCAGCCCATTTTTTCAACAGTTCTAATTTTTTGCCCGCCCGGATAGCCGGAGTGGGAAAAATAAGTTTTTTGGCGAAGTTTTCTTCCTGTTAAAAGAACTTGGGAAGCATTAGTGATGACAACTCGATTGCCGGATTCAAAAAAAGGAGTGTAATCTGGAGAATCCTTGCCGCGTAAAATAATGGCCGCGCGCGTGCAAATGCGTCCCAAAGCAATGCTTTGGGCATTGATTAAAAACCATTTGGCTTCTTTTTTTGCAGAGGGAAGAAAAGTTTTCATTTTAGACTAATTCCATTCTTACTAAAGGAGCGGAGTCGCCGGCGCGGTTTCCCAGATGCATAATTCTGCTAAAACCGCTTGGGCGCGAAGCGTATTTGTCGGCCAATTCGCGCAAGATTTTTTCAACGGCGTTTTTATGAAGCAAATATTTGCCAAGATATCTGCGCGCAGTTAAATCTTTGGCTTTGCCGCGGGAAATCAAGCGGTCAACCATTCTTTTGACTTCTTTAGCTTTGGCTTCTGTTGTTTCCACTTTTTCATACAAAATAAGCGAGGTCGCCAAATTGCGCAGCATAAGGTTGCGTTTTTTGCATGTCCTGCCAAATTTTCGTCCCTGAACTTTGTGGCGCATAAAATAAATTTAAAATTAAAAAAGAAAAATTAAAAATTTAGGAAAAATACTTATTTTTTAGATTTATTTTTTGGTTTAGCTGGTTTCTTCGCGGGCTTTGCTGGCTTTTTTACAGCCGGTTTAACTGCTTTCTTCGCTTCTTTCTTGGGCTTTTCCGGCTTTGCTTCTTTGACTGGAAACACCATCTCTTCCTCGACTTTCGGTTCGATCGGCAAACCAATTTCCTTTAATTTTTCCATAATTTCCTCCAAAGCTTTAGCTCCCAACCCCTTGAGATGGGGCAGGTCTTTCTTAAATTTGACTATGTCGCTCACTGTTTTGATCTCATTATTTATCAGTGCATTAGTAGCGCGAGTGGATAGTCCCAGCTCCTCGACAGAAATTTCTTCAAAAGCCGCGGCGCGGGGTAAAGCTGTCTTGGCTTTGGGCTTAGAAATCTCTTGCCTTACCACAATTTCAAAATGCTTGACTAAAATCTCCCCAGCCTGTTTTAGTGCTTCTTCGGGGGAAAGAGTGCCATCTGTAGTTACTGAAAGGATGAGCTTGTCGTAGTCTGTGGCTTCGCCGACACGGGTGTTCACTACTTCATAAAAAACATGTGAGACAGGAGAAAAGAGAGCGTCAATAGCAATGAGGCCCAGCTCTTTTTCCGGCTCGCGGTCCTCAACAGGAATATATCCCAATCCATTTTCCACCCTGATTTCCATAGAAAGTTTGCCCTCTTTGTCGAGGTTGGCAATCACAAGTTCATGATTGACAATTTCAACGCGCGCATCTTTAGAAATATCTCCCGCGGTCACTTTGCCCGGTTTTTTGGCTTCAAGCTTAAGGAAAACGGGCTCTTCGGAATGAAGCCGAACGCGCAGTCTCTTAAGATTTAAAACAATTTGAACGAGATCTTCTTTGAGGTGGGGAAGAACAGAAAATTCGTGCGAAACACCCTCGACTTTCATTGCCGTAACCGCCGCACCGGGAAGAGAAGAAAGCAAAACCCTTCGCAGGGAATTGCCCAAAGTCACCCCGTAGCCTGAATAGAGCGGCTCGATGACAAAAGTCGCAAAATTATCTTTTTTTTCTGTGATAATAAAACCTGGCAATTCAATTTCCTTCATCTTTTCTCCTTCCCGTCTCCCCCGAAGGGGGACAGAACTTATCTTGAATAATATTCAATAATCGCTGACTCATCAATTAACGATTCCATTTGCTCCCTAATTGGTTCCGCGGCGACTTTGCCTGAAAAAGTTTTGCTGTTTAGCGTCAGCCATTCGGGAACTGTTTTCTCGCTCATCTTTGGACTGAATTTCTCGATGCTATTTTTTGCCAGCGCCACTTCGTCGCCAATTCGCAGGCGCAAACCGGGAACATCAACTTTTTTGCCATTCACTAAAATATGGCCATGCGTAATCATTTGGCGGGCCTTGCGGCGCGAGTCTGCCAAGCCCAAGCGATAAACAACATTGTCCAATCTCATTTCAAGCAATTTTAAGAGAGAGAGGCCTGAATCGCCTTTTTGGCGCATCGCATCTTGGTAAATCTTGCGAAAACGTTCTTCGTTCAAAAGGAAAATATGTTTGGCTTTCTGTTTTTCCTTCAATTGCATGCCATATTCTGAAAGGCGCCGTCTCATCGCGCCATGCTGTCCGGGAGCGTACGCCCGTTTGGCAAAAGGGCACTTTGCGCCAAGGCACTTTTCTCCTTTGAGAAAAAGTTTCTCCCCCGCCCTTCTGCATTTTCTACAAACAATTGATTTTTTCATATATTTACCTGCAATTTGCGATAAGCGATTTGCCATTTGCTATTTGCCATTTGCCCTAAACTCTTCTCGGTTTCCGTGCCCGGCAGCCATTGTGGGCAATGGGTGTAATGTCTTTGATCATAGTCACTGACATCCCTGCGTTGCCAATAGCTCTCACCGCCGAGTCGCGGCCAGAACCCACCCCTGAAACAAAAATTTCCACTTCTGAAACCCCATAAGCGGCCTTGGCACGACGAATCGTGTCATCTGCGGCAATTGAAGCGGCATAAGGAGTTGATTTGCGCGTTCCTTTAAAGCCGCGCGCGCCGGCCGAACCCCAACTCAAAACATTTCCCTTTGTATCTGTAACTGTGACAAGGGTATTGTTGAAGGAAGAGCGGATAAATACTTTGCCCTGCAGAATTTGTTGACGCGATTTTTTTGCTTTTATAGACATAATAATTAGCTTATAGGTTATAGGTTATAGGTTATAGGTTATAGGTTCGGGAATTTCTTCCTTCTTTCCTATAAGCTATAAGCTAAAAGCTATAACCTTTCTTTAAGTTTTTTCTGGCGCGGACTTGCGGCCTGTGCCCACCGTCATTTTTTTGCCTCGTTTGGTGCGGGCGTTGGTTTTGGTACGCTGTCCCCTCACCGGCAAATTCCTTCTGTGCCGCTCGCCTCGATAACTGCCGATGTCTTTTAACCTTTTGATATTGCCAAGAATTTCCCTACGCAATTCACCTTCAACCATATAATTTTTATCAATAATTTCGCGCACGCGGTCCAATTCTGCCTCTGACAGCTCTTTGACGCGCGGATCGCCTGTGATATTTGCTTGGCCGAGGATTTTTTTTGCAGTAATCCTGCCAATGCCAAAAATATACGTCAGCGACGTTTCGATTCTTTTTTCATCCGGGATGTTGATTCCTGCTATACGTGCCATAAGATTAGCTTATAGGTTATAGCTTTTAGGTTGGCAGAAGAATTCTTCCTTCTTTCCTATAAGCTATAAGCTAAAAGCTATAACCTTCCCCCTACCCTTGTCTCTGCTTGTGTTTGGGGTTGGAGCAAATAACTCGAAGAACGCGGTTGTTTGATTTAGACGACCGCCTAACAATTTTGCACTTTGCGCAAATTTTTTTTACGGAAGCGCGTACTTTCATAATTAGCTTATAGCTTATAGGTTATAGCTATAACCTTTCCCCTACATTCTCTTCACAATTCTGCCTTTGGTTAAATCATAAGGAGTCATTTCTACCAACACTCGATCTCCAGGCAGCATCCGAATATAATTAAGGCGCATTCTCCCGGAAATGTGGCATAAAATGACGATACCTGAATCTAACTCAACCCGAAATAAAGCATTGGGGAGAGTTTCGATAACTTTCCCTTGGACTTCTAAAACTTCTTTTTCTATCATTGACTCCTTTAGTGTATCTAATCCGCCAGATTTTTACAAGAGATATTTTTATTATAAACGAATTAAGCCTTAAGTCAAGATGAAAATTCGAAATCCGAAATTCTAAATTAGAAACAAAATCGAAGCACGAAATCCGAAATTCTAAAAAAAGAAGTACGATGCCGGTTCTCCTTTGAAAATTTCGATATTCGAATTTCGAAATTGTTTCGTATTTCGATATTAGATATTCGAGATTATTGTGTCAAGATTTTTCCACCTTCAGACGTTACCAAAACTGTGTGCTCAAAGTGGGCAGCTAAAGATTGGTCGGCAGTCACCACTGTCCAGCCGTCCGCAAGAATTTTGATATGCCAATCCCCTATTGCTACCATTGGCTCAATCGCCAAAACCATCCCCGGCACAAGCTTTTGCCCTTGCCCCTGTTTTCCAAAATTGGGAACCGAGGGATCTTCGTGGATGTGTTTGCCCACCCCATGACCAACTAAATCGCGAATGACCGAAAAGCCAAAAGATTCTACATAATTTTGAATGGCGAAACCGAGATCACCGAGAGTAGAGCCAGATTTAGCACTCGAGACGCCGAGTGCTAATGCCTTTTCTGTGACCTCAATTAATTTTTGCGCCTCTTCACCTACTTTTCCCACAGCATAAGTTTTGGCCATATCCGCGAAAAAACCTTCGTATTCTAAACCGATGTCAATTCCCACCAGATCCCCTTCTTTGAGAATTTTTTCTTTGGAAGGAATGCCGTGCACCACTTCTTCATTCACCGACGTACAAACTGCGGCTGGATAGCCTTGGTAACCTAAAAAAGCAGGCCGTGCGCCTTGCTTTTCGATAAGCAGTTGGGCTTTTTCTTCAATTTCCAGAGTCGAAACGCCGGGGTGAATTTCTTTTTCTAATTCTGCCAAAGCCAGAGCCAGCCTTTTGCCTGCTTCCGCAATTTTTTGAATTTCATCTTCAGAGTAAACCATGCTTTTCAAGAGCAGCTATAATTATTTTTACATTTTGGACAACGGTGTTTGTGCCAACAGACCTAACACTGATTACCTTTCCCCGTTTTTGGTAAAATTTTATTATCGGTTTGATGTTTGAGCGATAAATTTGCAATCTTTTTTTGATGGCTTTTGGCTCATCGTCCGGCCGCCTCAACAATTTAACTTTGTGTTTGGGGCAAACTTTTTGAGGCAAAATAAAAGGTTCGCCTCCTTTGGGACAATAAACGCGCGAAGATAAGCGCTGGATGACAATGCTTGAAGCAGTTTTAATTTGAACCAAGATCGCGGGCGGCCAATTTCTTTTCTTCCTGAAACTTTCCAAAAAACGAACCTGGGGCATAGCCCGGGGAAAACCATCTAAAATAAATCCCGGGGCACCGTCCTGAAGCGCTTTCCCCAACAATCGATTGGTAATTGCATGCGGAGCAAGAACGCCTTTTTCCAGAATCGCCGCCAATTTTTGGGCAGATGAAGATTTTCCCTTTGCGAAGTCGCGCAAAAGCTGGCCGGCCGAAAGCAATTTGAAATGATTTCTTTTAATTATCGCTTCAGCGTAAGTTGTTTTTCCTGCGCCAGGCGGGCCAACCAAAATCAAAATTTTGGGTTTGTGAACCATCATAATATAAAAATACGAAATACGAAATCCTAAATTCGAAACAAATACGAAATCCTAAATTCGAAATTCCAAAAAGAAGACATACAGCTCCGTTTCGTTTGAAAATTTCGATATTCGATATTGTTTAGTATTTCGATATTCGGATTTCGATATTCTAGCTAATCTCGTAACTGCGCATTGCGATTTGCGCGCGAATCTGCCTCATTGTTTCAAGCACAACGGAAACCAAAATCAAAATGCCCGTGCCGGAAATGACCAAAGTGTTAATTCCCGTCATTGCTTTGAGCACAAAAGGCAAAATGGCGATTAGACCCAAGAAAATTGAGCCAAAAACATTAATTCTTAAAATGACAAACTTCAAATAATCTGAAGTTTGGGAGCCGGGGCGCAAGCCGGGAATAAAGCCGCCTTGTTTTTGCAAGTTTTCCGCGATATCGGTAGGTTTAAAAACGATCGAAGTGTAAAAGAAGGTAAAACCGATGACCAAGGCAAAATAAATAATGCCGTAGTAAAGCTGGTTTTGGAAAAATTTAGTAACGGCTTTGGCAGATTCGGCAATCCATGGAGTTTGCGCCTGCGATAAAAAGTTGCCGATCATATCGGGAAAAAGCATTAATGAAAGGGCAAAAATGATCGGAATAACTCCAGCCACATTGACGCGGATAGGCAAGTGCGTTGAAACACCGCCTACCAGTTGCCCCCCGCGTACGCGCCGGGCATAAGAAACGGGAATGTTGCGCGTTGCCTCCTGCACAAAAGTGATTCCCCAGACTTCCAAAACCAAAATTGCTACCAGAAATACCGCCGACCAAGCGCGCGAAGGGTCAAGCACGACCGCGATATTGCGGATAGCGCCGGGCATGCCGGCGATGATGCCCAAAGTAATCAAAAGCGACATTCCATTGCCGATGCCAAGCTGGGTGATCAGCTCGCCCAGCCACATCAAAAAGATCGTACCGGCCGTGCCCACCACAAGCAGTGAAAAGACAGCCGTAAAATCCAATGTGCCCAAAAGAGGCTGATCGCCTTGAGAAAGAAAAACCATCATGCCATAAGCCTGCAAAGCAGCCAACGGCACAGTTAAAAGACGGGTATATTGGTTGATTTTGCGCCTGCCTTCTTCGCCTTCTTTGGAAAGCGCTTCAAGCTTGGGCAAAATCATTGTCAAAAGCTGAATGATAATTGAAGCGTTAATGTAAGGCGCGACGCCCATTAAAACTATGGAAAATTTGGACAGCGTGCCGCCTGAAAATAAGTCGAGCAAGCCCAAAAATTGGTTGCCTTGGAAAAACTGCTCCAGCTTGGAAACATCAATGCCGGGAATGGGAATGTGCGCAGCAAAGCGCGCCACCAGCAACATTAAAATCGTCAGCAATATTTTGTTGCGCAGGTCTTTAAGCGACCAAAATTTCTTAAATTTTTCCAGCATAATTGGACTAATTTGACCAATTAGACAAATTGGACTAATTTGTTATACCAAGTTTCTCTTTGGTTTTCTTTGAGAACAAAACATTTTCGAATTTTAGAGCTTTCGTAAGCTCGCCGTCCGATAAAATTTTAACTGAAATTTTTCTTCTTAGAATTCCCTTTTCTTGTAATGTTTTTGGGGAAACCGTTTCGCCTTCTTTGAAAATTTTGTCGATTTCGCTTAAATTAATCGCAAAGACTTCTTTTTTGAATTTATTGTGAAAACCGCGGCGCTTGGGAATTCTGCGCACCATTTTAGATTGGCCGCCTTCAAAGCCTCTGGGAAGCTGAAAGCCGGCTCTGGCTTTTTGGCCTTTGCTGCCCCGGCCGGATTTCGCGCCTTTGCCCGAGCCCGAGCCGCGCCCGCGCCTAATTTGTGCTTTAGCTTTAAATTTTGGTTTCAATAAATGCGCTTTCATTTTTTTCTCTTTGACTTATTTGACTCATTTGGAAGAGACGGAACTTCTGCTGGCTTTTTAAACTCTTTTCCGCGCAAGGCATAAACGCTTTCGCGCGTGCGCAAGGATGAAAGGGCCAAGAAAACCGCCTGGGCATTGTTGACTTTATTAGACGAGCCCAGCATTTTGGTCAAGATGTTTTTGATGCCGGAAAGTTTAATAATGGCGCGCACTGCTCCGCCGGCAATGATGCCCGTGCCGCTGCGCGCAGGCTTGAGCAAAACCCGGGCGCGATCGCAGGTTACCACAATTTCGTGGGGAATTGTCCCTTCGATAATCGGGATTGTAATAAGATGTTTTTTTGCCACCGCAACCGCTTTGGCCACTGCCCCTGAAACTTCCAGCGCTTTAGCAATGCCGATGCCGATTTTCCCATTGCGATTGCCGATCGCAACCACCGCGCGGAAGCGCATGCGTTTTCCGCCCGCCATTACGCGGGAAACCCGATCGACTTGGATAACTTTTTCTTCAAATTCTGATTGATGTCTTTCTCTCATAATTCACCTTTTGTGACAAATTACAAATCATTACAGATTATTACAGATATTTCACATTAATGAAGAAATCCTTATCTGTAATTATCTGTAGAAATCTGTACATCTGTCACATTAAAATTCCAATCCCCCTTCTCTCGCGGCTTCGGCCAAGGCTTTTACTCTGCCATGATATTTGAATCCGCCTCGGTCAAAAACAACTTTTTTAATTTTAGCTTTGGTACAGGCCTCGGCAATTGCCTTGCCGACATCACTTGCCAAAGATAGCTTGCCCTTGTCAGATTTTTTCAATTTCAAATCAGAGGCCGAGACGAGCGTCTTTTTTTCCTCATCGTTGATTATTTGGGCATAAATATGTCTGGCCGAGCGGAAAATAGCGAGGCGCGGCCTTTGCGCTGTGCCAAAAACTTTCGCGCGGACCCGTTTATGCCTTCGTTCTCTTTTGATTAATTTTATATCTTTCATTTTTATAATTTATGAATTTGACTAATTGGTCTAATTGGACAAATTAGACTAATTTGATCAGGCTCCGACTGTTCCCCCGGCCATGGCTTTGGCCGCCTTGCCCGGCTTGAGCTTGATGGCTTCGCCCAGATAACGAATGCCTTTGCCCTTATAGGGATCTGGCTTTTTGAGGTGGTGCAATTGGGCCGCTGCTTCGCCAACTTTTTGCTTATCAAAACCGCTGACCGTAATAATATTTTTTTCAACTGAAAAAGTAATGCCCAAAGAAGCAGAGAACTTGACGGGATGTGAAAAACCCAAGCTTAAAGTTAGGCCTTCCGGAGTAACCTCGGCGCGAAAACCCACGCCAAAAATCTCGAGCTGTTTTTGAAAGCCTTTAGTAACGCCCTCGATAGCATTGGCAATCAGCGTGCGGGAAAGACCGTGAATTTCACGCGCCTCACGAGATTCATTTTTGCGCGCAACAGCAATTTGGCCGCCTGCTATTTTAACTTCCGTGAGCGGCGAAACAGGCACCAAAAGTTCGCCTTTCGGGCCTTTTATTTTCACGCCTTCCGAAGTTAATTCTGCCTGAACATCACTCGGAATCTCAATTATTTTTTTACCTATTCTACTCATAATAATTTAGCTTATAGGTTATAGCTTATAGGTTATAGGTTTAGGAGAATTCTTTTTCTTTCCTATAAGCTATAAGCTAAAAGCTATAACCTTTCCCCTCCCTACCAGACTTCACAAATCACCTCACCACCCAATCCCAACCGGCGGGCGTTGCTGGCAGTCATTACGCCTTTTGAAGTGGAAACTATTGTTATGCCCAAACCGCTTTGGGCTGAGCGCAAATCTCGGCGGGGCAGATAAATTCTCCTGCCAGGTTTGCTGATTCTTTTCAATCCCTGAATAACAGGTTTGCGGCTGGCATATTTAGGAACAAGTTTAAGGAAAGTTTTATTATCGCGCACCTCTTTGCCGGCCGAAAGCAAATAACCTTCGGCAACCAAAATTTCCGCGATTTTGTACTTAAAATTTGAAAAAGGCACCAAAATCTCGGCCTGTTTTCTCACAAGACCGTTT
>Ga0315291_10001568_pt1 | contig 30480 bp, 30 predicted proteins | sample YL17G12_20_MG_FD_203070 | JGI IMG/M metagenome (GOLD analysis project Ga0315291, IMG submission 203070) | Sediment microbial communities from Yellowstone Lake, YNP, Wyoming, USA - YL17G12_20 | ecosystem: Environmental > Aquatic > Freshwater > Lake > Sediment | place: USA: Wyoming | collected...
ACTTTACCTCCTCCGTAGGCTCTCCTACGAGTCCTATTTTATAAACTTACGCATTTCACCATGTGCTTTCAGTTTGGCACTGCGCGAACGAAAGTTCTATGTTCTCATATAGCTAGAATGAATCATGTTCAACTACTCGTATTACTGCTGGGCTGTTTTGTCGCCTTGATCAGCTCAACTAAGGTTATCTCAAAATTCAGATACTGTCCCGCCATCGGGTTCAAGTTCTGCATTGTTACCTTTGATCCATTGACTGCGGTCACTCGAGCCTCGATATATACTCCGTTATCTAGGGTATGGCTATAGTACTGGCCAATAGAGACATTAGCATTGGCTGGGAATGCATCAATATCTTCAATCAATTCCGACGGGCCATAGCCTTCCTCCGGCGCTATGCGGATTTTCTTCGTTTCGTTTACGCTCATGCCGGTGACACCTTTGACGAAGCCGGGGATCATGCTGCTATTGCCGATAGTGAACTGCATAGGGTCGCTGCCGTTAATACCTGCCGAGTCGAATACCGATTCGTTATCGTAAGACCCGACGTATGATACCTTGACTGTATCGCCATTCCGCGCTGTAGTTGCCGCATTGGATGGCCATAATCCTATTACTAATCCTACGATGATTCCGATGATTAAGACTATTCCGCAAGCAAAAATTTTCCATTTCGGAAATCTCTGCTGAAAGTTCGAAAGCATACCCTTATATTTTTGTGAACGAATTTTCTTGGATTTTTTAGTTTTCTTAGCTACTTGTTTATGTTTAGAGTCTATATTTGTGTCGGTGCCATATTTTGGCTGTTTATTTCTTCTAAGCCATTCTGAATGATAGGCTTGCCTCTTTTGGCTGTCTTTCAATACATCGTAAGCTCTGTTTACAGCCTTCAACTCTTCTTCAGCTTTGCGTTGTAGATTCTCACTGAGTTTAGATGTTTTATCGGGGTGTAGGATGTTCGCTTTATAATGATAGGCTTTTTTAATCTCATCATCGCTGGAGTCTGGGCTTACTCCCAACAATGCATAGTAATCTTCCCATTTAGCCATATTTATTAGTTTATCTCCCTTTCAACTTTTCCTGTACTTCTTCACTTTTTAACTCGCGCAGCGCATCGGATGCGATCCACTTGGCGCTGCGTATACTCATTTTCTGTATCTCCTCGGCGGCCTCGATGGCTTTGTGGTTAAGCGCGGCGTTCCGCTTACCGATTTGCCTTAGTGCCCAGTTTACCGCTTTTTGGACGTAGTTTCTACTATCGCCGGCCTCTTTCTTGATTATTCCTAGGAACTCCAGGAACTTTTCATCCTTGGCCTTTTTATCGCTGACGGCGAGGCGGGCCATCATGACGAATCCGGCCCTCTTTATGTATTCCTTATCGCTTGCGCTCCACTCGATGGCTTTGCTATAGGCGAACTTGGTATTTTCGAACAGGTTCATGCAGCACTGATCGCAAACATCCCACGAGTCGAAGTCCTTGACCCATGCATCGACTAATCTTTCTGTTGTCATATCGGGGTCGGCTATCATGCCTGCGAGTATGCGCGCCTCGTGTATGCCTGAGTCCCATAGCTCTAAAGCCAGCTCGTGGTCTGTGCCGATCTCCTTGGCGATTGCCCTCAGGTTTGGGATCGATACGCCGTAGGTGTTCTTGGGGTTGATGCCGTATCTGGCCATTCCGGCAACAGCTTTGGGATCGGAAAGTTTCTGCAGTTTATGTATTATGTCGTTGTATTGCATATCTTATTTCAATTTACCAATATAATGAGGGTTTAAATAATCTTGGTCAATCCCCTCGGTCCCCCAATCACGGGGGAAGTTTGAGAGAGGCGGGGGAAACCCCTGCTTGCCCTCGGCAGGAGATTTTCTCCTGCACCTCTATTTGCGTCGATATTTCGAATCAAGACCTTGTTATCCCCCAGTCATGGGGGAATTTAAGAAAAGATAGGGGACACCTCCAGACCCACGGTCCTTCCGCGGAAGGACACTTCTAATTGTCGGCGTATGGGGCAATTATTGTCCAACCCCCTTGATCCCCCATACTTGGGGGATGTGAAAAAAATCTGGGGGCACCCCCAGTTCCCCCGTCAGGAGAATTTCTCCTGTACCTCTTTTTCAGTGAGCTCATTAAATGTTCCCGCCCTTACTTATTTTTTCCAGCGGTTTGTCTGAATGCCATACAATTTTACGGCATGTTGCGCATTTGAACATATATTGGAATCTTGGCTCAGTCTTGGCCCAGAGGTGCCACTTGGTTTTTGTCAGCCCTACACGGCATCCCAGTATGCCGGGCATGAACCGGCTCCATTCTATTTTGCCACACTTGATCCCATCGCTTTCGTTATTACAGAGCCATTGCTGTGACTGGATCGTCCACACATGCCGTCCTGGCCTTCCGTCCTTTACACATTCCGGGCTATCCGTCGGCGATGGCTTTACCGCTTCTCTTACTGTTAATTTACACCTGTTGCAGCGGTATCTTTTAAGTCCTGTACGCTGCCATTTGTGCCAGCGGTATTTCTCATCCACCTGACCTACAGAACATCCCTTTAAAAGCGGGCGGTTGATGGAGATCTCCGCGGCATTGCAGCCGCCGTTCTTGCATCTCCACACAAAGTATCGTTTTTCACCCGCAGACCAGACCGGTGTATGCTCGTTCGTGCCCGATGCCGGGAACCACTGGTGTAAGTGATCGGTCCCTGTATCTGCCGGCGGATAGGTCTGAAGCCCCACTGGCGATATTTTCCCATGGAGGATGTTTTGTATAATGTGCAGTGTTTCCGCATTCCACATGATATCGGGATGCCCTACGCGTGCCGAATCGATATAGTAGTTGCTAGCGCCTTCCATTATTGCTGTGTGGTTTGGTGCTACTACGACATCGCCCCGGGTCCAGATGCAGTGAAACTTAACATTGGGGGTACGGTTTGGCAGTGAGTGCAGCCTGCGCATGAACGGGCCGGCCAATTGAACCTGTTGATAGCAGGCGACGACGCGGTTCATGAAGGCATCGAACGTTATATCACCGATGCCTGGCATAACCACATGGGCTATCTGCTTTATAGGAACGCTGGTTCCATGAAACGGCGATGCGAGCGCTATGACCCTCGTGATCTTGTTCTTTGCCTCTGGGTCACCTATGTCTTCCCTGAGGTAAAGCAGGGCTACGACGCTGCCCATGCTGTGGCACACCAGATTTATCTCATCAGCCCAGCCCTCATCCTGCGGCGACAGGCTGTTAGGTAAGGCGTAGGCATCAATTTCTTTCGCCAGGAATTCGGCGTAGTAATAAAAATCTTTATTATGTGCCATGAACCTGCCCGGCAGATCTATCTGATCTACCAGATAACCTTTAGCTTCAAACAGGTGTTTAATGGCATTCGGATTACTCTTTGGCTGGCTCCACACGGCGCTGGTAGCGTCCCAGCCATGCACAAAAATTGCGACTTTCGACGCCCTTTTTTTTGTCATATAATATGATCACCCTAACCTTTGGATAGTTGAGGAGGCTCTGATTAAGTGCTAATCAACCCCCTGCCCCCCAATCTTGGTGGGATTGTTATAAAAAGGATAGGGGCCACCCCTAAGACCCCAGCAGGAAGTGTCCTGCACCTCTTGTCGACGTATAAATGTTCAATCCCCTAAATCCCCCATATTTGGGGGAAGATGGAGAATTCGGGTGACACCCTCGAAGCCCCCGGTCCTTCCGCAGAAGTACCGCTCTTTTTCAGAGCGTTCCTGAATACTACGTTGATCATAAGCTACGTTTGTTCTTTGTTCAATTCATCCAGTTTAGCTATAAGCTCACTGTTCTCCGCTATATCTGCCATCGAATTCCCATAGTGCTTATAGCGTATCAATCCTTTTTTATCGATTATCAATTGAGCTGGCATGCGCCCCAGTTTTAATATTTTGACTTCCTGCCCGTACAGTTTCGATACGGTGTGCTCAGGGTCGGGCAAGCCTATGAAGGGCATTTTATGTTCATGCCACCATTCCGCGAACGCTTTGGGATTCTCCGGGCCGATGGTGATGACCTCGACGCCTCTCTTGACGAACTCTTGATATTCTTGACGCAACTGCGCCATGTGCTTGCGGCAGTACGGTCAAATGAAGCCGCGGTTGAAGATGAGAACGATGTGCTTGGCTCCTTTGTAGCTGGAAAGCTTTATCTTGCGGCCTTCGCTGTCGGTAAGCTCGAAGTCGGGGGCGGGCTTGGATTCGACTATCTCTATGTTGCTCATTCTTAAACCTCCCTGCCGATTGTATGAAGTTTAGCATGAATAGGGGGAAAGTCAATCGCTCAGGCTAGGCAGCCGGCTGCAACTCTATAGCGACGGCTTCAGTGTTTGCCGGGACGCCTCCCGATTTTCTCGCCAGCACGATCTCGACGGGCAGCCCCAGTTTTTTTACCTGAGTGCTTTTCATCGTCAGGAAACCCGCCTCCTCCAAATCATCCTGAACGTAAATAGGACGGCAGTCGATGAGGCCTGGGAACTTGTGATGTGCCCACAGGTACAGTTTAATCATCAATCCGGGCTGTTCTTTCTTTGATAGCGACACCACGCATATCCGGCCTCCTTTTTTGAGGATCCTGTGGCACTGGCTTAGGACTGTGGGTATCTCCGTTGAGTGGAATAATTCCAGAGTAAAGCTCATGAATATGGCGTCGAAGAGCTCTTCCTTGAACGGAAGCTGCATCGCGTCACCGCGTTCCAGGTGAGCTGCTTCGGTCAGTCCTGCTTTTCGCACCCTGTTGTTGGCTATCTGCAGCATCCCGTCCGATATGTCTATACCGTACACCATTCCAGTACTGCCTATCGACTTGGCCAGTGCGACAATACAATGCCCGGTTCCGAATCCGATCTCCAGTAATGTCTCTCCACCAGTCGCCTCGATCGCATTGATGCCGATGTCCCTGAACTTACTCTCAAACCGGTTCGATAACAGGTCGTACCAGCGGCTCATGCGGTTATAGCTTTTCCTGGCAGTTTCGCTCTGCCTAGTGACTCTACCAACCTCCTCTTGCATATCACCCTCCTGTCATCGCAGCGTTCGTTTAGCTCAGGTTCGCATCATGTTATCATTCCGATCATAAGTTGATATATTCGACGATCGCGGATGGATTACCTCAACTCGTAATACATCGTCAGCGATGATGTGAATATTTGTACTTCGGATTCGCCGGTGAACTTGAAACGGAATTGGATGTATTCATGGTGGCTGTCGAAGTCCTGCTGCATCAAATCAGCGAACTGCAGTGGGAAGTGTGCGACGCAGCTTTCTTCGCAGCACCATACTTGTACTCCTGCTATCTCGCTACCCGCTGTGTTGAAATCGCTAGCATCGAGCGAGTCGTACACCAGATGTTCGATCGTGAAATCGCCGAGGTAGCCCGGCACGCAATTGTCTTCCGTCCATACAGAAAAACCCATCGATGCAGTGAGGATGGTGCTGCCTTCAGGCATCTCATCTGGCAGCGGATAACTGACCAGGTATCTAGTTGTATCGCTGTTGCCTATCCATATGCTGTTCCACTCGCCATATGAGATTGCGCCGGATGAAGTTACATGTCCCGAGTAATAGTCAGATGGAGAGAGGCGGACCTCGCCTCCGATAGGTGGTTGCTGCCACAGGCGGCAAAGGGAGGAATATTGTGACCAAGCCTGCGGGAATTGTCCAAAATCAAGGTAGCATGCATTCAAATCGCGGCTGTCGTTTGCACCAATGTTATTAAAGGCAGACATGAGGAGCACGACGCTGGGGGGTGCCGATATCCTGTTGGCCTCGTTACAGATATCTGCCCCCCCGACATTCGTGAGACGATCCAATGCGCCCCAGTACAGGCTGCTGGTCCACTCTGAGCCGCTGTCAATGGGATTGGGATCATACTCAGGGTCCCAATCCGCACTTGACGGGTAGATACTGCTTGTGGCGGTAAGTACCAGCTTTACATTGGGCAGTTCACTTAAATCATCGATAAAGCTGCCCGAAGCGCAAGTCTCTATTAGGAAGCTGAAGCTGGTATCAGGGTGTGCATTGAGAAAATCTACTAAATCATCGGCATATAGATCTTGACCGCCCAACGCTATGACGTCTGTGCTACCGTGATTGACTATGTAAGTAATGATATGATCGTAACCATCTTGGCAAAGCTGACCCAGAAGGTCGAACATGTCGTCAGGTGTGTTTGAGCCTGTGGGGGGAGGTGTGATTTCATAAGTCTCCCCCGGTGTGATGTAATAATCGAACAGTACCCACATTTCCCATGCGCTCATAGCTGCGTCCCACTCCAATGACTCTCCATCGTGGTGACCGTTCACTATCACCGAGGCCTCATACCATTGATGTTGAGGCGCTGGCATGCCTATCTGCGGCGCAGTTATAGAAGCTCCGGCGGGTCGATTGACCCCACTATCAAAGAACCAGTTGCTTGCGTTATAGTATTGGTCCTCGTCGGTCACCCAGCTTGGGGGCTCGTTATTTACTATCGGCCACCACTGTTCTTGCGAGACGTTCACGCCCCCGTCTTTTTTATCGACAGTCACGAAAAGCGTGTCGTGGGCATAGTATGCACCCGGCTGGAGGTCTATGAAGTAGAAGTAGCGCTCTTCATCAACTATCCGCTTATCGCCTCTGTAGGGAGCAATCGTGTCGCCAGGCTTCAACAAATCATTCAACTTGAAGCCAATGATAGGTCCATCAAAATTCATCGGCTCGATGATGTGCTCGATCACCGCATCTGCTGCCGATTCCTCGTCGAGCGGCGCATTCGAGACAACGAGTGTCGCCGTCGCCTCCTGCGAGCATGCGCCGTCATTGTCGCAGACCTTGAGAGAGATGGTGTGCTGCCCCGCGGAAAGTATGCTCGTATTGATGGCTGAACCATTTCCCAGCGCGCCGTCTATGCTGGAGCGCCACTCGTAGCTTGCGATTTGGCCGTCCTCGTCAGTGCCGTGGCCGGTTAAGGTGACGGTTTGTCCTGTTTGCAGATAAGAGGGCGTGATGGAGTCTATATAGGCCACCGGCGGTTTGTTGGCGCTGGTGCAGGCTGCAGCGGTTAGCATCAGTACCAGCAGTGATACTGCGATTAGGGTTTGTAGTTTCACCTTTGTCAGCCCCCTAAATCCCCCAGTCTTGGGGGACTTTAAGAAATCTGGGGGACACCCCCAGTTCCCCCGACAGGAGATTTTATCCTGCACTTCTAGACGGTGTATGGGTTGCAGAGTTCCCCCTCCCCTCTCTTGGGGATTTTTAACAGAGATAGGGGACACCCCTAATCCTTCCGCGGAAGGACCGGCAGGAGATTTTCTCCTGCACCTCAACGCTCCCTGCGGCTTCGCCGCTTCCCCCTCTTTATCAAAGAGGGGGATAGGGGGAGTTCGCAATCCAGAAGGCGGGTTTCAAACCCGCCCTACGTCCGAAATTCCTCTTCCTTGAGTGGTTGAGGGGAGAGGTTAGGTGAGGGTGATTCCCCCTATATCTCCTGTCTGTTTTCAAGGGCGCGGGTTAGCGTGACCTCGTCGGCGTATTCCAGATCGGCGCCGAAGGGCAGGCCGCGCGCCAGTCTCGTAACTTTAATTCCGAGAGGGCTGATGATTCTTTGCAGATACATGGCAGTGGCTTCACCCTCAAGGTTGGGATTTGTCGCCAGTATAACCTCCTGCACTTCGCTGTCCTTGATACGGTCGAGCAGCTCATGCATCTTCAATTCATCCGGTCCGATGCCGTCGGCGGGGGAGATGACACCATGCAATACGTGATACAAACCTTTATAGCTGCCAGTGCGTTCCAGCGGCAGGATATCGAGGGGCTCGGCGACGACGCATATTTTGGTGCGGTCGCGTTTGCTGCTGCGACAGAATATACAGGGGTCCTGGTCGGTGATGTTCTGGCAGGTGGAACAGAGGATGATTTTATCTTTGATGGCGAGGATAGCCTCAGCCAGCGAGCGGGCCTCCTCTTCGGGCATGCGGATGAGATAGTAGGTAAGCCGCTGGGCGGTCTTGGGGCCGATGCCCGGCAGCTTGTGGAATTCATTTATGAGCCGCGAAACGGGCTGTGCAGTTGGCACGTAATCGAGATCCAATCAAGCCTCCCGTCATTTATGTAAGACCCGGAATGTTCATGCCGGTGGTCAGCGCATTGATGCGGCTTGCTGCCATCTCCTGCGATTTCTTTACGGCCTCATTCATGGCTGTCAGCACCAGGTCCTGCAGCATTTCCACATCGCCGGCGGCCTCAGGCGCGATCTTCACCGATTTTATCTGCTGGTGTCCGGTGATAACCACCGTCACGGCGCCCCCGCCGGAGCTGACCTCCAGGGTCTCCTTTTCAAGCTCCTGCTGGGCTTTCTCCATCTTGGCCTGAAGCTGCTGGGCTTGTTTTAGCATCTTTTGCATGTCCATTATTCGTTCTCCTCGTCAACGGGCGTGGCCCCCATCTTGAGAGCTTCTTCCAGGAGATGGCTGCCTGCTTTCTGCTGTTTTTCTACAATGATGCAGCGAAGTTTATACGGGTTGCCGAATATCTCCTTGACCTTGGCCTCCACCATGTGGCGGTATTTGGGGTCCTCTATCTTCTCTTTGTGAAACTCGTAGTAGAATCCCAGTACGATGGTATCATCGTTAACGGACATCGGTTCGCAGGCACTGCGCAGCAGGGCGTCCAGATTGCCCCGCGACCCCATGCCCTTTGTAGCTTTGATCACCTCGCCCCAGCGTCTGCGTAATATCTCGATATTTATTGGCCCGGTGGGCTCTTTAGCCTTTACTGCCGGAGCGGTGGGGGTGGCTGCCACGGGCTCTGCTTTCGATTCCTTCGGTTCGTCAATCTTGTCGGATGTGTCCGACGAGGGCGATTCACCAATCGCCCCTACGGGAGTAACGTCGGGGGCCTCCGCGGCGGGCTTAGCTTGCTTTGCCTTGTGCGGCGCTGCCTGTGGCTTTTCTGCGACAGGCGCGGCAGGTGTAGCCGGCTTCTCCGTTTTAATCGCCGGCGCCTCGGCTTTCTCGGCAACGGGCGCCGGGTGGCCGGCACGGTCGTCCCTGGCCTTGACCGTGCATTCGACCAGCGCCAGCTCCATGGGCAGCGGTGAGAAACCGTCGGATTGCAGCTCAACTTCGCGGAACAGCCTGGCCGCCTTGGAAAGCTGCAGCATGGTAGCCTTTTCCGCCATCTTTTTCATCTCGGCGATGGTTTCCTTGGGCGCATCTACTGCAGAATCGGCCCCGCCCTTCAGCAGGATGAGGCCGCGCAGGTACTCCACCAGCTCGCGGCAGAACTGTTTGAGGTCCACCCCGTCCTGGGTGACGCTGTTTAATGTATGCAGGCCAGTGGTCAGATCGCTATCTACTATGCATTTGGCAAGCTCATGTGCACGCACGTCTCCGGTGATGCCCAGCATTATTCTCACCTGAGCCAGGTCGATGTTGTTCCCGTATTGCGCGGCCAGCTGCTCCAGCAGGTTCTCGGCATCGCGCATGGAGCCTGTGGCGCTGCGACTTATGATATTGAGCGCTGCCTCCTCGATCTGTATCCCTTCGCTCTTACAGACCTCGGCCAGCCGTTTGGTCATAGCTGCCTGTGGGATGCGGCGGAAATCGAAGCGCTGGCAGCGTGACAGTATCGTCAGCGGCACCTTGTGCGTCTCGGTGGTGGCCAGCACGAAGATGGCGTGCGGAGGTGGCTCCTCCAGCGTCTTGAGCAGGGCATTGGCAGCAGCATCGGTGAGCATGTGCACTTCGTCGATGATGTACACCTTGAATCTGGCTTCTCCGGGTGAGAACCTGACCCGCTCGCGCAGCTCCCTGATCTCATCGATGCCGCGGTTGGAGGCGGCGTCGATCTCTATTATGTCCATAGCCCGCCCTTCGGTGACGGACTGGCACATGGAGCAGGAGTTGCACGGCTCCCCTTTGCCGCCTTTGAGACAGTTGACGGCCTTGGCCAGGATGCGGCCGGTGCTGGTCTTGCCCGTTCCGCGCGGGCCGCAGAAGAGGTAGGCGTGCGCCACTTTCCCCGTCTTGAGCGCGTTGAACAGGGTTTTGGTCACGTGCTCCTGCCCCACCACTTCGGACAGGGTCTGCGGCCGCCATTTGCGATAGAGTACCTGCGATGACATTTCTTTATTCTCTGGATTTGGTGCGCGATATCGATTGGGAAAGCAATAAATAGTCGGGTAAATTGGTTTCTATATGATAACGTTTTGGAGGTAATTAGTAAATGTTAAATTGAGCAGTCTGCTGAGGAAATTTAAGTCGATTTGGGAAAGCTATATGCGATTTTGTCCAATCCCCTGTAATCCCCCATAGATTTGGAGATAGGGCGAGTATACAAACTCGCCCCTACAGGGGATATTAAAGAAGATGGGGGACACCCCCAAACCCCCGGCAGGAGAGAAATCTTCTGCACCTCTTTTTAACGCCCCCTGCGGCTTTGCCGCTTCCCCCTCTTTGCTAAAGTAGGGGGAGTTCCCACATGTCAGTGCCCCACACGATTGGGCGTTCCAGCGTTTCCTGTCACCCTGAGCGAAGTCGAAGGGTCTCGAGATTCTTCGGTCGCTGCGCTTCCTCAGAATGACACCAGACGCGTAGGGCGGGTTTCAAACCCGCCTCAGCTACAGCCCCAAATAAACGGGGTATTCATCTGGGCTGCGCTTGGTCTGCTCTATCAGCTCGTCGATTTGTTTGAGCATGCGTTCCTTATCCTTGGAAGGTACGCCGTCTATGCCCCACATGTAGCGGTTGGCGATGTGGTCGCTGACGGTGAACTCAAAATCTACATTGAGCAGTCTACCGGCAATGGCAGGGTCTGTTATGCTCTACCTGCCCTACGCCTACACTAGAATCGGGGTGACGGTTACTTCTCGCTTGAGCGCACGGAGACAAGTATAAGTATGTGGGAAATACCCATTGACCCACAATGGGTAAGGTGGTATAATAGTGCTTGCGTCTGGGGGTGATAGAGATGAAAGCAACAATTCATATAGTGGATGATGAGTTTGTGGAGATCGACACGCGCAAGGTGGACGAGCGGAAGCGCCTGACACTTGGGTCTGCGTTGGGAGACTTGAATAGAGTGCGCATACTCAAGAACAATCGTGGCGACATCTTATTGCAGCCGCTTGCGGATATCCCGGCCTCTGAGCTATGGCTGTACACCAATCGGGAAGCCTCTGACCTTGTACAAAAAGGCATTCAGGAGGCTGGCGAGGGGAAGGTCTCCAGGGTGAATCCGGATGAACTCTAGGACATCACACGATGTTTGAAATATTCTGGACGGAGACTGCTAAAGCGCAGTTCATGCGTTTGAAAGCCGACCGCTCGCTGGCAAAGAGATACAAAGCCGTTAAAAAGACCTTTCAACTAATTGCATCAAACCCTCGTCATCCCGGTTTGCGCACACACGAGTTCTCTACCATCAAGGGCCCGAATGGGGAGAAGATTTTTGAGGCCTATGCTGAGCAGAAAACCCCGGCGGCTTATCGGATATTCTGGTACTATGGCCCCGATAGAGATCAGATCACGATTATTGCTATAACCCCGCATCTCTAAGCTTGCATAGCCATCTGCCACTCACGACGGGTGGCCCGTCGTTGCCCGGCTTGACACCTGTTCCCACGGGGACACAATCCGAAACTGTAGGGCGGGTTTAATGAAGTGTAACCCGCCATTTATTCCGTATCCTAATCCCCCTCAGTCCCCCTTTAACAAAGGGGGACTTTCTACGCTGTTGAAGGTGTTCTCCACCACGCTGAGCAAAAGGCCCTCTCCCTTGAGGGGAGAGGAAAAGGTGAGGGTGAATTTATCACAGAGCGGCGGGTTGGAAACCCACCCTACAACTCTGGATGAGATTCTTCAGTCACAGGATTCCCTCAGAATGACACCGGGGATTTTTGTCTACAGCCCTAGGTAAACGGGATATTGCTCGCCGCTGCGTTTGGCCTCTTCGATGAGGCCGTCTATCTGGCTCAGCATGCGTTCCTTGTCCTTGGAAGGTATGCCGTCTATGCCCCACATGTAGCGGTTGGCGATGTGGTCGCTGGCGATAAATTCCGAATCGACATTGAGCAACTCGACGAGCAGCCGCACCTCGCGCAGCAATGCCTCTGTCGTCTGTCTTGTGAACTGGCCGCTCTCGTACCTGTCGTGCAGAGGAGTATCTTCTGGCACAAACAGGGTGCGCAATCGAATAAAGTGAGGGTTTACTTCGTTCAGTACGTGGGCTGAGCCGCGGGCATGCTGCTCCCACATCTCGCGCCCGCCGAGCCCGGGCATTACATACTCGGAGAGCTCGAAGCCGGCCTCAAGGGCCTTCTTCCCTCCCAGTATCATCTCCTCAGGGGTTGCGCCCTTTTGGATGATCTTGAGCAGCTCGGCGTCGCCGGTCTCAAGCCCTACATGCAGTCGCGTCAATCCTGCTTCGCGCAGCATCTTGAGTTCCTCGAGGCTTTTCTTGGCCAGCGTCTTGCCGCGGGCATAGCTGGTGACACGCTCTATCGTCGGGAACGTTTCATAAAGATATCGAACTATCTCGGCCAGGTCTTCCGTTTTTATGATGACGCTGTTGGAGTCGGCGATGAAGACGTTCTTGACATCGCCCTCGTTGAGCCAGTGCACGCCGTTGGCCCGGGCCACCATGCCTATGTTGCTGCCGTTCCCGGTCTTCCAAGCGTAGGCCTTGATCTCGTCGGCGTGCTTCTTCATGGCGCGGATGTCGTTCTTGACCTCTTCCACGGAGCGTATCTCCAGCTTGGTGCCGGGGTACATGCGGCAGAACTCGCACTTGTTCCAGGAACAGTTGCGGGTCACGCGCAGCAGCAGGCTGTAGCCCTCAGTCGGCGGTCGATACGGCGGCTGCTCGTAGTAATCTTCGTTTATCTCTGGCTTCTTGTCGGTCATAGGTCGAACTCTCTGAGTATTTTATCTTCCCTCTTCCTCATGGCGGCCTCTGATTTGTCGTCCTGGTGGTCGTAGCCCAAGAGGTGCAGCAGGCCGTGCACCACAAGCCAGGCCAGCTCCGCTTTTATCGTCTGTCTGTTCTCTCTGGCCTGTGATACTGCTTGAGGGTACGATATGATGACCTCGCCCAGGCGCGATATCCGGTCGGGTGGAGTTATGAATTCGGTGCCGTCCGTGTTCTCGCTCAGCGCGAAGGAGATGACGTCGGTGGTGCTGTTTATGCCGCGGTACTCGCGGTTCAGCTTATGCACTTCCTCGTCACCGGTGACGAGCAGGCTGAGCTCCACAGGATTATTGATTTTCTGCGCCGCTAATGTCGAATCGATGACTTCACGGAGCCACTTCTTCGTCAGGCGCCTGCGGTAGGGCGCTTCTATGTCGATATTGATTTCGTGAATTGTCATGGAAGGATCACCCGTTTTTGGGAGGAGGCTCTGAGAGAGCTAGTCAACCCCCTAGCCCCCAATCATGGGGGAAATTGTTATCCAAACCCCCTGTTAGTCCCCCATACTTTGGGGGACTTTGAAAATTGGGGGACACCCCCAAACCCCCGCCAGAGGGCGATCCCTCTGGACTTCCCGATTCTAATCAGCGATTGTTTTGGAAAAAGATAGGGGACACCCCTAAGACCCCGGTCCTTTCGCGGAAGGACACCACTCGCAATACTTGTCATTGCCCGACTTGATCGGGCAATCCAGAGGGCGATTCATGAATCGCCCCTACATTTCGACTAATTTGATTGTAGCACCAATGACAGATAGCCCTCAACCTTGAGCTTGCTGCTCCGGAGAATCAGCTAAAGCTTATCTATGTGCCCTTTTACATCATCCGGAATCGCTACCTTCTGAGCCCTCCTGACCAGTTTGATGGCTTTAGGAGAGCAGTGAGTTACGCACAGGCCGCAGCCAATGCAGGTGTCTATATCCACCTTGGCTATATCTTCAAGCTCCAGCGCTTTGACCGGGCATATATCGATGCATGATCCGCAGGCATTACATTTATTTTCATCGATGGCAGGGATAAACGGTGAAGCGATCATTGTTTTGGTCTTCAGTTCGTGGAAACCGATAAAAAGCGGGCAGCAGTCGGTGCAGCAGTTGCAGATGAACCCCTCGATGTTTATGGTGTGCACCAGGCCGTCCGCGTTGGCCTTCCGCAGAAGCTCCAGGGCTTGATTAAGGGTGATCTCGCGCCCCAGGCCGTGCTCTACGCACCATCTGCCGGTGTCTCCGGAATGAAGGCAGGTCTCCAGCATATGCTGGCAGTGATTATCGGGCTCGCTGAGCCAGTGCGAGAGACGGCAGGGGCAGGTGGATACGCAGAAATAGTTCTGGCTTTTGAGAAAGTCGATGAGGTTCTCCTCCGGCCGTGCGTCTTTGGGAAGCGCCCAGGGATGGGCCCACACCGGTGCGAAGGGGAAGCCCAATTTGCACAGCTTGTCTCTGGCCCACTCATACATGACCTGGTGCAGGACTTTGCCCAGTTCGATATCGTACGAATGTCGTATATTCCCGAACAGCCCCGTCTCGCTGAATCCCGGCGCACAGCTGCCCAAGACCCGATATTTGGGATCTTCTTTGCCGGGATCGATCCACATCGTGCCCTTATCTGCCATGGTATTCAGCATTTTCTTCAGCGCGTCCTTTTTCTTCCCCGTTTTCGCTGCTATTTCGTCCAGGGTCATCCCCTTGAGACCAACGTCCAGCGCCAGCCGCGCCTCATCGGGCGTCAGCTGCAGGCTTAGGAGTTTTAAGAATGCCGGGGTCACCGACATGCCGACTATATGCGGGTCATCCTTGTTAATCATCTCTGCCAGGGTTCTGTATAGCTCTTCGTTTTCCATTGGCGGAACCTCCTTCGATGGCGTTTGAGAGGGCACTGGTCTTTACGCCGCGACAAAAGTATCTTGTAAAAGGAGTTAGTTGTCAACTTATCTTCCAACCCCCTGTATCCCCCATACTTGGGGGATTTTTAAGAAATTGGGGGACACCCCCAAACCCCCGGCAGGAGCTTCTCCTGCACTTCTATTTAAACTAACCTTCCTGGGAGGGCTGGACGATGGCGAAAGAGAACGAATTCTGTTTCATCCCTTTACCACCAAACCCGTCATTCCGGCGAAGGCCGGAATCCAAATATTGTAGACGTCTCGCTTCTGTCATTCTGAACGGAGTGAAGAATCTCGTCTTGGGGAAATTTGTTATTTGCCCCCTTGTTGGTCCCCCATACGTTGGTCATCGTGTAGAGACGCAAAATCTTGCGTCTCTACGACTGTCAACCGTTGGGAAGGGCGAACACATAGGTTCGCCCCTACGTCCCCCTTAATATTTCGATGCTTGACGCCAAGCTGGCGGCGAGTTATTATCCCCAGAGACACTATGAATTTCATTGATAAACTGCTGAACTCAGCCCGCAGCAACAACAGCCTGCTGTGCATCGGGCTGGACCCGGACCCGGAGCTGATGCCACATGGCGTCAATGTGCTGGATTTCAATCAAGCCATCATAGAAGCAACTTACGATTTGGTATGCGCCTACAAGCCCAATCTGGCCTTCTACGAGGCTATGGGAGTTGAAGGTTTGAGGGCGCTTGCGGCCACCGTGGCCTGCATCCCGGATACGGTGCCGGTTATCGGCGATGCCAAGCGTGGGGACATAGGCAATACGGCGAAAGCTTACGCCAAGGCTCTGTTCGAGGGCTACGGCTTTGATGCGGTTACGGTCAATCCGTACCTCGGCGGCGATTCGCTGCAGCCTTTCATCGAATATGAGGATAAGGGCATCTTCATTCTGTGCCGCACATCCAATCCGGGTTCCGCCGACCTGCAGGATTTGTCGGTCGACGGCACTCCATTGTTCGAGGTTGTAGCGAAAAAGGCTCTGGAATGGGACGAGTACGGCAACATCGGCCTGGTTGTCGGCGCGACTTACCCGGATGATATAAAGCGTGTGCGCAAGATATGCCCCGACATGCCGATACTGATACCGGGCGTCGGCAAGCAGGGCGGCGACCTGTCGGCGGCTGTGCGCAACGGCGTCGATTCAAATAAAGAGAAGGCCATCATCAACTCGTCGCGCGGCATCATCTTCGCATCGAAGGGCAAGAATTTCGCCGAGGCGGCGCGAAAAGCGGCTATTAAAACGCGCGATGAAATCAATCTCTATCTGAAGGGTGACTAGCGGTGGAGATAAACGTAGGGGACGAGGTGCGCTTCAACAAGGTGCACCCCTGCGGTGGGGACATGTGGCTGGTGGTGCGGACGGGCCTCGATATCGGTGCCAAGTGTATGACGTGCGGGCGCCGCGTTATGATGGAGAGGGTTGAGTTCGAGCGGCGCGTGAAGGAAGTCGTTTCGCGAGGACGCGCAGCGGACAAATAATATCGCATTATAGCTGATCGATAAATGGAGAAATGGTAAATGAAAAAGAATACATACAGCGTGCTGGACGCTATTGGGAATACGCCTATCGTCAAGATAGAGAACATATATGCCAAGCTGGAGAGCGTGAACCCCAGCGGCAGCATAAAGGATCGAGTCGCATTAGAGATCGTTGAGGACGCGGAGCGCAAGGGCGAGCTGAAGAAGGGTTACACCATCGTTGAAGCCTCCAGCGGTAACACCGGCATATCGCTTTCGATGGTGGCAATGGTCAAGGGCTACCATATGGTCGTAGTGATGCCGGAGAATATGAGCGATGAACGCAAGCAGATGATACGCGCATTTGGCGCAGAGGTAATACTAACTTCAAAGAGCGGCAGTCTGAAGGAGGCCATCGAACGGGCGGAGGAGATCGCTAGAAAGCCGCGCCACTTCATCGCACGCCAGTTCTCAAACCCGGCCAACGTCAGGGCGCAGGAGAGGACCGGCGAGGAGATATTGAAACAGATCGGGGCTGTCGATGCGGTCGTGGCGGGCGTGGGCACGGGCGGCACGCTGATGGGCATTTCCAACGTGATGCGCAGGGCCAATCCCAAAGTCAAGGTCATCGCCGTCGAGCCGGAGGAGGCAGCCGTGATGTTCGGCGGCAGCGATGTGCGTATGGAGGAACATCAGATTCAGGGCATAGGAGATGGTTTTATCCCCAAGATCGTTGATATGAGCAAAGTCGATAAAGCGATCACCATCGGCAGCAAGGAAGCCGTCGATATGGCGCGCAAGCTGTGCCGTAAGTACGGGATCCTTGTCGGCATTAGTGCCGGCGCCAATGTTGCTGTGGCGCTCAAGATGGCCAAAAAGTACGACAAGGTGGTCACTGTGCTTCCAGACCGCGGCGAGCGCTACCTGAGCATGGACTTGTTTAAGTATTAGATAGTCGATAGCTGGATCAATCCCCTTGTTCCCCCAGTCCTTGTGGATTTTCAAGAGAGATAAGGATGTCACGTAGAGACGCGTGATTATGCGTCTCTACACTATGACCGAAATATTGGTGAACAAACAGGGGGTTGAACAGCGTCGAGCTACTCCCCTGTCTACAAAAAAGAGGTACAGGAGATTTCTCTCTTGACGGGGTATTAGGGGTGTCCCCCAACGTATGGGGGAATGACAGGGGGTTCGGATATTGCTTCCCCCATGAATGGGGGACAGCAGGGGGTCGATCTTCTTGTATCTTCACCAGTATTAATCAAGTATAATAAACGACGGAAAATCAATCGAGGAACGGAAAAATGAAAGATGAAAAATCACAGAGCCACGAACTGAAGGGCATGGCCCTTGTAACCAGGGATCATCCCTTTCATAAGCTCATTGGCATGACGCTCGAGCCGACGGAGGACGAAAGTATACGCATAAGATTCCCCATGCGCCCCGATCTATGCGGGCATCCGAGCATCCTGTACGGCGGGATTATCTCCTGTGTTATAGATATTATCGGCGGGGCCATAGTTACCTGGAATCAGATAAAAGACATCAGAGACCACCCCATGGAAGAGCAGATTAAAAAGCTGAGCGGCATCAGGACCATTGACCTGCGCATCGATTACCTGCGGCCGGGCAAGGGCAAGGAATTCACCGTGACCGGCTCCATCCTGCGCGATGGCAAGAAGGTGATAGTTGTCCGCATGGAACTGAAGAACGATGAGCAAAGTCTGATAGCTACAGGCGTAGGGACGTTTATGGTGGGGTAGGGGGATGCGTGCTACAGCAACCACTCATATTTCTTTTAATCAAGAAATGACGGAAATATATGGCTAAGAAAGTAGGGCTAATACTCTTAATCCTGGGGACGCTCGGCATTGTGGTATGCACAATAATTTCAGTTGTCGTCCTGAACAAGATGGATAATTTAGACACTCCTGAATTATGGTGGGTTTTCTCTGTTCTCTTATTGGGCGTACCAATCAGTTTCATCCTGTTTATCGCGGGCTGGTTTTCCTATCCAAGAAAGACCATGACTGTACGATCAGCCGTCGGCTGGATGATCTTTTTCATCGCAGCCTGGTTTGAAATTTTCTTAGCAGGCTTGTTTGTTCCACCCTCTATTATTAAGTGTATAGGCACACATGGATATTGGTATTGGTGCGATAAACAGGCGGCGGGAATTCTCATCCCATCGCTTGTGGTTCCGGCGATTGTTATGATATTCGGGTTGATGCTGGTTTACATAAAAAGGAAAGATAGAAATGTACAACAAAGTAATCAGTCGGGTCAACTGTAGTGGCGGTTGTTAAAGGAGGCGTCATGCGCAATCACAGAGTTTTAGTCGCGGTTGTTTTAATACTGCTCATGATAGTGCCGATGCTCGCCGGCTGTGGAGGTGGAGCTAAGGACGAATCGGTAAAAGTAGCTGTGCTCTATGTCGGTGATATGGAGGAGAACGGCTGGAGTTATCAGGGGCACATTGGTGCGCAGGCGATGGCCGGCGTGCTGCAATATGTCCAGCTCTCGGAGACGGATAATGTTTCTGCTGGCGATGCAGTCGCCGTCATGAGTGAATATGCTGATGAGGGTTACGATATAATTTTCTGCCACTCCTATGACTACGGGGCTGCCATTGGTGAGGTGGCGCCGGATTATCCCGATGTCATCTTCATGTGGTGCACTGGTGATAATGCCATGTACGATAACGTCGGCATATACGATGGGCGTATCTATGAGCCCAGGTATCTGGCAGGCATGACGGCCGGTAACATGACCGAATCGGATAAGATCGGATTTGTAGCCGCCGTGCCGTTAGCGCAGGTGATCATGGGCATCAACGCCTTCGCCAGGGGCGTGGCCGTGGAGAACCCCGACGCCGAGGTCTATGTGGAGTGGACCAACGTATGGTATAACCCAGGGTTGGAGGAGGGATTGGCGCAGTCCCTTGTCGATGACGGCTGTGACGTGATCGTGAACCACACAGACTCCTGCGTGCTGGGGCAGGTTGCCGATGAGAACGGCGTATATTACATGAGCCTTAGCGCTGACTGCGGCCAAGAGGCCCCGCTGTCGTTCCTTACGGCGGCCTACTATGACTGGGAGCCGGTGATGACCGACGTCGTTAAGGCGGTGCATGACGGCATGTGGGAGCAGCGGCCGGGGCATGACTGGTGGTACAGCATGGAGCAGGGCGGCGTGCGGCTGTCGCTGCTGAGTGACCTCGCGCCCGAAGCTCTTGGGATAAGGATCGATGAGAAGGGCAAGGAGATCGAATCCGGCGGGCTAGAGGTCTTCCCCAACATGATCGACAGCGAACTCAGAAACATGAATTACCTTGAGCCGAATGTTGTGGGGCAGATACCGCAGCAACCTGTAGAGGACAGCGAGTAGAGCATAGAGAATCGTAGTGAGGGAATCTAGGCAGCACAAGAGCAGCCGAGATTGTGAAGGAGGTATGCAATGCTGAATCGTTCCATTGCACACAAGTGTGGGCATATAGAGGCGCATTCGTTTGAAGCGAATTTGTTCGATCGTGTTCCCAAGGCGGAGATAGAACGCCGCCTTAATGATCTGGCGCAGCAGCCCTGCAAAAATTGCATGAGCAAGGGCCAGAGCGAACATCCCGGTGCGAATAAGATGTCCGATGAAAAAACCACCTTGATAGACATTAGAGATATGGTGAAGAAATTCGTGAACGACAGGGAGTGGGGTCAATATCACAATCCCAAGGATGTGGCAATAGCCATCTCCTTAGAGGCATCGGAGCTTCTGGAGCACTTCCTGTGGGTTCCGGACAAAGAATCCGGTGCAATAGCCAAGGAGACGGAAAAGCTTTTGAAATTGGAAGAAGAGCTGGCTGACATAATAATTTACTGTCTGAGCTTTGCCAATGTTCTCCATATAGATGTGGCAAAGGCTGTAGAAGATAAGGTCAGGCTGAATGCAATCAGGTATCCCGTTGCCCTGGTTAAAGATGATGACACAAAGCATCCGGATATTTAATCATCGATTCATTCCAGAGGGACACAGGTAAAAGGTCTTTTCAAAATCTTCGATATGTATTATCCTGTTTTAATATTTTGTAAATAACAAAGGGAAGAAGAATGCTGCTACTTGATACCCTGGTAAACCCCAAGAGGCTTGTGTCGGAAGAAATAAACGATAGGCGGAATGAAAATTATGTACACCCTTTATACAGGGTAGAACTGCTGGACAAGATCGCCTGGCGTCATGTGAACTACATGGCCGATAAGAATACTATCACTCATTTCGGTTTTAAACACAGGGCGCGTTTTATAAATAAGATGATGGGCAATTCATATGTCGGTGAGAATTGCTGCAAGTATCCCAGCAAGGTGTACAGTAAACGCGTCGTTAAGAACATAGCCGATGGCTGGATGAGGTCGGACGGCCACAGAAAAAATATCCTGAATCCGGCTTACACCAACACCGGAATCGGCTGTGTAATCAAGAACGGATGTATTTATATTGTGCAGATTTTTATAGGATAGTTCGCATATTCTCATATTAGCAAGGAATTAATTTTAAATGTCCAGAAAAATTGCGATCCTAAGCAAATATCACCCCTTGGAAGGCGGCGTCGCGGCCAGAACTTACTGGCTGGCCCGCGGATTAGCAAAGAGGGGGCACGAGGTCCATATCATCGCAGATAAAGCGGATGCCGGCGGGGAATATCGAAGCCAGGGCGACAGTAAGCCCACTGAGAAGCTATCGAACTTTTTCGTGCACCGCCCCGCGTATGAAATCCCGTGGCACATACCGGAGTCCGATGAGCAGTCGCTGGCGCTTTTGGATTTAACACTGGATGTCATTAAAAAACACAGCATTGAAATATTAGACACAGGGTATCTTGCTCCTTACGGTATGGTAGGCCATCTGGCCAAGCGTATCACCGGCGTCCGTCATGTGGTGCGCCACGGCGTATCGGATGTGGAGGACTTCTTGAAGAAGGGTGTTCTCAACTCACTGCTGCAGGGAACGGTCAGATCCGCCGATGCGGTAATCACAGAGGAGCGTTATGCCGATCTGTTCAAGCCGCTCAACAGCAACACGTACTTACAACATCCGTACATCGTCGATACCGAGTCCTTCGCTATACCTTATGCCGGCGGTGAGAGAAAACATCTGGCGTATGTAGGTAAGATAAACTACTACTGGGATCGCAAAGGCTTGCGGCAGATTTCCGACCACATGCATAATCTTGTCGACAGGTACGACTGCACGTGTGTGTGTCAGGGCATCGGTCTGCAGGAGATACAGAAATCACTGGGAAAGAATACCATCAGCGAATATGCCTGGCCCGGATTCATGGCGCCGTGGGAGATGCCGCGTTTCCTGAGCAAGGTCGATGCATTGTTCGTCTTTGAGAAACCGGCGCCCCATTCGGCTGTATCCAATTTAGCTATGGAAGCGCTGTGCTCCGGGGTGGGCATTATCACTAATTATGCTGATTTCAAAAAAGATTATGAGAACATTATCTCCATCAACGATAATCAGGTGCTGGTTATCAATTCCTCTGAGCTGTTTTCAACGACGAGTGCCATCACGAACTGGCTAGGCAAGAAGTGGATCAGAAAGCCCGCGACTCAACTGGTATCCTTCCCGGAGTACATGGCTGCTAACGAGAAGATTTATGAAGGCCTCGGCAGCACACATCTTTTGAATATGGATGTGTATAAGTAGTGCTTTTGAACTGATTGGTTGCATAATCGCAATAATCAACCCAAGCTACAGCTTGAATTAATTATCTTCTTGTTCCTATATTCTCAGGGTTTTCGCTGTCCATATCCCATTGAAACGGATTGTTATTAATATATTCGCGTACCCTATATAGATCATCCTCATCGCGTATCACATGTTCATGGTAATTGCGCTGCCAGACATGAATACCGGTAGTGTTGCGGCATTGATTAATACGTTTGGCTGTTTTCATTTTGACATAGCCGATTATTGTGGGTATCAACATCCTGCGCCGGTGTGCCATGTCGTTACGTAGGGGCAATTCATGAATTGCCCCTACATCGTGGATAACAATAATGGCATGTATATGGTTTGGCATTACGACGATGGCATCTAATCCGATGTTCAAATATCGATTGGGAAGGTTGTGCCATTCGTCGCGGACGATTTTGCCATATTCGTTCGGAAGCATTTCGCCGTCGATTATATGGCCGAAAATGCATTCGCGATTATGGGTGCATAATGTCATGAAATATGCTCCATCGCTGGAATAATCGTAATCCTTCAATCTGGGCGTGTGGCGATGATGTTTGTGTGAATCGTTTGTCATCTATGATATTCCATATCAAAAGGGGCACGGCACGCCGTACCCCTACATGAACCTATTTGTTGGTGAAGGTCGAAGTCTAATTACAGAAGAACCTCGCGTTGATTATCTTCTTGGTCTTCGGACTGAACTCAAAGAAGACCACGCCGTGCTTATCCAGTCCGCTCCCCTTGGCATCGAAGGCGCAGGAGGTGAACCATCCGCCGGAGCGCAGACCTTTGAATTCCAGTTTAATGTCTTTGCCCGCCCCCTTGAGGAAGTCGCCCGCGGCTATCGGCTTGCCGCCAACAGGGAACTCGATGACAGCCCCGGCGTCGAACAGTCGAGTGAAAGCGGCCTCGTCCCTGGCGTTGACGGCGGTCGCGAAGGCGTTGGCGGCCTTGATCCCCCTTTTAAGGATGCCTTTGTACATGGCTCCCATGTACTCGATGATGCGCTTCATGCCCTGCACTTTAATCATGGTGCCGAACTGAACCGTGGAGCCGGTCATGCCCTTGACCCCGTTGTTCTTCATCAGTGCCATGGCGTTCTTGGCGAAGTCCCAGTGTGCGCGTAGACTCTCGATCTTGAGCTGGCCGTTCTCCTCAACGATTTTATAGATGAGATAGCAGTGCACTATGGTAATGGCCCCGTTGGGCAGGGTGGTGTGTATCGAAACCTCTCGCACCATCTCATCGCCGATGACGATGTCCTGATGCACATCGAACTTGATCTTGTTGGGGCCGATGAAGATATCGTAGAAGCGGCCCAGGGCGTCCTTCCCCTTGCGCATGTCCTTGCCCTTGCGGTTGGGTCCGGCTCCCATCGGGTCCTGTACAATGGCATTCGATGAAAACAGGTCCAGCCATCCCGCTCGATCATGTTTATCCACGAGCTCCGGTGACCTGTTGACCAGTGCGATAATTTTGTTCTTGTCCATACACGCCCTCCTTAATTTTTTGATGATAGATGGGGATCAACCCCCTCGATCCCCCAGTCATGGGGGAGGATTGTAAAAAATAGGGGACACCCCTAAGACCCTGGCAGGAGATTTCTCCTGCACCTCTAGCTGTCGAAGCACGGGGCGCGTTATCCAAACCCCCTGTGAGTCCCCCATACTTTGGGGGACTTTAATAGAATTGGGGGATACCCCCAAACCCCCAGCAGGAGAGAAATCTCCTGCACCTCTTTTATTTCTCCCTCAACAGGGGAAATTTGTGAACGCTTTGGGCCCCTTGACTGGAGAACGTAGACCGTAGAAAATGTAACGGTCGTTTCTGTAAAGTTGTTCAATTGCCGATGCTACATTATTTCCCAGTCAATGGTTATTAGTCAATGGTTTAAGGAGGGATAAGATGATCGAATTTTTATCAGACGAGTGGTTCAGCAAGGTAACCGAGATGTACAAGACCGCCGGCGACCTCAAGATGCCGGAGTCCCTGACCAGCGTGACGGTGAACCTTACCGTCAAGACGGCCAAGGCCGAGGTTCAGATGGGCATGAACAAAGGGATCATACAGAAAGGCTTTATCGATAATGCCGATGTGACCATGTCCATGCCCGCCGAATATGCCTACAAGATACTGGTCCTGAACGACTGGTCTGTGGGCATGCGCGGCTACATCAAACGACATATCAAACTCTCCGGCAATATGAAGAAGCTGATCCCGCTGCAGGTGTACAAACCGAGCCAGCCGACGGTTGACTTCTGCAAGAAGATCGCCGAATTCACCGATTTCAAAGCATAACCAGATCATTTAGCTGTAAGGAAGGTGTTGCTATGCCCAAGCTGAGCAAGTTAATGTCGCCTTGGAAAATCGGCAACCTTGAGATCAAGAACCGGCTCGTCATGTCGCCCATGACGCTGGTCTGGGCTAACCCCGACGAGACGCCGTCTGATCGTCAGATTTCATACTGGGTAGAACGCGCCAGGAACGGCGTGGGATTGATCATCACCGAGATGAACTCGGTGGACGAGCTGCACAGATATCAGCCGCTCTCCGTAGGCCTGCACAGCGATTTCCAGATAGAGAACCACAAGCGCCTCACTGATGCCGTGCATAAGTACGGCGCCAAGATAATCCCGCAGCTCACACACCCGGGGCCTGAATCTCTGGCCCCGTTCCTGGAGAACCTGCCCTGCATCGGGCCCTCCGTGAACCGCTCCGAGTCCACGCAGCAGGTGTGCCGCGAGCTGGCGGACGATGAACTGCCCGCGTTGATCGAAATGTACGCCCAGGCGGCGCGGCGGGCGCGCGAGGCCGGTTACGATGGCATAGAGCTTCACATGGCCCATAACTATAATTTACTTGGTTCTTTTCTCTCACCGCTACGCAACAAGCGCGAGGAAGGCCCATATGTTGGATTCACGGTCGAAGGGCGCGTCAGGCTGCCGCTGGAGACTATCGCGAGGATCAGGGAGGTAGTCGGGCGAGACTTCCCGATGACGGTGCGCATCTCCGGCGATGAGAACGTGGGAGGCGCCAACGGCCGCGATATGACGGACACGCAACGCATCGCCCCGATGCTGGAGGCGGCGGGTATAGACTGTTTCCACGTTTCAGGCGGCGTTATCACCTCTCTTGTCGATCAGATCATCGCCGGCGTCAACTACAAGTGCGGCTTCAATGTGCCGGCGGCGCATGCCATCAAGGAGGTCGTCTCCGTGCCCGTGATGCCGGTGGGCTGCATCCACGATCCGGTGCGCGCCGAGGAGCTGCTGCAGAACGGGTGGTGCGACGCGGTGGTCATGGGGCGTCCGTTCCTGGCTGACCCCGAGCTGACCAGGAAGATCATGGAGGACAGGCTGGATGACATCCGTCACTGTGTGCGCTGCCTGACCTGTGTGGACTCGCTGATGAAGCTGGAGGACGTCCATTGCGCCGTCAATGCGCGCATGGGCAAGGAGGAGGAGTGGCCGCTGGAGGGTAAGACGGCTAATTCTAAGAAGATAATGATTGTTGGCGCGGGCCCCGGTGGTATGGAAGCGGCCCGGGTCGCAGCTACGCGCGGACATAAGGTCACATTGTATGACAGGCACCATAGAGTCGGCGGTGCGCTCGTTACCGCCTGCACGGTGCATCCTGATAACGAAACATTGCTCGATTATCTTATGATACAGATGAAGAAGCTTCATGTTGACACGAAACTCGGGGTCGAGGTGACCCCGGGTATGGTTAAACGCGAGAAGCCCGATGTCCTCATCGATGCCAGCGGCGGCAAGGTAGTTGTGCCGCAGATCGAAGGCAGCAACCTGCCGCACGTTATCACCGGCACCATGCTGCACAAGATGATGTACGGCGAGATACCGGCCGAGGGCGGGGAGAAGATACCGATGTGGATGAAGGTCGGGCTTGGGCTTGGCGGCGGCCTCATGCAGAGGCTGATGACGCCCGAGCGCATCCAGAACATGACTCAGTCCTGGCTGCCGCTCATCGGCAACAGGGTCGTGGTCGTGGGGGCGGACCTGGCGGCCATAGAGTCAGCCGAGTTCATCGCACAGCGTGGGCGCACCGTGGCGGTCATCGATTCCCCCGAGGTGCTGGCGCCTGAGATAGGGGACAAGCGGCGCGCTGAGCACATCGAGCGCATGCGCGATCTCGGCATCACCATGCATACCAACTGCGAGGTGACAAAGATTACGAAAGAGGGCGTGTGGTTCAAGCCGCTCTATGGCGACAAGGAGCATATGATCGTCGCCGATACAGTCATCCTCGCAGGGACCATCGATCCCAAGACCGAGCTGTATGAGGCCTGCAAGGGATTCGTGCCCGCGTCGTTTACCGTCGGCGATGTCTCCGGCCTGGGCCTCATCGATAAGGCCATGCGCGAGGCAAACACCGTGATCTACGGGTTGGGGTAAACGTCGTTTGTATGTGATTGGCATTTTGGGGGCACAGCGTGCTGTGCCCCTATGATTTTTTAAGGAACTGGTGAAAAGAGGTTCAGGAGAAATTCTCCTGATGGGGGAACTGGGGGTGTCCCTCAGATCCTTCCACTTCCCCCAAGAGTGGGGGATACAGGGGGGTTTCGATGATAATTGATACACTATTAAAAAAGCACCTTGCTCGCAAGCAAGGTGCTTTTTTGATTTCTGTACGAAAATTATCTAGAAGTCTTCATCTTCCGGGGTGGTGTCGGACTCGACCTCAACCGAGGCGCTGCGGCGCTGCGGCGCTGCGTCAGCAGCCACATTATTATTACTAGGGCCAAGAGTGCTACAAAGCCTGTGACTATCCAGATCCACAGCGCAATACCCCCTTCGGCCGGTGTAGCGGAATGTCCCATCACCGCGAAGGTGGTGAAATGCTCAATGGTGAAGGTGATGGTGCCGTTAACGGTGTCCGCCTCACCTGTAACGAAAACCCATTCTCCATCGGATTCGCTGTAGTAGGCGATGACGGGGCTTGCGCCTGCGGGCAGCTGGCTCAGGTCATATACCAGCGTTATTTGCATACCTGGGGTGAAAGTCGTACCGTCGGGCCCGAAGTCGAATGCCTGTATCAGGAAATAGCCTTCCGGCACCGGAGGTGTGCTCGCAGCGGGCTCTACGGTGATTTCGTCTACAGGTTGTCCGGAGGGATCCAATATCTCTGTCCCGGCCGGTATCTCTACTGTTACCGTGCCATCCTGCGAGTGTGCGGTAATATCGGTGAGAACCACGCCGTTATCGTCCATAGGGCCTTGTCCGCCGCCTGTATCTTGGAATCCGATTGTGATGTTTGAAGTGCCTGCCGGTGTAGAGGTGGGAGATGGCGTAGCCGTTTGAGTTGGCGTGACAGTCGGTATTGGCGTAGGGGTTGGTGTCGGAGTTGCAGTGGCCGTACTAGTAGGCGTGGGTGTAGGTGTGGGGGTTGGAGAAGCGGTTGGTGTAGGAGTGGGCGTAGGTGTAGCCGTGCCCGTGGGGGTAGGGGTCGCGGTGAACAGTTCTGCATTAAGGTTCATCTGCGTAACTGCTCCGCTTTCGAATGTGTCGGACTGAATGGCCTGATATCCATTAACATAAAATAATATCAAGGCTCCATCAGTAATGTTGTCCTGAACGATAAGGTATGTACCGGGGTGGCTGCCGTATTGCCCTGCTGTCGTGACCGTGAAGCTGCCTTTCTGTACGCCGAGGACCCTGGCGGTGATTACCGTCCCAACAGATGCGTTAAACCACGGGCTATCGGCGTTGGGGCGCGTTTTGATTCTGCCATAAAACGTATGGGGAGGTTGTGAAAGCTCTTCGGTGAGCCAGGAATCTATCTCGACGCAGCCAGCCCCTGACAGTTGAATCCCATCCCCGCTGCCGCTGAAGCCGTCGCCGCTGGGGCCGGACGGATCTCCCCACCAATTATCATTTGCATAGACACACTCAGTCTCGTAATGATAAACGTACAATCCTATTCCATTGCCCGCTATATTATTGCAGTTGGCGCTCACATCCTCTGAATCAACTACGGATATCCCGGTGGTACCGCCGCCTTCGTTGTCCCTGATGTCGTTGCCGTATATATCTACATAGGAGGAATCCTCCATGTAGATGCCTTCGCTGTTATCGTGTACCGTGTTTGACGTAACGTATACGTAGTCTGAGCCTACGAGAGTGATCCCCTTTTCGCTACTGTAGGCAATGTCGTTGCCGTGGACGTTGATATCATTGCAGGAATCCATTTTGATGCCGTACACGTTGCCCGTGGAGCCGTTGTAGAGCACGTTGTCCAGTATGTCTATATACTCAATAGAGGTTAACGACGAATCATTTAGATATATGCCCACATTCCAGCCGTACACCGTGTTGCCCTCTATGGAACTGTTGTGTATTCCTCCGTCAGCGATGGCGTTGAGATATATGCCATAGCTGCTGTTGATTGACGGTTCCTCCTGGTACACCGCGTTGCCCTGAACGGTGTTTTCCGATGTGTTGCCCTCATATACCGCCAGCAGGAATATCCCCGATGCATCCTCTTCATCGTAGCAATTGTAGACCGTGTTGTCTGTTACGACGTTGCCGTACACGTGACCGCCAAACGCGCTAACAAGGTAGATGCCTTGCCAGCAGCCGTATACCTCGTTTCCGTTAATGTCATTGCTGTAGATGCTGGTGGCGTACTCGCTCACCAGCCCGATGCCGCTTTCGCAGTCGTAGACGGTGTTATCCTCGACGGTATTCTGTCTTACGTTGCCGTCGGTGTCATATTCGTGTAATTCGATGCCGTTATCGCATTCATATACCTCGTTTTCGGCTATGTTATTCCCGCTCATGTTTCCTGTCGAGTTTAAGTTCTCAAAGAAGATGCCGTAGTCCGAGCAGTTGTAGACCTCGTTGCCTGTCAGGGTATTATTGGAGATATTGCCGCTGTTTTGGAAATTCTGCAGGTGGATGCCGATGCCATCCCAGTTGAATTCACTCCATCCCGAGGCGTTGTAAACAGTGTTTGAGGAGATGTTGTTGCTGCGGATGTTGCCCGTGTCGCGGTTCTTAAGGGTGATTCCTGTCGCGATGTAATCGCGTATGGTGTTGCCGGTGACCGTGTTCTGGTACATGTCCCCGGTGCCCCCGTCGTTCTCGAAGAAGATGCCGTCAGAGCAGTCGTAGATAAGGTTATCCATTATAGTATTGTTGTGGAAATCGTAGTCTCCCTCTCCTTCATATTCAAAGGCGATGGCGACGCTGCAGTCGTATATTACATTGTCTACGATGGAGACGCCGGTCATCTCGGTGTCGGAGTCTGGATACATGCCTATTCCGGTGCTGCTGGGGTCGATGGTAACGGTGAAGCCGTGGCCCGTGTTGCCGAATGTGACGTTGCCGGACTGGATCAGCACCGCGTTACCGCCGCCGCTGCCGTTGATGGTGGTGACCGCGGAGCCGTTTTCTGAGATTATGGTGAGGGGTTTGTTGATGTTGATGTTCTCGGTGTAACTGCCGTTGCGCACTATGATGGTATCGCTGTCATTTGCGGCGTTGATGGCTGACTGTATAGTTGTGTATGTCTCGCCTGCGCCCACATAAAGCGTGGCCGCCTGAACGGGAGGCGCCGATATCACTATCGGCACCAGCGAAAGTATCATACAAATTATGACTACAATGTAAATCGTTCGGCTTTTCATTTGCTTCCCCCAGTTTTCACAAATAAATGCTTACTGATACCTGATTATACACGGGAATATTGAGTAAATACAAAATATGTAATGACTCAGGTCAAAACGTTTTGTATATTTACCATTATTTGCATGAGTAAGTCAATATCCTTTGCAGTTTCCAAAGATGATTGGGCGTAGGGTTAATACAAATAAGCCATTGTTTATCGCTTGACTACCAGCTTATGGACGGCCATGTCCAGGCCGTCCAGCGTCAGGGGGAACATGGGGAAAGTCTTGGCTATCATCTCCACGGTGTAGTTGTCCCAGTATTGCGGGCTGTCCGGGTTGAGCCAAACGGCATGCGTGAAGTGGTCTGCGATGCGCTTGAGCCAGTTGATGCCGGGGATATCGTTGCGCTCGTAGTAGTTTACCGCGCCCCAGCGCTCGGAGAGCTCCCATGGCGCCATGCGGGCGTCGCCGACTATTATCAATTTGTAATCGGACGTAAGCGTGTTTAGCAGGTGGTTGGTGCTCACCGCCTGGTACCTCTCGATGTTATCGTAAACGTTATCGTAGATGCAGTTGTGGAAATAGTAATACTGGAAGTCCCTGAAATGCGAGCTGGAGTGCGCCGCGGAGAATAGCTGGCTGCACATCAGGGAGAACGGGTCCATGGAGCCGCCCACGTCCATGAGCAGCAGCACCTTGACCGTGTTCTTGCGGGCGCGCTGCCATATAAGCTCGATCTCGCCGTAGTTCTTGGCCGTGGCATCGATGGTCTTGTCCAGATTCAGCTCGTCCTCGGGGCCGGT
>Ga0315291_10001570_pt1 | contig 30446 bp, 24 predicted proteins | sample YL17G12_20_MG_FD_203070 | JGI IMG/M metagenome (GOLD analysis project Ga0315291, IMG submission 203070) | Sediment microbial communities from Yellowstone Lake, YNP, Wyoming, USA - YL17G12_20 | ecosystem: Environmental > Aquatic > Freshwater > Lake > Sediment | place: USA: Wyoming | collected...
AACCTATGATTTTGACCAGATTATCGGTCAAAGCCAAAGCATGAAAAACGTCTTCCAGATCATCAAGCGCGTTGCATCGAGTGACGGGACGGTGCTCATTACCGGAAAAAGCGGCACGGGCAAAGAGCTGGTTGCGCTTGCAATTCATTACAATAGCAAGAGAAAGCCGAAGCGCTTCGTGGCGATAAACTGCGGCGCCATTGTGGAAACGCTCTTCGAGAGCGAACTGTTTGGGCACAAGAAGGGATCGTTCACAGGGGCTACGACGGACAAAGAGGGACTGTTCAAAGTGGCTGACGGCGGGACGGTCTTCCTTGACGAGGTGAGCGAAATCCCGTTCCACTTGCAGGTCAAACTGCTGCGTGCGATCGAGCAAACGGAAATCATTCCTGTCGGTTATACGGATCCCGTCAATACCGATGTGCGCATCATCGCTGCGACGAACCGAAATCTTCGGCAAGAAGTCGATGCCGGCAAGTTTCGCGAAGACCTGTTCTACCGCCTCAACGTCGTGGAAATTGACCTTCCCTCGCTGAGTGAGCGGCGGGAAGATATTCCGCTGCTGTGCCAACATTTTCTCGAAATCTACAAGAAGCATATGAGTCGCGCGATCCAAGGGTTCACGAACGAAGCGATGAGTGCGATGATGCAGTATCAATGGAAAGGGGAAGTGCGTGAACTCGAGAATGTGATCGAACGAGCCGTGATCTTCTGTGACAAGGACTTCATCGGCCTGGAGCATTTGCCAGAGTACTTCCGCCAGGTTGCAGCCCAGCATCCGTCGTTCTCGCCTGCAGGTCAGCAGACGCTGCGAGATGCCGTTAAAGCGTTCGAACGAACATACATTGAGCAGGTCTTGGCGCAACACGAAAGGAACAAGGAGGCGACAGCACAAGCTCTGGGCGTGAGCCTCTCATCGCTTTACCGGAAAATGGAGGAACTCGAAATCCCGACTCGCTAGTGCGAGGAAGCGCAGCTCTGAGTCTCCGGGCGAACCGCCAACAAAACCCACCGAACGGCTCCAACTAGTTGCTCTCTGGCAGCTAATTTTCGGGCACATTTGTCTTCTAAGTTTTGAGAATTTCCTTCTGCTGGCCTTCTCATAAATGAACAAAGGGCCTCAACAGAAGTCTGCACGCTTCTGATTCTGTGTCAAATCTGGCAGTTTTCAAGACCTCCCCCAACATATCCACTTGGCACGCTCCTTGCAGCCCTTGACTGCGTAATATCGTGGTTTTTCGAGCTTTGCCACATTCATTCGTCAATCAATGAGGAGGACACAATGGAGCGAGTAAGATTCCAGTCAGCGCCTGATGGCTTGGTCGCTGGAAGCTTGAAAGAATCCGTTCGAACGTACGAGCGTGCATTGATCATTGATGCGCTCAAAGTGAATGGAAACGACAAACGAAAAGTGGCTAGGTTGCTCGGAATAAGCCTCTCGTCCCTCTATCGCAAACTTCGCGAGCTGTCGATAGAAGGTTTTGATGACAATGAGAAACACGAGATGGAAAAAGAAGAGACCGAGCTCAGCACAACGTTAAGTTAGTGTAGATGTCAGTAGTTGGTTTTGCAATGCGCCTTGGATCGAGGGGAAGATGCAGGTGCATCGCGTTCAGTCTTTGGAAGGAGTGGTAACCATGAAGCCAGGCTGGTGGATTGCGGGCCTTGTAGCCGCCATCGCCGTAGGGAGCGCGTTGTTGTATCTTCGTCGTTTTCGGGGGGATGACTCAGGAGCATTTCATTTCGTCGATGACGAGAACGCACTCAAGAATTTTGGAGCGTTTCCGCCTGAACTGCCCGAAGATGAGTTTGACGGAGTGAATTTCCTGTTTTAGGGGTGGTTCACCGCGTTGGATTTGCGATCGTTCAGTTTTTCGTCAGGCAAGCGCAACTGATTTTCACTCATACTTCAGGAGGTGTGAGGCGTCACGGTATTTCATTCGATGATTTTCAGATTCAAACCTGCAACCCACAAGGCAAGCGGCGTTATCTTTGACCTGCCCACCGCGACAGGGTCTTGCCCCGTGGGTTTCTTTTTGGCTCTCCCGAATCCCGCAACCACCCCAGCAAGATTCTGCAAGAGGGGCAGTCGACCTTCCTAGAACCCGCTTCGGGTTTATTCAAACTGACAATTCCATTTCTGCATTCCTCAATTGTAAGAACTGAGAACGGCTCATTCTGCAGTTCCCGCACAGATTAGGCGATTCCGTCGGCTTGGTGTCCGATGTCGCTGAGAAATTCTCCGGCATAGTTATTGAAAAATTCTCAGCACTCCTCTGATGTGCGAGGGAGAAGTGTTGAATTTCCCAACGGCGGTGAATCAGTCATCTCCGCCCAGATTCTCAAACCAAAAGCCAATCTCATAGAAGAAAGGGCTAAACGATGAAGCGTTTGCTTTCAGTCTTTTCGGTTTTCGTTCTTGTTGCCCTCCTCCTCGTGCCGTTGAGCGAGGCTCTCTCTCAGGTTGTGAAGACCAAGCACGAATGGATGTCGCCCGGACGCCGAAGCAGCGGAGAGCCCAACTACACCGCGCCCGCCGGTCCGTACTATGTGTCACCCGGTATTTCGACGGTCGGCAAAGGGATGAAAGCGTACCTCTCTGCGGACACGGTCGGCTCAGGAAAAAGTGTTGCCACGTCATTCGCGTGGTCGTTCGTTTCAAAGCCGACAGGTTCAACCGCAGTTTTCGATAGCACGGACAAGAAGTTCACGAGTTTCACAGCTGATGCCGGGGGCCGATACATTGTGCAAGTCTCTGTCAACGGCGGTGCAAAAACGGCGCAGGATACCATCTGGGCGTCTACGTTCAAGGGGACATCCACTTCGACGGACTGCGCACCTTGCCACAGGCTCAAGCCGAGTCTGCAGCAGTTCAACAACTGGAAAACCTCAAAGCATGCAACCATCTTCGCCCGCGGGATCACTGGACAGCTCGAGAATGACGAGACCACCGGCTACAAAGGTGCCTATGCAAAAACCTGTGCCAAGTGCCATACGACGGGATGGGAAGACGCCACGAACAATGGCAACTTCGGATATCTTGCGAAACAAGCCGGTTGGGATACCACATGGTACAAAGGCCTGCAAACCTCGGGCGGCGATTACCTGATCAGCTACAAAGACTCCACGGTATGGAAGGGCATGTCGTCGTCCATGCAAGCTCTCGGAACGATCGGCTGCGAGAGCTGCCACGGTCCTGGAACAGATCATGTGAATACCACCGACAAGGACAAGATCAGCATAAGTCTTGATGGCGGTGTGTGCAACACGTGCCACGACGCCCCGAAGAAACATCGTTTGGGCAGCTACTGGTTGGCCTCGAACCATGCCACGCTGAAGACCAGCAGTGCTGAAGCCAGCAACGCTGGTTGCCGTCCATGCCACAATGGCGATGCATTTGTGAAGTACGCTGACGCATGGAGCGCTGGCCTTTCAAAGCCGGCTCCTGCTGACTCGGCAAGGATCACGGTCTTTCCGTCGATTGCCTGTGCGACGTGCCACGATCCACATGGCAATTCGAATCCGAATCAGCTGCGCGTAATGAAGATTGATAGCCTGGCGAATGGTTACAAAGTTCCGGTTGGACTCGGTGGCAAAGCGCAGCTGTGCATGAACTGCCATCATGGACGTGAGAACACCGTCACACGGGTCAACAACCAGAAGGGCCGTTTCGCCGATCGATTCTATCCTCACTACAGTCCGCAGGCGGACATGTTCCTCGGCGCGAACGCGTGGGAGTTTGGCCTGGGCCTCACGGGATACAAATCACACGGTGGAGTAAAAGATGGGTGCGTGACCTGCCACATGTCCGAGCGCGTGAACGGCTCAAGTGTGCACGCCGATCATGAGATGTCGATGGAAGAGAATGGCGCGGACAAAGTTGAGGCATGCAAAGAGTGCCATGGTTCCATCACAAGATTCGACGACATCAGAGCGGCGACGGACTATGATAATGACGGCACGATCGAAAGCGCAGTGGCGGAGGTCCAAGGTCTGTTGGATCAACTGAAAGCCCAGTTGCCGAAAGACGCGACCGGGGAGCCCGTTACAGCGGCAAAAGACTCAATGGTTGTGAAGAACCATCCTCGGTATCCGACAATCCTGGGACCATTGTGGAATTATCACTTCGTGACACATGACATGAGCAAGGGTATTCACAACACGAAGTACGCAGTTGCCTTGCTCCGGGCGTCGTTGGCCGTTGTCACCGGTGTGGAGATGGATCCGCTGCCGGTTCCGAAGACGTTTGAGCTGAGCCAGAACTACCCGAACCCGTTCAATCCAACAACCGAAATCCGGTTCTCACTGCCAAAGGAATCGGCGGTGAAGATTGTCGTGTTTGACATGATTGGTCGCCTTGTCACGACGTTGGTCGATCAACGGCTGGCTTCGGGCAGCCACAGAGTCTCGTGGAACGGCCGCGATCAGAACGGTGGGGCAGTTTCGAGTGGTGTGTATTTCTACCACATGCAGACCGAAGGATTCACTGCCACAAAGAAAATGGTGTTGATCAAATAGTCTTGATGAGTGCAGGGCCTGAGGTGAGTTAATCTCCCGGTGTTAGGAGGAAGGAAAACCGCAGACGTTTTTGATTGAGAAACCCACAAGCGGGAAGGCGGTACATTCGGGTCAGGAAAGACCCTGAAAAAGCTGCCCATAGCTTGTGGGTTTTTCTTTTTTGAGAATTTGCGAAAGCAGTTATTGGAATTTGAGAAACGCTCCAGGGCTCGACCGTTCAGGTTCCCTCAAAAGGACAGCCTTGGGGATTTTTCGCTTTCCCGTCATCGTAAACCCAGGAGAGTCGCTCGTGGCATACATATTGAGCGGTTTACGCTGCAAAGTGATAACGACATGTACCCTATGAAGTCAATGCAGACGGATCGTCGAGCACGAGCTCAAGACAAACCAGCGACGGAACACGCCAAGATTTTGGTCTTCAGCCCTGACGCTGATCTCGCCAGGAGTCTTTCGCTGCTGCTGGAGGATCAGTTTGAGATCGTTTGCGAAACGCAACTTGAGAACCTCAAGCGGAGCATTAGTGGAACGACACCGGCCCTCTTGCTTATTGACTTGTTCGCTTTTCCTTCCGATATTCTCAGAGAGGTGAATGTCTTGCGCGCAAGCCAGCTGGACATTCCCGTTGTTCTCTTGCGCGTATACCGTCAGTTGAGCCCCGAGTTAGAAGAGACAATCCGAGACCTCGCCGACGTGGTGCTCTACAAGCCGTTCGATGTCAAAGTGGTCGCGGATGCGGTTCACCAGCTGCTCAATGTAGAGTAGCTCGTCTGAGCACCCGATTGCTTCAAACCTCCCTGTTGTCCGGAAGGAGGTTCCAACTATGAGCCGTGCGGCTGATCTGGGCCTGATCAAGCAGGCGATGCTGAAGCGGTTGGATGCAACGATTCGGCAGAATTACCATCAAAGCCTTTCTGAGGTCCTCAACGAGCTCCGCATGCGGAGCGTCCTTTCCCAACCCGATCCGACTCCGGACAAGGTCTTCTCCGTCATCCTCGACGCCCACGTACTTTCCAACAAGCCGATTAGTTCTGTGAACCGTGTGCGCGAGGCTCTCGAACGACTAGCGCGGGGAAAATACGGCCTCTGTGTTCGTTGTGGGCGCGAGCTTCCCACCGAACTTCTTCTCAGCGATCCGACCGAATCCTTGTGCCAGTTGTGCCAACACACTCCGAATGCGTGAGAATCGGCCGGGCTCGGGTCTGATGGGCCAAGCCCGAAGGATGATGGTTGCCCTCGTCGGTCAAGCACGCCGTGGCGTTGCCAATGCCGTGATCCCCCTCACTTCTCTATTCTGAGAATCTGTAACGCCCTGTTCTCGCTGAAGAGAATAGGCGCGGTTTGTACCCATCAAATACTCCATTATCAAGAACTTCTCGCAGCAAGACCATATTGGCACGGGACTTGCGATTTTTCGGTTGAATTCTTCAACTCCCTCGTGATGTTGAGATTTTCACCAGAGGGATTACACACAGACGTGCATCGTATGAAGCGATCTGGAAGCGGTCTTGTTTTCTGCAGATTCATTTCATTTGCGCTGCTTCTCCCCGGAGCACTCATTGCACAATCCAGAGAGGACTGCCTCGCTTGCCACATTGACAAGTCCTTGACGATGGAGCGTAGGGGGAAGGAGGTCTCGATCTATGTCGATGTTGCACACCTTGACAAGTCACCGCATAGAAAACTTGTCTGCGTTGCATGTCACGTAGGTTTCGATGCGCAAAACGTTCCCCACAAAGAGAGGATCGAGCCCGTCAACTGCGGGACCTGTCACAAGGACGCTCCCCTGAAGCATCGGTTCCATCCGCAAATCGTTCGAGCGAGCGGCGCGAATGGAAGGCCTGAGATTTCCTGCAAGCAATGTCACGGCACCCACGATGTGGTGTCTCCGAAAATTCCCGGGTCCAAGTTCCATTCGGGAAACCTTGTCCAGTCATGTGGTTCCTGTCACGAGAACGTCAAGACGACGTTTGTCCACTCCTCGCATGCAAAGGCACTTTCCGACGGAATCAAAGGCGCTCCGAATTGCATCACCTGCCATCAAAACCCGATCGTTCGCGTCACCCCGGATCTCGACTCCACGAAGTTGAAGATCGCTCAGGACAAGCTCTGCCTGTCGTGTCATCTCGATGATCCGAATGTCCGAGCGCGGATATCGCCGACAGCCGGGTTTATCGCCGCATACGAAGCAAGCGTGCACGGCTCGGCGTTGAGCAAAGGAAATGGAAAGGCGGCAAACTGCATCGATTGTCATGGCAGCCATGAGATGAAGAAGGGATCAGAACCCTCTTCGCGCGTGAACAAGATGAACATACCTCAAACGTGCTCCGGCTGTCACGCTCGCGTTGCAGGTGACTTTGAGGGGAGTGTTCACGGAAGAGCAGTGAAAGCTGGAGTCAGCGACGCGCCGGTATGTACCGACTGCCACGGTGAGCACAATATTCTGAAACACACCGATCCGCGGTCACCTGTCGCCGCCCGCAATGTCTCGGCGCAGGTCTGCTCCCCGTGTCACAGCTCGGTGAAGCTCAGTCAAAAATTCGGTTTGGCGAGCGACAGGTTCCAAAGTTTTGCCGCCAGCTATCACGGACTCGCCGGGAAAGCAGGATCTGTTGAAGTTGCAAACTGCGCAAGTTGCCACGGTGTTCACGACATCAAGCCATCCAGCGATCCGACATCTCGCATCCACAAGAGCAATCTCGTCAAGACATGTGGAACCTGTCATCCAGGGGCAAACGAGAATTTCACAAAGGGTGCCGTACACGTCATTGCGACGGCGAAACAAGACGACGTGCTGTACTTCGTTTCTACCACCTATGTAATTCTGATTGTGGTGCTCGTCGGAGGAATGTTCGTCCATAACTTGCTCGATTTCCTTAAGAAGTCCAGAAAGCAGCTGATGTACCGGCGAGGCCTTATCGAGCGTCCACCAGTAGGCCATAGGCTGTATTTGCGGATGTCGCTGGACGAGAGAATCCAGCACGGAGCGCTCCTGGTCAGTTTCATCACCCTCGTTCTTACGGGTTTTGCCCTTAAGTTTCCCGATGCGTGGTGGGTCGCGCCGTTCAGGGGAATCAGTCCTGTAATGTTTGAGCTTCGTGGAATCCTTCACCGCGTCGCGGCAGTGGTGATGGTTGCCGCCAGTCTCTACCATCTCTACTATATCTTCTTCGTACCACGAGGAAAGCAATTGATTCGCGATTTGCTGCCGACAATCCAGGATATTCGGGACGCCATTGGTGTGATAAAGTATAACGTCGGACTGTCGAAAGTCAAACCGCGATTCGGACGGTTTAGCTACATTGAAAAGAGCGAGTACTGGGCCCTTGTATGGGGCACCGTGGTGATGGCTCTTACGGGGACAATCCTTTGGTTCGACAATACGTTCCTCGGACTCTTGACGAAGCTTTGGTGGGACGTTGCCCAAACGGTTCACTATTATGAAGCCTGGTTGGCAACCCTTGCCATCATTGTGTGGCATCTTTACTATGTGATCTTCAACCCCGACGTGTATCCGCTCAATCTTGCCTTCTGGAAGGGGACTTTGACCGAAGAAGAAATGGAAGACGAGCATCCCCTTGAGCTTGAGGAAATTCGACGACAGGAGATGATAGAAGCGATGGAAGAAGTCAGAGACAGCCAGGAATCTCAAAAGCTCGAGGAGGTCAACAAGTAGCGCTATGAAAAGGCCTCGCGAGCTCTGGGGTACAATCGCATTCCTGGCTCTTGCCTTCACCTCCTCCTTCGCGCAGGAGAACGGCGACTGTCTTGCGTGTCACAACGACAATTCGCTGACCGGACATCGCAAGGGGAAGACCATCTCTGTGTTTGTTGATGAGAAGAGGTTCGGTTCCTCTACGCACGGATCACTTGCCTGCATTTCTTGCCACAAGGATTTGGAGGGGAAGGAGCTCCCGCACGGTGAAGACCTCTCCGCTGTTGACTGCGGGACGTGTCACACGAAGGAGCAGGAACTGCACGCGAAGTCGCTTCATGGAAAAGCCATCGCCAAAGGCGATCCGCTTGCTCCTTTGTGTAAGGATTGCCACGGCGCTCACGATATCCTCCCTGCCTCGAATCCCCGGTCGAGGGTTGCGCCGCTTCAGGTCCCATTTCTCTGCGGGAAGTGTCACCGCGAGGGCTCCCCGGTGATGCAGCAACGTGCTATCCACCAGGACCATATTCTCGAGAACTTTTCCGAGAGCATTCACGGTGAAGGTCTCCTTCGCAAGGGGCTGATCGTCGCCCCGAATTGTGCCACATGTCATACCGCTCACTCCATACTGCCCCATACGGATCCCGCGTCTTCAATCGCACGACGCAACATTGCTTCAACCTGCACAAGATGCCACGCGCAAATTGAGGCAGTCCACAGGAAAGTGATTAAAGGGGAGTTGTGGGAGAAGGAGGCAAACGTTCTTCCGGCGTGCGTTGATTGTCACCAGCCGCATAAAGTGAGGAAGGTCTTCTACACTCAGGGGATGGCTGACAAGGATTGTCTGCGGTGTCACGAGCGGAGTGAGCTGAAAGCGTCCAAGGACGGGCGCTCGCTCTTCGTGCGGACGTATGATCTGGCATATTCCCGTCATGTGAAAGTCTCGTGCAGTCAGTGTCACTCGGAGGTCAACGCATCCCGCGTTCGGCCCTGTGAAACGATCACGAGGAAGGCGGACTGCACGGCATGCCATGCGGAGGTTAGCCAGCAGTACGAGCGAAGTATGCACGGCCAGCTCATGGTCAAGAATGACCTGAACGCGCCGACGTGTAAGGAGTGCCACGGGACGCACGCCGTGCTCGGCAAATTGGATCCGAAGTCGGCCACGTTTCCAACGAACGTTCCCATCCTCTGTGCGCGCTGCCATCGCGAGGGACAGAAGGCTGCAGTGCGATACATCGGCAGTCAGCATGAAATCATCGAGCGTTACACGGAAAGCATTCACGGCAAAGGACTGATGAAGAGCGGCCTTACGGTGACCGCGATGTGCACCAGTTGCCACACGGCCCACGAAATCTTGCCACATGCCGATTCGCTGTCGAGCGTAAACAGGAAGAATGTCCCTGCGACCTGCGGTCGCTGCCATCACGGGATTGAGGAGCAATTTGAGCGGAGCGTTCACGCCACAAAGGTCGGGAAAACCGACAAGGAGCTGCCGGTATGCAATGATTGCCACACGTCGCACAAGATCCGTCGCGCCGATGAGGCTGGCTTCAAACTTGAGATCATGACGCAATGTGGCCGATGCCATGAGGCCATCGCAAAAACCTACTTTGATACTTACCACGGGAAGGTCTCGCAGCTCGGTTATACCAAGACGGCAAAGTGCTATGATTGTCACGGGGCGCACGACATCCTACCGGTCTCCGATTCCCGGTCCCATTTGAGTCGCGAGAATGTCGTGTCGACGTGTCAGAAATGTCATTCGGGCGCGACGCGCCGATTTGCAGGGTACCTGACCCACGCGACGCATCACGATCCGGAGAAATATCCATTCTTGTTTTGGACGTTCTGGGGCATGACATCCCTGCTCATCGGAACATTCATATTCGGTGGCGTTCACACCTTACTCTGGCTGCCTCGAGCATTTCAGATGCGTCGACAGCAGCGACAAAAGCCTTCACAACCGGAAGCCACGAGTGATGGAGACGACGATACCTCTCGAACCGACGATCGAGATAAAAAAGAAGACAAATGAAGCGGAAGCCGTTGAGGCTACCGAACGACAGTTCCTCCGATTCAAGCGACTGCACCGGATTCTCCACGTCGTCATGATTCTGAGCTTCATGAGTCTGGCATTGACCGGAATGACGCTCAAATTCTCGTACACAGGTTGGGCGGCCATTCTTTCCCGACTCTTCGGCGGCTACGAGTCTGCCGGATACATCCATCGAGTGGCGGCTGTCTTCATGATCGGCATCTTCATCGTTCACATTGTTGACCTTGTCAGGATGAAGCGCCGGACGTACCACTCGTGGCGAGCCATCATCTTCGGGCCGGATTCAATGCTCTTTAACAGGAAGGATCTCCACGACCTGATTGGCAACATCAAGTGGTTTCTCGGCAAGGGACCTCGCCCGAGCTACGGTCGGTATACGTATTGGGAGAAATTCGACTACTTCGCGGTGTTCTGGGGGATAGCCGTGATCGGTTCGACGGGACTTCTGTTGTGGTTCTCGGAGTTCTTCACGCAGTTTGTTCCGGGGTGGTTCTTGAATGTTGCCACGATCATTCACAGCGACGAGGCGCTGCTGGCGGTAGGATTCATCTTCACCGTACATTTTTTCAATACTCACCTTCGACCCGAAAAATTCCCTATGGATATTGTGGTTTTTACCGGGCGCATGTCTATTGAGGAATTCAAGCGTGACAAGCCGGCTGAATATGAAGCACTTGTCAAGTCAGGCAAGCTTGAAGAGTACCTGGTTGAGCCATATCCTCCAATCGTGACCCGCGCTGCACGGATCTTCGGCTGGGTTGCACTCTCCGTCGGCTTCAGCATCGTGATCTGGATTATCTATGCGATGATGTTTGCCTATCAGTGAGGGTTGGGAATGCGATGAATTCGGTTGCAAGTTTGTCTTGTTGGTCGTATAATCAGATCATTAGCTCCGACATCATGCAGCACGTGGAATCCTGCTGAGACTGCTTTATGAAGCGCGTATTCCCAGAGTCGTTCTATAACTTCGTTACTCTCGTCGGTGCTGTCATTGCCGTCGTAAGCTTCGGTTTGATCTTGTTTCTTGTTCTCCTCGAAGCTGTGGCGGAACAGCCGAAGCCGTACATGGGAATCATCGCGTTCGTCATTCTTCCTATTTTCCTTCTCCTTGGACTCGTGTTGATTGCTGTCGGAATCATCCGGGAGCATCGGCGAGCGCGCAAGGGAAAACCGAGCAATCTGCATCTGCCACAGGTTGATTTGAACAACCCGCGGCATCGGACCGCCTTTGTGGTTTTTTCTATGGGAACGATCGTGCTGTTGGGCTTCTCCGCATTCAGCAGCTTCAAGGCCTACGAGTATACGGATTCGGATCAGTTTTGCGGCGAGATCTGTCACAAGGTGATGGAGCCGGAGTACACTGCATATCAATACTCTCCTCACGCGCGCGTCGGATGTGTGAAGTGCCACATTGGACCCGGGGCTGGGTGGTTCGTCCGTTCAAAGCTTTCTGGAACATATCAAGTGTACGCGGTGACATTCAACAAATACCCTCGGCCTATTCCCACGCCGATTGAGAACCTGCGGCCGGCTCAAGAAACCTGCGAGCAATGTCACTGGCCCAAACACTTCTTTAGCGAGAAGCTTCATCAAAACACATATTTCCTGTCCGACGAACAGAACACACGGTGGACGCTTGACCTGCTTATCAAGATCGGCGGTGGCAACATCGAGGCAGGTCCAACCTCGGGGATCCATTGGCACATGAACATCGCCAATGAGTTGACCTATGTTCATACGGACTCGCAGCGGCAGGTCATACCTTGGATACGGTCGCGCACGTCGGGCGGAAAGGAGACGATCTATCGCAGCACGGAGAATCCGATCAGCGACGAGGATCTGAAGAAGTACACCACACGACGCATGGACTGCATCGATTGCCACAATCGTCCGACCCACATTTACCATCCGCCGGCCCGATCCGTCAATCACATCATGTCCCTGGGATGGATCGATCCCGACCTCCCGAGCGTCAAGAGCATTGCGGTCAAGGCTCTGGAGAATCCCTATACTTCGAAGCAAGTCGGACTGGACAGCATCAAGCTGGTGATGGAGGAATATTACCGCGTAAACCATCCCGTCGTTGCTATCAAGAAGAAGGCAGAAATCGAGCGTGCCGTGGTCGAGGTGCAGAAGATTTTCAGCCGCAACTACTTTCCAGAGATGAAGGTGAATTGGAAGATGTTCGCTGACAATATCGGCCACCTCTTCTATCCGGGTTGCTTCCGATGCCACGACGGGAAGCACGTGAATGATGATGGAAAGGTGCTGTCGAGAGACTGTAACGTGTGCCACACGATTCTCGCACAACAATTCGAGAAGGACAAACTGCGGTTGTCACTCGGGGGTGTGGACTACCGACATCCTGTCGACATCGGGGATGCCTGGAAAGAGATGAACTGTAGCGATTGCCATAATGGTCAGTAAGAGACCGCCATGAACGGTTTTTCTACAGACAACTTTCAACAGAGCAAGCGGGACTTTCTCAAGTATTTCCTGGGCGGAGGAGTCGTGGTGTGGCTTGCCGCCGTTCTCTATCCCATCCTGGCGTACTTGAAGCCGCCGAAGGAGGGTGATGTCGAGGTCACGAGTGTGAAGGCCGGGAAGGTGAGCGCGATGGAAAAAGAAACCGGCACAATTGTCCGCTTTGGCAACAAGCCTGTCATTCTTGTTCGGACGTCTGCCGGTGAATTCCGTGCGTTTACGGCGACCTGCACACATCTCGATTGCACGGTGCAGTTCCGCAAGGATATGGGACTCATTTGGTGCGCGTGCCACAATGGCAAGTACGATCTCAACGGCCGGAATGTCGCCGGCCCCCCGCCGCGGCCCTTGGATGAGTACAGGGTCATTGTTCAAGGTGAGGATATCTTCATATCCAGGAAAGCATGATACGATTCTGGAAACGATTCTATGATTGGGTTGATGAGCGTGTCCAGCTCAGCGGCCTGGTGGAGTTTATGGGGAAGAAGTATGTCCCGGTTCACCGGCATTCCATATGGTACTATTTTGGCGGTGTGTCCCTGTTCCTCTTCATCATTCAAGTCGTCACCGGCATTCTCTTGTTGCTCTATTACAAAGGGGGAGAGGAGCTTGCATTCGAGAGCATTCAGTTCATCATGTCGAAAGTTCAGTTCGGGTGGCTCATCCGATCCATCCATAGCTGGACAGCAAACCTCTTCATCCTCGCGGCCATGATTCACATGTTCAGCGTCTACTTCGAAAAGGCCTATCGAAAGCCACGGGAGTTCACATGGATCACCGGAATGCTCATGTTCTTCCTTGCCCTCGGTTTTGGTTTCAGTGGGTATTTGTTGCCGTGGAATGAACTCGCGTTCTTTGCCACGAAGGTCGGAACCGATATCGCCGGCGTCATCCCCGTGATCGGCAAGCCGATCATGGTGTTCTTGCGCGGCGGTGAAGAAGTGACCGGAGCGACCCTCTCCCGCTTTTTTGGATTTCACGTGGCGGTCTTCCCGGGAATCTTCACGGTATTTCTTGGCATCCATCTCTTACTTGTGCAGCGCCAGGGAATGAGCGAACCTCTCGAGTTTGAAAATGAATCCACGGCGGAGCGCAAGACGATGCCGTTCTTCCCCAACTTCCTCCTCCGGGATCTCCTTTTCTGGCTCATTGTCTTGAACCTGCTGGCGATCCTGGCTGTGTTCTTTCCGTGGGAGCTCGGAAAGAAGGCGGATGCATTTGCTCCTGCGCCGGCCGGGATAAAACCTGAATGGTACTTTCTCTTCATGTTTCAAACACTGAAATACATACCAGGTACAGTGCTCGTTTTCGATGGCGAGGTGCTGGGCATCCTGCTTTTCAGTCTCGCCGGATTACTGTGGACGCTCGTTCCTTTTTGGGATCGAAAAAGCTCACGTGGCGAGAAGAGTCGTTCCATCAACTACATTGGTTTGTTTGTGGTGCTCTACATCATTATCCTGACCATCATCGGGTGGGTTGCATGAATCGACTCGTGCCGAAAATCGCATACACGCTCGCCATTGGTTTCTGCTTCGCCGTGAGAGCTCCTGCGGATGACAAGTGCCTGACGTGCCATCAATCGTTGGGCGACAAGGCTTCGGAGCTCTTTATGCGTGATGTGCACCATACGAGGGGGGTCACCTGCGCTGGATGTCACGGCGGCGATGCGAAATCCGAGGAGATGGAACAGGCGATGAGCAAAGGAGCGGGATTCATCGGTGTCCCAAAAGGTGATGGCATTTCGAAGGCCTGCGCCGAATGCCATTCAAATCCCGAGAGAATGAGACGGTACGGTTCGAAACTGCCGACCAATCAGTTAGAGCAACTGCAGGCGAGTGTTCACGGAAACCTCGCTACCAGCGGGAAAGAGCACATAGCCCGATGCACGACATGCCACAACGCTCATGGGATCGTCTCCGTCAAGGATCGGGCGTCCCCGGTGTTTCCGCTCAACGTTGTCAAGACCTGCACCAAATGTCACGCGGATGCAGCCTTTATGCGGACATATAACCCATCCTTGCCTGTGGACCAGCTCGAAAAATACCGCACGAGCGTGCACGGCTCGAGAAACGCGAAAGGCGATCCCAAGGTCGCGGAGTGCGCAAGCTGCCACGGAAGTCATGACATACGCTCTGCCAAGGACGTCAAATCAGCCGTCTTTGCATCGAACCTTCCATCGACGTGTTCGACGTGCCACAGCAGCGCAGAGTATATGAAGGAATATAGAATCCCGACGGACCAATTTGAGAAGTTTTCAAAGAGTGTTCACGGCGTCGCGCTGTTGCGGAAGCACGATCTAGCAGCGCCGGCGTGCAACGACTGTCACGGCAATCACGGAGCAACGCCGCCGGGCGTAGCGTCAATCTCGAAGGTGTGCGGATCGTGTCATGCCCTCAATGCCGATCTCTTTTCCTCAAGCCCTCACAAAAAGGCGTTTGACGAACGAAACCTTCCGGAATGCGAGACATGCCACGGAAACCACGAGATCATCGTCGCGACTAACAAACTGCTCGGTGTGTCGTCGGAGGCCGTCTGCAGCCGGTGCCACGGCGAGACGCAAAATCCCAAGGGGTATGCCACTGCCAGGACGATGCGGGCGTTGATCGATAGCTTGGAGGTAAACGAGAAGCAGGCAGCGGCACTCGTTGAGGAGGCGGAACAGAAAGGGATGGAGATTTCCGAAGCGAAGTACAAGCTGCGCGACGCGCGGCAAGCGCGACTTGAATCCCGAACAATGGTGCATTCGTTCGACGGAGAGAGATTTCGGGAAGTGGTATCGAAAGGGATGGACGTTGCCTCGTTCGTGTCTGACGAGGCCACGAGAGCGCTGGATGAGTACGTCTTTCGGCGGATCGGTCTTGGGATTGCGACGCTCGCCATGAGCGTGCTTGCCGTTTCCCTCTATGTGTTTATTCGAAGGCTCGAACGCCGTCAATCCATGGGAGGAAAGATGAGTTCCTCTCTTCCACATCGCAAACCATAAAGAGGAGGATACCGATGAACATAACGCGCGTGCTTATACTTGTCCTGATCTGTGTTGCTGTCTTTGGACTGATCGCGCAGGCTCAGAACAAGTATGTGGGCGTAAAGATGTGCTCGATGTGCCACAAGACCGACAAGCAGGGTAAGCAGTATGACGTCTGGCTGAAGAGCAAACACGCTGAAGCGTACAAGACTCTCACAACGGCTAAGGCGAATGAGATAGCAAAGTCGAAAGGCATTACCAAGCCGGCAGCGGAGGCGACGGAATGCCTGGAATGCCACGCAAAGTCGTATGATGCGAAGCTCGTGGAGAAATCCTACGACGTGAAAGACGGCGTGCAATGCGAAACATGCCACGGTGCTGGCTCAGCCTTCAAGACCATGAACGTCATGAAGGACAAGGCAAAGGCCATCGCCGCCGGGCTTCGAGAGTTCAAGGACAATGCAGCGATTGAGGCATTCTGCAAGACGTGCCACAATGACAAGAGCCCCTCATTCAAGGGATTCAAGTATGATGAAATGTGGGCAAAAATTAAGCACCCAGTTCCCAAAGCAGGATAATTCCCCTGCAGGGTAACGAAGCTTCACAGCAACGTCGTCTGGGGGAACGGCGCTGCCCGATGAGCGCAGTGCCGTTTCCGCCGGAAGATTTTCGGGGTTGGCTGCAATGGACAAGAATACGGCACGGAAGTCGATTGGGGTGTGGTTGATCGTTTTCGGTGTGGGTCTCCTCGATAGCGCGGTCCAAAGCTGGTTTCTCGGACCATGTTTGGGTGAGCTGATGTCGCACGTCGTGAGCACGCTCATGCTCATGATCGTTGTGCTGATGTGTTCCTCTGTCCTTGTGAACAGGTTCCTGAAAGACTACGTGAACAGGGATTTGTTCATCATTGGTTTCATGTGGGTTACGCTCAGCGTAAGTTTCGAATTTCTCGTCGGTCACTATATTTTCAGTGAGCCGTGGGGAGCTCTTGTCCATGACTACAACCTCTTCGCAGGAAGAGTTTGGATTCTTGTCCTCACGACAGAGCTGATCGGTCCATGGTTCATGGCATCGAACAAGCGCTAGGTGAACGGGACCGGCGATTTACCTTGACCCACAGAAGAAAAAACAGCTACTTTGACGAAGACAATTGACGACGTGAAAATGGTGATCTTCCGTTGTTAGTCTGGATGGACCTGTCGACACCGGCGTAGCCCCCTCTGCCAGCGCAGATCTCTTGCCGACGGATTTGAGACGAGCCGGCTTCACCATTCATCATTACTCATTGAAACACTATGAAAAATCTGTTTCGCATACTTTCTCTCCTTCTTCTCTCGGCTTCTGTTCTTTTTGCCCAACGTTTTCAGGTGCGGCTCGTTTCTTCAGCATATGCCTGGGAGCGCCAGGACACGGTCGGACAGTCATCGCAACATCTATTCGGGTATCAGACAGTCCAACTCTCGCTCGCGGGCAAGAACCTCTCATTTCATACCTACGTACAGGGCTTCAATGATTTCGCGGGACCCGTGAAGAACGATCCCCTCATCCGACTCTACAATATGTATTTCAAGTGGACAAACATTGCGGACATTGCCGATTTCACACTCGGTCGCCAGGCGATCTTCGCAGGGGCGGGAAGCGGAACGCTGGATGGTGGAATAGCCGCCGTGAGGCTGTTCGACTCACGATTAAAGGTTCTTGGCTACTACGGCCTGCTGCCAGCTCCTCGGCAGAAAGCTGAGCTGATTGGTGATAAGAAGAACAATTTCATGACCGGCGGTCAGCTTGTTGTTGCTCCGCTCGACTTCGCTCAACTCTCCGTGAGCTATATGAACAAGCACATCAAGCCTGAAACGTATATTGGGCTGCGCCGTGATTCGCTCTTCAATCCTTATCCAATAGAGATCAAACCAAGCGCGACGGCAGAGGAATATGTCAGTGGTGATGTGAGCGTCGACTATCATGACTGGATCTCAGGATACGCGCGGTATGACTATGACGTGCTCTTGGAGAAGATGTCGAGATTCCAGCTCTTCGGCCGTGTGAGACCATTTGAGTACCTCGGCGTCAAGTGCTTGCAGTCGTTGGGTCTCACTGCAGAGTACATTCAGCGCGAGCCCCGGCTTTCCTTTAACTCGATATTCTCCGTGTTTGCCTATAACACGCTCAAGGAATACGAGGTTGGAGCGGAGTATGCGGTCACGTCCGCCTGGCAAGTGTTCGCGAAGTACGGGTCGGTTTCCTATGGAGACGACGATTCGAGGCGGGTGACGGTCGGAGCGAATGGTGAACACATTTCTGTCAGCGTGACGCGCAACGTGGGCTATTCGGGAGAACTCAGTGCCGCTTCCGCCAATCTTGGCTATCCTTTCTTCGACAATAAGCTCATGCCGACGTTGATGCTGAGCTATGCACAGTACAAGCTCAACGAGAGCGCCTCCGGGCTGGACAACGCGCTCGCCGTGGGCTTGGGCCTGGTGTACCGTCCCATGCCGGTCCTATCTCTGGATACACAAGGGCAATGGATCCAGAACAGAATCTACAAGAACGATCTGCGGTTCTTTGTTCGAGTCAGTTATCTTTTCAGTCAACAACTTGCACTCTTCTGAGAGCGCCATGTTCATGACCAAGCCATCGTTTCGACCATCTGTACGCCATGTTTACTCATTGTTCGCGCTCGGCGTAGCGCTTGTTCTGGGATTCACGATGATGAGCACGTCACGTGAAGCTTTCCAGCCACAGGAACTCCCGACGACGATTAAGTTCTCGCATCGTTTTCACGTGAAGGAGGCGGGGGTAGCCTGCGCAGACTGCCACACGGGAGCACCGAAGAGCAAGCTCTCGTCGGACAACCTCCTGAGCAAGCACGAGAACTGCCAGAGCTGCCACGAAGAGCAGTTGAGCTCAAACTGCACGTACTGCCACACGAGCAGCGATCAATCGACGTACACGGCCACAGAACTCCCAAAGCGCGATCTTCTTTTCTCTCACGAATTTCATGTCGGCGAGCAGAAGGTTGAGTGTGAAACCTGCCACAAAGGCGTCGAGAACGCGGATGTCGGTGTGTCGATGCAGCTGCCGGATATGGCGACCTGCTACACGTGTCACAATGATGTGGCGGCCTCCAATGCTTGCGAGACGTGCCACACTGACCTGACGGCGTTGCGACCCAAGGAGCACAATCGAACGAATTTCGTGCGAGAGCACAAGTTCACTGCCCGCCTGTCGACTGCAACATGCGCTTCATGCCACACGCAGGAATCGTGCATCGATTGTCACAACGGCACCGATCTGGCAAAAGTCGATGTGCCGGGCAAGGACTTGGCCTCTCCCCGTGCTCCGCGACTGACAGCCAATGACCGCGGTCAGACCATGAGGCTGGCGAAGGTGCACGACTTGAATTTCCGGTTCACGCACGGAATCGCCGCAGCGGGAAAAACATCGGATTGCCAAACTTGCCACAACCAGCAGACTTTCTGTGCAACGTGCCACGCAGCCGGGGGGAACGTGAATCAGCTCAAGTTCAAACCTGCGACACATCTGCAAGCTGGATTTGTGACGATCGGCGTTGGGAGCGGAGGAGGCATGCACGGCACGCTCGCCAAGCGAGACATTGAGAGCTGCGCCTCGTGTCACGACACCGAAGGAGCCGATCCGGTCTGCATTACATGTCACATGGATCCGGATGGGATAAAAGGAAACGATCCGAAATCGCACGCGCGTGGATTTATGATGGGCGAAAAAGGCTCGTGGCACAGCGATCCTGGTTCACCCTGCTACACCTGCCACACGGACGCGAATGCGCGCGTTGACGGCCTGCGCGGCCGAGGATTCTGCGGTTACTGCCACAAGTAGACGGAACGCACATATGAAGAACATACGGACTGCTCATTCCATGATTCTGCTGCTCATTTTTCTCGTTGTGATAGTTGCCGGGTGCAGCGAGCTCAAAGACACTCTGCCCAACGCGTCCACTGCTTCACTCAGTGTCCACCCGGATGGCTGGACGACCCCAAGTTCCGCAAATTTTCATGGCAAGGCGATTCGCGATGAGAATTGGGATATGCGAGGATGCCAGACGTGTCACGGCAAACTGTACGACGGAGGGCACACGAAGGTCTCGTGCCGGACGTGCCATAACAAGTCCGCAGGCCCAGAAAACTGCACAACATGTCATGGTGGAACGAACAATGCACCGCCTCGCGATCTCAGCGATCGGACTGATCGAACGGTGAAATCAGTAGGTGCTCACCAGATCCACTTGCTGGGCAGCTCGCTCGCTGGTCCTGTTCCGTGCACAGAATGCCACACCGTTCCTCCAGCAGTGTACGATCCGGGGCACCTGGATTCCGGCAGCCCCGCCGAGGTAGTGTTCAATGATGTAATTACAAATACTAGAACTGGAATTACGCCTGGTGAACCAACCGTCACCCCTCAGCCGTCCTACAGCCCTGCTGCAGCGAAATGTGCAAACACATACTGTCACGGAGCATTCGTAAACGGAAATTCAGACTTTGCTCCGGTGTGGAATGATCCCAGCGGAACGCAGATGGCCTGCGGAACATGCCATGGGGATGTCACCAAGACAGGGGCTGAGAGGGCTCTGCCCAAGACCTCCGCTCGGGGCGGAACGCATCCGAACTTCACTACCTGCTACATCTGTCATGACGATGTCGTTGACGCGAATCTCAAGATCATCAATCCGTCAAAGCACATCAATGGCAAGCTCAACGTGGCCGGGGAGGAAAGGGCATTTTGAAGGAGCTCAGAGCTTCTCAATTTTGACAGAGCCTGAAGGCTCGTTTCCATAAGTGAGAGACCGTCCTATCAGCGATGAGGCAAAGCGTCAAGATACCCCCCAAAAACGCGTTTTGACGGCGCCTTTTCTTGTGTCTCAATGTCATCCACGTTCTCAAGAATGGCACGATCCTTGCGGCCCGTAAGGAAGTTATTCTTGTTCCCAAAAATGAGAAGGCGGCCACCGGAAGCCGCAAGACCATTGCCAATTGAAGAGGAGAGAAACCCAATGAAGAGTTCCAGCGTGCTCAAGGGAGTCGTTCTCGCGATGATGCCCCTCGTTTTCCTTTTCCAGGGCTGCAAAGGACCTGAGGGACCACAAGGACCTCCGGGGGAGACCACCGTGCTCAATCTGGAGGGATTCGCGGCAGACATCAAGTGTGGCAAGTGCCACACCGCTGATCAGGACACGACATACTTCGTTGCGGGACGGGCATACGAATGGTCTCAGTCAAAACATGCTGTCGGTGGCGACCTTGAGCGAAACGGAAGCGGCTGCGCCGGTTGCCACACGACGGAGGGGTTCGTTCAAAGGATGAATGCAGGCAGTTTCAGTGCGGTAACGAACCAGTTCCATCCAAGCCCACCCGGTTGCTTTGCTTGCCATTCTCCGCACGCGAGGGGGGATTTCTCTCTTCGTATCAAGACGCCCGTGGTCATCAAATCAAACATCACGGGGGTATCGGATGCGACCTTTGATTACGGAAAAGGAAATCTCTGCGTTCAGTGCCATCAGACTCGCGACATGTCACCGAAGATGAATGCGAGTGCCCCTGGTGATTCGATCGCCATCACGACGTCACGATGGTACTCTCACTATGGAGTACAGGGGCAGATGCTGATGGGTGAGGGTGGTTTCAAGTTCCCTGGGTATACGTATACAGGCAATTCGTATCACACGACTTCGACCACGGTGAAGCAGGAGGGTTGCCCGACGTGCCACATGGCAGAAATGTCCTACCCGCCCAATACAGGAACGGGAAAAGGAGGCGGCCACACGATGAACATTAAATTTGAAGGGGAGGGTGGCACCGCGGGTTCCGTCCTCGCAGGGTGTCTGCAATCCGGTTGCCACGCTTCCATCACCTCTCCGGACTACAAGGGTGTTCAGACTGCTGTCAAAGCCAATCTCGACACGCTCTATGGCTTGCTCGTGGCAAAAGGGTGGATTGACAATAACCCAACGTCTGCGAACTACGGTTTGGTGAATCTCGTGAACGGTCGGAGGGTCATCAAACCAGCGGTGAAGGCTGGAGCGGTGTACAACTATTTCTTTGTTGAGCATGATCTCAGCGAAGGTGTGCACAATACGAAATACGCCATCGAGCTCCTGAGGTCTTCTATCGCGGAGTTGAGGAAGCCGTAGCTTCCTTGGACTGAAGGTGGACCTCGAGTCCACCTTCAGTGTTTATGGAGGAGCTTCAACCCAAAAACTTGAACAGAATACAACACATGCGGGAAAGACGGGAAGATCAATGATAGGTTCAGTTGTTCTCTGGATAGCGTTCGCAGCGGGGTCGGTGTCGTCATACGCGTATTTCCGGTCGGCTACTCAAAGGAAGCCCCTCACAAGGCTCGCGCGCAACAGCTTTGCGGCAATGGCGGTGACGGTTCTCGCGGCGTCTGCGCTCCTGCTGTTGTATGTCCTTCGCCATCAGTTTGAGTTCGCATACGTGTGGGGCTATAGCTCACGCTCGCTCCCACTGCACCTCCTCATCACGACGATTTGGGCGGGCCAGGAAGGGAGCTTTCTCTTCTGGGCTCTGTGCGGATCGATTATCGGACTCATGCTGATGTCCTACACGCGTCGAAAGCATATCGAGCTTGAGGTGATGACGATTTATGCGCTCGCGCAGTCCTTTCTGTTGCTTCTGCTCCTTGTCAAGTCTCCATTCCAGTACATTTGGAATGCTCATCCCGGCCAATTTGCGGTAGGGGACATCCCTGCCGATGGGCGTGGCTTGAACCCACTTCTTCAGAACATCTGGATGGTAGCGCATCCGCCCGTGCTCTTCATTGGTTTCGCTGCCATGGCGGTGCCGTTTTCATTCGCTCTCGCGGCCTTGTGGCGGAAGACTTATGTCGAATGGATCTCCAACGCCGTCCCATGGGTTATCTTCGGGGCTCTTGCTTTGGGGACCGGCATCATGCTTGGGGGCTATTGGGCGTATGGCGTCTTGGGTTGGGGTGGCTGGTGGGGATGGGATCCGGTGGAGAATTCATCATTGATACCGTGGCTTGTCGGTGTCATCCTCATTCATACAATGCTCGTGCAGAAAAGGACAGGCGGTCTGACTCGAACGAATCTCATTCTCGCAATTTCAACGTACGTGCTTGCGGTCTACAGTACCTTTCTTACGCGCAGCGGAATCCTCGGCGAGTCCTCCGTCCATTCATTCGTCGATCCTGGAGCCCTCACCTACACCCTGCTCGTGGTATGGATTCTGTTGTCGCTTGTCGCAGGCGTTGGCATGCTTGCCAAGCGCTGGAAAGAATTGGCGACACTCTCGCAGCACTCTCCATTCTGGAGCAGGGAGTCGTTCTTGGCGATCAGCTCCGCCGTGATCGGCGCAAGTGCATTGGTCATTCTTTTTGGCACGAGTTGGCCTATTCTTTCTCACGCTTCCCTCGAACCGGCTTTTTACGACCGAACGAATCTTCCGATAGCCATTGCTCTTGGCTTTCTCCTTGGATTGAGCTTGTTAGTCCAATGGAAAGGAGGATCTCCCAAGGATCTGGCAAAGAACTCAGCCGCATCGCTTGTAATCTCGGTGGTCGTCCTCGTTCTTCTTGTCCTTCTCGGTCTTCGAGACGTCTGGATGGCTGTGCTTGCGTTCGCTTCGCTCTTCGCTTTCTTTGTGAACATCGTGCGACTCTACCGGCTGGCGAAGGAAAACTATCTCTACACGGGCGGGGCCATAGCGCATATCGGTCTTGCCTTATTGTTTCTTGGCATCATCGGCTCAGGGCGATACGGACAAAAGGAAACGGCTGCACTTCCCTTCCATGAACCAAAGGAAGTGCTGGGCTACAAGTTCACCTATACAGGCTCCCAGGCGACGCAGGATGGAAAGTGGAGATTCACTATCCGGGTGGAAAAAGATGGCTCGCAGTTAGCTCTTGAGCCCGTGATGTTCCAGAGCGAGTACAACAACAGCCTCATGCGGAATCCGGATTATATGAGCTTTCTGACGAAGGACATCTACATTGAGCCGGTCTCGCTCGAACAGAGCGATCCGACTGGCGAAGCACAGGCACATGATCTTCTTCTCTTGAAGAAGAGTGAGCCCCAAACGATCAAGGATCTTCAAGTCACCTTCTTGCGGTTCGACATGAATCATCAAGGGATGGAAAAGATGTTGGGGGGCAATGGAGTTGCCATTGGCGCGGTCCTGGAGATCAAGAGAGGGAAGAAGACTGAGCTCGTGACCCCGATGACGGTATACAAGGAGGGACAAGCGCCACGGTCTCGGATAGCCAGGACGAAAGACGGCACGATTGGCTTCGAGCTCTTGGGAATGAACGTCGACGCAGAGAAGAAAGGATCGACAGTGGAGGTTACTATCACAGGGCTTCAAGGGTCAAATGATCCGCCTCGGCAGAAATCAGAGGCCCTTGTGATTGAAGCAAGCATTAAGCCCTTCATGAGCCTCGTCTGGGTAGCTGCGGTGCTCGTGATCGTGGGTCTTCTAATCTCCCTGCGGTCCAAGCTGAGCGAGCGGAGAGACGCCATGGAGCTGGGAAAGAAAGATTCAGCAGGAGAGTTGGCTCGGCGCAAGCAGAAGAATGGTAAGGGCGAGTATGTTCAACAGCTCGCGGAAGACGTCGAGCGTAGGTGAGCTTTGAGTGAGAAAAACGTGCGTGCCCGTTCGCTTACGATGGAACGGGCACACGTCTTTCCAGGAGGAAGCGGGAAGCGCTGTGAAATGTCCTTATTGGCCCTCCTTTGGAGTCTTTGGCTGGTTGGGGATGGCGTAGAGTTTCAGGCCGCGCAGCTCCTCGTTGTAGGATTCCTCGCGGATATGAGGCAAGCGCTTCAGAATTTCGGACATCCGGTCGACGGCTTCGCGGATCTCCAGTAGGTGCTGGCGCAGCTTTCCTTCCGGCATGTTCGGAGTAGAAATGAGTTTTGACGCGGCAAGCGTCATGATGGCCAGAGGATTGTTCAACTCGTGGTGAACGGTGCGCACGACGGTTGTGATTGCATCCATGCGCTGACGAGCGATCTCTCGACGAGTGATCTCTGTCTGGTATTCCCTCTTTTCCAGTCCCACAAGTATTGCTTTCTCGAGCACGTAGGGGTTAGAGAGTTCCTCTTTGCTAAAGAATTCATCTGCGCCAAGCTTGAAGACGTCGTGGACGACCTTGTAGTCTTGACCGCCTGAAATGACAATGACGACGGTTTGCTGGTCAACAGTGCGAAAGGCCTTCAGGAAGTCTGCGCCGTTCATTCCCGGCAAAAAGTAATCGAGCAGTATCACATCGTACGGGCCGGATTTCTTCGCCGCCTCGAGCGCTTCCTCCCCCGAGGTCATGATCTCGACCAAATAGTTGTATTCAAGAGATTTTCCCAAGACGTGCTCGAATGCGATCGCGACGCTTGGTTCATCTTCCACAATCAATATCTTCCGCGTAATCATGACGTGTTTCCCTTCAGGTTGGGGTGCAACCTATGATCACGACACATCCTGCCCAAGTATAACACCTTTTTCAGGAAACTCAAAGGGCATTCAGTCTGGCCGGGGATCTGTTCGGAGAATGGCGGAGATTACTTGATCCGGACTGGATCGACAGGTCCCGAGCTCGAGAGGGAATCTTTCCGTGACTGAGTTTCGAAGAGACGGGCCCGAAGAAGTTTTGGTCGTTCAGGCAGACTCTCGCACAACGGGTGATTCATCCGTCAAGCGGACGATTTGGCCTTGGAAGTGTGCGGATTGCCTGCTAGGCAGCAAGAAGGCAGTCATCCGTCTTCGTGATTTGTGTATCGGGACCTCCGCCTATGAATCGGAGAATCGTTCCCCAGATATCGGCTTTCTACGTTTGGGAAGGCTCCGTCCTCTGTTCCCAATGATGAGAAAGGCATGATTGTCGTCGGTTTGAATTCAGTAGAACCACAAGCGGCGTTATCCTTCGGTGGACGGCACGGTTTTTGACCCATCAGGCGAGGATCATTGTGCTCTGTTGCTGCTCTTCCTGCCACCGACTGGTCGTTGAGGAGTGTAGCGTGCCAGGAATCCAAGCTGACACTAATACATTACGGTCAACTCACTCAATCATTTTACTTTCTTGGGGATAGCAAGCCATGAACATTGGAATTCTCAAAGACGAGGTATCGGTTGAGCGTCGTGTCGCGCTCTCACCTGCAGGCGTTGAGGTTCTGACGGCAACGGGGCACAACATCTTCGTGTTGCACCAGGAAGGCTCACGCGCGATTTACAGAGACGAGGACTATCAAATCTCCGGTGCGACGATCAGCTACAGCGTCGAAGAAATCATCAACCGATCAGAGATCGTCTTAAAGGTCTCTCCCCCTACCGAGGTCGAGCTTAATATGCTTGGTGAGGGTCAAACGCTGTTCTCCTTTCTGCATCTCGCCGTTTCTCGGCGCAAAATTCTTGAAATGTTCCTGGCCAGGAAGGTGACGGCAATCGCGTTCGAACTCATCGAAAACCATAAGGGTGATCTCGCGGTGCTGCAGGTGATGAGCGAGATTGCGGGGCAGCTTGCCATTCAAGCAGGCGCCCACTTTCTGCAGGCCCGACTTGGAGGGAGGGGAACGCTCCTCGGGAGCGTCCCTGGTATTCCATCGGCGAACGTCGTCATTCTTGGTGCAGGCACAGTCGGTCGCACGGCGGCCCGTGTGGCATTGGGGATGGGGGCGAACGTCACGGTGCTCGACAAGGACCTGACAAGGTTGAGGGAGATCGAACAGCTTTTCCAGTGGAAAATCTCAACGAGCATGGCAACAAGCTATCATATTGCGCGTGCGGTGAGGTTCGCAGACGTCGCGATTGGGGCGGTGCTCCTGAAAGGGGAGAAAGCACCTCACTTGATAACCGAGGCGATGGTGAAGGAAATGAAGCCGGGATCTGTCATCATCGACGCCTCGATCGATCAAGGCGGATGCGTAGAGACCAGCCGACCGACGACGATCGATGACCCTGTCTTCATTCTGCACGGCGTCCTGCACTATTGTGTCCCCAACATGCCGGCAACGGTCGCACGAACGGCCACCATGGGATTGACGAATGCATTGCTCCCCTACATTCTGGAGGTGGGCGAGATGGGTATCGTCAAGGCCCTTCGCCAAAACCTTGGTTTGGGCAAAGGGGTGTGCACGTATGACGGTTACTGCACGAACGAAGCAATTGCGAGAGTTTTTGACTTCAAAGCCAAATCACTTTCTTCTCTGACTTCAGAATCTGATCACGCTTGATTCGGACGAAGTGCGACTATGAACTGGCTCGATCAATACAAGAAAAAGGTAGCTACACTGGATGAGGCTGTATCTGTCGTAAAGTCCGGAGACCGCATTTTCATCAGCGGAAATGCTGCAACACCGACGCTGCTTGCCGGTGGTCTGGCGAAGCGAAAAGATGCACTCTCGGATGTCCAGGTGAACCATATCCTTGTCCTGGGCGAAGATCCTCTCTCGAAGCCGGGGATGGAAAAACACTTTCGGCACAACTCTCTGTTTGTCGGAGCGGCGGACCGCGAGTCCATCGACGCTGGCCGCTCGGACTATGTCCCCGTTCATCTCTCAGAAATCCCTGCGCTTTTCACAGAGCGGATCATTCCTCTCGATGTGGCCCTCGTTCATCTCTCTCTACCTGATGAGCACGGCTTCATGAGCTTTGGGGTTGAGTGCGCAGCCTCAAAAGCCGCTGCTGAAAGCGCGAAAATTGTGGTCGCGCAAGTGAATGAAAGGATGCCGCGCACGCTCGGCGACGTGTTCATCCACGTTTCGCGCGTGCACAAGGTAGTGGAGTGCTCGGAACCGCTGAAGACGCTCGAAGCCGGCAGTGCGTCGGAGGTTGAACAGAAGATTGCTCACCACATCGCAGGTCTGATCGAAGATGGGTCAACCCTCCAGCTCGGCATCGGTGGCATCCCTGATGCGGTCCTCGCCTCGCTGGAAGGGAAGAAAGACCTCGGCATTCATACCGAAATGGTCTCCGACGGAGTCGTCAAAGCTATTGAGAAAGGCATCATTACAAATCAGAAGAAGACCCTGCACGCCGGCAAAGTCATTGCGACCTTCGTGCTCGGCTCAGAAGACATTTACGGATTCGTACATAACAATCCGCTGTTCGAGATGCATCCGTGCAACTACACCAATGATCCCTTTATCGTTGCCCAGAATGAAAAGATGGTTGCCATTAATTCCGCCATCGAGGTCGATATCACCGGACAGGTGTGTTCGGACTCGATCGGCACGAGGATTTACAGCGGCTTTGGCGGGCAGGTGGACTTCATTCGCGGTGCAGGGTACTCGAAAGGTGGCAAACCGATTATCGCGTTGCCCGCAACAACGCGTGACGGGGCCGTTTCCCGCATCGTGACGACGTTGAAACAGGGGGCGGGTGTCGTGACCACTCGTGCAGACGTTCATTATGTCGTCACAGAATTTGGTGTTGCGTTGTTGCACGGGAAAAATCTCCATGAGCGGGCTGAGGCGCTGATCGCAATTGCCCATCCGAAATTTCAGCCTGAGCTTGAGCGCGCGGCGCGCAAGTCTGGTCAACGCGCTGTCAGCGCTGCCTGAGGCATCGGCAAGGAAGGTTCTACTGTGGATCTGTTCTGGGAAGCGATTCGACTGCGGGTGTGTCGGGTATGTGCGAACGGAGATGGACACGGGAGCTGCGGGCTTCCGGTCGACGATGCGTGCGCGCTGGAGGCATTCCTTCCTGAGCTCGTGACGATCGTCTCGACGAACCAGACATCATCCCACGAGACCTATCTCGAGTTGTTGCGGAACACCATCTGCGCCCAGTGCGATCACCAGCTCTCTAGTGGCACCTGCCGAAAACGCCAGACGCTTGCGTGTGCCCTCGATCGATACTATCCAACTGTCATTGAGACCATCGGTACCGTGAAGGGAGAGCTTGAGCGGATGGGTACCCGTGCACTACGAAGGGTTTAGTCCGAGCCTGGTCACATTGAGATCTGGCTCTGGATGATCTCCCGCTGGAATGATAAGCTTGGCTTCGCTTCCTTTCGCTCTCTGAGCGACCTACTGCCACTGGAGGGTTATTCTCGTGCTCCAGCAAGGTGAGGAACTCTACTTGATTGCCTCCTCCCAGTAGGTTGTATTGGTCTTCTGGTTGACCAGTAGTATTTGTTTCGGAACGATTGCAAATCTTGCTCCTCTCCTTCCCTCTCCTTGTCCCATTTCGACCTTGAAGCGAACCTTGAACGAGACGTTATCCTCGTCTGCCTTGGCAGCTTTCGCGATGTCCCGTGCAACCTGCCATTTGAAATACGGAGTGAATTTCAGGTAGAGAGATGACGTGCGGTAGCCTTTCTTGATGGAATCGGCAAGCGCGACGTAGGCGTTGTTCGGGACCTCCGTCAGGATGGTCGGAATGTTGTACGGCGCATCGATGAGGGTCGGGCACGCCACTTTGTACAATTGGTTGTCTGCGTCATATTGCACGAGCGATGGTTTCAAGAGTACCCCCATCACCCGCTTGTCGAATTTCTTGTCCTTGACGTTTTTTGTGATCTTCGCGAGGTACTGTTGTCGCGCCTCGACTATTCGCTTCTCAAACTCCGCCGTGGTTTCAAATTCGGTCTTCTTCCCGACTGTGGCGTTGTAGTTATCAGTTTCCTCTTTCAGAAACGTCCAAGCCTCTTTGAGGATCGTCGTAAAATCGGCAGGCGTCAGGTTGTCTTCTGAGAAGGGGCTAGACGGCGCCTTCTCCTGCGAACGCAGCGCCAACGGAACACACGTCAGCGCGATCATTGCTGATGCGAACCAGACCAGGTGTTTGAGTGAAGTTCTCATAAGATCTCCCGAATAGAAGTGGTCTTTCGACACTCAGAAGTTTGCCAGAGCTCTTCCGGCCGTCGCGCACTGTTCAAATATACAAGTTTTCCCTCAATTTGCATAATGTTTTTTCGGGCGGTGAGAGGACGGTCACAGAGCTCTTTAGTCCCCAAAATCTCGGAGCTTTTTGTGACCGTCGCGCCTGCGGCAGGGACATGACAACGTCATTCAGGAGCGGGAAGAGGAATTGAATAATTGCTGTGCCACAAGCAAATCGATGAAATTTATCTTGCGATGTCTTATTCTTGGGAAATGGGGATAGCAATCAACTGAAAATCTCTTGCCTTTCGGAAGGTCGATAAATATATTGGCTTCGTCATTCGAGGCGTCCCGTCCGGTTGGAGAACTGGACAAGAAGTCAGTCAATCACACAAAAGGAATCATCCCATGCAACAGGTTCTCTCTTTTATCGATTCGAACAAGGAGCGCTACCTGAGCGAACTGAAAGAGTTCCTTGCGATACCAAGCATCAGCTCTCAGAGCGATCACAATGCCGACATTCGGCGATGTGCTGATTGGGTCGCGAATCACATGCGAACCATCGGTATGCAGAATGTCCAGATCATGGAAACCGGGGGCCATCCCGTCGTGTACGGTGAGTGGCTCGGTGCGCCCGGTAAACCGACCGTCCTCTTGTACGGTCACTATGATGTTCAACCCGTCGACCCCATCGATCTTTGGACATCTGCGCCGTTCGAGGCGACGATCCGTGGCGACAATCTCTATGCGCGTGGAGCCGCTGATGACAAAGGGCAGGTGTTCATCCACTTCAAGAGCATCGAAGCGTACATGAAGAATGTCGGAAGCCTGCCGGTGAACCTGAAGATGATCATCGAAGGGGAGGAAGAGGTGGGGAGTGAGCATCTTGACAATTTCGTGAAAGGACACAAGGATCTGCTGAAAGCCGACCTCGTGCTGATAT
>Ga0315291_10001571_pt1 | contig 30436 bp, 32 predicted proteins | sample YL17G12_20_MG_FD_203070 | JGI IMG/M metagenome (GOLD analysis project Ga0315291, IMG submission 203070) | Sediment microbial communities from Yellowstone Lake, YNP, Wyoming, USA - YL17G12_20 | ecosystem: Environmental > Aquatic > Freshwater > Lake > Sediment | place: USA: Wyoming | collected...
AGACAAAAGGCGCCGAGCAGAACGGAGCATTATGGTGGCATGACGGTGAAGTATGCCTCGTGAAACATAATGAGGATGATTGCAATGCGTTTCTTGAAGAAGAACTTGTTCATAAGATTACAGCAATCCAGGAAATGAGCATTGTATATTATACTTGCGGTAGCGGTTATGTTTATCTTGTCGCTGGTGATAAAAAGTTCAGGTTTGATAATATTTCTACAACAATCATAGATGCTCTTGGGGAAGCATTAGAATATTTACTGACTTTATGAAAAACAAGAAACCTGTAAAAAACGTGATGGGAGTAAAAGATGTAGTGGAATATCTCGGACTATCTGAAACAAAGATTTACAGGTTGGCAAGCAGGAGAGAAATTCCTTGTTGCAAGATAGGCTGGAATTATAAGTTTTTGAAAGACCTTATAGATGAATGGATAAAATCCAAGATAATAAATAAAAAATGAGATACATTGCTTTTGGTTGGACGATAGTGATATCGCTTTTGTTGTTTGCCGGTTGCATCTTTCTTTTTTCGGTAGAATGTCCGACGCTGGGGACTATTTGTGGTATATTGTTTATAATAGGTATTTTTTCAGCTGTAGAAATATGTAAAGATGAGTGAAGGTTTTTAATGCATGTGACCGCAGAGACCGATGGCATACAATGGATATATGGCAGAGTGTTATCTTTTAAATTTGATGTAGAAAAAAAACTGCTTGTTTTAGATACAATGGACGGTAAAAGGCATAAAGTAGAAGCGGTAATAAAGTTAGAAGTGATGGATAAAAGCCCCAATCGTCCAATGGCAGGATAGGCGGCTTACATCCGTCAGAAGGTAGTTCGAGTCTATCTTGGGGCATAGGAAAGGCAAAGGTTAAATTTCACGAAAGGAGATACCGTGCAATGAAACCTAACAAAAAAAAAGAACATACGAAAGAATACCTTGATGAAGCAGCATCAAAGATACTTGAACACAAATGGATTGAAAGTGAGAAAGCCGGCAAGGACCTCGGACAAGATGCATGTATTGACTGGGTAAAAAAATATGCCAAGGTACACCGGAAAGAATTCATTGACAAGCATCTGGATAAAGCCGAGGAAGCATTGGATAAATTGAAGGATAATTCTAATATACCAAAGGAAATTATAAAAATATTGGAAGCGATATATGATGAAATTGACAAAGCGAAAGATAATATGGAAGTGAACGGTAAGTAATTCTGGGGTCATCTAACTGGTAGGATACGAGGCTTTGAACCTTGGCATAGTGGTTCGACTCCACTTCCCAGAGAAGACATTGGCAGAGAAATTGCTATTGTTAGTGGTCGCCACATGAACATATAATTGACGGCGACTATGGTTTGAAAATGATGGTATAATGGACATTTTGAAATGATAATTGAGGGCTGGCAAGCAACACTAAGCTCCGAACAGTAAGCTCCGAGTTGAAAATAGCCGTCCCAAGCGTCCCAGAATGTTTTTATCGGGAAGTCGGCTAATTGGCTAAGCCACTTGCCTTGGGAGCAAGAGAGTGCATGTTCAAGTCATGCCTTCCCGAAGTTATCCACAGAAAATTGTGCATAATCTGTGAATAACCTGCATAGCGACTATGATAGCGATTATGAGATTGAGGGAGGAGTTTATCCTGGAGAGGACCCGTGGATGCAACGGCGACTATGACCGATTAAATGAATTATAATGCGTTATTTCGGAATTTCGAGGACCCGAAATGAAGAGTACCAACGGCGATTATGAATGAGTAGGGCATTCGTTATAAAGGTAGGAAGGGGGTAAGATGGCAGGCAACGAGGAACAGGGCAATGGCAACGCAGGGAATGGGCAAGAACAGGGGATTAAACTGGCTGGGGAAGGTCTGAATACCCAGTATCAAATAGAGGGCGAAATCAAGCCTGGCGCTAAGATTAAGATATCCAGCAAGGCTGGTGGCACTTATGACGTATCTATCAGTCCTGACCGGCAGTATGCTTGTTCCTGTCCGGGCTTCCAGTTCCGTGGTGCTTGCAAGCATGTGAATCATGTAGATAACCTACTTGAAACTAAGATGCCTACTGATACCTCATCATTTGTAGTTAAAGGAAAACCAAGAATAGGTTTGAGTGATGGAAAAGATACAATAATAAATAACCTGAAAACTATACTGACACAAAAGGTTGAGGAATTAAGAGAGCAACAGAAACATAATCAACGAATTTATATTGCTCATCCTGGGTCAGAATTTAAACCGGAGAGTATTCCATATATACCTGATAGTGACCATCCTTTATTATCAAAACATGATTTAGCGACACCGGAACATAACGCTGGATTTGTTGATGCTTCAATGGTACCAAGGATGTATAAGGACAGTATAAGACCACCGAAGCAGCCGGAACAGCCAATTGCTTCAAGCGAGAAATCTCCCAGTCAGGCAACCGTAAAATTGGAATCAATCCCAGCAGATAAACTTGCGGACAAAAACGAGCAGGTTAATAGAGTTGAATCGGCGGAAAAGCCAGAGACAAAACCGGAGACAAATTCAGGTGCAAAGAAGCCGGAGTTTGAAATGGGTATCAAGAGAGCGGATATGAACAAGGGCGGATTCTATATGCCGAATGAATCCAGACCTTACAGACCAGGAGATTAGTTTTGGAGTTTGAGGTTATTATATTATAACCTCACTTTGCGAATAGCAGAATATACGCAACCGAGTTTGTGTGCAATGAAAGGCAATATATGAGACACAAAGTCTCACGTCGCTGACCACGACGTAAAATCAAAAACAAAGGATAAATCTATGAGGATAATGAAACATCACCACTGATAACATGGATTTTTACGACCAAAATGATTTTTCCGATGCATTTGGAACATTGGGAAAAGAACAAGTCGTTGAAAAACGTAAAGATACGTTATTTCTTGATACGTCTGTGTATCATGATGATAACGATTTTTCAGAATATTATTTTAGACAAACGCTATATGAGAATCAAAAAGACATTGTAAAAGCGATTGTCGGTACCGGCACCCAGGAAGTTGATATCGTAGAACCTCGCCAAGTAGGAAAAACCTCATCTATTGCAGTTGCTTGTGCAAAACTTGCTGAAACTGTTGGAGATATATGGAATAAAATCAATCCTGAACCGTACCGGATAGGTATTTTTGGTCCTAAACTTGGACAGGCACAGGTTGATTTGCAGCGTATTAAATTTTGGTCATCTCATAATTTAGAGGGCAGAAGCCTTATAAATTGGAAAAAGACGACCAATTCACTTATAACATGGCGAAATGGCGTTGAAGTACACTCTGTATCCGCATCAGAACATGCCGAAGCAGAAAGTCTTACCTTTAACACAATAATCATTGAGGAAGCCCAGAAAGTATCCGACCATGCCGTATCCCAAGTCATAACGCCAATGATAGGTGCGACCGGCGGTAAAGTTGTCAAGATAGGAACTGTGCGTGCCATCAGGAACCATTTCTGGCGGTCCTGCAATAAAAACCCGAGAACCTATAAAATTGCTCATCATTGGTTGACCTGCGGTTTATTATTACGCAGAGGCGGTTGGAAAGAATACGGCGGCAATAGGATACCAAATTATATTCTTGACCGCATGCCATGGATACTTAAAGAGAAATATATGTTGTCCGGCTTTTTCCCAAATACGCCGGAGTTTATGTATTACGGCGATATGGAGTATAACGATTTCTTAACCCAGTATGAACTGGAATGGCTGGAACAATCAGGTCTGTTTTTATCAAAAGATGAACTTGAAAAGATGTTCATAGGATATCACCCTGTTGAATATTCGCAGATATCCGCAAACGATGAATTATTTGTAGGCATAGATTTTGCTACCGGAGATGGACAAGATGATACATCTGTATCAGTATTCAAAAAAATAGGCAACCTTAAACGCAAGGTATATAGTTGCACATGGGGAGAATTGCCGATACCTGACCAGAAACGTGAATTGGTCAATCTATTTGGTTCAAATGGACGTTTCCATCCCAAAACAATACTGGGCGACGTCGGTGGCAATGGTCAGGCGATTATTGAGGATTTAAGGGCTGAATATGCTATACCGATATTCGGAGTTCACTTTGGCGCTACGGACCGCGATATCAAGACTTGTTCAATGAACATGAAAACATCTATGTTCAATGATTATAAAAGAGAATTGCAGAACGGCTTAATCCAGCATTATGGTATAGACGCCAATACTCCCAAAGAAATGCAGATGCAATATCAAAAAGTCAGGCGTGAATGGGAAGCGTTGGAGATAGAAATAAGAGAGGATACAGTCAACAAGAAAATCCAATCGCCGGAAAGCGACCATGACGATATCCCCTGCAGTGATGTTCTGGCTTTACGTGCAATGAAATTGTCATCAAAAATCATGGGCAGTCAGCAGGTATTGCTTCATAGAATACCATATGCTATTGTCCAATCAAATGTGTTCAGGTAAAGAGTATGGAAATATTGAAAAGTTTTAACTTGACTGATTGGATAACAATAGGAATAGTTCTGGCATTTTTTATATTTGGCGTTAAACTTTTAAGTAGAAGTTGCAGAAAGTGCAGGTGGTGTGAAAGAAGCTATTGCAATGCAGGGAAAGGATTTTTGTATTCGGATAGAGCAATATTTTGCAGGTCTTATGAGGAAAGATGAATATAAAGATAAAGATGTGGTATTTTGGGATATTAATGAGATTAAGACGAATTGGGAAAGAAAAGACAATGTGTCCTCTTCGTGAAGGACATTTTCTTGCCGATTGTATTCCAGGTGACTATTGGGAAAAACGTGGCAAGGATAGATGCTGTTCATTCTGTGGGTCCTGGCATCCAGCCGAGTTTCTGGAATTTTGCGATAGGATTTTTCATACCAATGGACGTTGCGGAACCATTGAATTGAATGACAGGCACGATAAAATATACATACAACGTCCGGGGATACGTAATGCCGAGGACGGCGCTATCAAGATTAAAATGGCACATCTGACTGCTGATTATCTGGGGAAAAATGGTACGCAACCGCTTGGTGTAGCGTTGAGAATATCAAACGTTATTTTCAATAAGAAATATTCAGGAGAATTGTCGCAGGATTCAAACAAGACAGTGGACTGGCTTGAAAGGTGGCACAAAGATGCCTAAATATTCAGTCATCATTACATCAAAAGAATGTCTTGATATTACCTGGGCGTGCATTGAATCCGTCAAAGCACATTCCAAAGATTACGAGATTATCCTTGTAGATAATGGTTCTCCCAAGGAAACTCAAGAGAAATATAAAGCATTGGAATACGGGAATTTTACCTTAAAGGTTTATGATGAACCAATGGGTTGGTCACGGGCAGCCAATATCGGAATGAGAATAGCAAAGGGAGAATATATTGTAGTATTGAACAATGACACTGTTGTTGTCGAAGATTGGCTTGATATAATGTCTGACTGTTGCAATAAATTTAATGCTGTTGTAGGATTAGCCGGACAGAACATGATTATTACCGAAGACAATATAGTACTCACTGATTACGTCGGCAATATAATAAACAGGGAATGGAGAATACCGGGAAAGTTTCCGATAGTTGTTGATTATGTTGGTGGCGGATGCATGATGTTGACAAGGAGAATGCTTGATGATATCGGGTATCTTACAGAAGATATATTTTTTGCACAAGATGTTGAATACGGGATAAGGACAAAAGAAAAAGGGTATAAATCAATGGTTGTATATGTTCCTGGATATTGCCATTATGTTTCGGAATCTTATAAGAATGAAATGGATTTAGAAAAGGTACGTCAAATGACAGCCGATTGCTTGAAACAGATTGCTATCAAAGTCAAAGGAGAAAAAAGATGAAAAAAAGTATGGATTTAAAGTATCCGAATCAGGATATCATTATAGCAGTAGCGAAAATTGTGGTACCAACTACATATCTTGAACTTGGTATACATAAGGGAGTAACGCTGGTCCAGATGATACCGATAGCAAAGAGAGTTATTGGTGTTGATGTAGTGAAGTTGATGCCGGATACTTCCAAGTTTGAATTTTATAAGATGACTACGGATTCGTTCTTTGAGAATGTGAAAGCCGGCAAGATAAGCCTTGCTGATTTGGATATGGTGTTTATTGATGCTTATCATTCCTTTGAGAATTGTCTGAAAGATTTTGATAATGTGTTCCCTTATGTATCTGAAGACGGTTTGATTTTCATACATGATACTTATCCGATAGATATTAAACAATGCACTCCTAACCAGGTTGGGACGTGTTATAAAGTAACGGAGGAGATAAGAAAGCGGAGAGATATATGCGAGATAATTACTATTCCTTGTTATCCGGGCATGACATTAGTCCGTAAAACCGATGGAAATATGAAACATCTTGTAATAAAAGACACGCCGAAAAACTCAATCATTATCCCTGTAAAACTGTTTGATAACGCTGTTTTTGAGATGACAAAAAAATGCGTTGAGTCTATACGGAAGCATTCATATGACTATGAGATTATTATCATTGATAACGGTTCAGATAAGAATATTCGGAATAGATACAAGGAAATTGACGGGAACGATATAAGAATAAAAGTATATGATAAGCCTTTGGGATATCCCAGGGCTTGCAATATGGGGTTCAGAATGGCGAGAGGAGAACGTATTATTGGAGTGAACAATGACGTTACTGTTAGTCATAACTGGTTGAGCATAATGGAAAAGATTTGCCTCGAAAATAACGCTTTAGTTGGGGTATCTGGCGAGAATTTAATAATCACGGAAGATAAGATTACGCAGGTTGGTTATATAGGAATCACTTCAAGAAATTATGCCGTAATACAGAAGGAATTTCCAAGAGAGTGTGATTATATCGGCGGCAGTTGTTTCATGATGACCAGGGAAATGTTTAAAAATATAGGATTTTATGATGAGAATATGGGAATCGGATACTGCGAAGACGCTGATTATGGTATACGTGCAAAAGCAAAAGGGTACAAGTCAATGGTCGTAAGCCTTCCTGGTTTTACGCATGCACATTCATTTACCATGAAACAGACTGTAAACATTACTGAAAGAATATCCAAGAACATGCAGTATCTTTCTTACAAACAGACTTTATCGGATTTCAAGAAGAAATACTTTAAGAACGTTGAATTGGTAACATGCATGGTATTGTCATGGGAAACGAAAGATGAAACCGAGTTATGCGTTGATTCAATTTTGAGAGAAAGAGAACTACTGAAAGTTTGCGGTGTAAATATGAAGTTGATTGTAGTTGATAACGGAAGCACTGATGGTACCGTTGAATATCTGAAACAGGAGAAAGGAATTGACGAGTTAATCCTGAACAATACCAATTTGGGTATATCAAAGGCAAGGAATCTTGGTATAGATAAAAGAGAAGGGAAATATTTATTTATGGTTGACAGTGATATATCCATAGTAAAAGGGTCCTTTATCGCTATGCTTAAATACATGGAAGCACACCCAGGAGTGACCAATATAGGCGCCAATCCTTTGCAGATTACAGATGAATGGGATAAGCAGACTGATTTTCTTAAAGATATAAACATAGTGGAGAATACATCCAAGCCACAAAAATCTATATCTAAAATATGGGCGTTGACTCAATACGGAATATTCAGGACCGAATTGTTTGAAAAGGTTAAGTTTGATGAATCGGGATTGTTTGGCATGCCTGGCTGGGGGTGTGAGGACGATGACCTTGCCTGGTATATGATAAGCGAAGGGCATAGTTTCTGCCTGTTTAATGATATGGTTTATTATCATTGTTCCCATTCATCAGGGAAAAATCTCGAAGCAAGGAATATTGACAGCAAGACCAAGGAAAGACGTGCTTATGTAATGAATAAGTGGGCGCCGGTGGTACGGAAGTTTCAGGAAGGAATGCCGGATACTGCGATGAAAATCAATGTAATAGCATGTTGTTGGAACGAGGAAAAAATGTTGCCATTTTTCCTGGATTATTACAGTTCTTTTTGTGATTCCATAATACTTTATGATGGAGGCAGCACGGATAGAAGTTTGGAGATAATTTCAAAATATCCGAAAGCAAAAGTAATATCATATGATAGCGGTGAATATTCAGATGAATTGGTGTTAGTGAAGATAAGAAGTGAAAGATATAAGGAGTATGCGAAAGATTATGATTGGCAGATAATCGTTGATATAGATGAGTTCTTGTATCATCCCGATATATTGAATTTGCTTAAACAATATAAGGAAGAAGGCGTTACTATTCCTCTTACCGATGGTTATGAAATGTATTCAAACGAGTTTCCAAGGGAAGAAGATAATCTTATAAAGACAATCCAATATGGCAAAAAAAGCGAACTTTATTCAAAGAATTGCATATTCAATCCACATGACATTAACATAAGATATGCTCCTGGTTCTCATACTTGTGACCCTTTGGGTTATGTGAAATACAGTAAAACAGCTGAATTGAAATTTTTACATTATAAGTTTCTTAGCTGGAAATATTTAATAGAGCGTTCAAGGATATGCGATAAGAGAGCGAGTGAAGAGAATAAAAAACATTATATGGGTATACATTATGCGAAGTATATGAAGATATCGCCGGATAAGTTTGCGGAAATGTTGAAGGAATGCGTAAAGGTATTATAATGAAAGTATCAATTATTGTGCCGGTATTCAACCAGTGGCGATATACAAAACAGATGCTTGCTTCTCTTTATAGCAATAACGATATGTCTAATGTGGAAATTATAATAATCGACAATGGTTCTACGGATGAGACGAATACAGAAGTAAACAGAATGATTATTGACGGAAGAAGAATTGTATTGCTAAAACAAGATAGGAATTTGGGCGTAGCGAAAGCATGGAATATCGGGCTGAGACAGGCATCCGGTGAATACATTATTATAATGAACAATGACCTTCTCATTCCAAAAAACTTCATTAAGAACTATGTGACCTGCTTCGAGAAGAATCCTGATGTATATGCCATTAATCCTATCCATACCGATTTTAGGGTTCCCGAGAACTTCTGGAAAAAATCAAGCGAAATGGCTGACCAGCCTTTAAATATAGTTACAACCTGGGGCATCGCAGGATTCTGTTTTGGCATCAGGAGAACAGTAGTTGAAAAGATAGGCTTTTTTGACGAACAGTTTGGAATGATGTGTTATGAAGACAGAGATTATATGAGGCGTATGAAAGAAGCAGGATTATGTTCCGTGCAATTGACTAATGTCTGGGTGCATCATTACCGAAACCGAACATTGAAGGGGATACCAAACAGAAAGAAAATCATTGATGAAAATGCTGAAAGATTCGGGAAGAAATGGAGTGTGTAATGTTTACCAACGACATTGAAGGATTTATGTTTCCCGATGAGTTGGACTGGCTGTACGAGAAGGCTAAAATCATGGATTCTATTGTTGAGATAGGCACTTTCAAAGGTAAAAGCACGCATGCTCTGTTGTCTGGAATAGACAAGAATGGAATTGTTTATTCTATTGACTCCCTTGATTATGAGGACTGGAAAGACAACAAGGTATTTGTAGAGTTAATGCGTAATGTTGGACAATATTTCAATTTTAGATTTGTCCGGTTTCGGAGTGAGCAGGCGGTAAGATTGTTTGACGATAAATCTATTGATATGGTTTTTATAGACGGCGACCATATGTATGAATCTGTCAAACGTGATATCGAACTGTGGCTTCCGAAGACAAAGAAACTTATCAGTGGTCATGACTATCATAATTTCACATGGAATTGCGTGGGTGTAACAAAAGCAGTAGATGAGTTAATACAAGGATTCAAATTGCAGCATTCGATTTGGTATAAGGAAATACAATGAACCATGCGGTATTGATAAGGCTGAATTACAAGGAAGATTATCCTCATTTGAATTGGAGATTATCATTCTTTGAGTCAATGGTCCTGCCAAGACTTCTTAAACAGACAGTACCGGACTTTGATATATGGGTATATTGTAATCCTTTGCATGTGGACAGATTGAAAGCTATGAGCGATAGAATAAAGACATATTCTACCAATCGGACTGACCCTGCACTCCCTAAATACGACATACAAACAAGACATGATTCAGACGATTTAGTTTCTCTTGATTATATTTTTAAAATACAAGAAATTTGCAAAAACCATGAAAAGACCGTTCCTCTTGTTATATCGTTTCAACCGTATAAACTGGATTTATGGACGTTGAATAGGCATCCTTATGCTCGTTACAATGCCAGGAATTGCTCTGCTTTTCAGAGTCTTTATTTTCCTGATAAGGAAAAAGAATACAGGAATATATTGAGTTTTAACCATAGACGTATTTGGCAAACATATCCTGATGTTGTAACAATTCCATTGGGATATTGCGATATAATTGTGCATGATTCCAATGATGGCACAAAACTATGAAATTTGGAGGGTATTGTGATTTTATCAATTTCAGTGCTGGCACATCCGTCAAGAAGCAAATGGCATCCTTATTTGAGGGAGAAACTTGGAAATATTTCATTTTCCATTGATAATGGCTGCGGTCTAATAGAAAACGGAAAGAATGCTTGGAAAATGTATGACCCTAACGCCAAGTTTCATTGCGTATTGAATGATGATGCGATAATAGGACAGGATTTCTACAATAAAGCGTCTGCAATACTTGAAAAAAATGGAGATAAGCTTGCTTACAGTTTTTACATGGGGGAAAGAAAAGGATACAAGGAGATAGTGGATTCTGCTTATAAAAGCGGAAGGGGATTTGTTTTATCCAAAAAATTATTTTTTGGAGTTGCTATTTGTTTGCCGGTAAAATATATTTCTCATATGTTCGGATTTATTGATAGAATCAAGGATTTACCTCTTAACAGAAATTTTGATACGAGAATACATAGATATGTGCGTAGTGTGGGATTGAGGGTATATTATCCTATCCCTTCACTGGTTGACCATAGAAGTAATAATGAAAATGAGAGTCTTGTGTATGACAGGGGCGCTGACAGGAAGGCACAATATTTTATAGGAGAACATGGTGAAGGATGCGGTACAGTATTGGTAAAACCATCAATATCCCATGTAAATCCTTATGCCAACGAACCGGCTGAAACTTTTTTGTCTACCAATAAAACGATTAACAGAATGTTATCTGTTGGTGATTCGGTTGTTTTTGTTGATACATTGGGCATTGAACATGATGCCTTGATAACTCATATCCATAAATACGGCGAAAATATTGAGGAATATCTTATAAATCTGGTACATATTGTTCAGGGTTCGGCTCCCCAGATTCAATATGAATCTTCGATTGTCCATAAGAAATATCAGCCTGCCAATGGAATGTTCTGGAAAGAGAAGTAAAGGGAGGGTATATGATGACAAGATTCAGCAGTGTGGATGATTTGTTGCAATCAATCAAGGAGACGAAATTTCCTTATGTGGCAATTCCGTTTATTTTTGGCAACACGTTTCCTGGAATGATTAAGGTAGTCAAAGAAAATGATGTTGAGTATCTTGAAATTAAAGGCGAAAAATTTCTTGTGGTCGGAGTGGTTCCCGAGATGTTGATGCATATCATTCAAGTCCCGGGGAATTAAGAGAGGTAAAATGAAAATCTTATTATCTATTTTACTCGTAGCACTGGGAGTTTTCAGTGCGTTTCAAACCGGCAAAGAATCGCAAGAATATCATGACAAAGAACTCATTGTTTTTGGATTGACAATTGCCGTGATACTTGTTACGGTTGGCTGTATTCTGATGAGATAAATTACAAAGGAGAGACACTATGAAAGGCGGAAGTAAAGTCAAGATTTGCTGGCTTGGAAAAAAACACGATGGTAAATATGTCTGCTTTATTCCGCTTACCATTGACGGTATTGGCAAGACAGTTGATAAAGCACTTGTAAATCTTGAACATGAAGCAACGAGAATAATCAGAGCAATCCATAACGCAAAAATAAAATGTAATTTTACAGAGAACATGATTCATAATGCTGTGAAAGAGTCGTCCTGGTGGAATAAAGACTCGAGTACAAAGGGGAACAGAAAATGCCGGAAGTAAGTGAAGATAATACTGTCAGGTTGAATGTCGGAGAATACATGACGGCGGAAAGGATATCTGACTGTTATCATGATATATTCGTTAAAGTGGAAAACGTGGACCCTTTACAAGCGTGGATGAAGTTGCCATTGGTATATTCAATAATGCGAGTTAGCGAGGATAAATATGTGGTAATGACTGCTGATTTAGAAGCGACACGGAACATGGGGTCTTCGGAGATATTTTACAAGAAAGATGAATATGCATTTGATAAAGTGATGATTAAGAAACAAAATCCTCCTGTAAAAAGTAGTTTTATAAGCGACTCTGAAAAGACACAGCAATGGCTTGAACGGTGGGCAAGGCGATGAGATGCGATTGCTGCCACTGGGACGCAGAGATATATTTGATGGTTGTATTTCATGACAAATCGTGCATTTTTTGCTTTCATTGCTGGTCAACAAGACATTTAGAATGTTTCCATATATATGCAGAAAGGTAAAATTTTCACCAGACCACTTCACAGCCATTTAAAGATATGGCATAATTACAACAATATCAGACTATATATTAATCCCTGTATGACATTATTTATTATAAGGGGAGGGTGACATGGCTGTAACAATAGAATACAAAGAGGGAATATTTTATATTGTCCATAGTCCTACCGACAAAAGACGTGCTTTGTTTCCGAAAGACACTCAACTCCAATCTGCCCCAGTAGTAATGGGACTTGATTACAATACAGGAAATTTTGTTCCTGTTGCCGTAACATCAGACGGAAAAATAAAAGTTGATGGAGGATAAAACATGGCTGTAACAATAGAGTATAGAGAAGGGATATTTTATATTGTAAACGGACCCGTGGTAACAAGAGCGTTATTTCCAAAAGATACTCAACTTCAGTCTGCTCCTGTACTAATAGGATTTGATTATGATACAGGAAACTTTATTCCTGTTGCAGCCACGCCTGACGGAAAATTAAAGATTGACGGAAACTATAAAGGAAAATATACCGACGCAGAGAGAGATGCAATTACTACATGGATAGAATCTGATTTGATTTATAATATGGACGCACATAGATATCAGTATTGGGATGGTTTTAGTTGGCAAACGATATAAGAAAAATTTCAAGGAGAACAAAAAAAATGAGGAAACTACTTATTGCGTTATTGGCTCTTATGCTTTTGATGGGAGGTTGGTTATCTGCTTTTGCCGGCAACAGACAAGCCTGGAATAAACTGGATATATGGAATTCAATGTATCAGGTTTGGTGTGGAACTTATGTATTTACTAATGATTTGAATGTCTGGGCTTCCAGCCAGGTATATACGCCTAAAATGATAATATATGGTGGAATAGGCAAGATTATGGTAAGTTCTATAACGTTTATGAATGGAGACCCCATAGGTGGTGGTGGAACAGGAATAGACGTTGAATGTAGAGCGTCAACAGAAGCATTTAAGATAGTGGCAATAGCAACAACAACGGAATATAATGATAGAGTAAGTGCTGACAACGCTATTAGAGTTTCTACATGGTCAACTATACCTTCAGGAAACTATTTCAATGATGTAAAAGTATCATCAGCATTATATTCAAATGACTCTGATAAATTAGACGGGCAGCATGGAAATTATTATGCGTCGGTAAATAGCACAAATTCCTGCCTGCCCCTTCATGGGACAGCAGATGATAGTGCGAAGTTAAATGGACAATCTGCTTCATACTATGCTACTGTGAACAGCACAAACTCTTGTTTGCCCCTTCATGGGACAGCAGATGATTCCGCTAAGCTGGGTGGGCAGGAAGCGAGTTATTATGCAAATGTGAATGCAACAAACACAGCAAATGCAACAAGTATCTCGGCAGGAAGTTATCTTAATGATATAAAGGTATCGAGTGCAATCTATGCAATCAGTGCAGCAAATATTACAGGCGAATTAAATTATAAAGTATCAGCTACAACAGGAATTGCATATCCTTTGGCTTCGACTGGTCAGATATGGGCATGGTGCGGTAGTTCATATTCATGGATAACTATGAATGCCGGATTATGGGAAGTTACAAGCTCGACTTATCTACGACCTATAACCGCAAACCAGAGCATAATTCCGAATGGAATAATGGATATAGGTAGTCCTTATCCAAATGGTGGAATAAATAACATCTGGATTTCAACCAATGATTATGTATGGGGTGGCGGTAAATTTACACATGGCGGTATTAATTGGGTAACTGGTCCAGCTTCATCAGATGTAGTGCATATGTACACCTGGGGGTCAGGCGGTTCACCTAATGGTGCGGGAATTATGGTAGATGGAATTATAAATAGTGCTGTTAATGCCGTAGGAGATTCAATAGCTTGTTGGGGGACAGGAAATGCTAAAAATTTTGAATTTCATTTAGGTGGTTGGTGTGGTTCTTCAGGCAATAATAGTTTGGCATTATATAGAGGTCAAACAGATGGACATTTAATAAGTCCGGCAACTATGCCTGATAATATGACAAAAGGATTGTCGTTCTCTCAAGGGGATTACGGAGCTTGGAATGCTCGTGATAATATACTAATAAATGATTTGTATGTGGCAAATGTATATTTAGGAGGTTTAAACGGAAGGATATATGATATGGGTTCGGGCGTAATAAACCATAATGCAGTAAATTATGGAGCTCATATAATATCAATTGGCACCGATAGAATAATGCAATTAAGTCAAAGTTATGTTTTTATTGGAAATATGAATCCTACAGCATTACCCATATACTTTAATGTAAGTAGTTTACGTGCTTCAACAATAACAGCCGATGGAAGTTCATATTGGTCAAATTCTATTTATACACCTTTTGGGTTCTATGGCTCTACTGGAACATTTTCAGGGCTAGTGAAAGTGAGTTCAATAACTTTATTGAATGGAGACCCAATAGGAAATGGAAATTATCTTCCATTATCAGGTGGAGTTATGACTGGTGATTTGACAGGAACAAATATCATAGAAAACACTGCAATCATAGGAGGTTGCACATTCTATGCTCCAACGGTTGGAACAATGAGATTATCGTTAGGTAATGGGATATTTGAATTAACAAACTACCGTCCATATTTATACGGTGATTTGCCATATATAGATTTGAGATTTAGTATAGGAAATGGACCTTATGATTGGGCTGGAACTATGAGAGTAACTGAACTTGATGGCTCAGGAGATTTTTCTGATATTAAATTTTTTGTGCATGGAAGTAATGTGATGACTAATTATTTTACAATACATGCTTCTTCCTTAAGTGCTTTAACTACTCTCAATGCGTGTAGTAATATACTTCAAACCGGAAATAATACTATAACGAATATTAGTTCAACCACAGTAAGAGGATATGAAATAGTTAAAGGTAGTTTTGTTGTAGTAGGAAATGGTGAATTTATAGGAACATTAAGATTGAAACAAGATGTATCTTCTACAATTTTAAAATTTGATAGTTCGTCGGGTAATATTGGAAATATAGATGCAGGTTCAATAAATGGTCTTATTTATTCTGTAAACGGAGTAAGAATGACCTTCAATGGTGCTAGTGGAAATATTATTCGTTGGTCTAGCACAGCCGGTGATACTATAGTTTCAACTTATACGATAAATACAGGAGATATGGATTATGCTGGTAGAATTAAAAGTAATGAGTTATATGTAGTAACTGGTTCTACCTTTAATGGTAATATCAATCAATCGGGATATAACACAACAGCTATATTAAGTTCTACCACTGTTACGGGTTGGGAAATTATTAAAGGTAGTATTGTTGTAACAGGAAACAGTGAATTAAACTTTGTAAGAGTTTCTACAATAAATACTATGGGTAATGATTTCGGATTGAGTATTTCAACTGACCCATATAATATAGTATCCAGCATAAGGATAATGCCTAATACCGGCATTGTAGGAATCGGGTATAGAAGCATAGCCGGCACTTCAAAAATCACTATGGAGCCACTTACAGGAAATATAAGTTCAAGTGGGACAGCCACCGTTGCCGGTGAAGTAACAGCAAGCGGAGTTCCACTAGCGGCAAAAGTGACCATGTTAAGGACTGCCACAGGATTCTTTACTTTGCCTTATTCCGAGACAGTCCAGACAGCTTCTACAACAGCCCAGGGTTGCGGAGCATCATGGCGAAGTGGAATGTATACGCTTTATCTGTCAAGTATATCAGCAAGTGTTTTGAATATGTCTGCTTCTAATATTACATTTATGTTAGCAGTAGCAAATTCCACAGGAACTTGGACATATATTACCAATGAAATAACAATCACAGGTGGACAACAACAAACGAATTCAGCAGTAATTACTACGGCAACGCTAACTCCCTATAGTCCGGTATACTTGCACATAGTAAACGGTGGAGATGGAAATGCTAATCAGTTGCTTGTAACAGTACATTACTGGTATAAGCGAGATGAGGTAGGCGGATACTAAAATATGAAAAGATTCTTGTTAATTTTACTTTTGATTTTTTCTTATGGGATAGTTTATGCTCAATTTTATAATGATAATTTTACATACAAATTTAAAGATGATTTTGAGAGTTGGACTCCTTCTACAATCGGCGGTTGGACTACAAGAGTTCAATCAGCCGGAATAGTCAGCACTACTACCGTTGTAAGCAAGTATAAAACATATTCTCTTATGTTGCAGGATAATAGTACTACGCAAACTGATGTATATCTCACTAAAAGTCTTGCTGGATATACTACCACATATTACAGATTCTATTTAAAATTTCCAACTGGGTTCTTCTGGGAAACTTCAAGGATGTTATTCAGTTTTATACCTACCGGAGGAAGTAGGACAAGATTATATGCAAATAAAAGTGGGCAGACAGGATATTTAAGATTAGGAGAGGAAGGACCCTCGGGAGGTTTAAGAGATTCAGAAATTTTAAAGGAAGACAGATGGTATTGTTTTGAAGTGTATTTACCGTCATGCACAGCCAATACTACAATAAGATGGTGGCTTGATAATGTGGAACAAACTTCAATTCCAACGGATTTATCCACATACGGAAATTGGGCAACTCTTAATTTTGGCATGCAATATACAAATACAGCAGTAAGCACGAACACTATTTACTTTGACCAGTTCGTCGCATCAACTCAAAGAATAGGAATGATAAAAAAGAGATTTCCAATAAATACAAATTAAAAGGAGGGTCTATGGATTTCGGAATGTTTTTAAATGGTTGGATTATGGCTGCGGTTGTGGCAGTAGTGGAATATTTCAAAAAGAAAATTCCCCAACTGCCGTCAGTATGGTATCCTGAATTATCTGCAGCAGTAGGAGTTCTTATTTCAGTGTTAACTAATGCTGGCAAAATAGCATTAGGAGCAGACGGAACTCCTGTTCTTCACCCAGTACTTTCTATTTATACTTTGATAGTAGGAGTAGTTAGTGGGATAGCAGCAACGGCATCTTACAGCGTTGCTATGAATGTATCAAAGAACGTAGGCGGAAGCAATTCAACACCACCGGTAGAGCCGCCTAAATAAAGAAACATATCAGGCTTTTATATACTGTGTGCCATTGGTCAGGGAAGGTTTGGATGGTACACAGTTTTAACTAATAGGAGAAAAACAATGTCAAAGGAAAGATTGCCAGATGGCAGAATTATCGAGGGTGGACATACTGATGTAAAAGGTAGTATCAATATTACTATTTCGGGAATAAAAGAATTAAAGCAGCAGATGTATCAGGACTTCATTCTTGCTAAACAGCAAGGTAAAATCAATCTGGAATACACTTTCGAGTCGTGGCTGCGTGACAGCATGAACATGTTGAGAACGGTCAGGCAGGCAGATATTGTAACAGAATACAAACTCGGAAAGATATCCAAGGCGGAATATGATGCATTGGAAGAAATGCGTCAAAAGATGATTACTGCTATTATCAGAATGGATATCAATGACCTTGATAAATATGGAATTTCACAAATTGATTCTTCTATTGCAACGGTAAGGACTGGTGGTGGGCTTCTTATTCCGAACTATCGAAAAAATACCGTGAAATTTAAAAAGGGCGTAATTCATTAGGAGAGATGAAGTGACCAAGGGAATCTACCAAATTAGAAATAAGATAGACGGGAAGATGTATATAGGTAGTGCAGGAAATACCCAGAAAAGATGGAGAGAGCATTTATCTCTTTTGCGTAGAAATATTCATCCGAATATATATCTTCAGCATGCATGGAACAAATATGGGTCAGGCAACTTTGAGTTCATGGTTATTATGGAAGTAAATGATGATAGTTCTTTGGTAATGGTGGAGCAGGAATACCTTAACCGGATGAATTCATATCCACCCAATGGTTACAATATAGCACATGATGCTATTGCTCCAATGAGAGGCATGAAGCACACAAAAGAAACTCGCACAAAAATATCTAAAAAAAATAAAGGTAGGGTATTGTCAGAAAAAACACGAAGGAAAATGTCTGATTTTAATAAAGGAAAGATATTACCAGAAGAACATAAGAGGAAAATATCTAAATCTCTAATGAATCATATAGTAACAAAAGAGTCTCGTGAGAACATGTCTAAAAGCCATATAGGTCAAGTACCATGGATGAAAGGAAAACATCATACAGAGGCGACTCGCAAGAAAATATCAGAAACAAAGATAAGAAAAAATATGACTTTACGTGCAATTAGTTTAGGGAGGAACAATGCCAGTATCTACATGGACCAACAAATTCCGATTATCTAAACCTGCCCCAGGAACTCTTGATTGGTGGGGGCAATTTTATGAAAATATGGACATTATTGATAAGCATGTTCCTCGGATATTCATGAGTGCGCCGAGAGTTGTTTTGTTGACATTACAGGCTGGCGGTACATTAACTGCCGGCAGGTATTACTACTATAAAGTTGTTGCATTTCAGGATTCCGGCTGCACCATTGAAACGTTAGCAAGTTGGGAATTAACGAGTGCATTGGCTGATATTACGAACAAGACTATTAAAGTTGACTGGTCAGCTATTACGGGAGCAGTTAAATACAGGGTTTACCGGTATGATACAGTTGATGCCGGATACGTTCCTCTTGACAGCGATTTTCTTTTTCTTGCTACGGTTTCGGCACCGACAGCAAGTTATACTGATACGGGAGCCGTTACCCCAGGTGGAGCGATGCCAACAACTCTCAACTGGTATGTAACCGAAATAGACCCCACCTATGTTATTCCTGTATCGGAAACATCACCCAGTGCCTTGGTAGGTTCACCTGCAGACCTTTCGGATAATTTGACGAATATACGCCGAATGATAAAGTTGCTCAATGGCGAGACAAACTGGAATACAACTCCGTATTCGAGTTTCGCTTATTTGCGTGACGGAAAGTCCGGTGGTCAAATGATAGTTGGCGGTACCGCAAATACTGACCATCTTGATTTGAAAGCTAATGCTCCTGGTGGCGGAGTAGGACAAATAAGAATGAACAGTTCCTTCAATATGCTGGGTTTTACATTGTATGGTCATAACGTTGCTAACCAGCATTTAATATTACAGGCGAGTTCACACGCAACGAATGGCGGTACCATATATCTCATGAACAATGCAGATATTACCGGAAATATTGTAATTTCTGGAAATGTAGATGGGGTTAAGGTTGCTACTCATATACATAATGCTACGGGAACAAACGGTCCTAAAATAGCCACAGGTGATTTAACAGGACATGATAAAGCGGCACATGACGCTCTGGGAATAGCTGCGGCGGATTCGGATAAGTTAGACGCTCAACATGGAACATACTATCTTGCCCGGGCAAACCATACAGGAACACAAGCAATAGCAACTTTGTCAGACCATAACAAAGCAAATCATGATGCTTTGAGTATAATTCCGGGAGATGGAACAGTATCCACAGTTAAAATAGCAGATTATGCAGTTATTTATACAAAGTTGAGTGGATTGAATCAATGGGGGGCATATTATAATGCAGCGGCAGTGGCAATTGCTACTTCACCGAGTGTAACAACATTAGCTACATTGAACTTAAATTTAACTTACGCTGGTAAATTTCTTGTTATGGCACAATGTACCTTTGAGGCTTTCGATGCAGTAGCTTACTTTTATATAAAGTCTGGAAGTAATGCAATAAAGGTTTGGTGTAACCGACTGAATGTAGCGTGGCAACCCGTCACAATTTGTGATATTATATTATTATCTCCAGGTAATCAGACCATAGAATTCCGTGCTTATTTAACATCAGGCGGAGCCGCTAGTGCCTCATATAGGGCGATGAATATTATTGCTATAGGAGGAAATTAATATATTTTAGGATAAGGAATGATATGGAACTGCCAATAATCAATAGAATAGTCAAGGGTAATGTCTCCGATGAGATGATGAGATTATTGCCGCCGCTTGAACGTATCCTGCGGACAATGAGAACGAAGAGGCATATCGACATTGGTACGCTTGACCAGAATGAGAATTTTCTTGCCAAGGCGAAAGAGATATATGATTACTTGAAAGAAAACATACGTGACCATGTGGACTTTTGGCAATTTGAAAATGATGTAGTCAGCAATATAAAAATGCTGAAAGATATATGGGAAGGAGAAGGAACAAGCGAAAAAACAAAGTTGTGGCTTGAACGGTGGCATAAGAAGAGCAGTGCCGGAAAATATCCTGAAAGAAAGCCTACGATGGAAGATATAGAAATCAGGAAAGAGGATATAAGAGATTACGCTTCAAGGTATTGGAAAACTCTGAATCTAGGCGACGATGAATTATATGCGAAAATGCAGAAACTTGAAACTGATATGGGAATGAAAGGAAAGAATTGGCAGGACTGGTATTTCGCTTTGGGCGAGATGCGTGATTTTTATTACAATAAAACACACTCTAAAGTAGCCCAGTATTTTCCTTCATCTCCCAAGACGCCACGTATGCAGGAACATCATAAGAGAATGGAAAAAGATATGGTCAGCGGACCAGAAGCCCATACAACTTTACCGCAGTCAAAGATGGAAAAGGATATCCTGAAAACTCCTACTGGATTCCATAACGCTGACATTGTAGTGAATGCTGATGATATAATGGTCAAGGCAACCGGTGAACCTGACCAAGATTACGACCACGACTTCTATGACAAGATAGTGGAACAACTGGACGCAGCCGGATTCCCCGGCGCCACCCATAGGGAGTTTGACAAATATCAGGGCGTGTATCTGAACGTGCCGGGTATTGATAAGTTCTGGGTAAGAAGTGTCTTCGTTGATAATGATGGCGTTAATTATGTTATGGTTCCAGAAAAGGATAGGGGTGGACGAGGGTGGTCGGTAGTTCAACTTGCTACAAGGGGAAGCAGTGGGTTAGAGTTTACAGGAGAAATAAATGCGTCTGAACTCATAGAGTATTGTAAGGAAGAGACAAACAAGCCATCGGAGAAAACAAAAGAATGGGAAGAGAGATGGCACAAAAAATCAGAATTGTATCCTGAAAGATATATGGGTGACCCAAGAGGGCAAATGGAAATGCCTGGCACTGTTGAGATAATCAACTTGACCATTATCCCCGGCGACAAGGAGATTCCTTCCAAGGCAATTGACCGGCTGGAACCGCTTCCGCAATATTGGTATGAAAACGAGGAAGGAATTAAACATATTCCTACCGAAGAAGAAATGCATGGCGAACCTTTTTTCCCCAAGGATTTTCCGATTCAGCATTGCCTTACTCCTGAACTTGTAGAGGAAATCAATTACACCGATGACAGAGGTCATTTGATGACAGGGCATAAGACTATCAATTGCATTGAGGATATTGTCCTGTATCTTGTCCTGCAAAGAGGCTGGAAAATGACCGACGCTATTGTTTCGGCTGCCGAGACGTGTGAGCGATGCCTCAATATTCTTATAGAGGAATCCGGCGGTGAGAAATACGACCAGCACGAAAAGGATACTTGCCATACTCATTGCGAGCAGTGTGCGATTGTGGACCCCGAGTACGACAAAGCGTTCAAGCAACACGAGAAAGAAAGAGAGATGGGAATGCATCACGAGAATGATGCTCATCTTATTGAGGAAAATAATACTGACCTTGTAAAAGAATCATCTCTTAATAATAGGAGAAAAAAAGTGATTGCATTGGCAAGATATTTCATCAGGAAATATGCACAGCAGCCGGAAGAGTTCAAGACTAATATGTATGTCATATTCACTCAGGATTGCCGGTTTAAAATGGAACAGATGGATGCCGTAGGTGAAATCAAAGAGAATATGGTTGGCAAAGTAACTAACGTATCAGATGAAGGGATAACTGTTGAAATAGGTAAACAGGCATACAGGATTCCTTATATTGATGCATTCAAGGTTATGGAACCATTCCAGGCAAAAGTTATTTCACCTGAACAGGAAGCAAAAGAGCAAGGTGGAATGGAAGGCGAGGAACTTGTTCCGGAGGAGCAGCCGGAAGGTAAGGGTGAGGAACCGGCAGTTACCAGACCGGAAACTACTATGGAGCGCGGTCCCGTGCCTATAAGGGCGCCGATGAAACCGCTTGAAAAGGCATTGCAGACTGAATCTGTTCTGCGGAATATGATGAAAAAAATGGGTGTTGAAGACCCAAGAAAGCAATTAGCCAAGGATACTCCGGTGATGGTCAACGGAAAACCTGGCAGGATAGTAAACTTTATAGGCAGTGATTACCAAATTCAGATGGATAATGGCAAGGTTATGATAGTTCCCATAGAAGCCATTTCCACGCAGGAAACCCCTTTAAAGCCGGTCCAAGAGGTAAAGACACCTCTTGCCCCTGCCAAAGAGACGCCAAAGCCATTAGAGACGCCAAAACAACCCATTGTAGATGACTTCCCTGTTGGGTCTGATGTCTGGGTAACTATACAAAAAGAAACCGGTTTTCCACAACATACAAGGGGAACAGTTATAAGGATTCAAGATGAAAAATATACTATAAGAAAGAGAAGTCTTAAGGGTGGAATTGTAGAAGCGGATAAAAGCCAATTAAGTCTGATTTCTAGACCGGAAAAACCTACAGAAGAGAGAATGCCTTATCCACCATACAGATATTCAAAAAGAGGCTTGGCGCCGGTATACCCGAAAGATGAAGTTCCAAAAAATACTTTTGTTTACGTTGAACTTGAAAAGGGTGAGACACCTTTATATTTCGGCAGGGTAGTTGATGAAGCGAATGATATGCTTGGTGTTGAAGTGCTTGCAGAAGAACGGTCAGATTATTTTCCAAGGGACCAGGTATTCTATGTTAAAATGCCACTGGCTGTACGTGAACAGATGATGGAGAAATTCAAGGACTGGACAACGGATACACAGGCGACTGTTCTTGACCGGACAATTATTACGGCGGACATAATAGATACTAAGCGGCAGGAGGAAAAAATGGAAAGAGTAATCCTTGGACAGATTGAAATCAACGACCAAATGCTTGATGATGCTGGCATGTGGTTATCTAGAGAATTATGGGAACCCAAAGTCAAAGAGATATCCAAGGAGATTGAATCTTTACTAGGTCAAGTAGAGCGTGGCGTTAACGTGGCTCCGCAGATGATTTCATATGTTGAAGACCTCGGTGAGATTCTTGAAAAGATTCCTCATGACCAGCTTATTGCAGCCGGAGAATATCTCAGTAAATTATGGGAAGAAGAAGGTAAGAAAAGTCCCGTTGCTTTTATTTCCTTTTACCTTGAAAAACGTGCTGGTGACGATATGACCAAAAAACCATTGAAAGAACTGAATAAAATTGTAAAGGAAAGAAGCAAAGAAAAATTGAAGGACCAGAAAGATGACATGAAAGGCGTTAATCCGCATTCTCGTGAAGTTTCAAGAGACAATGTTCATCAGGATATAAACTTCCAGAGCAGAATGTCAACAGTTAAGATTGCCAGAAAATTCGGCGGTGGCGTAGAAGTGGAACTTCTTACGGGTATATGGAAAGGTCAAAGAGGAAAGATAAAAGAATTTAATCCTGGTTTCGCCGGCAGAAGCAAAGATACTTATCGTATTGAAGTAGACGGTAACATGATATGGAAAAATGAAGATGAACTGAAATCAATAGAGGAAGCGAAACCTGAACCGGTTGCTGTACCGGTAGCATCATCTGAATTCAAGGGAATAGTGGCTGATATATCCGCAGGATACAGGACTCTTATGGATGAGATAGAGCATTCGGCTAATCCGTATATTGTGAGCGATATAGGAAAAAAGTTAATGAAAAAAGAAAACAAAGAAGCATCAATTGTTCGTGAAGGTGGAGTATCAAGATAGCAAAAAGAGGGGGTGTTACAAATGCAGACGTTAATTGATGGTGCCGTAATTGTCCAAGGAAACTTGGAAGCAACGGGAAGGCTGGCGTCACGTCCGGGAGTAATTCCTATTCCGGTCAAGGAAGTGTGGTTGACAGGTAATCCGTTTGAACCGCTCAGCCCGTACGCTGACTACAATGCGTATACTCATGTATGGACTCCGAGAATACCGCAAGTGCTTGTGAAAGACCAGACTATTCCAGCGAAACCGACCACAGCTGGTTTCGGCGGAGCAATCGGGGGATTCGCACTTGACCCGACACAGGACCCTTATATTCCTGGCAAGAACTAATCAAAGGCAAAGATGACTAAAAGTTGTAAAGTAAAAAGAAATTGCATCTATTGCGGGAAAGAATTTTTCGTTATTCCTGCAAACACTAAGGATTATAAGGGTAAATATTGTTCTCGCAAATGCATGGGTAAGTATTTTTCAAATAATAAGCGAGGAGAAAAATGCTCATCTTGGAAAGGTGGTCTAGTTAAGAAACGTTGTGTTAAATGCGGTAAAGAATTTGACACAAGACCTGATGACTTGAACAGAAAGTTTTGTTCTCGTGAATGCGCTGGAAACACAAAAAAGTCAAAAAAAAGTAAAAAGATTAGCATTTCATCTTCAATTAGAAGTTCTGGAAAATACAAGCAATGGCAACAAAGTGTGTTGATTCGTGACAATTTTATTTGTCAAGAATGTGGTCAAGTAGGTGGGGATTTAGAAGTACATCACAAGAAGTCTTTTGATGTATTGTTAAAAGAAGTGCGAAAGTATTTACCTTTGTTTAATCTGTATAATGGAGCAATGGTATATACTCCATTGTGGGAAATAGATAATGGTATTACTTATTGTAAGAAATGCCATAAGAAACATTTTTAAAATTAACAAAAAAGAAGGTGGTCAAAATGCCAATTCGTCCGTTCTGTACTCCGGCAGTCGAGATTGCCGGCAGAGCAAAGGAAACACTCGCATTGGATGATTCACGTCCAGGGGTTGACGGTAACGTGACACTGCCGCCTATTCCGGCAACGGGAACCGTTCCTTTTTATTGTCCGACAAGTCCCTTGAATCCGATAGGCGAAGTGATGGATACTGCGATAAAAGTTCCAAAAACTCCGAATGTCATAGCGAAGGACGGGGACCAGGCTGTAACGTAGCAGTAATTTTATGAGGGGGTGAATTAAGAGATATGAAAATCAAAAACGTATCAAGTTCCATTTTGACTATTCCAGAAATCAAAGATGACCAGGGAGCAGGGTTAGTGCTTTCACCGGGTGTAGAAGTAATTATTTACGATGAAGATGCAGAGAAGTCGCCAAGCCTGGCAAGTTATATTACTGCCGGTTACGTTCAAAAAACAGGCGATGAAGAACCAGGGGATGCAACAGCCGTAGCAGACGTTGATATAGCTGCTTTAAAAGCCACAGTTGACGCAGGTATGCTTGTGGTTGAAGGATTAGTAGCAGACGTTGCCACTATGCAACTGACTATTGATAATCTTATAGCCAGGATAGAGGATTTGGAAAGCAGTGACTAATCCGTAAAAAGGACATAAACAAAGACAAAGGAGGAAGCATGAAAGTTTTACTGACGCTCAAAGAAAGAATATTGCTGCTTAATATTCTGCCCAGGGAAGGAACATTAGTCACTCAAAAAATTGTCAAGAATTTAAGGGATAGGTTTGGCGTATCTGATGAGGACTGGAAGACTTATGGAATGGAACCTATTCCAGAAATGCCTGGTCAAGTTAGGTGGGATATTACTAAAGATATTGGGACAGATTTTGAACTTGGCGATAAATCGCTAGAGATTATAAAAGAGTCTCTGCAGGAACTTGACAATCAGAAAAAAGTAACGGAAGATTTCCTGTCGCTTTATGACAAGTTTCTTCCAGTGAAAGATGCTGTATAATTGATTGAGAGGTGTTGCTTATGATAAGCGTATCAATTAAAGCAATTACTCATCAGCGATTAATCGGCGGTCTTGGAATTGCGACTGTAACCACAAGAAGAAAGACTATTGAATATACAAATATGGACTTTAACTATGGTCCGTTAAAGGATATCTATCGCCCTATTAGAGGGAAACTCTGTTCTTCTTGTATAAGTTGCACAAACGGTAAATGTTTTTTTGCTTTTCCAAGATATCCTCAATGCCATTTACCTAAAACTCAATAGTATCCGATAGTAATTGCATTGCTGAGAACTATAATGGAAGGAAAATATTGGATTAAGCCTTCTGGCGAAGTTGTAGGAGTGCCGGAAGGTCATTTGTTGCATATACAGGAGCACCGGCAGGAATATCAATTGCCTGCTGATGTTTCTATGAGAGATTTATTTTTAGAAGGATGGGTGAGAGTATCAGGCAATGCCGTAGTAATTGAGAACATAGATAATCCCATAGTCTTTTCTAATTTAAGAGATGTAATGATGGACATGGGATTGGATTCTTATACTGTATGGGTATCTGGTGTTCCTTTCAATATTACCCTTGATGAAATAAAAAACAAGCCTTTCGAGCAAATCTATAAGGACATTCTTCAAATGGAGTTGCCTGTAAAGGCTGCCGATGCCTCTGACGCTTACGAGAGTGGCATGGGCGAATGGCAAGGGTCTTGGGGAGAGTCCGAGAGTGCCGGTTCCACGGGACCCAAGGAACGTGGCATTGCTTATGCTCCACAGGATTTCACGAAAGAAGTGGCATGGAACAGGGAACTTCTTGATTACTTGAAAAAGAAATATCCTGGCAGGAAATGGGTGATACCACCGGAAGATGACAATGGGTACCCTACACAGGCGTCTGATGTTGTCCGTAGGTTAAAAAAGAAAGCCCAGCCGGAAACACAAGTTCCATCATGGGAATTAGATGAATATCGCTGGGAAATAGAAGGTGTTGGTCAGGGACACTATTTCAGGGGAACAGAAGCAGAAGCAGCAGATGAAGTAGTGTATTTTTCAATTGACCATCCTGATGATGTTATTATATACGAGAAATTCAGACCTGAAAGAGAATTTATCTGTAAGTTAAAACATGGGGTGATGATTCACTCGGAGCAGATGGAAAAAGCAAGAGAGGAAAGAAAAGAAAAGACACGTAAGTGGGAGGAGAGATGGCATAAAAGAAGTTCATTGAAAAAACAGGCGATAAAATATGGCGACCTTGGGAAAATGGAAGATTATTCAATAGACAAACAGAATGTGTATTCCGGTAGAGCAACTGGTTTGATGAATATTGCTATACGTATAGAAGATTATTTGGGAATTTCAGCCGGAGATATTCAAAATGATTATCAGGCTCAAAGAGAATACCTGGAACAGGTCGCTCAACGTGTTTGGCATGAGGTACCGGCGCCAGTTTACTTATGGTTGCAAGACAGAAATTTTCATACCATGAATGAAGCACTTGTGTGTCTTAATCGTTATGAGCCGAACATTGAAGTTGGATTATATATTTTCAAGAAAGACCCATCTGAACAAACACGTAAGTGGGAAGAACGCTGGCACAAAAGAAGCGAGTTGCGTAGGCGAGCAAAGGAAGTTGACCCAAGAGAATTTTTTATTGCAGTATTTGACAGAACGCCGGAAGATGACCCAGGATACTTTAAAGAATGGGTTGAAAGATTACATAGTAGCAATCCTGAACAACGGATGGACTTACATACTCGCAGGATATACCGGAAAATGAAAGGCATTGGAACGCCGGAAAAAGTCCGCAAATGGGAAGAAAGGTGGCACAAAAGAAGTAACTTAATCAAGAAAGCACAACTTTCCGATGCGGAAATTCAGGCGAGTCTGAATAGGAAATTGGGTGGTCAAATTACTGAATTTGTGAATAACGGTTATGACGGAACATTTGTTTTTGGAATAAAGCAGTATCACTGGTATGAAAATGAGGATAATGCAGAGGCAGCAGCAGTTCAACGTGTTAAAGAAGACCTTGATGATAGTCCAGAAAATTTCAACCAAGATTGGCTGTTAGGTCAGATGGACGAGGAAGCAGCGGAGTCGTTTTTCCGTGAAGTTTATAATGAATGGAATCAAAGTTATGCCAGTGATATAAGTTCAGAGGAATCGTCAAGTGGAAATACGAATCGGCTGGCAGATGAACTGCTTGAAAGAGGAATTATAACAGAGAAAGAAGCAAGAAGTGAGAAGTTTGATTTAGAGGATAAGACAGAGGAGTTCGTTGAAAAGATGACGCAGGAACAGATAGACGAGGGTGGCGGTGGTTATGAGCATTATAAGATGAATATTGGCGATGCGGAAGCAGCCAAACTTGTCCTTGAAAATAACCTGATAGACATTGACAAGGCAGCCCAAGACGCTGTTGATACTGATGGCTGGATACATTTCTTGAATTCTTACGATGAAAATTATGAAACTACCAATGAAGGCGTTGTTTTCTTTATAGTAGATGATGATATAAGACCGTTGGAGGAACGCAGACGGGAACAGGAAAAAGAAAGACTTGAACGTGAACGACGTCATAGCGAAGAAACACGTAAATGGGAAGAGAGATGGCACAAGCGTTCAGAGTTAAAGAAAAGTGCGGATTTAATAGATACCGACAAGATAATTGTTCCTAACTGGTTTGCTAAAAGTGAATTAGAGGATATTATTGGAGGAGAAATAACTGACGAACAATATGCAAGTTTCGTGCATTGGGTGAGGTTCAAACCTATGGGACTGGGAGTTTCAGATGAGGTAAGAAGCTATTGGGAAGATTGGAAAACCACATTTGAAAAGAAACCGTCAGAGAAGACGAAAGAGTGGGAGGAGCGGTGGCATAAAAGGAGTAGATTATCGCAGCGGTCCAGTTTAATAAAGGAAGCATTGGACGTAGGTGGGATTATTAAAGACTGGTTAAATTCAGCAAAGCGACCTCGCAGCAGACGTATTGGTAATTGGTCAATATCTCTTGATGAGAATAATGTTTTGGCTGTTACCCATTATGCCACGGAAATGATTACTGCCGATTTGAGTAAGAGTGTGATAACTCACGTTGACCGTGGGTATGGAAGTATATCCGACTGTCAAGGTAAAAGCAAATTTTTATGGATATTGAACAGGGATTTCAATATTCCGTATCCTGATATGATTGGGCATGAATATGAATCAAATTGGACGCCGGAAGAAAGGGAAATAAAAGAGGCACATAGTGGTTATACTTCAAGGGAAAGATTGACTGAATTAGCCAAGAGTAAAAGCGTAAAAGTAAGGCTTGAAATTGCAAAGAATTGGCATACACCGGCGGAAACTTTGATAATGCTGTCAAAAGATAAAAGCGAGGAAGTTAGAAACAATTCCGTGGGAAATATGAAGTCTCCCATAAAATTTTTGAAGCGTCTCCTTGAAACCGGTAATGTTCAAACAAGAATACAGATAGCGAAAAGAAGCAGAGTCCGTGATTCAGTTCCTTTGATGACAATGCTTGCCAATGATGAGGAGCCAATGGTCAGGCAAGTCCTGGCGAAATCACATAACAGTTTACCAACGGAAGTGATAAATATACTGGCAGGGGATACTTCTTTTGAGGTCAGGACAATCCTGGCGATGAACTTGTATTATTCTAACGCCAAGGATATATTGACCAGATTTTTAACGGACTCACACGAAATAGTTCGGGCAGGGTTAGCAAGTAATAGGACTATTGATGACCCGAAATTCCTTGACGTTCTCGTAAGTGATGAAAGCGTCAGTGTTAGGCAGGCTGTCGCAAATTCATATCGTGTTTCTGATGAAGCGTTGAGGAAATTATCTACTGACCCTGATGCGAATGTGCGTCAGACAATTGCCAAGAGCCGTGATATTGCCGATATGGACGATTTACAAATGACCTTGGCGAATGACAGTGATGTGCAGGTCAGGAGAAATCTTGCTGAAAATAGCCAGGTAATAACTGAAAATGCAATAAAGAAATTATCTACCGATGCCGATGCGACTGTACGGCAGAAAATTGCTTCTGGGAGAATTCCAGAAGATATACAATTGGCATTGGCAGCCGACAGCGATTTGCAGGTCAGGAGAAATCTTGCTGATAATCATAATGCAACAAATAATGTTCTGCGAATATTGAGAAGGGAT